>Ga0209641_10000479_pt1 | contig 36587 bp, 52 predicted proteins | sample RifCSP16_1_FD_184022 | JGI IMG/M metagenome (GOLD analysis project Ga0209641, IMG submission 184022) | Soil microbial communities from Rifle, Colorado - Rifle CSP2_sed 16_1 (SPAdes) (version 2) | ecosystem: Environmental > Terrestrial > Deep subsurface > Rock core/Sediment | place: Rifle... | reverse complement strand
GCTCTAACTTACCATCCAAACAAACAGGCTCTTGGTGTACTTCTCTTGTTCCCTTAATTGATAAACATTTAATTGACTTATAAACGCAACAAAAGGCGTAGTATAGGATGTCCCTAGCGGTGATGTTCCTAGCGGTGATGTTCCTAGCGGTGATGTCGCTAGCGGTGATGTCCCAAGCGGTGATGTTGCTAGCGGTGATGTCCCAAGCGGTGATGTCCCTAGCGGTGATGTCCCAAGCGGTGATGTCCCCGCTGGTGACAAAAATACTAGCCAATATTGAGATAGAACACTCAAACCTTACATCTCCCTCTATTGCTAATACCCCATCTTTGACATCTCTCTCTACCTCTTTTTGGCTTTTGTATATTTTCATCCTTCCCCCTCTCTTAGTGTCATAAACAACTTCATACCTTTCCCTCCTTATTCTTTTAATAACCTTCTCTACCTCCCACACGTCCATCGAGTAGCCACAGCGTAAAGCTCCAAGCAACCATGGGTACTAGAACCATGTCACTGAACGTCAGCCCTTGGTCGAGAACCCCAATGACAAAGAACATATAGGTCGTAAGGGTGATGAAGCATAGTACTCGAGTTCTTGACGTTTTTTTTCTCATTCCGGCAACCTCCTCGGCATATTTGCCAGTTCGACTAACGCAATGCCGCTCTCGAGGCTTCCGACAAGCTTTTGAAATGCTGCCTTGCTTAGGTCAAAGTACACATCTTGTGAGTCAAAGCGGTCCGTACACTCTACTGTTATACTCATTCTTCTGTATCGAAGCGTCACGAGGTCGCCAAGGTCGTAGTTTGAGGGGCAGGCTGCTGTTAGTGCGTCCTCGTTAAATATCTCTCCGTTTGCCATCCTTCTGTCTGCGCTGCACCCGAGGCACTCCTCATTCCCCTCGCCATACCAACTTACCCTGACAGTAGGACTGCGCTCGACTCTGCGGTCTTCACCTCTGGTAACATTCGGTGCTGATGTGGTGGTTTGTTCTACTGTTGCCGTCCTAGTCACAGCCGGCGGCGTTTTCATTAGATGTTTGACAAGCCACACCACGCTAAGCGGCACAACAACAAGGAAAAGTAGTATCGCAAAGTCCACCACCAACTTCCTAAAGTTAATCTTCTGTGCTTTTGCCTCAAGATAATGGAATGGTTTTTTGTGCTCGGTAATTTTCATTTTTTCGCAAACCTTTCGTATAGTTTATTTTTTTGCAGGTAGTCGTGCATTTCGCCACCGAGCGTTACAACCCAATTCACGGCTTCGTCTATCGCTCTACTCCCCAGGTACACAATGCTCATGTCTGATTTTCCGGTGTATTGATTGTAGTGGTGTATTTCCGCGCGCTCTGCTTTCGGGTAGAGTAGCTTGTACACCTTCGGCTGTGCGGAGTCTGCGTATCTATCGCTCTCGGTGAAGCCGGTTTTCCAGTCGAATATGACGCCATTGTCTAGCAAATCAATCACGCCAACCAGCTCAAGCCAGTCGTCCAGCTGCTTTTCAATCTTGAGCTCGGTCTGCGGCTTCACTAGCTTCGAGCCACCAAACACTTTCGGCATGCAGCCGGTCGCGTTGACCTCCTCCTGCCATTTCTTGTGCCATTCCCTGCCTTGCTCCATGGCCTTTGTCATAAAGTCGGCAATCTTGAAATACATAGCAACGGCGCGCTCGTAGTCACCGCGCTCCCATGCCGATAGGACTGTCCAGCTTGCTCTAAACCTCATCCCCAACCTTCCTCTTGAATGATATTTGCTTCGGCCTATCCAAAGTTATAACCCCAAGGGGCAGGCCGCCTTTTTCATCAGAGTAGCGGTCAATCTCGTCTGATTTCGGGTAGTACCTCGTCCTGGTGGTGTAGAGGTCTTTTGGGAGCTTGTCCAAGTAGCTTTCGTCTATCTTGTACCTTGTGCCGTATGCCCGGTAGGCAACCTTCACCTGCTCCCCAATCACACTCTTGAAGCTGGGGTTCAGTTCAAGCGCGGCCGCCTCTATGTTGGTCTTTGCCTCGGTGATGGCGTTTTCGAGCTGTAGCTGCAGGTCGAGAAGCTCCAGCAGCGCGCCCTCGCTTTCCTTGGTAAACACTATATTGCCGGCTTCCTCTACCAGGCCTTTGAGTTTGTCTAGGTCAATTTTGATTATCATGCTTCCTTTTTCAGCTTGGCTGCAATCTTCTTCACGTTACCTACATCTATGGTACGCCCCTTTTTCGGTTCTGGCAAGTCCTCTATTCCCTCGAGCTTAATTTCTTGAAACTCATTTTTGCCGTATATGTCGCTGGCTACGCCAAGCTCGGAGGCACACTTTTTCAAGGCATCCGTAGCTGCCGCCTTCAGGTCATTTCCATAGTCCATAGGCTTAGTTGTTCCCTTTTTCATTTTGACTTCTGCGCGGCCAAACTGCTCCTTTATAATACGATTGCCGTCCTCGGTGGTAACAGTCAGCCTACCAAGCACCCACACCAGGTCATCTTCCCGGCCGTGCTGCTTCACCTCAAAATCAACCAGCCAGCCAAAGGCATAGTTCAGCACCTTCTTCACATACACCCCGGTAACATAATCCCACACGCCGCCACCTTTTGCCGGGCGCTGGTACACGTGGCTTGGCGGGGTTTTCTGCATAATGTGCAGTATTTGCGGCTGGGTCAGCCCTCCACCTACCAACTTTAGCTTTTTGCTTTTGGTTACATTAGTCTTTGCCATACTTCTCCTTCATTTTTTTGTTAAAGCGTAAAATAAAATCAGCCACATCGTGGCTCTTTTGCTGCATGCCTTCCAATAATAGCTGCTGTAGGATGTCGAACCTCCCTATTGCCCTATTATTTCTGTCAATTTTTACCTGTATCTCTTTTATGTCTTGCATTACCACTCCTCTCCGCAGTCATCACATATAAACACAACATGCTCGCTGTGGGCTGGGTCGCTCGATACCGTATCCCAAATGTCCCTCACGGCCCCACCACACGCGGGGCATCTGCCGTTTTCTATTGACTGTGTTGTTTCTTCGTTAAGTATGCCTGCCCGGCTCAAACTTTCCAAACGCCCTCCCCTCATTGCTATATGTACCATACCTGTATGGTACACCCAGCTAGCACACATGTCAAGCTTTTCCGCTTTCCCCTGGTAGAAGCCCCCATTCCCGTAAAACAGCCTCATGATATGCAACTAAGTCAGCTGGCAGGGACATGCGCTGACTGTAAACCATAATGGATAGCTGTAACTGCTGGTAGAGCATTTCCTCGGCCTGCGCCTCCCCCTCCCGCCGTCGGTTTGAACGTAGGCCGTCATGCGCCGCGTCGTCTTGCTTGCCACGAATAACCTTTTCCTTTGCCATACCTCCATAGTACAACAAAGCCAGCCGTTTTTGGTAGTGGCGCTCCACCGGTCTACCTGTTCGAGCTGGCTCGTCCATAAAAGTATAGCACAAGTTATACACATACTTATACACAATAAGCCTGCCTGGTACGGTAAAAATGTGGATAACTTTGTGGTTAAATTACTACTACGCCATATCTCTCTTAATGAGGAGAGGTTAAAGAGGCTTGGCGAGCGTTTCCCTTTTCTCTGGGGCTCGTGGCAGTCCATATCGGTTCAGATAGGCGCTGGATTAGGTTCATTCGCACACCGCAGACCTACCCGACTCTGCCCCCCCGCCCGATTAGACTATGCGGGGGCATAAAATAGCACAGAGGCCGGCGCGCTTCTGCCACTTCCTGCCACGGGAGACGTATAGACACACGCCGGCCTCTCTGATACTTCCTTTTTGTAATACATAAAATCCGCTATACTCTGCCAAGCTGGATAGCTTTCGCCAAGCTTACTTGGCAGAATATAACGGACTTTTGCTATCCATTATACCCCGCTTGGCGTAGGGGAGCAACCCTTTCGGGAAACCTCTCGATTTTATGACGTACTAATACTTAACCAAACTGTCGCGCTCGTGTCAAGCCCCAGCTAGAACCGCACCTTGTCTCGAGTAATTACTCGCAGCGCAAAGTCGATGACCGATTTGCTCATTGCCAAATAACCGACTGCTTTGAGCTCTGGTGCTTCGACCAACACGGCGGTCAATATGCCGGCAACTCCCTGCAGTATAGCGACCCATACGGTCTTGCTTTTCCACACAGACTTCGTCATACCCCCCCTTTTTTACCTAGTAATTTCCGAGCCAATGCCCCAAAGAAAATAACAGCGGCGTCAATGAGCTTCACTTTGTCCGCATAGTACTCACGCAGTATTTGTATGCGCTCCGCGAGTGCGTCGGTTTGTACTTGGCACTCGTCCTTTGCGACTGCCAGGTTTGTTTGAAAGTCAAGTTCTTGCCTATCTATCAGCTCATTCAGACCCCTAATTTCCTCTTCTTTCTGTACAACTTTTTTCCCCATTTTCTCGTATTGTTCCTTCGTAACGTATGCCCCCTCATTCACTACCGCGTACCACACGTCTACGGCAACCTCCATGGACTTCCTATTGGTGAGGTCGAGCCCTTTGTACATATCGCTCACCTGCTCGCCAACCCTATTGATGATGGCATACCCTTTTACGAGCGGGTAGTAGCTTGTTGCTTTGACCACGCCTGTCCACGGGTCAATCATTTGGCCACCGCCTATATACAGCACCCAATGCTTGTCGTTTGGCGTGCCAATCTTGCCGTCAAAATCAACCTCGACCAAGCAAAACCCATTCTTTTCGATAGCTGCTTTTACTCTATCGTTTTCGTACTCACGCACCCTCCACTCAAATTGCAACCAGGGTACGGCTGCTTGTACCTTTGTCCACAGCACAAGAGCGCCCTGGTACGCACCAGCAGCAGTCATGCGCTCGTTTATCTCTCTTGGGGTTAGTCCTGCAGCCATAGCGAGGCAGGTTATGGTACACCCATAGTCGCCAATGGTTTTGCTCGTCAGACCCATCGTATCGCCAGACCACTGCGTGTCGCGCTGTGAAAGAGGTTTTGGCTGGTATGTCATAGAAATCCCCACATTCTCAAAAGTACCTGCGAAAGCAAAACAAGTGCTGCCCCAAGTACGCCACCGACTGTTCCCTATATGAGCCTGTACACTTTCAGGGTCGTGTTGAAGTCTCTCCACTCCTGCTTTAGTGTTTTCAACTCTCTTACGCTCTCCACGAGCTTTGTGGTAGTAACGATTTGCTCTATTTTAGAAATGCGCCGCTCGTGGTCTGCTAAAGTTTTGGTCGTACCGTCCTTCATTTCTTTGACATCATTGACCAGGCCATCAAGCTTTGCCTCTAGCCGAATGAGCGTGTCGTGGTCGGTTCTCTGGAGCTTTTCTAGTTCGTTACTTTTCACTGGCATATTCCTCCTACGCTGTGCTTGATGCTCCAGGTGCGATAATCCAGGTTAGGTGACACCTGGTATTTTCTGTGCTGATTGTTCCCGTCCCCGAGTCTCTTTTAACAGTAGTTTTGATGATTTGCGTACCAGTTGCGGCAACCGACGTCTGCGCCGATAGGTGTATAACGCTTCTGCCTCCACCCCCCGTTGTGAATACGGTTTCGGTAACCACGCTGATTGCCGCTCCAGCAAAATATAACCTGTATGCAAAGAAGTCGTTTGCTGCGGTTGGGCCGTTCACCGATATAATCGCGCTTATAAAAATGCGCCCGGCGGCAGAGGGGTTTGTAATCGTTTTCGAGACAATATCAAGCTCGGTAGTGCCAGAGGTAGTGCCAGAGCCAGTCCCAGCGACAGTTGTGGGCATGATTAGAGTGGCTTGTCCTGTACCTCCAACGGGGGTAACCGTTCCGGCATCGTCTATTGTGTAGAGGGTCGTTGTTCCGCCACTGTCTTTTGCAAAGAGGTGTATTTTTGTGGACGCTGGAGTTGGGGGGTTGGTACGCTCGGTAAACATGACCCCATTGGCCATAGCATCCACCGCGCGGTCATTGGCGACCATATTATCGAGTTTAGCCTCAGTGAGAATATCTCCAGCTGTCCAGGTAACGTCCGTATAGGTAACCTCTACCATGCTACTCCTCCCTTGTTGCTACAAACCCGGAGTCCCTTTTGCAGAACTCCCGGCGCGCCAGGCGCATTTGTATTTCTATAGGAGGAAGGGTTTTTGAGTTTCTAAAGTCCCGAGTGTCATTGCCGCAAAAGCACTCAAAACCTAACTTGCCATCAACCGGTGACACATTTATAGTAGCACATCCACGCCACCATGCGCTAGTCAATTTTTCCTTTTTGGGTTTCTTCTTGGGGTCGGTCTGTTTTACAGTCCTGGTTTCCACTTCTTTCACCAGGGCATACGCATAGTGCAGGTCGCAATAGTTCTCCAGCTTGTCATCGGTAGCAGACACCTCGGCCACCTTCGCCCCACAGTCAACACAATAAACTATATACCGCCTATATCCTGGTCTGGTGGCTAGAGGACAGCGCAAAACCCCAATCTGCTCGGTTAGCTTCTTTCTGGCTCCCTCGGAGAGCTTGGCTAGCTGGTCAGACGTGCTCCGTACAGTTCCAATACATTCACAGCTCCACTTATCCTGGGGAAAGAGAGAAATTGAGTTTATTACCGGGGAGTCGCCCAGGGTGGATATTTGTTCGGCGGAGGCCATTCTAGCGTTTTTCATCAGTACTCCTACTATACTTCTGCTTACCCCGAACTGCAACTATCGCCTGGGCCACCTGGCCCCACTCCTTGTCGGTGGGCCGGTGTTTGCGGATATTCGCCACGCTCCCGTGTCTATTTTCTGGAGAGAAGTCAGCGTCCACCTGCTCCTGGTAAAAATGAACCTCAACCTGGGTGTGAGCCCCCTGTCCAACAACATCTTTACAAAGGGGACAGACAGTCCCTGGTGAAAGGGTTCGACAAGTAACATATCCCTGAACAGTGTCGCCTATTTTGCGCGCCATGAGTTTCACTCCCAACTTGGCCTCGAGCTCGGCCACGAGTTGCTCAATTTGAACATCCTCCTGGGTGCAAAAGTAACCCGCCTGTGTTTCTAACTGCATCATGCAGGCCTCCTAAAAATGTGTCTACAAATAGTCAAGTTGATGTAATCTCCCCCACCACCGGAGGGGGTGTGGCCATACTGCACGACGAACGTTTTTTCTGTTGAGGGCTTGGTTAAAGAACTGGAGCGGACAGAAACATAGGTCGTTGAGGTGGTAGTAATCGCAGAGTTGGTCACTGCCGCGCCATCACTATTGTTATACAGGCGCACCGAGGCAGTACCCGTCCCCGCCTTGAATGTGGCCTCAAAATACCACTCCATATCCGTCCAGTCAGTGAAGTCAATTTTAGTCAGGAAGTCATCAATTGAAACATACGGGGCCACGTTGGTAAAAGTGTTACCGCCGGAGGTGTGAATGGTGCTTTCGCGGAGCTGGCGGTAGGTAGAAAGAAAGGTAAGCGCACTATCGGCGGCAGTCAAAACATTATTCCCCGAGGCGGACACCTTAATAACTCCGTTCACCCCATCAATTAAAATACGATTGTTTGATGCATCTTTGGCAATAATCCGCGAGTTTGGCCCATCGAGTAGTAACCCCTCCGCCTCTATGTACGCCTTGCCACCAAGTAGCCGAATGACCGCGTCCTCTCTGACTAATTCCTCTGTTGCCGTTTCTGCCATATTAGAACCCCACAAACTCCGTTTCGCTTGCGACTGCGGTTGTGCCAACTATCGCCCAGCTGTCAGCCTCCCCGGCAGTCACTTCACGCAAATAAAGCCGTTGCTCAAACTCACCCGGCTGCATCGCACCCACAATTTTCATTATACGATAGTCTTTGTCAGTCGCGAGGTCTCGGTCATAGACAGTCACTTTATCCTTGAGCTGGAGTTGAGGAATACCACGGACGGTTATCACGACCCTTTTAAGAGGGTCTTTGTATTTCCGCACTATTGCCCTAGCTAGATAATATGCAAACGAGCTGCTGGCAACAAAGTCATTTTGCACCTCAAGTTGTTGCTCGTCATAGGTATTAACAGAGTCATCATCCTGGAATATCTGCCTGATTTCCTGCGTTACGATTGCCGGCGTGCCACGAAGGCGCAGGAAAGTCATGTACGCATTCTGTGCTCCGTTGTTTGTGATTTCAAGCTTCACGGACTTTGCAAATAGGGTAGTAACAATAGCGATATTGCTCGTTAGGGTCGTACCCGTACCATCGCTTGCAGAGTTTGCGACATAGTCCGTGGTGGCGGTTATAGTTTCAAGCGTCGTGATAGGATTGTCGAAGTTCGCCCAGATGGTCAGAGTTGCGCCAGGGTTTACCTCCTCAACCGTTCCGTCGCGCCATATTTCAGTCGATGTCTGCACCTCGCGCACCTCCGCATTCACGATACATCGGTTTATGATAGGCGTACTTTCGTCAGACTCCCATGAAAGGATGTCGTCATCGTCTATTGTCCACACAACGCTTGAGTAGGGCGCAACCGAGTAATGTCGGCGGTTTTCGAAGCGCAGTATACCCTGCTCGTCCTGGTAGAAAAACCCCTCCTCGGCCTCGCAGATTTTTCTGATACGCTCGCCCGCAGTGTCCCCCTTCTCAAACCAAGCAAACGGTATCGTGTTCAACCCCTCCTCGAGGGAGTATTGCGAGCTACCGAACCCTATGGTTGTCAAAATGCTCTCTATGATTTGGTCACTGCGCTGGTTGGTGTAGACAGTTGTTTCGAGTGGGTACTGATTGAGGTAGGAAAGGTAGTCGTAGCAATGGACACGCGCAGTCCGGGTAACCTTGTCCTCCTTGATTTGTTCGGAAAGCCCCTTGAAAACGACAATCGTTTTACTCTGTCCGAGAACCTCAAACCCGACGTGTATGTTGACCGGTCTGTTTGGCCGGAGCGCCGTACCTATGGTTGCGTTCTGGTTCGGGGTGAAGCGAAGGTCGGTATTCTCAAACAAAACGTCCGCCTGCGCCAACGCGACTCCTCCCAGGGGTTCAATCACTTCGCGCTCGTACTCGATTTGCACGGCGCGGCTTGTTTCATCAAAGTAGTCGAATATATCAGGCTTCGTTATGACCGAGTCCTGCCCTTGTACAATGTCAATTCCGGCAACGACTGACGTGCCGACTACGGCAAACGTCGCAGCTGCATCTTGCAGCCTTGTCCACGCGACACGAACGACGTGCTTGAGTACGCGAACCGATGCAGTCGTTATGGTATCGAATGCCGTCCAAATAGAAAGGGAGGACTCGCCAGAACCCTGCATTATACCTCCTGTAATTCAAGTACAATATCCTCCCGGTACTCATCCCCTGGGGTGTTATAGCGCCTGCGCTGCATACTGATGAGAACATCCCGGGCAGAGAGGGTGAGGTTGGTTTCAGAAACAGAAAAGCTGCGCGATGAGTTTGTATTGTACTCCGTTACGATGGAGGCTACCTCTGCCTGAGTCAGTTTTTCGAAGTACAGGACATGCGCCTCCTTTTTCCGCGTAACATCACGCCTGGTAGAACCGGATAAAGTGGTAACATCGGTTTGTATTTGCACCTGCCTTCTTTCGTACCCCTGTGGCGCTGGAAGCGTAACGTCTCCTAGTGTCCAGCTCATGTTATGGTTGCTCCTATTCTCAACCGGAGTAACTCGTCAGGGTTCATATTTCTCGACTTCGCAAGCTGCCCGACGTGCTCCCATATCATCATAGCAAACCGGCGCGCTTCGCTTTTTGTACCGAGGAATGTGCCGTTGTTTATAACAATCTGAACGCCCCCGCCCCCATCGCCTGCAGCTGCCGTCTTGCGCTCTATTTGCTCGCCACCATGCACTACGGCAAGTTGTGGCTGGCCTACCGCGCCCGGGACTTCTCCTGCGCGCTGGAACGATAGCGGGAAAAGCCTGTTAAAGAGCCTTTCTGCCCCTGATTGTTGTGTTTTTGGGGCAAGCGGCTCGAATACGCGTTGGTAGAGGCGCTCTGCTGCCGCTCTGTCCCCGCTTATCTGTTGCTGTGCTGCTTTACCCGCCTCCTCCGAGGTTTTTTCTATCTGCCGCTGCGCACTTTCGGCACTAGCCTGCGCCCTGCCCTGGTTGTAAGACTCCTGTTCACTCCTGCCCTGCTGGTATAAGTCCTGCAGCCGTCGCTCATGGTCGCGTTGGCGCTCTGATGCCTCTTGTGCAAACTTCCGCTTGAGGCGGGTTATGTCATCCTCTGCCTCCTGGTCTTTGACTTTTGCAAACTCGTCAGCATACTTTTTCTGCAAGGCAAGCTCGGCATCGAGCTCTTTTTGCAGGCTTTGTAGCCTTTCGTTGTGCTCCTCCTTCGCTTTATCGGTTTCCTCCTCGAAGGTCAGCTTGACCTCGTTCGTCTTTTCCCGGTACTCCTCCTCCTCGGTACGCAGGTTAGCCTTCAATTCCTCTATGCGCTCCCTGGACTTCTCCGCTTGAGTCAGGTACTTGTCGTCCTGGAATGCTTGCTGCTTCTGTAGCGCCTCTTCCATGCGGGCGGTTTCTTCCTTGATGTCATCGTTTATTTGCTTTGTTTTGTCGGCATGCGATTTTTCGATGCCCTTCATTTCTTTTGCAAACCTCTTTTCCCGGGTTTCGGTTGCCTCCTTGAATGCCTTATTTTCCTTTGCAATGTCTGTTTGCAGGCGCTCCGTTTTGTCCTTGTGTGCAAATAAAAGGTCAGTGAGCGACTCCTCGAAGTTGCGCGTCATTTTCTGTAGGTCTTCCGTGTATCCGCGTATCTCGTCAGAAACCTTCTTGGCGAGGTCTGCTGCCTTTTTCGCTGCATTTGTGGCTACCGAGTCCATACTTCCAACTGCGTTTCTGGCAATGTTGGTCATATTTTGTATGCCCTCTACCGTAATACTCCTGACCTTCTCCTGTGCCGTGCCAGCGGTGTCTGCCACCTTCCCAATCGTCCCCTTCAGTGTTTCGAATGATTTTTGGTACTGCCCGGTAATAAACTGTACGCCACTCTTGACAAAGCCAAGGAGGCTCTGCGCAGCAATCTTGACCGCTGCCGCAAGTTGGAGCGCGGCCCTGGCTACGGCAACCATGGTCTCCGGCGCTGGCATCATTGCCTTAATGGCATTGACAGTAGCCTCTGCGAGAAACTGTAAAGCTGGCGCAAGGGCAGCACCAACCGATGCCTCGAGCAGTTTAATCTGTGTACGTAGCTGTGAGGTAGAGCCTTGGAGGGTCTCGCTTGCCCTTGCTGCATCGCCCTCAAACACCGCCGTTTCACGAAGTAGTCCGTTGTAGAGCTTCTGGCGCACCGATGCGTCAGTCGTAATACTTCCCAAGTCCTCAACGCTTAACCCCGCCTCCTTCATGATGATTGACAGGTTTTTGGTTATACCGACGTTGTCTACCATTATTGAGTTTTGGTTCTTAATACCCTGTGTCGCGCCAACGATTGCTTGCCCGAACTCGAGCGTTCCCTGCCGGTTAAACGCTGCCGCATCCTTGAAGCCCTTCATTAGCGTAATTGCTTGGTCGAGGCCGAAGCCTGTGCCGAGCAGGTTTTTCAGTCCCTCTGCAGCCTCCGTCACGGAAAGCAGGCCGTCCTGTGATAGCTCAAGAGCAGCCTTGCGGGCATCGCCCTGGCTTTGTGAGAATGCCGCAGCAACCGAGGAAAGCCCTATCATTGCTGCTTGGTAGCGGGTCGCTTCGGAAATTGACGCCTTGAACGCAGAGGTTATGGCCTGTACGGCGGAGTGCAACCCGAATAGCGCAATGCCGCTCGCTATAAAGGACTTTGTCAAAGCGCCGGTTGACGCAGTCAGCGCGCTTGCCTGTGCGCTTGTTTGCTTGAAAGAGTTGCTTAAAGCGCCAGCGTTGTTTTTAATGCTCGCCAGCCCCGTCTTGGTTTTGTCATCGACAATAACCTCGGCTCTAACTGTTACTTTTTCTTCTAGCGCCATGTTGCCTTTCTTGTCGTATGAACTCCTCTACAAGAACTACCCATCTGTCAGGTTGTCGGTTGTATGTGTAGTAGTCCCATCCCATCTCACGCTGTACAAGGAACTCAATATACTCCCGAGGCACTTTGCGCGTCTCTCCGCGGAGGTGAGCCTGTAGCCGCTCTATGACTTCGCGGATTTTTCTTTTTTTGTTTCTTCGCTCCTCACCTTGGTTAGGACAAGATGGAGAAACTTAAAATCCTTCTCGTCAAGAGAGTCCAGGGCTTCCTGGTTGAACTCCGCGCCATCTACTGCCTTTGTACCTTGTAGTACCAGAGCGTCCTGCTCAAGCACAGTCTGTAGGACAGGTATGCCCTTCATAATCACTGTGCCGTCAGGTTCTTGCTCTACTTGAGCGCCCTCCCAGCGAGCCTTTTCTATTTGTTTTGCCTCGCCCCTGGTAAACCAGCGGACGACTTTTGCTTCCCTTCCAGAGGGGAGCTTGACGACCTTCAAACGGTCTTCCATAGTACCTCCTTTATTGTATATCAGCTTACGACGTGTACGCTGTCTTTGCGTTGACCAGGTCGCAGGTTGATATGATGTTGAGCGTGTTGGCTACATCATAACTCGCCTTGAACGATAGCGTTTGGGTGACGATTTCGTCGAGCGCATAGTTTGCGTCCCAAGTGTGGAAGTCCACCTTCGGCATCCGTATGGTCAGCGAGGGGTTTGTACCTGCCCCTATGGTTGCATCATTTTGCACCAGTTTAATTTCCATCGCCCTGTCTGTCGGGTCGCGGAAGTAGCCTTTCCATGTGGCATCGCTGTAGTTGAGGGTTACCTCACCCTCGACTGTCAGCTGGTGGTTGAGAATGTCCTCCGGCTCGGCAGTGCCGAGTGAGTCATCCAGTCCCAGGTTTTGCTTTATGAGTAACCGCAGCGCCTTGATTGACACCGCTGTTGCAGCCGTAAGGTCTCCAACCGCTCCAGCAACCTTCATGGTAACGTGCTTTTTCGTGAACTTGTTCTCATCCGTCAGCGCCGTTGAGAAGTTTGTCCATGCCTCGCCTTTCTTCGACATAAAGCTCACGATTGCCTTCACCGTTTCGTCCATGGTGGCGACTATCTCCAGCTGTTCGACCATCGCCAGCTTGTACTCCTCGGTGATATTTTCATCCTTCACCAAGAGAGCGAGCGACTGGTGTTGCACGCTTTCGCTGACCGAGAACGCATGGGTATATGCACTATCAGTCGGCCCGGTGGTCGAAAGTGTCCCCAGCAGCGAGTACAGGAAGTACCCGATTGACTGGTCGCGCAAGTCCATGTTCAGGTCTCCCTGACCATAGCGGTTAGTCACGAGCGCTTGTTCGCTGTCGGCTAGCTTACCAAGCCCTGGTGATAATCTTGCTCTTGAGACTTTGTCGTCGAATGAAAAGTCCACATGCGGGATAATAATTGATGGGGTGGCCGCACCTCCGCCCCTGCTGGCCTCACGAGCTACGCCGACCTGTAGCTGTCTTCCGATGAACTTGGTCATGCTCCCTCCTTTTTATGTAATGTCGAACGAGACTTTCACTCGTACTCGTATCTCTGCCATGACTAGGTCTTCTCCCTCTACCTCTCCAAATACCGAAGGAGCGGCATAAGTGTTAATCCAGGTGTAGTTGCTTGGCATACTCACCCCGACAACCCTTGTAGCCGCCCCCTTATAGGAGTCTTGGTCGATTGCATCCACTATATCATCAACAATACCTTCAAGTCTAGTCAATGCTGTCGCGACCCCTATTCCCTTGGTTGAGTAGAACATCCGTATCAGGAATGCGTATATTCTTTCATTTTCAACATTTGTCTCAAAGTCGCTGTCCTGGTCGCTTTGCACGACATACGCTGCCGGGTAGCCGTCGAACTGTAGCTTCGGTGTAGCCGAGGTTTCTTGAAATGCTCCTGTATTGTCCAGGAGGGTTTTGATTTGTGGTCGTATGGTTTGCCAGCTCATGCCGCTATCCTCCGTAGCTCGCGCAGGTTTCTCCGTAGCTCGCTATGCAGCCTCGAGGCAACTGGTATGCCGCTTAACTTTGCTAGGGCGAGGTTTGTGCCGATGCGCATAAATGGCATGCCCCCTATAGGCGTCCCGGCCTTCCCACGCCCGCGTATGGTTACCAAACGGCCGCTTCTATACATGCGCCCGCTGTGTATCCAGCCAGCGTACTTGACGTGCGGACCTATGGTTGTCCTAATGCTTTTACCGCCAACTGGCGAGGAAACCACGATGCTTGCTCGTAGCCGGCCGGTATCAACAGGAGTCGCCTGCTTTGCATATCGCTCTATCTGGAATGCAATTGTTTCTGCTATCTGCCGCTTCACCCCAACCCAATCAACGCCCTCAAGCGCGCCAGCGAGCCTGTTTATATCTGGCTTGAGTGTGACTTTCATCCTAAGCATTGTGCTCCACCGCTAGTATTTCCAAGTGCCGATTGATGCCGATGTCTCGTTTCGTGACTTCCCGCACGAAGAACCTGTCGTTTGTGTCCTGGTCAACGAGTATGTCCCCCTCCTGAACGTCCTCATCAAGCCTGAACCAGAAGCGCCACGCGCGTTCTCCTATGATACCGAGCTGCGAGCGCTCTTGCGCATCGAGGTCGTCATACCAAGCGTCTGCCGTTGCGGTTGCCTGTACGCCCCTTTTATTCGAGCCGAGCTCACGCTCCCTTCGTATGACTATATTTTTGTTAAAGTATCGCTCTATACTCATGAGAACCTATCCGGCCCAAGTACCTGTATTCCATCATGCCCCCTGTACTTGTCGAGTATTGCCTTTATGTTCTCGTTTTCGTATAACGCAGCGGCAAACTTCACGGAGTAGCTGCCAATACTCTCGCTTTCAACATTCGACGAGCCTCGCCGGCTGTTGTAAGTAGATTTTGAGAGCTCCCATGCTGCCAATTCAATGTCGCCAGCCGTGGTGTCGGAAAGATAGGTTGTTGCATTATCGAAATCGTAACCTGCGGTGTATGAGCTGCGGTACTTCTTTGTTCCCTTTATAAACTTGCCATTCGCCACAGTGATGACGCCGGTGTCGTAGTCTATAAAGTAGTCATTGCTGTCTACAGTACTCCAGTCGTCCTCGTTTTCTCCGCTCTCGCGCTCCTGCAGGGTGAACGAGGCAGTTGTTGAAACAGGGTAATGCTCAAGAAAAAGGAACTCCGAGCCGTCGCTGTCCATTTCTTGGTTACTGTACGCTGTTTGCTTAAACCGCTTGCCGGTGTAGCTCTCTATGTACTCTGTAACGGCATTAACAATACTTTCAAGGAGAGTGTCATCATCCGAGGTTGAAATATCAGCGTAGGTTTTTAGCCTTGCAACGGTGGTGAGTGCGTATGACTTGAGGGACATTATCCCCTCCCTTTGGTGCGATACCTAGATTTAGGTTTAGCACTCATTTCCTTTGACTGATAACTAGGTATGCGATGCCTGCCAAGAATTGCTACACCCTGCTCTATGAGCGTGTGGCCATCGTTGCGCTCAACCTCGAGAACCTTGCCAATATCATATTTGCCGTGTGGCTTTATAAGGGTTACTTTTATCACTTTCACCTCCTAACGACTACATACTATTTTTCGTATGCACTCCTGGGAGGTGAACTCCCAGCTGCGGCGGTCGCAATCCTCGTGTTGATTTCCTACTGTCTCATTCGAGTGACACGATACTCGGTTTTTTCGCTACTAGAACGTCAGCTTCGCGAACGGCGTGGTCATGACCGCACGACCATCAACCCGCTCAACAGCTTTGAACTCGGTGGCATCACGCCTCCAAGCATCTCCACCCTCATCGGTACGACTGACAGTGATTTGCTGCCGGTCTCCAATGATGTAGAAGCCCCAGTCTCCAAAGAAGATAGACTTCTGCGGTAGGTCATTCTGCTCGTAGAACGTGTAGCCGTGCAATGTCCCCGGAGTCCGCAATGGGCCGTTCTCCGTTTGCACCACTCCGCCATCACGCCAGATGTAGTCTCCGTTGGTGTCTTTTACCTTACGCAATGTTTTAATTGCGTATTGATTGCCAACGAAAGCTGCCCTACGCGCGAGACGAACTGCCTGTGGAACACTGTACTCGAGGTCAATTATGTCGTCGAAGTTGAAAGTACCGCCTGCAGCAACCGTGGTCAATGTTTCAGCATTGATACCACGAGGCTGCCCTGTACCAGAGCCGATGAAGAACGCTCTGTCCTCCACCGTGCCAATTCTTTCAGCAAACAGCCCCACGATAAATTGTGCAAGGGGTATGTTTGCATCAGCAAGAAGCTCGTGCGTAATCGGGAGCAAGCAGACCAGCTTGTTGACTGCTAACTGCTTCTGGTCAAACTCTGCCGAGGTTGTCGTTTTCTTCGCATATTCAGACACCCAATACGCCTCTGGTTGTGCAAGCAGGCTGTTCAGGTCGAGTGTGTCTGCCGTCATGGGGATTGTTCGTGCAATCCTACGCATAACAGTCATGTCGGGAAGAACCCGCCAGACTTCCGCAGCAAGCGGAGCAGGCACTAAGTACCCACCATCTCCAGCCGTACCTTCTACTAAAGCTTTGAATACTCGTGTCGCCTCATCGCTCTCACCATAATTAACCCATGCCTTGAAGAATGAGACTATGATATTATCACCTGCCTCTTTCTTAATAGCGGGGTCGGTTGAGGTTCTGTATGCCTCCTGCATCTTTTCCAATGTTTCCATTTTCGGGAATTGAATGCCGGGCAGACCTTTCTCCGTCGACAACAGCTTGTCTCTCAACTCTGTTTCTGCGGCAGAAGGCCCTTTTGCCTCTTTGATTGCGTCAGCGATTGTAGCACCAAGCTCTTTGACCATTGCTGTCATGTCGGCGGTAAGGGTCTTACCGTCTTCACCTTCGACAACAGGCTCTTCAGCATCGCCCTCCTTGGTTTCGCCAAGAAGTGCGGTTTTCAGCCCTTCAAGTAGCTCACTAACTTTTGTTTTGTCCATTTTATTTTACCTCCTTTCCATGGCTAGATAATGTAATACCCACTTTGACTGCCTCACGTAGAACCGTGAGGACTGTTTTCATTTGCTCCTCTGCAGATGAAGCCTTCTTGGTTGTTCTCTGCATTTCCCTGCGTATTTTCTTGAACATTTTGAATACCTTGTCCGAGCGCTCGTCCTGCACTATTGACTCAATTTCAGTATCGAGCCCCTTGAGTACTTGCTCCTCGACCATGCGGAAATCTGGCACTTCTTTGTCAAACTGCGCGTAATGCTTTTTCAGGTGATTGTAGACGCCCCGGCGCTCGCTGTCCGGTATGTCAACCCCACCCCTTGCGCCAAGAAGCGCGGCCATAGCTGCCGCCACACCTCGCCATACTGTTACCATGCCGCCATCTGCACCTACGTCATGGTGTGGCAATTTATAGGAAACCTGCTTGTCTGCATTTTCTGCATCAAACCACGTGAACCCTTGCGCAAACTTGCTCCAGTTGACCTCTCCTCCCTCGCTCGTTGAAAGGGCGAGTATTCTTTTAACCGCTGCCCTGGCATCCCAGCCACGCCCTTCCTCTGCCGGCGTGTGGCCTTTGTATGGGACAACAGACTTTTCTTCCTTGTCCAACTCGTCCTCGTCAGGCTTAGGTTTGCCGTCCTCGGATGTAAGCGCCTTGTCTGTTTCCTTGGTCACTTTTTCGAGTGCCTTGTCGTCGCCCATGGCTGCTTTAACGCACATGGCGTTCAACCCCATCTCCTCCGCCCGCCGGATAACCTGTGCCTGCCGTAGTGCCGGGACAGGAACAAAGGAGATTTCGAGAAGCTCTTGCTTTGTGTAAACATTCCCATCTACCTCTATCGGCATAAACCCAACAGATACAGTGTTTATAAACTCATTTTCTACCATTGCCTTTACTGTTCGGCCAAACTCGGTTATTTCTTCAAATAGTGGCTCAAACACCAGCTTCTTCACGCCATCAATCTTGCGTATGCCGATACCAATTGCCTTCCCTATCGGGAGCGAACGCTCACGCATGTTGTGATACCATAAAAGCACCGGGTTCTGCTTGAATGACTTCAGGTCCCACCCACTGATGGATAACACCTCGCCGTCCCTGTCCTCTACCTCCTCGGATGCTATGACCAGCAGTTTGTCGTTTTTCTTCTCTACTGTGGCCTTTACGTGAAGCTTTTCCATATTCCTCCTTGCTGTATTGAGCTTTTTGCTTCCGATGAGGGGAAGACCTGAGCGGCTACCCTTCCTCCCCTCGTCACAAACAAAAAACCCGCGCAGTGTGCAACAAAAGCTGACACACCAATCGCGGGCTTATACAGCCTCTCGTCCAGCCTCTAGGGGCTTTTCTTACTTATCACCACTATAACCGTCTCGCCGCCTACTGTCAAATACCATTCTCTCGACCACATTAAACGTATTGCATTTTGGGCATTTTATTTCGAGTTTTCCATAGCCAATCTCCTCCTTCGCAAGGAGGTTGCCACAATTTCTACATCTAAAGTCGTCCATCTACTCCTTTAGCACAGGTATAAGGGTGCAGCGACAGCGCGGGTGCAGCGGTGGATACTTAACACTGCCGTAGTCTATGTTGAGCGTCTGCACCTTGCCATCTTCGTCCTTTGCCGTTACTATGTCTCCCTCGTTGAACCAGTTGGTGTTCAGGGTTATTATTTTCCCATCCATCTGCATACAGAAGGGGCAGGTTCGATTATCCAATGCGGTGAGCCATTCCTTTGCCTCGACAATGTCTGACTGTATGTACGCCTCCTCCGTGGCAAAGTTGGTTGCTCGTATGATTTCGCTCCTTGCCACCATCTCCCCGCGGTTTGCTATGGTATCGCTATAGTAGCCGCTTATTGCCGATGAAACCTCGTCAATTCCCTGTCCCTGCCCTACCGCCTCAGCGAGCAGTTTCCGCAAGTCCTCCCGGGTAGTGGTATTGACCGAGTCAACAAACTGCAGGCCGCGCTTGAGAAGGAAGTCCTGTGCTCGCCTGGTAGCAAGGTCAAGGTCGCGCGGCATACCAAGGAACACGAATATCTCCCTGCCCTTGTCTATAACAAGCTCCCTTAGGAATGGTGAAAGCGTCCGCACCCACCGCGCATTTTCCTCATCCATGCCAAATATAGCATCATCAATCGCCTTCTTCGTTACCTTCGCTGCCTTCATTTCATTTCCAACTCCAATCAGTACAGCAGACTGCTGCTCCTCCCAAAGGTTTGTGAGTATACCTCGCATGCGCTGCTCAAGCACGTCTGTCTTTGCCACCATGGCCCGCCAAAACGCCTCCTTGCCGGTGAACCCCTTTTTGCTAACCGAGTAGTCCTTACTGACACTTTTTATATCGCCACCCTTTAACTGCATAAGGTTGACCACCAGCTTGACGAGGTCATGCTGTATTTTCTTTTCTATCTTCTCCTTGCGAAGCTCTGATAGCCGGCGCGGGGGTATAGGTAGGTTGAGTTGTTTTCTAATTCTTCCCTGCTCTGCCTGCTTGTTTGTCTTACCCTTCACCTTTAGCGTGAGCAAGCCGCTTTCCTCGTCCTGCTTTTTCCCAAACATGCCAAGCATCTTCCCGCCAATAGACCGTGAGCTTCCCAATGGTTGTAGTGAGAAGGGAATGTAGACTGCATCGCCGCCGTCAACCGGGTCAAGGTTTTCCCGCTCACGGACTTCATTTATAGTAAGCCAGCCATTCTTCAATCCATTATCATAAACCTTTAGCTTGAGCTCAACGTCCTCGGGGGTTGGGTCTTCGAAGTCGAAGAAAAGACCTTCATCCGGCCAGTTACGGAGGAAGAACTCATTCAAGTACTGCACGAGTGCTATCATGCGCGGCTTCACTACCGACTTCACGAACCTAGCGTCTGATGCCTCCTGGTTTGCTCGGTTCACATCCTCCACGATACCAAGATTTGCCTTTGATACCTGGAATGCTGCTAGGATTTCATCGCGGTAGTACTTCTTCCCATCAAGAAACTCCATATCCCGCTTACTTGAACCAACCTCGTGTGGCGTCAGCCCTTTGCCAAGGAATGCAACCTTGTGTGCGTTGCTCCTGCCCTCAAACTTTGAGCGCCACATTTTCATGAGCCTCTTGCTCTCCGCCTCGCCTATTTCCTTATCAGTACTGAAGAAAATCGAGGGGATGGCAGAGTTAAAAAAGAACGTCCTATTCCAGTCGCTCATAAACTCGTCAATGTCTATGGCCATGGCAGAGGCTTGCACTCCGCCCTTGCCGCGATAGGCGGTCTCCGGGTTCAGGTACTTCAAGAACAGCATGTCTTCTGGTTTTATCACAACCTTATCGAACCCTCCGCCGGGGTGGTACTCGTACTGCTGTATGTAGGATTTCTTCGAAGGTAAAATGTCAATCCAGTCCGGGCGTAGCGGCCAAATCTCGCTCACCCTTCCGCCTACCCTTAGGAGAGCCCATGCCGCCTCGCCAGTAAGGTCTAGGTATATCTGCGTTAACTCAATGAGTTGTGGCATGGTCATAAAGTCGTTGGCGTGATGTAGAACAGAGAGCGCCTCATGCTCAAATACCTCGTCAATCTCAATCCCTGTCTGCCTTCCGCGACGTACCATGCGCTTTTTGTACAGCTTGAGCTTTACCTGTGAAACCTCCCTGGCAATTTTACTCGTGGCACTGTAAACCCAGCCCTTGTATGCTGTCAGATATTCACTTGTTTTTCTCTGTGGAGGAACAGGTAGCGTAAAAATAGGGCCGACCATGTCAAAGCTATTTGCCATACGTCTATAGTAGCACTATGCTATGTATAACTCAACCGTTTCATCCTCAAGGTCGTAAAATGCGAGTGCCAGCGCATCTGCCTTGTCTGGTGATTTTAGCCCTCTCTTTTTCATATCATCTTTGCTTTCGATTTGCAACTGCCCACGGGAGTTGTACTTATACTTTATGTTCGAAAGCTGCCCTATAAGCTCTTCGTCATCGGGAATACTGATGTCTCCGTCAAGAAATCTCTGCCGAAGCCCCCAATACATCTCTGCGCGCTTGTTCAGGAACTTTTCGCTATCACTTGCCCCCTCTGCGGAATTGACCCCATGGATGCCGTCCCGCTGCTCCGCTGCCCTATCAACAACACCAGCGCCTATGCCAATGGCGTCTATGTTTGCCAACTCTGCGCCAAAGTCTTTCATTTCAGTCAGCAGCCGGCCTGTTGATTGCATGGTGTCCTCCTTGATAAACTTCGACAGCTTGAGCACACAATTCCCCTGTCTCCTGACTATGATAGTGCTATCCTCGCCATACCTCGCAACGTCCATGCCGAGCTTTTTCTTCCCCTCTATACTGGTATCCTTGTTTTCGACAGCAGCCTCTATTTTCGACAAGGGAATGAGCGCATCCTGCCCACTTTCGGCAAACTCACCCAGCACCCGGTTGATATATACGGCGCTATCCTCACCCCATTCCTGTTTCCGCTGTTCAACCCACGCGCGCGAGACCCTTTGGCTATCTAAGGAGGAGGTGTGGAAAGTTTGCCAACCTATTCGTTTCTTTGAGAATATCTCGTAAAAGTACCCTGTCTTCTCTGGCGGCGGCGTACTTATAACAAGCACCCTAACCTCACCCTCCTCGTTGGTCAAAGCGCCTTCGATTGCCTCGTATGTTTGTAAGGGAACAGACTTGCCCTCGTCTATTACGTAGAAAAGAAACTTCGAGTGAAACCCCTCCATTTTATCTGCTTCATCCGATGCCTCCCCTGTGGCAAACCAGTCCTCGTCCCTGGAGAGCATCAGCTTGAGGGGTTCGTAGTCTAACGAGCTTCTTCCTATAACCTCAAAATCCGCGCGCCGCCGCCATTTGTGGATTTCCGGCCAAAGCATGCGGCTTACCTGCCGCCATGAGCTTGCCGTAGTGATTGTTTTACTATTTGGCCTTGTGTCAAAGAACCAATTCACCGCCATAGCTGCAGCTGCCGTTTTTCCAACACCATGCCCGCTGCGCCATGCCACCTTCTCATGTGCTGCTATAGCCTCAAGAACATCACCCTGATATGGTTCGAGCTTAACTCCGATCACCTTTTCCGCGTAGAAAACAGGGTTACTGACCGCCTTCTGTAAGTTTAGGAACTGTTGCTCCGTCATCGGACTTCTCTGTATCATCCTCCACCTTCTCTCTGTGTATAAGTCGTAGGGCGTCATCTGCGGTCAAAACATGCGTCAGCTCCCCACTATGCTCGACCCTGTCCTTCCGCGCGAACTCATCCCGGTACACGCGCTCCAAATACCACGCTGCTGCCTGCCATGTGTGTACTGCCGCATTTGCTATGGCTAGTATGAAGTTTTTTTTCCTGATAGACTCTGACTTTTTTAATGCCTCTGAAAACTCTGGATGGTATTCAGGGTTTGGTATCCTTTTATCAGGGTTTTCTGTATCTGGTATAGTCTCTTGCTGCCACTTGTAAAATGTTGCTTCAGATATACCGCTTGCTATTGCAGCATCCCTGTTTGGCACACCGTTCTCCACCAGCTTACAAATCTCCTCGGCCAGCTCTGCTGTGTATTTCAAACTAGACATGCCACTCCTTTTGTTGAGCGCCTGGGTGGGACTTGAACCCCCTATTCCTGCCTGGGGCGCGCTTCGCCAGAGCTTGACTCCGGATGTGTAGCTCTTTCTTTGCCATGTGCTCTTCCTGTTTCTATCCATCCCCCTACCCTACTCTATGGGATGTGCATTGTTTTTACTTTTTAGCCTGGTTCTCCCTTTTTTTCTCGGCGGTAGGGTAGGGGAGTAGTGCGGGTATTATGCGGTATTAAGGCTTCGGTATTTTATTCCACTCCTTGGCATTTTCGCGACTCCGAGGTGTTGGTTTGCAGGTAGGCTAACTTAGGTCAGCCCCTCTTTCACTTTTGAATATCACGGATGAGCTCCTGGTACTCCATAACTGATAGCTGTACGTCCCATTTGTCCTCGACTTCTTTGCGCCGCCTTATGGCTTCGGAAACACGCGCTTCTTGTGGTAGTAGTGCCTTGAGCTCCTCCGGCGTGTGCGCTACCGGCATTCCCATAGCCCACGCTATGATGGTTTTGTTGTTCGATTTGAACTTGCCCCGGAAGTCCTTCATGACCGTTTCCGGTAGCAGAGCCACGTCGCAGGCAGCTATGTCTTGATTTATGGTTGCTTGGTTGTAGCGGATATTTTTCAGACGTATTGCGTCGTACTCTGGCGCTGCCGTCATTGCCTGATTAGAGATGACAGTGAGGTGAAGGCCAAGCTCACGAATGGTGTCAAGCGTGCGGCTCACATAATGGAAGTTTTGGCTGTACCCATACCACACTACATCAACTACTTTTTCCTTATGCTTTGTTTTTACAACATGGTGCTCATCCATGTTCACGCGGTCAGGTATGCAAACAACAGGTATGTGGGTGATGATTTTCCCTATGTACTTTGCGAGCGCCGGGGTTGAGGTCACTACCGCATCACATTGTGCCATCAAACCATAGTATGGCTTTGAGCTTTCAAGCCAGTCGGGGTCACATAGGTCAAAGATTTTTATACCCTCAAACGCTTCAATCATCTCGGCCCACCATGCCTTCTGAAACACCAGCACGTCATATTTTTTGCCAATCATGTACTCCTCCGCCTCTGGCCACTTTTCCCATAGCCACCGAGCGCGTATGCGGGATGAGCCAACGCTGTCATAGACGCGGTTTGACACCTTTTCCATAGTTATAAAGCCAACGCTCATTCTTTCGGGTCTCCAACCTTTACTTTGTTATCGGGGTTAGGTACAGTATTCGCGGTAAAAACCTTCTCCACAGATGCTACAAAAAGCTCGTTTTCTTTGATAGCACTCTCCGTTTGTTGCTGTTTTTTCAGTAACTTGTTGTAGTCCTTCCCTTGTGCTGTCAGGAGTGCGCGAGATATTTTACTAAGGGTTAGCTGGTTTCCTACATTTTGTGATATTGCTGCTATGTATAGCTCGCGCAGCGCAGAGAGCTCTATTTTCTTCCTTTCAGGTAAAACTACGTTTCCCATATACCCACCTCCTTCAATAAGTCTTCCCACTGCCTTGTAAATGACTCCCTGTTGAAAAGCTTGCGCGCTGTCTCCTTGCCCTTCTTACCAACGGCAATCGCCTTTTCAGGATGCTCAAGCACAAGGTCTCTAATGAGCTCGGCAGTAGCCTGTGGATTGTCCATAACGCGCGGGTCGGTGATGCGAAACTTGCTCGTAAGAAATCCATTCTCGCCGTCCTTGATAAACGTATCTGCATCCTGATATGGCGTAGTAACTACGCAGCAGCCTGACAGCATAGCCTCTGTGCGCGCTCGCGGCCGGGGTGAGTTCCACGCCCCATAAAAGAAGACCAGGCTTCTGCCAACAAACTCGCGGTACGCGTCAAAGTCATCAAACGATATGCTCGCACCAACCCAATAGAATGGTACACCCATCTCTTTGAGTATTCTTGCCACGGCCTTTATGAAAATGCGGCGGTATGCACGCTCCATGCCGGCATCGGAAATAACCGTGATGCAGCGTGGCTCTTTCGGTAGGTCAAGCCACTCGTCCACTTCGAGTCCGTGTATTATGGTGTGTCCCCAGCCCCACTGTTTCGCGGCTTCGTATGAGTTGACAATCATGTGGTTTTCGCCAACAAGCTCCTTTATAACATTGACTGTTTCCTCGCTGGTCATGTGGTCGTGAAATGGGGTCATGTGGTTAATCACGATTTTCGGTATATCCTGTATAGCCTGATTTGCCTCGTAGTAAAGTCTGCCCTTTCCTATGCGCGCCCACTTTTCGTTCAACTCTGGCTTCCAGATGGATTGTTGGTCTATATGTAAAATTGCGAAGTCATACTTACCAGGCTCGTAGTGCGTGACCATGCGGATATTTTCTGGCACAGGCCGGGAGGTTGTATTCCAGCTACGATAGGGGTTAAGAAGAATGTCATACTGCCCTATGAATGGTAGCTTGGTGAGCTCGTATTGATGGCCGATGTGCCACGGTATGCCGATGACCTTAAAGTTAGGCTTTGCCATAGAGTTTCCAGCAGGTGTACTTTGCTTTAATAATGTCCTTTTTCTTATTATATTTGTTCTTTGAGCCGGCTATCGTGTTTGCCTTTGCAGAGGCAATGCACTCAAACAGCACTTCATTCCTTCCAAAGCGCTCTCGAAGCTCCTGTGAAGCACCGCCGTATGCGTCAACCCTCTCGTTAAACATTCCCAGCTTGATAATTTCATCCCTTGCTATAAAGGAAAAGTTCTCAACAAACCCTTTTTCGACTTCGTTTTTCATACCATATAGCCATGTTTTCCTCTGGGTGTACTTCATAAATTCGGTTACTGCTGTTTTCTCCATCGCTATGCGCTCGTCGCAAAAGCACAGGTAGCGCCCCTCACTTTCGATAATCGCCATGTTTCTCGCCTTCGGCAGGGTGTACTCGCCATTGTTTTCGAAGCGTATGTACTTTACCGGCACTTTGGTTTGCTTTCTAAACTCCTCTACAAGCGGCTCAACGCTTTCGTTCCCACTGTCAACGACAATGATTTCCTTGTTTGCGTAGTCCTGTGCTATTGATGCTGCGAGGTTTTTTAACAATATATCCGGCTTATCAAAGGTAGGGGTTATAATTGAAACAAGGTCTGACTTATTACCGACTGCGTAGTACACTCCAGAAAACTCGCGTGCCATTTTCTCTGCATTTCGATTTTTCACCGTCCACCACGCCTTCTCGCGTAGATTATTGCGAAGTGGCTTGCTCGAAAGCGTGTCTCCTATGATTTTCTCGAGCTCATCAACTGCCTCTGGGTTGCCAGTATGTAGAACCATATTGCCGCCATTGTAGAGTTCGGGTACATGGCCTACTAACCTTGAAATTACCGGCACGCCGCAGGCCATTGCCTCAAGGACTGGAAGAGGGCCGCTTTCGAAGTTGTCTATTGAGTTACATACGTATAATGCAGACTGATAATACATGTCCCGAAGCTGCTCATCGGTGGCATTTTCAAGAAACTTTGTGTCGGGGTTCGCTTGTAGCACCTCATTCATGTACGCCCCTTTTGATACCCGGCCAACAAGGTTGAATGGCACGCCGAGGTTTTTACATGTAATGGCCACTTCTTTGATGCCCTTTTTCCCTTCAATGCGGCCCGCTACCATGAGAACCGCCTTGCTGTCAGTGTAGTCTCGGTTGTACTCCCAGAAATGCAGGTCTATACACATGGGGATTTTCTTTGCGTAGGGTATTTTTTCTTCCATCTCGTTATTTGGCACTATGATGCGCTTGTAATCTTCTTTCCAATCACGCTCATAGACGTTGTAGGGGTTGTAGTGCGTGAGGATTTTTCGCTTGCTTGCGAATAACTGCGGGTACATTTCCTTAAACTTATCGCCTGACTTCCAATAGGCAACGTGGACTATGTCTGCAGCCTCCCAAAGCTTTGGTGCATTTTCGAGCTCATCAAGGTCTGGGCGCTTGGGATGAAAGGACTGGATGGTTATGTGGTGATGTGGGCTGTACCTTTTGATGAGCCCGGCAAGCAAGGCTATCGCGCTTTTTTTCTTATCGACGAGTATGAGTATGTTCATAGGTAGCCGTTCTGTACATCTACTTAATACACCATATCACAGGCTTGTCTCCGTGGTCAAGTGCCGTGCCGACACGCCTAACCTCGCGGAACATGGTCTTCAACTGCTCCTCTGCGTTTCTTGCTTTCGAGTTGTCCTCAAATACACAGACCTCCTTTGTCACCTCTGGAAGCCACTTTGGTATACCTATATGATAGTTCATGGAAAGGAAGAAAACGATGTCTGCCGGCTTCGGTTCGGTTTTGGTGAGGTCTTGGTCGTGGTAGTCAATGCTCCAATACTCAAGCTCGTTTGCAGCAATTCTGGCAGCTTTTACCGGCTGTCCATTTCCCTCTCCGTTCAGGTCGTAGCCATCAGCAACACTCGCCCCGCGGTCTACCGCGTACCTGGTGAAAAAACCACCGGAACAACCAAGGTCTGCCACGCTTTTACCTGCAAACGGCAGGTTCTCCAGGTTCATCCAGCCAACTCGCGCCTTGTTGTTTCTCGGGCCGCCCTGTACTCCAAGCTCTGGAAGGTCATGGTAGTATTGTTTTCCATACCGGGCATAGCTGGCATACATGGAGGCTATCTTGTCCTTATGGTCAGGTGTGAGAGAAAATGTGCCAAAGTCAACAAGCTTGTTCTCCATAACGTCTTGTGCGGATACGTCCCTTCTGTAAACCTGGTATCCGTACCTTTCCCCTAGTGCAACCACAACGTCGTAAACCTCCTCTGCGTGGGCTTTGCTTGCGTAGTTTTCGGCGAGGCGTTCTATGCGCTGCGCCAGGAAAAGCCTGTTGAAAAACCTAGCCGTACTAATCTGATACACGCGCGGGGCAAGTCCCTCTATGGCTGCATAGTTTTGCACCTTTGTTATGTCTCGTAGTGATGCACAGCCATCACACGCAGGTATGTCCGTTGCGCCCTTTTCGACCTCATGGTAGTCGTAAACCTTCCATGACCTCCAGATAAAGCAATGCTTCCCTCGTGGTAGGTTGATGTTAGTTGGCATTGAGCATTCCCCAGCCGCGGTAGCCAAACTGCTCTGGAGTCATCGCGGCAATACGCCCCTGTATGTATTCCGGGTGTTCTGTCAGCTTGGGGCGGTATGGACAGCGATTGTATCGGCCCCTCATCATGTTGAGGAAAACCTCAAACGACTCTTTCTCACCGCGACCCCACTTTGGTTCGCCAAAGTACCTGTGCCATGCCCTAGCGAAGCGCGCAAACTCGCGCCTTGTCTGTGCGACTGTTTTGAATGTGTAGTCGTAGTTCCAGATATGGTGATGCGATTTCAATATCAGGTTTGCCGCTATAGAATGTCCGGAAGGCACGACTCCCATTTTCTCGGCCATGATAGGGTAGCAAAGGTCGGTTTTCCTATCGAGGTTCTCTCCAAAAAAAATTGCCGGGTACTTTGCCTTATTGACTGCAAGGGGTATGTTGCCCTTTTCGTAGTACCTGTCTACGGTAACAAACGAAAACTTCTGGAAGGTGATAAGCGCGTAGTTTTTCGCACCCTCAAGCGTGGCTCGTATATTCTCGATTTCGCTTTCGTGAAAAACGTAGTCTATATCGCACTTTATAACCCAATCGCCGCTCGCCTCTTTCATCCCGGCGTTGAGGTGATAGGGGAGCTCCGACCAAACCCACTCCTCCGGCCATGCCAGGTTTACCCACTTTACCTTAGGGTCTAATTTCTCCAATAGCCGGCCACCATTAACAACAACAATCTCATCAGCCAGAGCAAGGTAGGACGCTATGGCCTCTCTCCAAGCATCACCGCGCTGGTCGGGGTTAGTTATGGTGGTAATGATTGATAGTTTCATTTTATCAGCCTCACAAAGATAGCGTTCTCGGTGATTTTCCAGGTGTAGTTACCCTTTCCGTCATTTTCAATCGCCCACTTTCGAATACCATAGTCGGCATTTCTTGGTCTTTTCCCAGCAAAATACTCAAAGCTTTTCTCATGCCAAAAGGAAAGGTGTGTGGGGTCTGCAACGGCAGCGTAGTGGGGAAATCGGGGGACTATAATGTCAAGCACGCCACCCTTTTGCATGACACGATGCATTTCGTTCATGACAAAAATCTTTTTGCTGCTCCGTATATGTTCTAGGACATTGTGGCAGATTATCTCCTGCACACTGTTATCGGCTATTCCAGAAAGACCCTCTTTTTCAATATCACGGACGTACTCTTGGCCAAAGTCGACTATATCCACCCCCACAAAGCCTTGGTGGTCTCTCCAGTCTCGCCCACACCCAACATTGAGCTTCATGCTTTATCGGGCGTGAGTATAATCTCAATCCGCCCCTCCCCGCACACCGGCACAGATTTTATAATCCACGGCTTGATACCATAGTTTTCCTGTCGCTTGCCCTGCGTAAAGTAGTCAAAAGTCTTCGGGTGAAAAAAGCGAACATGGGTCGGGTCTTTGAATGAGCCCTCGCTGCCGGCAGTTGGCACTTTCACATAAAACTCGCAGTCTTTTTTGAGAACCCGCCAGCACTCATTGAGGAATGGGATGAGGCGAACGATGTGTTCAAGCACGTTGTCCGCCATCAAATACTCGGCGCTATCATCGCAGAATGGCAGTACGCCCGCCTCGAAGTTTACTATCTTGAATGGTATGCCTTTTGCCTTGTAAAGTTCGTTATAGTCGTGCAGGTCAACCCCCACATTGCAGTCCGCGTCTATGTCAGGCCCGCATCCCAGGTCAATTTTATAGCCTCCGCAATTCATTTTTCCGCCTCCACCATGTAACCAATATCATAAACAACACTATCCTTGACCGGGTGCATTCCCTCCTGGCGGTAAAAGGCGGCCAGCGACTCCTTACCTGCGGTTGCAACTCTTGGGGTAATTTTAAGTTTGTAAAAGCCAGCCTTAGTCAGCAAAGCCTCTACACCAAACCTCGTATAGCGCAAGTGGTCAATCCCCGCCGGGTTGTGGACAGGGTAAATTGCTGGGAAGCTCATGTACAGCTTGCCTTCTTTTTTCAACATAAACCACATATTGCGAATGGCAGATAGCGGGTCATAGAGATACTCGGCTACCTCCAGACAAAATATAACATCAGCACCCATCATAAGATGCGCGGGGAAGTCCTCCTGTATATCGTATGCCTCGTCTGGCTCACTCCACTTTTCGTGAAAAAGCTCCTCGCTTTTGTTATCCAGAATAAGGTACTTACTCGCCTTAAAGCTTCCAAGGCGGCTTTTGACAGGGTTTGCGCTTCCCCCAACATCAATAACCAATCCTGCATCTATTTTTATGCCAGCAAGCCAAGCCTCTAGTTGGTCGCGGTATAGGCTCATATAATTGCCTTAAAAAGACTTACGTATTCGTTCGCCATTCTCTGTACTCCAAAATAGTCGCGTGGCTTTCCCACCCATAGGTTAATCATCTCTTGTGTTCCTCCGGACAGGTTTGGCTGGTATAGCTCGACTCCGCAAGAAAGCGCCTCAAGGTAGGTGTTTGAGAAGCAGTCATTGTAGTAGGTTGCAAGCAGGTATTTGCAACCCCGGTACACTGCAGCCATTTCATGAGGGTCTGATATAACGCCTATGTACTCGTATTTTTCATTATTGAAGAAGTCAAAGTTTCCACTAATGAGCTCCCTGGAATATCTCCCGCAAATCACCAGTTTTGCTTCTGGCTGCGAGCGTTGGAGCATCTGGTACTCATACCATGCCTGCTCCCAGCGTTTTGTCTCGTCTCGGTTATATCTGGAGTATAGATAAACAGGGCGGCCTTCAAATGGCTTCACTCCGCCATGCTCCTTAAAAATGCTCTGGTCTATGCCGTTGTATATGACAGTCGTGTGCCGGGGGCTCAAGTATGGCAGGAGGTAGTTGACCGCCCATTCGCTTTGAAACACCACCGCGTCGGAAAGTGCCGCAAAGTCTCTCATTTTTGTCATCCCGGCATTCCTATTCCGAGAGTTGCGCAGGGCGTTGTCCACCCTCAAAACAATCTTGCCACCTACACGTTTTATAACCTCCATGTCTGCGCTAGTAATCATCGAAGCGCTTGGTATAAGCCATACATCAACCGAGCCCTCCCTAATATCTCCATCGGCCTCCACAAGCTCGACATCACCTGGCAGTCCCTTCTTGAGATTGCTAATAAAAGACCACCCGCCCCCTATAGATTGATTAGCTCTGTTGATTATGGTCAGCCGCATACGCGAGCACCCTTTCTAGCTTTCGCCATTCATCGTGCTTGGCTATTTCCCATGAGTGTCCCCAGATGTGAACCTCGTCGGTTGGCTTCGCTTCGTTTATTGCGTTTATTATGTAATCCTCCCAAGAACGCCAGTCGTACTCACTCCGTTCATAGCAATGAAATCCATTTTTCTCAAACTGTTTTCCGCTAACGCCTATTTTTGTGGTGCGAGCGTACTTGTAGCCAGCTGCTTTTACTCTTTCCACAACCGCCTCGTTGTAGCGTCCCCTGGGGTAACAAAACCACTCCGGCCTGTACCCGACTTTTTTTGCCATAACTTTCGTAGCGAGGCCTATTTCTACCTCAAGCTCCTCCGGGCTCAACAGCTTAAGGTCCTGCGGATGCCTATAGGTGTGCCCGCCAACCTTGAAGCCATTGTAAACATTCAGGTTAAGAAAGCCCCAGCTTTCTATAGGTACAAAGAAAATTGCCGGAAGCTTGTACTTCCGAAGAAGGGATAGAACCATGAGGTCATCTTTTGCTCCATCATCCCAGCTTGTCAGTATCATTTCTTATTCCTCAACAACATGGCAATACCTTCCTCAATTTTTACCTTCGGCCTCCATCCTAGCAGTTGAATTGCGGTGTTTATATCCGCACTTTTCCTGCGTTCCTCAAATGCCGCACGTGGGTTTGGGTGTATATGCTCCGTTTTCCCTCCTATGAGCTCTGCTATGCGGTTGACGCTTGTTTCGACGCCTGTCCCTATGTTTATAGCTGCCCCGGCAAGTTTCCCGGAGCATTTCATAGCCAGCATATTTGCCTCCACAACGTCGCTTACATGCGTGAAATCGCGTGTCTGCTTTCCGTCGCCGTATATGGTAAGCGGCCTACCCTGCGCTTTACTGTCTAGGAAAATCTTCAGCACGAGCTTATACGCGCCTGTCGCCGACTGCCTTTCGCCGTAAACATTGAAGTACCGGAGGCAAACAGTATCAAGGCCAAGGTGCTGCGAATAATACCGGCACATGAGCTCTCCCATGTACTTCTGCGAGGCGTATGGCGAGGATGGATTACATCTTGAAGACTCACTTACGGGCGGCTCTAGTTGCGTACCGTACACGGAGGATGAGGAGGCATAAACAACCCTTTTCACCTTTGCTGTGCGCGCCATTTCGAGTATCTTGGCGGTTACCGCTACGTTTGCTCGGAATGTTTGATAGGGCCGCTTGAGCGAATACTCTATTCTGGGAAGCGCCGCTTCGTGGAAAACAACATCGCATCCCTCAAGAGCAGACCAATTTCCTCGTCTTGCAATATCAAGATTGAGGAGCTCTGCCTGCGGGTTCACATTTTCAAGCAACCCTGTGGAGAGGTCGTCTATCACCACTACCTCGTGGTGCTCGCGAATGAGCCTGTCCACTATGTGGCTGCCGATAAAACCCGCTCCGCCGGTAACTACTACTTTCATCGTATCCTTACTGCGACTCTGTCCGAGAGCTGCGCTTTTCAGCATCCTCCTCGGTCATATCCTGGGCTGCTAGTAGCCGCACATTCGCCGCCTTTGTTGCTTCGAGTATCTCGCTTGGTACGTTATGCACTGCACACCAATCTAGCAGCATACCAACATCCTTGGGAAAGCACTTGCCTCCATATCCCCTGAACCCTCCATGGAACACATCCCAATACATCCTACCCATAGGAGAACCAACCCACTTTGATGCCTGCGCGGACTTTTTTATAGCCTCGAAGTCAAGGCCTGGGAATACCTTTGCTGCGTCGTAGAAGAAGTTTGAGAAAATGACCATCAGCGCGCCGTGAAAATTGTTGATAAACTTACACAACTCCGCCTCGGTAGCTTTGATAATCACATCATAGGGAGAGTTGGGGAATAGGTGCAGTGCCTCGGTCGCCACGGAGTATGACTGCTTGGTGTACCCGATAATTTGCCGGTCTGGGTTTTGAAAGTCTTGGTCGGCGGTAGCCTCGGATAAAAACTCTGGGTTATAACAAAGTTTGATTTCTGGAAACTCGGCCTGGAGCATTTCGGTCGTACCAGGAGGGACAGTACACTTGTGAACTACGTTTTTACCTTGAGCAATTTTCCCCAGGGTTTCCCGGAGCGCGTCTAGTTTAACTGTTTTTTCTGTCCAGGAGTAGGGAGTAGGAACTGCCACAATAATCCAGTCTGCTGTTTCGTTGATGACCTCCCATGTGTGGGTTTGGTTTGAACGAGACCATCCCATGACCTCGTGTCCTTTTTTTTGCAGATAGCGCGCTATAGCGCCTCCTACCATGCCGGTATGACCGATGACCGCTATGTTCATTTCTTGCTCCTCGGAGGGACAATCCCGCGCTTTACATAGCTTCTCTCTATACTACGCATGCGAGCCGGGGTTATTTTGTACTCTATAACCAATTCAACAAGGCTCATTTTTACTTTGCGCATGTCGCGAATAAGCGCAAGATTTCGTTCTCGCCGCTCGTTGAAATATACTTTATCACTCATAGTTATACACTACTCCTACCTAGCGGGTTTGTCAATTTTTGCCTCTTTTACTAGGTCTAACCAATCATTTATATCCATGACTGCAAGAATGGGTCGGTAGTTTCCACTAATCATCAACACCGGTGGCTTGTTGAATTGTACCTGCGACCCAGCTTGCCGCCACCATTCCCACAGCTTGACCTTCTCCTGGTTCTTTGCCTCGATTGCAAAGTAGCGATTGTAAACGTCAGCCTTAACATGACCGCTTCCGCTCCCGGAGGTTCTTGTTGCGAAGTCGTCTATTTTCCTTCTCCACATTGCCGCGATGCGCTGTTCTAATCGCTTGCCCTTCTTGATGATTGAGTGTGGTTTCATAGCAACCTTGCCTGTTCTATGGTTTTTTCGCGGACCGCTTCTTTCCGGCTGTCAGCTTTTGGTACGGTGTGTTGCCGTAGGTACTTCATACTTAGAAACCGCTGTTTGCCATGGCCATAGTCCGCAACGCGCCCATGTTTAAGCCAGGTTTGTAGGTCTGCTTCCCATCGCATATCGGTATGGAGCTCTTTGATAACAATTTTTGTAATCCCAACCTCCGCCATGCTTTGAAAGGCAACCTCCTGAATGCCGTACCCTTGCACAACTTTCATAAAGTGCTGCGCCTCGACATCCCGGAAAAGTATATTTCCGATGTACTGCCCGCACTTTATCGTTTTCTTTTTTGCCGGGTCGTATGCTAGGAGCTTTTTCATATCTTAGTCTCTCCAGTCGTTTCTGTAATCACACTTGCCGCAGCGAGTACCTTTATAGGTTTCATACCACTCGTTCGCGCCACAATGCGGGCAGGGTGGGTAGATGCCAAAGATATACCAAAGGCCACCGCTAAACAACCTCCTTATGAGTGTTGCAAACCAGACCACTGCTCTAACGATTAGGTATCTCATTCTATTCTGGCTTGGGAGAAGGCTAAAGTAACGTCCAAACTTTTCCTCAAACTCTCTAACTTTCGCTTGGTAGTTTATTAGTGCCATAGGGTTATTTTTCCCTTACTATCAAGTTTATTTTACCTATTGCTGTGTCTTGAATATCGTCTATGGCTATATCTGCTTTTATATTTTCGTGTTCTGTTTTACTTGCGTAGCCATCTACAAACTGTTTAATATGCAGTTCTTTAGCCACCTGTCTTGCGTACAATTCTCCACTTCCCGACCAGACAATAATCCTGGTGTTCTTAAACTTTGAAAGGACTCGCAAGACTGTTCTGATGTCCTCGTTGGCTATAACCTTGTCAGTCTGGTTGTTCCGCAAAGTACCGTCTACATCAAAACACACGACTATCTTTTTCATTTCGCCCACTGGTAGACCTAGTTCTTTGTTTTTCCCCTCTTTCATTCAGTTACTTCTTTCTTGTTTATATAATCTATTACAGTAGGGGCAAGTGGCTATGCTCATCTCTCTACTCCTAAATATAAGCTCATAATTACCTCTAATTCCCGACTGTTACTTTTATACTGGGCTGATTTTTGGTGGATTCTTCTATCTGTTCAGGGGTTAGTTCTTTTTGCCTTTTGGTTATGCGTAATGATTTTTTCATTAGTCTTTCACTCCCTTTAGATTTTCCTCAACATAATCCCACTCTCGGTCATACAGCCTCCATCCATTTTTTAAGTCGCTTAATATCCCTTTTGTAAAGTACCGCTTCATGGTGATAAATCTTTCGGTGAAACCACTGTTTAAGCCAATGTATGAAATTAGAGGGTTCGCTTATTGTGGCAATCCATAACTCTCCGTACACATCTTTGTGAAACTCAACATAGGCGGGATGTCCGCAGTGGCACCTAAAAATTATTCTTTTTTCTTTCATTCTCCTCCTTTCGGTCATTATGACCTTGGTTTAGTAAGTTCACTCAATACCCTTTACAACTTTTCCGTCTACCTCTATTCTTGGGAATGGTTTTCATGCCTTTACCCTCCCCTTGTTTGTCTAATAAGTGGTTGGCCTTCCTTCCAATAAGTAGTTTATTAGTACCATAATTACCACTCCTCTACCCAAGTAACCCCGCCTTCAAGACCGAACGAGGCGTTCTTAGCCTTCCAACACGTCCTCGCTTTCGTCTCTACAAAGTATTCCCTTGTAGTGGTTGCGTCCTGGCATTGGTAGTAAATAAATGGCTCGTCATATCCTTTGACCATAAAAGATAATATCTTCATTGGCTTGCCCTTATCGTCTATCGCCTCATCCAAAACGGTGTAATCCTTGAGGGCTTTCATCTTTGCCTTATCCATGATTTCATACGCCACACGCCGTTGCTCAAGGTTATCAATAGCAAAAACTTCCTCCGCCTTAACCCCTTTGCTGGTTACCTTCTTCCACATCCTGTAGTCGAACTTAACCCCGTTAAGCCAGTAGGTTTCTTTGTCGGCAAACTTTAAGGCATACCCTTTTGTGTTGTGTAATCTTTTCTGCTCGTTTATGTGTATTTCGGGAAAGGGCAGAACATACATAGTTTTTTCAGATAACCATATATATGCATTGCCAGCGTTTACTAGTTTCTCAAAGGCGTCTATTTTTTTCTTGTTTTGCTTAATCGCTTTTAATTGAGGATAAAATTGACGGATAAGTACAAGCCAGATTGATTCGTAATACTCCCAAGCTGACCATCCCCACAACTCGTCCCCCCACAACTCGCCCCACAACTCGCCCCTCAACTCGCCCATCAACTCGCCCCACAACCCGCCCATCAACTCGTCACTCAACTCGTCCCTCAACTCGCCCCACAACTCGCCCCACAACTCGCCCATCAACTCGTCCCTCAACTCGCCCCTCAACTCGCCCCTCAACTCGCCCCACTTAGTAATAAACACCACTTTACGCTTTCTTGACAAAACACCATTAAGCTCGTTGACTGACAAAATAAGTTTTTTCTTGTCTACCCCTTGTTGTAGCCTAATAAACTGATTATTTAGCCATTCCTTGCGGTTCTTTTTCGTGTTTCTCATGTCAGTCCACCACAGGCTTCATGCCCTCTTGCGTATCCTCATGTTGCTTTACTAACTTGTAACTACCCACATGGAGTTTCGCCTCCATAAGACTGTTGACTTTTCTGTCGCCATGTTCCTTGTGGTATATCTTAGTGTCCTCTTTGACCCTCAAGTAGCCGAAGGTAAAGTCGTCTACGTCTGTAAAGTAAATATCTCCATTTCTGGCTATGTGGTCGTTCCCACCAGAGCCAGTCATCATAACCTCGGTAGTCGCCTTTTCAAGCCCTTTCGGTATTGAATTAACTGGCACAAATGCTAGGTCGCCGTGCCTGTATGCTTGTATATTTTTCATATCCTTCCCCCCTCTCTGATGATTTTATATCCTGCATTTTTTAATACCCTCATCGCCTCTTGGGTTTTATCGTCTAGCTCCTCTTTTTTAAGCTCTAACTTACCATCCAAACAAACAGGCTCTTGGTGTACTTCTCTTGTTCCCTTAATTGATAAACATTTAATTGACTTATAAACGCAACAAAAGGCGTAGTATAGGATGTCCCTAGCGGTGATGTCCCAAGCGGTGATGTCCCAAGC
>Ga0209641_10000477_pt1 | contig 36675 bp, 30 predicted proteins | sample RifCSP16_1_FD_184022 | JGI IMG/M metagenome (GOLD analysis project Ga0209641, IMG submission 184022) | Soil microbial communities from Rifle, Colorado - Rifle CSP2_sed 16_1 (SPAdes) (version 2) | ecosystem: Environmental > Terrestrial > Deep subsurface > Rock core/Sediment | place: Rifle... | reverse complement strand
CGGCGCGCGCGTCGTCTCGCACGACTATGATATGGGTGATTGGGCGCCGCTTCGGGCTGCAGAGGTTCAAGACGCGGAGTCGAGCCACTCGGTCCATTGGGTCTATCTGTGGCGCATCGACGCCCAGCGCCCCAAGCCGTAGATTCTAGGTGTCGTATAGCCAGTGGGAAGGGAGTGCTGCGGCGATTACTGGTGGGCAGGGGCGGAATTGAACCGCCGACACCGGGATTTTCAGTCCCGTGCTCTACCGACTGAGCTACCTGCCCGATTGGTGTTTGACCGAGAGGGGCGAGTGCTTCGCAGGATACCAGATTGGCGCGTCGGTGTCGAGGGGTATCCAGACGGCGAAGGCTTGTCTCGCAAGGAGATTTAGGCTATCGTGAGCCGAACTGAGCATCCCCGAGGGGATCCGATGGGTCGGTCAAAGCAGGCACCGTACGCCAGGGCCGGTGTGGATGCGGACAGAGCGGGCTCTGCCCTCAAGGATCTCACCGCCCTGCTCCGAGAGACCTTCGCCTTTCGCAAGGCTATCGGCCGCGTGATGCTCCCCTTCGGGTACTTTGCCAATGTCATCGCCCTAGGCGAGAACCTCGGCCTCGCGCTCTCGACGGACGGCGTGGGGACGAAGATCCTCGTGGCCCAGATGCTGGGCAGGTTCGATACCATCGGCATCGACTGCGTCGCCATGAACGTGAATGACCTCCTCTGCGTCGGAGCAGAGCCGCTCGCGCTCGTCGACTACGTGGCGGTGCAATCGCCCAACCGTCGGATGTTCCGGGAGATCGGCAAGGGCCTATACGAGGGGGCGCGTCGCGCCCGGATCACGATTCCCGGCGGCGAGGTCGCGCAGCTCCGCGAGATGATCCGAGGGGTCCACGGGGACGATGGGTGTGATCTGGTCGGGACCTGCGTGGGCATCGTCCCGCTGGACCGCATCATCATCGGTCAGCGCATCAAACCGAAAGATGTGGTCCTGGGGCTTCGCTCGAGCGGCATTCACAGCAACGGCCTGACGTTAGCCCGCGATGTGTTCTTCCGACGCCGGAAACTTCGTCCGGATCGGCACATGCCCGAACTGGGTCGGACCATCGGGGACGAACTGCTCGAGCCGACCCGCATCTACGTCCCCGAGGTCGTCGAAATGCTGAGGGGCGAGTTGGATCTGAAGGCCCTCATCCATATGACCGGTGATGGCCTCCTCAACCTCAGCCGGGTCGCTGCGCCAGTCGGCTTTGTCATCGACTTCTGGCCGGAACCGCACCCCGTTTTTGGCCTGATCCGGGCCATGGGCCGGATAGGCCCCGAGGAAATGTTTCGAATCTTCAACATGGGAATCGGCTTCTGTCTCGTGCTACCGGATGACTCTCGCCAGATCGACCGAGTTATGGCCATCGCCAAGAGGCATGGGGTCGAGTGCTATCGGCTGGGATACGCCATCCGGGACGCCGAACAGCGGATTTCCCTGAAACCGTATGACCTCGTGGCGCACGGGGGGAGATTCCGTCGAGGTTCACGGTTCAGGATTCAGGGTTCAGGGAGGGTTCTGCGAAGGCGATCTCTTTGATCGGGCGATCTATCGTTGTTTGTCCTGAGAGCCCCGGACGAGCTTCTCCAGCTGGCCCAGGGCATTGGCCGTCTCCTGGCGGGCGTCCTCGAGCGCCTGCTGCAGACTTTCCACACGCTCCCGAAGCCTCAAATCGGCTCCTGTCCGCTGATAGGCCATCGTCGCCAGCACAAGCGCGGTAATGCTGATGAGGAGCGCCAGCAAGGCCAATCCCCGGCCCCCCTTCGCCTTCTCAGCCATATCGCTTTCCTCCCAGCGTCACTGCCCGCCTCCGGCATCGACCAGAACAACACAGGTCCCGGCCAAGAGATCATGAAGTCCCCGCCTGCGCGGATGAAGGAGGACCATGATCAGCCCCAGACCGAAAGGGAGCAGCGCGATGAAATACCCCACCCGTCGCAGGAAGGCGCGTCCGTATCCGATGTCCCCACCATCCCGCCTCACCACCCGCACCCCCATCAGCATCATTCCGGGGGTCTGACCCCCCTGCCCCCAGCACAAGACGCGGTAGGCGAAGCTCACCGCAACGCCCGCCACGAGCGCCGCACCTACCCCCAGAAGCTGGACCTCGAATGTCGGCTCCCTGGCGACCGTCCCCCCCAATAACGCAGTGACGTAGGCGAGAATCATGGCCGGAACCGTCCAGACAAGGGAGAGGGGCGCGTCGACCAGAGCAGCAACCGCCCTCCGTAAACAACCGGCGTAGACCATTGCGGAACCCGCAGAGGCCCTGGCCGCTTCCGTCTCATCAGGCGTCCTGAGCTCCGCCGGCAAGGTGAGACGACTCCAGTCCAGTTCCTCTTCCACAGTCCCCCCATCGACCACGAACCGGTCCGGAAGCCCCACCCGCGTTTCTTGAACCGCGACCGGGGAAGCGACGGGTAGCAGTACGATCGAGGGTGCCGGCGCACGATGCCGAGGGATGGGAAGGAGGGGGTTGGCGCACCGCCGACACACGGTGAGGCTATCGAAACTCACATGGCCGCAATGATGGCACCGCATCATCTCCTCCTTAACACATCCTGGAGCGCACGGTCAAGACTTGACCCTTGCCCCGGCGGTCTTTAGAATCGCACCGAGGGAACGCCATGCCCATCTACGAGTACGCCTGCGGCGACTGCCGCCGCACCCTGAGCCTGCTCATCCTGAATATCCACAATCCGCCGCCGCTCCGCTGCCCCCACTGTGGAGGCGAGCAGCTCGACCGCCTCCTCTCCCGCTTCGCCCGGCTCCGGACCGAGGAGCACCCCGACGGGCTCGGTGATCCGCGCCACCCGAGTGACTTCGATCAGGAGGATCCCCGGAGTGTCCATCGGTGGGTTACGAAAATGGGGAAAGAGCTGGGAGAAGACTTCGAGCCGATGATGGAGGAGGCCCTCCACGAAGAAGAGGACCTCGAGGCTGCTCCGTAAATTCCCGCCAGGCATTCCCCCCGGTAAACCAGCCCCCCATTGCCGTCAACGCCGCCTTTGCCACGGCCGCCCAACCGGAACTGGAGCTACGATACGCTCTTTAGTACCAATCCTCCACCCGGGACGCCGATGGGGATCATCTACACGCGGGGCCACTGGTCTGAGGGATAGAAGGCGAGCAGGGCGTGATTATTGGGTCTTCTCGGCCACTTCCAGGCGGGTGAGGGCCCGGGCGAGGGACGTCTGGGCGCGCAGGACATCGATCGATTCATCTCCCCATCGGGCCAGGCGTTCAAAGGCCCGATCCCTCGCCCGCTGTGACCGGGCGGCATCGATCTCCTCGGCCTTCTCCGCCGCCTCGGTGAGGATGATCACAGTCTCGGGACGGACCTCGGCGTACCCCCAACTCATCGCGAGATAGCGCCATGTGCCATTCTTTCGGTAGGCGAGCTCCCCGGTCTTCAGCGTGGACATGAAGGGGAGATGGCCGCCCATGACGCCAAAGTACCCCTCGGCCCCCGGAGCGACGACCTCTTCGACCTCCTCCCTCGCGACCATCCGGGTCGGAGTCACCACCTCCAGAGTCACCATCTTCGGAATCCCTTCGACTCTCGCCACGATTGCCCCCTGGGCGCGCCCAAGTGCGGTTAGAAAGCTAGAAGGCGAGGACGCGCATTCTAGCGGACGGCAGTCGCCGGCTACTTGCCGACAAGCTGCTCTGCTTTCTCCTTTGCCTCCTCGAGCGGCCCCACCATGTAGAAGGCCTGCTCCGGCCATGCGTCGCAGTGGCCCTCGAGGATGTCCTTGAATCCCTTGATCGTCTGCTTCAGCGGGACGTACTTTCCGGGAGTGCCCGTGAACTCTTCCGCCACAAAGAAGGGCTGCGAGAGAAACCTCTGGATCTTCCGCGCCCGCGCCACCACCAGCTTATCCTCCTCGGACAGCTCCTCCATCCCCAGAATGGCGATGATGTCCTGGAGATCCTTATAGCGCTGGAGGACCCGCTGCACCCCCCGAGCCACCTGGTAGTGCTCCTCGCCCAAGACGCGAGGATCGAGGATCCTCGAGGTGGAGGCGAGCGGATCCACCGCGGGATAGATCCCCAGCTCGACGATCTGCCGCGACAGCACGGTCGTCGCATCGAGATGGGCAAAGGTGGTCGCTGGCGCCGGGTCGGTGATGTCGTCGGCCGGGACGTAGATCGCCTGCACCGACGTGATGGATCCCCGCTTCGTCGACGTGATCCGCTCCTGCAGCTCTCCCATCTCGGTCCCCAGGGTCGGTTGGTAGCCGACGGCCGACGGCATCCGGCCCAACAGGGCCGAGACCTCGGAGCCCGCCTGGGTGAAGCGAAAGATATTATCGATGAACAACAAGACGTCCTGTCCCTCCTCGTCCCGGAAGTACTCGGCGGCGGTGAGACCGGTGAGGCCGACCCGCAGCCTGGCCCCGGGCGGCTCGGTCATCTGGCCGTAGATCAGCGCAGTCTTGTCGATGACCTTGCTGGCCTTCATCTCGAGCCACAGGTCATTCCCCTCCCGCGTCCGCTCTCCCACCCCGGCGAAGACCGAGATCCCGCCATGCTCCATGGCGATATTGCGGATCAACTCCTGGATCAGGACGGTCTTGCCCACCCCCGCGCCCCCGAAGAGGCCGGTCTTGCCACCCCGGGTGTACGGCTCGAGGAGATCGACCACCTTGATCCCCGTCTCCATCATGGAGGCCTCGGTCGCCTGCTCCTCAAAGGAGGGGGGCTCGCGATGAATGGGATAGAATTTCTTGGCCTGCACCGGGCCGAGTTTGTCCACGGGCTCGCCGATCACGTTCAGGATCCGGCCCAGCGTGGTGGTCCCAACGGGGATCTTGATCGGCCCACCCGTATCGATGACCTTTCGTCCCCGGACCAGGCCGTCGGTCCCAGCCAATGAGATACAGCGAACCTTGTTCTCCCCGAGGTGCTGGGCCACCTCCAGCGTCAGCTCCTTGGTGTACGAGAAGATGTCGGTGTACTCAATCCCGGGCACCTTGAGGGCATTGTAGATCGCCGGCAGATGCCCCGGGGGGAACTCACAGTCCACCACCGGCCCGATCACCTGGGTGATCCATCCCTCGCTCATCGGCACTCTCCCCTCTCCACAGAGCTGCTAGCAGGCTGGTATGCTAGAAGGCTAGCACGCCGCCAACCTAGTGATGGGTAACTGGTGATAAGTGGCAAGTGTTCTTAACGCCCCAAACCCAACACCGTCTGACAGCTGTTTGCTGATTGCCGGCTCCTGTCATGCCGTCATCGGTCACCGGTCATCGCTACGGCGCTAGGCGGTGCCCGCCTGCCGCAGGGCCTCGGCCCCGCCCACGATATCCATCAGCTCTTTCGTGATCCGCTCCTGCCGCGCTTTGTTGAAGACCAGCGTCAGGCGCTCGATCATCTCTGCCGCATTCTTCGTGGCTGCCTCCATGGCCGTCATGCGCGCCCCCTGCTCCGCCGCCGCCGATTCCATCAGCGCCCGATAGACCTGCACCTCCACGTGGCGGGGCAACAGCTCACTCAGGATGACCTCAGGGGACGGTTCAAAGATGAACTCGACCGGCTCGAGTTCGCCCGATTCGACCGAGAGCGGCTCGATCGGGAGAAGCCGTTCCATGACGGGGCGCTGGATCCCGGCCGATCTGAACTCGTTGTACAGGAGATCTACCTCATCCAGTTCCCCGCCGATGTACGCACCAGCCAGCTGGCTTCCGATCTCCGCCGCGTGCGTGTACGCCAGCTGATCAAAGACGTTGATCCACTCCCCCTGTCGCTCGATCTGCCGCCGGCGGAAGAAGTCCCGAGCCTTGCGGCCGACGACCAGGAGGATGATCTGTACCTCGGTGTCCCCCGCCTGCCTGAGATAGTCAAACGCCTTCCTGAGGATATTGGCATTGAAGGCCCCGCACAACCCCTTGTCGGCAGCGACGACCACCAGGCCCTTCCGCCCCGTCTCTCGCCGCGCGAGCAAGGGGTGCCGCTCCGGTTCGGTCCTGAGCGCCAACGAGGCGATAACCTCCCGAAGCTTGAGGGCGTATGGCCGGGCCTCCACGATCCGCTGCTGGGCGCGACGGAGCTTGGCCGCAGCCACCATCTTCATGGCCTTGGTGATCTGCTGGGTGCTCTTGACGCTGTTGATGCGTCGTCGAATATCCCGGAGTGTCGCCATCTGTCAACCAATGGAGACAGGTGGCTAGTGTCTGGTGTTTTTCACTAATCACCAACCACCCATCACCAATACGCCGCCTTAGGCGGCCGCCTTCTGCGTCTTGAATTCCTCCTTGTACTCCCGGATGGCCTGCTCTATCTTTCGGCGGAGATCCTCGCCGATCTCCCGCTTTGCATCCAGCTCCCTGTAGATTTCGGGATAGCGTGTCTCGACGAACCGGGTGAGCCCCTGTTCGAACGCCCGAATCGCCTCCGCCGGAAGATCATCCACAAGTCCGTTGACCCCGGCGAAAACGATCAGGATCTGCCGCTCCACGGGCAGGGGAACGAACTGGTCCTGTTTCAGGATCTCGACCATCCGCTGGCCCCGGTTGAGCTGCGCCTGCGTCGCCTTGTCCAGCTCGGAGCCGAATTGGGCAAAGGCGGCCAGCTCCCGATACTGGGCCAGATCCAGGCGGAGGCGCCCCGCCACCTGCCGCATCGCCTTGATCTGGGCGCTCCCCCCGACCCGCGAGACCGACAGCCCCACGTTCACCGCGGGCCGAATCCCCGCGTAGAAAAGGTCCGCCTCGAGATAAATCTGCCCGTCGGTGATGGAGATCACATTGGTCGGGATGTAGGCCGAGACATCGCCGAGCTGCGTCTCGATGATCGGCAGCGCGGTGAGCGAGCCGCCACCCAGCTCATCGTTGAGCTTGGCGGCCCGCTCCAGGAGTCTCGAGTGCAGGTAAAAGACGTCCCCCGGGTACGCCTCGCGCCCGGGCGGCCGCCGGAGCAGGAGCGAGAGCTGGCGGTAGGCCTGGGCGTGCTTGGAGAGGTCATCGTAGATGACCAGGGCGTGCTTCCCGTTGTCCCGGAAGTACTCCCCCATGGCGCATCCGGCGTACGGCGCGATGTACTGGAGCGGCGCCGGCTCCGAGGCCGTGGCCGCGACCACGGTGGAGTACGCCATGGCACCGCCGTCCTCGAGGATCTTCACGACCTGTGCCACGGTGGACCGCTTCTGTCCCACGGCGACGTAGATGCAGAAGACATCCTGCCCCTTCTGATTCAGGATGGTGTCCACCACCAGGGCGGTCTTCCCCGTCTGGCGATCGCCGATGATGAGCTCCCGCTGGCCCCGCCCGATGGGGATCATGGAGTCGATGGCCTTGATGCCGGTCTGGAGCGGCTCCTTGACTGGCCGGCGGTCCACCACCCCGGGCGCCAGCCGCTCGATGGGCCGATGCTCCCGGGCCTCGATGGGCCCTTTGCCGTCGATGGGCTGGCCAAGCGCGCTGACGACGCGGCCGATCATCCCCTCGCCCACCGGCACCTCTGCGATCCGACCGGTCCGCTTGACCAGGTCCCCCTCTTTGATCGCCATAACTTCACCCAGGAGAATGGCCCCGACGTTATCCTCCTCCAGATTGAGGACCATGCCGATGACATCGTGGGGAAGCTCCAGCAGTTCACCCGCCATCACCTTCTCCAAGCCGTAGATCCGGGCGATCCCATCACCGACCTCGATCACGGTCCCGACCTCGGCGACATCCACGGCCGCCTCGTACCCCTTGAGCTGCTCCTTGATGAGCTCACTGATCTCGTCCGCGCGAATCTGTGCCATCGCTCGTTACTCCCTGAGGAGACGTTCCCGAAGCTGCCTGAGCTGCGTGCGGAGGCTGCCGTCATAGACGGTGCTCTCCACCTGGACCACGATCCCCCCGAGAATCGCCGGATCGACCCGCGGCTCCAAGAAGATGGTGCCCCCCAGGACCTGGGCCAACCGGCGGCGAAGGCCCTCCTGGAGATCGGGTGCGAGAGGGACCGCCGTCGTCACCGCCGCCTGGATTCGTCCCAAACGCTTATTCATCAGGTCGCGGTAGAGGAGAGCCATGGCCGGCAGGGCCTGCATCCGGTGCCGCGAGAGGAGGAGATCCAGAAACCGAGCGACGAGGGGAGCCAGGCCCATCCGCTGTGAGAGGCTCTTGAGGGTCTCTGCCTTGTTTCTGAGGAGGATGCCCGGATTGCCGAAGAAGGCAGCCATCGCTGGGTCCTGATGCCAGAGCGTCGCCACACGCTCGAGCTCCGTGCCGACCGCTTCCAGGGCATCCGCCTCGGCGGCCGCCTCCCCGAGGGCCTTGGCATAGCGCTTGGCCAACCCAGCCGCAATCACGAGGTCCCCCCCAGCTCCTGAATCGTCTGCTCCGCAAGGCGTCGGTGATCCGCTTCCGTCAGGCTCCGCCGCAGGAGCCGCTCCGCCGCCGTGAGAGACAGATGGACCGCTTCACCGCGCAGCTCGGCCTTGGCGCGGCGCACCTCCTGTTCGATCTCGGACCGGGCCTGAGTGAGCAGGCGGTGGGCCTCGTCGCGTGACTGCTGGATCAAGCGCTCGCGCTCCTCGGCCATCTCCCGATCCATCTGCTGCCGAAGGGCGGCCGCCTCCTGGCGGGCCGCCCGCAGCGATTCCTCGTGCTCGGCGCGCGCGCGGACCACTTCGTCCCGGGCCCGCTTGGCCTCTTCCAGGGAATGGCGGATCCCCTCGGCTCGCTTCTCCATGAAGGCAGAGAGGGGCTTGAAGAGGAACTTGTAGAGGATACCTGCAAGGATGAGGAAATTGATCGCCTGCAGCAGCAGCGTGATGTCCAGGTTCACGATCCCGGGGGCGTGTTCCTTCTCGGCCGCAGCGGCCCAACTCACCTGCGGAACGACTCCCAGGAGCAGGCTCACGATGCCGCTCCCGAGCCCAGAGGTTCTGACCCGCTCCATCGTCTCTCCACCATGGATCGACAAAGACCCGGCAGCGATGCGGTCATCCTTCACGCCGATTCCCCCGTGTCATCGTCACCAGCAGACCCTGCCGCCAGGAGCGCGACCGGCCCCACCAAGAGCCCGATGGCCAGACCGAACACCTGAACAGGAAGAAACTTCAGAACGAGGAAAAGCACGATCCCGATCCCGAGGAAGCGAAGGAGCGAACCGCTTACGAGGCGGGGGAGAACCCTTGTCGTCTCCGAGGTGATAGTGCGGGTAACCGCCTGGCGCAACAGCTCCAGGTTCGCGACCGCGATCCCACCGCCGATCGCATAGCCCACCGCCCAACGCCACCCGCCCAAGACCAGAGAAAAAAGGAAACCGCCCCCGATAAGGATAAGGGCGGTTCGGTGCGTCCTCCGGCCGAGCGCCTCGGGATCGCCCTGCCCACCCGTCCCTTCAGGGGCTCCCCTCGCCCAAAGGCGCCATAAGCTAGCACGGCCCTTCATTGGGTGTCAAGCCTTCTCCGACGCCTCCAGGAGGCAGTCGCGGGGTGGGGAATTGGGTGATCAGGCCAGGGAGTCGGGCTGGGCCCGGCGGCGGACCTCGCGGATCGTCCCTCCGCCCAGCACCAGATCGGGGTCTTCCCGATCGTAAAAGACCACCGCCTGGCCAGGGGTGATGGCGCGGACCGGGCGGGCAAATCGCGCGAGAACCTGCCCATCTGCGAGAGGTGCTATTGTGGCCTCCTCCAGCGGGTGGCGGTACCGAATGGTCGCAAACACTGAGCGTGCTTCGGTGAGCTCCTCGCCGGCGACAAAATTCACCCGGTGCGCAACCAGGGTGTCGGCAAAGAGATCCGCCTCCCGGCCCACCACCACCTCGTTCCGCTCCGGGTCCACGGCGACCACGTAATACGGGCCTCGACCCCCGATCTTCAGACCCCGCCGCTGCCCGATTGTGAAGAGGGGGACCCCCGCGTGCGTCCCCAGCATGTCGCCGCTCTGATCGCGGATGGGCCCGGGGCGCATCGCTTCAGGAGCCCGTTCCCGGAGCAGTCCACGGTAATCGCCGTTGGGGAGGAAACAGAGCTCTTGGCTCTCGGGCTTGTGCGCCACGCGAATCCCCAGGCGCGCGGCCAACGCCCGGACCTCACTCTTGCGCATCGTCCCCAAGGGGAAGCGAATCCGTCGAAGCTGGGATTGGGTGAGTCCGTAGAGGAAGTAGCTCTGATCCTTGCCGCGATCAATCCCCCGCTTGAGCAGGACCTGACCGGTGGCCGGGTCCAGCGCTGTTCGCGCATAGTGGCCCGTGGCGACAAACGCCGCCTCCCAGGCGAGGGCCCGCCGGAGGAGAGAGCCGAACTTGACCTCCGTGTTACAGGTGGCGCAGGGGAGGGGGGTCCGTCCCGCCGCATATTCCCGACAGAACGGGGTAATCACGTGCTCATCAAATTCGCGCTCGACGTTCAGCAGATAGTGTGGAAACCCGAGGTGGGCCGCCATCAGGCGGGCATCGTCATAGGTCTCCGGGGTGCAGCAACTCTGGTGGGAAGATGCGACAGGGGTCTGGGTCGAAAGATTCCAGACCTTCAGCGTGACACCGACAACTTCATACCCTTGTTCCTGAAGCAGGGCAGCCGTGACGGCGCTGTCCACGCCGCCACTCATCGCCACAACCACCCGCATGCCCATTGTGAGATCTTTCGCGTCCCCTCTGCGGTGGGTTTCTATCTCTCCGCCGCAGAATCCCCGCCGGGAGGAGGAGCCGATACCTCGTCCATGGCCCCCATGTCGCAGGTGCCATTCAGCGCGGCCCCCTCCATCACCACGAGACACGGGGTGCTGATCTTTCCGATGACCCTGCTCGAGGCGAGGAGCTCGATTCGCTTCTTGGCGCGGATGGTCCCTTCGATCTTCCCGTTGGAGATCAGGCTTCCCACGTCCACGTTCGCCCGGAGGATCCCTCCTTCCCCCACGATGAGCAGTTCATCCCCCACTACCTCGCCCTCGAGCCGACCGTCGATGCGCACCGTCCCCTGAAACGAGAGAACCCCCTTGAACTCGGTCCCCTCGCCGAGGAAAGCCTTGATCTCGCCAATCTGTTGTGCGTCCCTTTCCCGCGCCATGAGCCGCGATCCCCACCCATTGTTCACCTGCGCTCAAGCGACGATGGGCGTTGACGCTACCATGAAAGCCCATCCCTGTCAAACCCTTCCTCGGGTTGATGTCCCGACTCACCTCTGATATTCTGGAGATTACGGAGCGTGAGCGTGCGGACTACAGTCACCCTCGTCCTTGCTCTATTCTCGTTCGCGGCGGCAACCCCGCAGGCGACGAGCATCCCTTTTCCTGAAGAACTCTTGAAGGGTGAGCAACGGAGGCCCGTGAAGGAGGTCGTGGAAGACTTCACCCTCCATCGACAGGTGGGCGGCCTCCGCCTGTTGGGGAGACAGTCGGTTTTTGAGTACCTGGTGGCACGCCCCGACTTCGCCGCGAGCCTGGCGCATGCGGCAGGGGTACTCAAGTACACCGTAACGCGCCAAGGGCCTGCGGAGTATTGGGCGGATGACCACAAGGGGCTCACCGGCCGCCTCGAGATTCTTCAGGCCGCCGAGGGGCAAAAGGTCTTCTATGCCCAGGGGAGGTACAAGAAAGGGATCATTCGCATCCCAGGCCGCGTTGCACTGGTCGTGCACTCTGCCGAGGGGAGAGAGGGGGACTCCTTCTATGTGGAGAACACCATTTCGGCCTTCGTCAGGGTGGACGCCGCGCTGCTCGATCCCCTCGCCCGCCTCTTCCGACCGATCGTGGAGCGCATCATGAACAATAAGGTCGCGTTTTTCTTCCGGAAGGCCAACGAACTTTCCACCAAGCTCGCCCAGGACCCCGAGGCGGTCCTGCAAAAGCTTCCCCCCGACACCTGGCAGAAAGAGGTCGCAGAGCTCCGGATCCTCCTCAAGGCCGATCAAGCCGACATCGGCCATCGCCGCCAGGCTCAAACTCGTCTGAGCCGAACATCCCCCTAACGTGCTGACCGGGCACTGAGCACGGCGTAAAAGCAAGACGCCCGAGGGCACATGCCCGTCGGGCGACACGAATCCCGTCACGTCCTCTTGGGAGACTTCGACCCAGGCATTTACTTGCCGAAGAGGCCCTTGAGCTTTTCGCCGAGGCCCTTTCCGCCTCCCGCGGCGCCCTCGGCCTCCTTCCGGGCCTTCTCGGCGAGCCCCTTGATATCGACGTTCGCCACGGCCTTCGCCGCATTGCGATTCACTTCTTCCAGGATCTTTTCGACCACATCGGCCATCGAGACCCCCTGGCCCTTCTTGCCGATGTCCCTCATCTCTATGTCGGGCAGCACCACGGTGGTCGACTGAGCCTGGAGCGGCACGCCAACGCTCACGTTGAGCTTCGATTTCTCCACGCGGAGTCTGTCGATGATGACCTTCTTCCCACCCCCCTGGGCCTGCGGCGTTCCTGATCCATCCTTGGCCCCAGCACCAGCGTAGGCCTCGACATTCTTCTGGAGAGCCGCCAGATTGCTGCCCCTCGGACCCAGCTCATAGGTGATCTCCGGTGCGCTGATGACGATCTCCCGGATGGCGACCGTATCCGAGAGCAGCGAGCGAACATCGAGGGACACACTCATCGCGCCCAGCGTAAACGCGCTGGGCGTCTTGAAGCCCTGCGGGTTTCCCACGATCAAGTTGGACAGCGACGCGTTTCCCGAGAAGGGAGAGACGTTCACACTGCCAAGCTTGACCTCGCTCTTGGTGGCCTGGGGGCCGTACGTCTCCACCGCCGACCGGATCACCCGATTGAGCGAGAGATACAGAAATACGAGCCCGCCCACAATCAGCACAACGACAATGACACCGATCAGCATGAGCCTTTTCACCGTCTTTCCCCTCCATCGATGCGGATTGTTTGGCCAGATGCGAACAGCGTTGAGGCGTGAAGAGGTGTGCGCGAATATACCGGGAAGCGCTTCTGTTTGTCAAACCCGTACGAAGGTCGGGGTTGAATCCCGGATTCTCGCTCGGCCTGCCGGTCAGGGGTCGGGTCTCAGCGCCCGCGCGCGGAGGAAGTGCACCAGGTTGGTCATCAGGGGCATCGGCGTTCGGAGAATCCCCCGGGGAGGCTTCGTTGAAGGGGCTCGCCCGCAGACCTCACGGTGCGCGATGCCCCTCGAACCCGCAGCTCTTTCCGCCAACGGCGGGCAGGTACAGTTCGAGCAGGTAGTCCTTCACCATGCGGTCGCTGTTGAACCGCCAGCCCAGTGTTTTGATCGCATGCTTCATCCGCCGTACCCACCGGACGGGGACGCCGTGCTCGTTGCGGTCGTAGAACTCCGGGACCACTTGCTCCTCGAGCACCCGGTAGAGTGCCTCCGCGTCGCGGGCCCGCTGAACCGCGGGGTCGGCGTGCTCACGGCCGCCGCTGATGGTGAAGCCGTTCAGTCCATCGGCAGCCTCCGCCCACCAGCCGTCGAGGACAGAACAGTTCAGCCCGCCGTTCAGCAGCACCTTTTGCCCGCTCGTGCCGCAGGCCTCCTTGGGATGCTCGGGCGTATTGAGCCAGAGGTCCACACCCTGCACCAGGTGGCGCGCCACCCACATATCATAGTCCTCGATGAAGGCAATTCTCGTCCGGAACCGCGGGTCCCTCATCAGCTCGCAGATCTGCTGGATGAGCCGCTTGCCTTCATGGTCCTGTGGATGGGCCTTGCCCGCGAAGACGATCTGGGCAGGTCGGTCCGGGTGATTGAGGATAGCGTCGAGGCGCCCCAGATCTGACAGGATCAAGGTTGCGCGCTTGTAGGCGGCGAACCGGCGGCTGAAGCCGATGGTCAGGATCCCGTCATCGAGGGCGGCCACAGTAACGTGGGCGGGATCGGTCCCGCGCAGGCGGGCGAGGCGGAGGGCGAGCCGGCGGCGGACGAACCGGATCAGGCCATGCCGCAAGACCTGGTGCTCCTCCCAGAGCTCGGTATCGCTGACCCTGTCGATATCCTGCCAGAACTCATAGAAGCTCATCCGGGTCTCCCACAGCTTGCCCAGGTGTCTGACGTAGAGGCGAGACATGCTGGGCGCCAGCCACGATTTCGCATGGACGCCATTCGTGATATGCCCGATCGGCACCTCGCTCTCCTCCCGGCCTGGCCAAACGGCCTTCCACATCCTGCGGGAGGTCTCGGCGTGCAGGGCGCTGACCGCGTTCCGCCGCCGCGAGAGCCTGAGACCCAGCACCGTCATGCAAAAGGGCCCGGAATGATCATCGGGCCGGATGCGGCCCAGGGCCATGAACTCCTCAAGGCCTATGCCGCACTCCACGATAAGCCAGCCGAGGTTCGCCTTGATCAGGTCGGGAGCGAATCGGTCATGCCCGGCGTCAACAGGGGTGTGCGTGGTGAAGACGGTTCGCCGCTTGACGTTCTCGAGTGCCGTGTCGTAGTCCTCTCCCTGCTCCTTCATCCGCAGCCGAAGCGCCTCGAGTGGGGCAAAGGTACAGTGGCCCTCGTTGAGATGCAGGACCGCGGGTTCGATCCCTATCGCCCGCAGCGCGCGATAGCCTCCGATGCCGAGGACGATCTCTTGGCGGATGCGCATTGTCTCGCCCCCGCCGTAGAGGACGCGGGTCATCTCGCGGTCGGCTTGACCGTTGTCCTCGATATCCGAATCCAGTAGGAACAAGCGCACGCGGCCCACATTGAGCTGCCAGATCTGCAGCCTGACATCGTGGTCCCCCGTCCGCACCGCCACAATCACGGGGTGCCCCTTGCCGTCGAGCACCTGGCTGATGGGCATCGTCTCGATGCGAGAGCTGGGGTAGCTTTCCTGCTGCCACCCATTCTCGTCGATCCGCTGGCTGAAGTAGCTGTGCCTGTAAAAGAGGCCAACGCCTACCATCGGAATGTTCAGGTCCGAAGCGCTCTTGAGGTGGTCCCCCGCCAGGATCCCCAGGCCGCCGCAATAGACCGGCAGCGATTCGTGCAGGCCGAACTCCGCACAGAAGTAGGCCACCGGTTGCCGCCACAAAGGGCCGGCGTGCTTCTGGCCGAAACTCTGCGAGGGATTGAGGTATTCCCCGAGGCGCCGAAACTGGAAGTTGATGCGGCTCTCGATGGCCTTTCCTTCGACACGAGTGGCGAGTTCTTCATCATTCAGGTTCCCGAGAAAAACGACGGGATTGTGGCTGGAGTGGCGCCACAGATCCGGGTCGATGTCGCGAAAGATCTCTACGACCTCTGGCTCCCAGGTCCACCAGAGATTCTGCGCCATCTCGGCGAGGCGCCGCCGCAGCACGGCTGCTTTGTTCTCACCCATTCGAGCTCTCCATCATCAGGGACAGGTGAACAGGGTCACCCGGTATGCGATAAAGCATACTTCGTGCCACCCAGGAAGCATCAAGGGTAGCGAAGGCTATCCCGGTAGGGTTTCAGCTGACGTGTCACACCGGGGCTAGAAGCCGATGCTGCCCTGGTAGCCGAATTCGAATCCGATGTTGGGCCCTCCGGGGAACAGGGGCGGCGGCCACACGTGCAGATACCTGGCCACCAGGAGTGGTTCGGTGTCGCTCACCACGGGCGGTTCGACGCCGCTCACCCCGGGCGGGGACTGATCGGGAATTGTCCCAGAAGGCCCGGCACGACCTTGCACTTCTCCGACGACTGTGATGAGTCGGCCGGGGTCGAGCTGATCCACGCCCTCGTCAAGGCGGACCACCACCGCAAATCTTCCCCGAGGGGCCCGATCCAGTCGCGGCCGGTCGCGAAACCCCAGCGGTCGCTCCAAGACCGCAACCTCAATCCACTCGCCCCAAGGCCTCAAGGCGAGGACCTCGCCGCCCAATATGAGCAGGGTGCCGGCGTAACGCTCCGGCGCCCGCTGAAGCAGAGCAAAGGGAACCGATCGCGCCTGATCCCTCAGCCCGTCCGGAATCACGGAGGCACAGGCAACCAGGGTGACCGCACACAGGAAGAGCCCGAGGCTTAGCCCACCTCTCGTGGTGAGCGACGTCGAACCACTTCTGGTGAGCTCTATCGCACCACCCGTGGTGAGCACGGTCGAACCATCCGTCTCTACCGACCCGTGTCTTGCGCCGCAGCGGCAGTGTAACTTCGTTACCATCGAGAATCAACTCCGAACCGCGATTGATGCATCCGCCGATCTCTGGGGTGGCCGACCGGATTCGGTTGAAGGGAGCGATTGAGGGTCAAGCCAAATCTGGGGGGACCCGTAAGGACATTGGAACCTCGACGACGGTCACGGTGCTTCGCCTGAGGGCTCGTTCGAGGGCCACGCCTATCTCATCGAGGGAATGGAGCCTCTCTGCTTCGGCTCCAAACGATGTCGCCAGGCGAACGAAATCCGGGTTGGCTAACTTCTCATCCCCGTCAAGCTGACCTTCTTTTCGCTGCCCGTAGTCCACGACCCCGAAGGCATTGTCGTTAAAGAGGAGGACCGGGATCGCCACATGGTATCTGGCCGCTGTGGCCAACTCGTGACAGGAAAAGAGAAACCCCCCATCGCCGCACAGCGCAACCACCGGACGCTCGGGTTTCGCGATCTTCGCGCCGATCGCGGCTGGGAGGCCGAAACCGATCGTTCCGCTCCCCATAGGCCAGAGGAAGGTCCTGGGCTCGCGGACTTCGAAGTACCTCCGCGTCCAATAGGTCGCGACCGTCGAATCATTGGCAACGATGGCGTCGCCTGGCAGCGCTGCTCGCAGATCATCGAGCAGCTTCATTTCTTGCGGGAAACCCCTTCGGAGCGCCTCCAGCACCTGCCGCTTGACCCTAGTCACCTCTGATCGCGCAAACCCTTGCGGGCGGAACGGGCGTTTTCTCACCTGCTCCAGCATGGCCGCGAGCGTCGTCTTGGCATCCCCGACCACCTCAACGCCGCTGCGCGCTCTCATAGCCGGATGCGTCTTCGAAAATTGCTGCTCGTCGATATCAATTCTCACCCAGCAGGGAGGCAATCGTAACGACCACTTGCCTGTTGATCGATTGCTGAATCTCGTCCCGATGACCACCGCAAGGTCCGCTTGCTCGAGTAATGGGCGGACGGCAGCCTCTGTCCCGAGGTTTGCCAGAGAGAGCTCGTGGACCTCCGGTATCACTCCCTTCCCTTTGATGCTGGTCAACACAGGGGCGTTCAGCAGTTCGGCCATTTGCGCCACGACCTGGCCTGCCCCAGAAGCGATCGCCCCACCTCCGGCATAAATCAGAGGCCGCTTGGCGGCCACAATGACATCGACCGCTTCGCTCAGCCTTTGGGCATCGGGGACCGGCGGTTGGCCCGCGGCCGGCTGATACGCCAGCCGGACATCGACCTCGCCCTTCAGGATGTCGTCCGGAACCTCCAGGCCGTACGGCCTCGGCCTTCCGCTGGCCATCCCGTTAAAGATCTCCCTGATCGTGGCAGGAATGTCGCGTGCGGAGGTTATATCGTAGCAGGCCTCAGTTACATTCGCGATCAGACCGTGCTGGTTCTTTACCTCGTGGAGATCCCCCCAGCCTTTCTGCAGATGCTTCCGCTCGATCTGGCTGGCGACCAACAAGACGGGGGACGAGCTGGCGTACGCTTCCTGGATTCCGACCATCGTGCATGCCGCGCCGGCACCTGTGGCCGCCATCACCACCCCGACTCCTCCGGTCACCCGCGCGTAGGCATCAGCCATGAAGGCCGCAGATTGCTCATGGCGCACCTCAATGAATCGAATGCCCCGTCCTTTGACGGCGTGGGCAAGCGACGTAATGTGGAGGCCGCGTATGCCAAACGCGACCTCGACCCCTTGTGCCTTCAGGCATTCGGCAATTGCCTCTGCGCCAGTCATCCTGTCACTCCGCGGCGTGCAGCGGTTTGGAACGGTACTAGGAGAGGCTCACGACCTGTTCGAGGGCGGCGTCCAGAATCGCCACGGCCTGGTCCACATCTTCGCGTCCGATGATCAGGGGCGGCATGAATCGGATCGTTTGGGGTGGAAGGGGGTTTATCAAGAGGCCTAGTGCGCGGCAGGCCTTGACCACCTGCAGCGCTATCGGTCCGCTCAACTCCACCGCCAGGAGCAGGCCCCGGCCGCGAACCGCCTTCACGATCGTCCACTTCTCTTGCAGGGCCAGGAGTCGCTCGTTGAAGTAGCTCCCCACGGCCGCGGCGTTGCCGGATAGATCCTTCTCGAGGATGTGTCGGAAGACCGCGGTGGCCACAGCACAGCAGAGGGCATTGCCCCCAAAGGTGGACCCGTGATCCCCCGGTCCGAAGCAGGCGGCCCGGTCCCTGACTAGGATCGAGGCGATGGGGACGCCGCCCCCCAGGCCTTTGCCTAGCGTCATGATGTCTGGTTTGATCCCAGACTGCTCATAGCCCCACAGGGTCCCTGTTCGGCCGCATCCGGTTTGGACTTCATCAAGGATCAGGAGAAGTCCGCGCTCGTCGCAGAGCTGTCGGACATCCTTCAGGTAGCGGTCTCCCGGGACATGGACCCCGCCCTCCCCCTGAATCGGCTCAAGAAGAACGGCGCAGGTCTTGTCGCTCACGGCGGCTCGAAGCGCCTCGGCATCGTCGTACGGAACGTGGCTGAATCCTTCAGGGAGAGGGGTGAAGGGGGCTTGGTGCTCCGGCTTTCCCGTTGCCGCCACCATGGCCAACGTGCGACCGTGGAAGGCGCGAAACGTCGAGATCACCCCATACGCCCCGTTGAGATGTCGCTTGCCGTACTTCCGGGCCAGCTTCACTGCACCCTCGTTGGCCTCGGCCCCGCTGTTACACAAGAAGACCTTGTCGAGACCGCTCACCGAGGCCAGGAGCTCTGCCAACTCAATCTGGGGGATGGTGTAGACGTCGTTGCTCGCCAGGATCAGGCGTTCTGCCTGTTCCTTCAGCGCGTTGAGGATAACCGGGTGGCTATGCCCGAGGCTGCACGCAGCCCAGCCGGCGATGAAGTCGAGATACTCCCTCCCCATCTCGTCCCAGACCTTCGCGCCCGCCCCCCGCACAATGGTGACCCCCAGACGCCGATGGCCGGTGTCCATGAAATACTGTTGTTCGAGCTTGACCCAGTCCCTCATCTTCATGTGATTACACCTCGGCGCTCATCCCCTGCGCCATCTTGATCTCTCGGCCGTGATTGACGGTCCAGGCCACCTTGTGCGTCACCACATCCAGCAGAGGCCAAGAGGCGGGCATCCCGGTCCCGCTCTTTTTCACCCCGCCGAACGGGAGATGCACCTCGGCCCCGATGGTGGGCAGGTTCCAGTAGCCGACCCCGAACTCGCAGGCTTCCTGGAGGAGGCGTGCGGTCCGGTAATCTTCGGTGATGGCCGAAAAGGCCAACCCGTACTCCACGTCGTTATGGATCGCACCCGCCTCTTCCAGGCTCCGGAAGGGGATCAGGGCCACGTGCGGGCCAAAGACCTCTTCATGGAGGACGCGGGCGTCGCGGCGATGGGCCATGCGGTAGATGAAGGGGCTGCAGAAGTATCCGTTTCGATACTCCCCCTCCTCCAGGCGCCCCCCATCGAGCAGGATCTCCGCCCCCTCGTCCTTGGCGAGCTGATTGTAGAAACCGACCTTCTTCACCGCCGCCTCATTGATTACGGGCCCCATGAAGACCTGCTGATCCATCGGATCGCCAATGATGATTCGTTTCGCCATGGCCACGAAGGCCTTCGCAAACTCTTTCATCCGACTCTCATGGATGATGAGGCGCGAAGCAGAGGTGCACCGCTGGCCGGTCGTCTTGAACGCGCTCAGGATCGCCGCCCGGACCGCCAGCTCGAGATCGGCGTCCGCGCAGATGATCATGGCGTTCTTCCCCCCCATCTCGCAGGCGCACATCTTGCGGTAATCTTTGGCACAGGCCTCTTTGATCCTCGCCCCCACCTCGTAGGAGCCTGTAAACAGCACCACCTCGACGTCCGGGTGCACCACCAGGGGCCATCCGACCTCCTCTCCCATCCCCTGGACCAGGTTGAGCACCCCGGGGGGAAGTCCGGCACGCTCGAAGCATTCGACAATCTTTTCCCCCACAAGGGGGGTCTCTTCGGAGGGCTTGAAGACCACCGTATTGCCTTCGAGGAGGGACGGGGTGATGAGCCAGATGGGAATGGCAAAGGGGAAGTTCCAGGGGGTGATGACCGACACCACGCCCTTCGGTTTGCGAAGCATGTAGGCGTCCTTTTCCGCGATCTCCGAGGGGAGGGCCTGCCCATAGGGCATCCGCGCGTGTCCGAACATGTACTGGGCCATGTGGATCCCTTCGACGACATCGGCCCGTGCCTCGTTGATGGCCTTGCCTGCCTCGCGCGCCACCAGCCGGGCCATCTCGTCGGCCCCGGCCTTCACGATATCGACGAACCGCTCAATCGCCTCCCCCCGCTTTATGCGGGACAAGGCGCGCCAGGCGGGGAAGGCCTCCTTGGCCGAGGCGACCGCCTGCTCTGCATCTTCCCGATGGGACAGGGGGACTCGACCCAAGACCTCTCCGGTCTGCGCTGGATTTCGACTCTCATACTCGCTTCCACCTTTGGCACTGACCCATTTTCCGGCGATGTAGTTCTTTCCCTGCACGGCTCTCCCCCCTCCCGACCCCAAAGATCACGGGGTGGTGTGTCCAGCTCTCAAAGAGCAAAGTTTGTGCCTAACCGGCCCCCTCGGCAAGCCTAGCACCATTCCAACTCCTTCTCTCGAATGCCTGCGAAGAAGGAGCAGCACGGTGGTGTCGTGCGCCGGTTTCTCCCGGTCGGCGCGAATAGTTGGAGCGGCACTACCCCTGACCTTCTCTGAAGACCTCAAGAGAGAGGATGCAGAGGACCGCGGCGGCGGCGGCGATATTGCAGAACATCAGGAGGACAGAGAATTGGTGCCACTGCTGAAACTGAAGCCGCAGCGGATCCTCAGGCGGGATGCTCTGGATCGCGGCCCCCATGGCGCGACGTAGACTGAATAGCCTTGTCCCAACGACCTCCCGAGAGATGAGGGTGGAGCCGGTCATCAGGATAAGGAGGATCGTCCTGAGCCCCCACAAGCGCCGTCGCCCGAGCGGCCGAATCGCGATGCTCACCAGCACAAGGAGAGGTCCGAGGATGTAGGCGGCGAGGTACAAAGCGTTCAGGGTGGTGGCGACCAGATCGCCTGCCTGATGGCGACTTTCGAGGATGGCAAAAGCGGCGGGGGCTACCACGAAGCTGAGAAAGACCATCGCCCCAAGCCAGGCTCCTACCCCCGCAGCCAGTAAGATCAGGAGGGTGTGGCGCATATAGATCCCTTCATCGTCCGCTTGGATCCTAGAGGAGAAGGCCCTGGGGCTGGTGCCGAGGCGACAGGTCGAAGTGTGTGAGACCGAGTGGCCCGTCTAACGGGAACAGATTTTGCGGACGAGCCGGTCGAGATCGTCTTCGGAGTAAAACTCCACCTCGATCCGCCCGCGCTGACCGCGCCGAATAATCCGGACCTTTGTGGCCAGGGTCCGGCGCAGCTGCTCTTCCGCCTGGGCCAGTCCCGGGCCCTTTCGCCGCAGCGTCCGATCCTGCGCCGCCGCTCCGCTCTTGAGTCGCTTGACCAACAGCTCCGTCGCCCGCACGGAGAGGCCGCGCCGGATCACCGCCTCTCGTGCTTTGAGTTGAAGATCCCGACCCTCGAGACCGAGCAGAGCCCGGCCGTGCCCTGCAGACATGGCCCCTTCGATCAGATCCTCTCGAAGCGGGTGGGGAAGTTTGAGCAGGCGGAGCGTATTGGCGATAGAGGCCCGATCCTTTCCAACCCGTCCGGCCATCTCCTCCTGGGTCAGTCCAAACTCCTCGATCAGGCGGCGGTAGACCTCGGCCTCCTCGACAGGATTCAGATCCTCCCGCTGGACATTCTCGATCAGGGCCACCTCGAGCGTCTCCGCGTTGGACATCTCCCGCACCACGGCCGGAATCCGCTCGAGGCCCGCGCGCTCCGCCGCACGAAGTCGGCGCTCTCCCGCCACAAGTTCGTAGCCCCCCAGGATCTGCCGGACTATGACCGGGGAGAGGATCCCCTGGGCGCGGACTGAGGCGGCCAGCTCGTCCAGTTTTTTATCATCGAAGCGCTTCCTCGGCTGGAAGGGGCTTGGGCGGATCTCTATCAGAGGAATTTCCACGATCCCCGACTCCCCCTTTGCGAGGGGAATGAGGGCCTCAAGGCCCCGACCGAGCGCCTGCCGTCCCATCGATCACCTCCTTGGCAAGATGTAGGTACGCCTCCGCCCCTGCCGAACGGATATCGTATAGGATGATCGGTTTCCCGAAACTCGGTGCCTCACTCAGGCGGGTACTCCGAGGAATCACGGTGTCAAAGACTCGCCCGGAAAAGTTCCGGCGCACGTCCTCTACGACCTGGCGGTTGAGGTTCAACCGGCTGTCATACATAGTAAAGACAACCCCCTCGATCTCAAGACCCGGGTTGAACGAGCGTCGAATGAGGCGCAGTGTGGTCAGGAGATTGGTGAGTCCCTCCAGGGCGTAATATTCGCACTGAATGGGAATGAGGACGGAATGAGCGGCTACAAGTGCGTTTAAAGTTAAGAGACCCAAAGAAGGGGGACAATCAACAAGAATATAGGCAAAATCACCTGAAATCTCGTCTAGGGCGCTCTTCAGCCTTTGCTCTCGCCCGTCCGCCGGGACCAGCTCGATCTCTGCACCGAGCAGGGCTACGCTCGAAGGGAGGATGTGGAGTGCGGGGATCGGACCGGGACAGAGCGCCTCAGAGGCTTTGGCCTCGCCCAGGAGAACCTCATAGATGTAGGGACCAGGCCCCTTCCGGGAGAGGCCGAGCCCGGACGTCGCGTTCCCCTGCGGATCGATGTCCACCAGGAGTGTGCGTTTGTCAGCCGCGGCGAGACAGGCAGCGAGGTTTATTGCGGTGGTGGTCTTGCCCACCCCTCCCTTCTGGTTGGTGACCGCGATCACCCGCGCCACCCGAATCCCCCAAGTTAGTGTCGTTCTAACCAGCTGAGCCGAACTTGATCAGCCCGTCTTGTTCTACCAGTGGTGGACGTGTGCGGCAAGGAGAATGGCGCAAATAATTTGGGCGGCATTGGCATCGATTCGAGGATAGCACGCCGCCTCGCCCAGGGAAAGGAGAATGTTTCACGTGACACGCTCCGGGCGAGCCTCGACCCCTGTTTCACGTGGAACAGTGCCGGCCCTGACAATGATAATGATGTCCCGGTCCGAACTCAGGTGGAGGACCCGCTCAATCTTGATGTCGGGGCGCCGAATGGTCTCGGCCTCCCTCAGCCATCTCAGCCCTACGGGCAGGACGAGACGCCCCTCCCTGTTCATAAACGGTGTGCAGAGAGCGACGGTCTCTGGGAGCCTCGTCACCGCCCTTGCGGTGACGAGATCGTAGGCCTCCCGGTGCGCCGGATCACGATGCAGAGACTCCGCCCTCGCCTGCAGGACTGAAATCCCGCGCAACTGGAGGAGGCGACAGACCTGTCTCAAGAAGGAGACCTTCTTTCTCATCGCCTCAACAAGGGTGACCGCGAGATCTGGGGCGGCAATCTTGAGGGGAATGCCGGGGAGACCTGCGCCGGTGCCGACGTCAATCAGCCGCAGGTTAGGCTTGACCTCAAACGCCTTGAGGAGGGTCAAAGATTCCAGGATCCCATGCCGAACCACCGCCTCGTCGGTCCGGAACCCAACCAGGTTCGCCTTTCGATTCCACCGCTTGAGCTCGGTGAGGTACGTGATGAAGTGCTCGATCTGCGCCTCAGTAAGGGCAAGGCCCAGCTTTGCTCCGCCGCGAGTCAGGAGTTTCTTTATCGCCTCGTCCATAGAGCGCGCCCCCCGCTCCGTAGGCCGTCCATAGCTACTTCCCGATACAAAAGTCCCGAAAGATCTGGTCGAGAATCGCCTCTGTCACGGTCTCCCCTGCGATCTCGCCCAGCGCGCTGAGCGCCCCACGGATATCCATGGCGACAAGCTCAACCGAGAGGCCCTCCCCCAGGGCACCTCGCGCCCGCTCAAGTTGTCTCTCGGCCCGCTCCAAAGCCTCCCGATGTCTCGGGCCCACCATCAGGATCGCCTCGCCCGCCGCGTCCCCGCCGAGGAGCCGCCCTATCTCACACCGGAGGCCCTCCACGCCTTGTCGGGTGAGCGCCGACGTGGAGAGGGGCTCCACCCCGAACTGGTTCTGGTAGACGGCCGACACGACGGCGGGCTTAAGATCGCTCTTGTTGACCACGAGGATTCGCGGCTGCGGCGACTCTGACCAGGCCTTGAGATCGAGGGGCGCAATTGGCTCGCTGCCGTCCACGACGACGATGGTGAGATCGGCCCGCCCTACGGCCTCCCGGGTCCGGCGTAGGCCCTCCATCTCAATCGGGTCCCGCGGCTCCTCTCGAAGCCCCGCGGTATCGATCAGGCGGATAGGGAACCCACGGATCTCGAGCTCCTCTTCCACGGTGTCCCGAGTCGTTCCCGGAACCACCGAGACGATCGCCCGCTCCCTTCCGAGCAGGGTATTCAAGAGACTCGATTTGCCCACATTGGGTCGGCCGGCGATCACCACGGTCGCCCCCTCCCGGAGGAGCCGCCCGTCTCTCGCCTTCTGAATAAGGGCCCCGACCCCCTCCTCGATGCGATAGATTCGTTTTTCAAGGTCACCGACCGCCGGCACATCAAGCCCCTCCTCGGGAAAATCGATCGAGGCCTCAAGGCTCGCGAGCACCGAGAGGAGCTCTGTCCGAAGCCCATCGACCTGCTCCGAGAGCCCCCCTCGAAGCTGTCGCACGGCCGCCCTGAGGCCGGCCTCGGTCTTTGCCCGAACGACCTCTAAGACCGCCTCGGCTTGGGCCAAGTCGAGTCGGCTGTTCAAGAAGGCGCGCCGGGTAAACTCCCCAGCCAGGGCAGGCCGTGACCCGTGCCGGAGGACTGCGTTGAGGATCGCCTGCACGGGGACGCGCCCGCCGTGGCCGTGTAGCTCCACCACGTCCTCTCCGGTGTAAGATCTCGGTCCCTTCATGAACACAAGGACAACCTCGTCAATCACCGCCCCGGTGCCCGAGTCGACCACATGGCCATGGTGGATCGTATGACTTGCAAATTGGCGGGGGTCTCTACCGAACGAGGACACGAAGACGTGGGAAGCCACCTCCAAGGCGTGAGGTCCACTCAGGCGGACAACCCCGATGCTCCCCTCCCCCGGAGGGGTGGCAATCGCGGCAATGGTGTCCTGGAAGGGATCGCCCGGTTCGACTCCGCTCACCGCTCTTCCTTTCCCGCACCCACCGAGAGCCCGAGTCCCCGGTTCATCCGGTATTGGTGTCCGATCTGGAGGACATTGTTCACCAGCCAGTACAGGACGAGTCCTGACGGCATCCCCCAAAAGATGAAAGTGAACATCACCGGCATGAGATAGAGCATCATCTGGGCCTGGCGGGGGTCCCCGCCCATTGGGCTCATCTTCTGCTGGATGAACATGCTGATTCCCATGATCACAGGGAGGCCGCGAACCGCGAACGCCTCGCCCATATACGGGATGGGGAAGGGCACGACAAAGAGGGTATCCGCGACCGAGAGGTTGTTGATCCAGAGCGCAAACGGGGCACGCCACAACTCGACCGAACTGGCCAGCGCGTTGTAGAGGGCGATGAAGATCGGGATCTGGATCACCATGGGGAGGCAGCCGCCCAGCGGGTTGACGCCGTGGCGCTTGTACAGCTCCATCGTCTCCTGATTCACCTTTTGCGGATCTTTCTTGTACCGCTCCTTGATCGCCTGAATCTTCGGTTGCAGCGCCTGCATCGCATGCATCGACTTGTGGCTCTTCTGCGCGAGGGGGTAGAAGCCGACCTTCTGCAGGATGGTGATAATGATGATGGCGACGCCGTAGTTGCCGGTGAAGCTGTGGAGAAACCGGAGGAAATAGAGGGCCGGTCGGGCCAGAAAATCGAACCAGCCCAGATCCACGAGCTTCTGCAGATCGTGCCCCGCCTCCCGGAGCCTCGCGATCTCCTTGGGCCCGGCAAAGAGCTGGAGCGTCACTCCTGTCTCTCCACCGGGAGGGATCTTCATCGTCGGGTACAGAAGACCTACAACCGGTCTCCCTTCGCCGTCCTTTCTGGCGACACTTGACGGGCCCGGCTCTGCGGGGATGAAGGCTGCGGTGAAATAGCGGTCCTGAATGGCCGTCCACGAGACGGCCCCGGATTTGGCGGTCTCCTGGTCACTCTTTTCCAGGGGTGGAGTGATGATCTTCCCGTCAATTCGGGCGACGATAGAGACCGAACCGACTTCCTGATCCGGGGCTCCAAGGCGTAGACCGGGTCCCCACTCGAGGCGAAGAGTCCCCTGGTGGGGCACGCTCCGCGGATTCTGGAGCCGTATCTCGACATCGGCCAGGTACCGCCCCGGATAGAGCACCAGCGTCTTCTCCAGCACGATCCCCGAGGCCTCCTGAAACTCCAGTACAACCCGCTGGGGTTTGGTGGGGTCGGGCGCGGGTCGCTCCACGATCCGATAGAGCCCCTGCCCTCCCTCTCCCCCTTCGACCCAGACGGCAAATGGGGTGGGCGTGCTGCGGTCGGGGAGCATCCCCACGAGATCGACGAACCCGCTCTCCTCCTGGTACTGTTTGAGCTGCCAGCTCCGAATCCCGCCTCCCCGATTGGTCAGGACTACCTTCACCAGGTCGGTTTCAAGCGTGATCGCCTCTTCCCGCTCGCCTCGCCTGGGCGCCCCGACGGGCCGCGGGCTCCTGGCTTGGGGCTGAGGTGCTGCCCCCTTTGCCGCAGGTTTCTCCTCGGCCGCCTCCTTCTTTGGCTCGGTTTTTGGCTCGGTCGGCGGAGGGGCCGGCGTGAAAAAGGCCTGGTACGCTAGGAGAACGATGACGGCCAGGGCGGCCGCCACAATGGCCCTCCGCTCCGTGTCTCCTCGATCGGGGTCCGGCAATTGAGTCACGGCTACCTCCCGCGTACCCGCCTTCCCTCAGCGCACCGGATCAATTCCCCCGGGGTGAAGGGGATGACATCTGAGCAACCGCCCAACGGACAGGATGATTCCTTGAACGAGCCCGTACCTGCGAATTGCTTCCTCGGCGTAGGCCGAGCACGTGGGGACAAACCGGCAGGCGGGGGGGAAGAGTGGGGAGAGAAACCGCCGATAAAGCGCGATCGCCTTTAGGCTAAGGCTAGCGAGGCCTAGATGGGCGTGCCGATTCTTCCGCATAGTGAGGAGGGAGGTCACGAAGGAGCCCGGCCCGTCTGAAGAGGTCCGCAACAATCTCCCGGAAGGTCTCGGCGTCGCCGCCAGAGAGATCTCGGTGCACCACCACGACCAGGTCGAGTCCGTCCGCCATCTTGGCCCGGTTCAGGCGAACGTACTCCCGCAGCCGCCGCTTGATGCGATTCCGAGCAACCGCGCCACCGAGGCGCGAAGCGACGGCGAGCCCCAGCCTCTGTCCAGGGCGGCCGCGACGGTACGCGAAGACGCTGACGCCTCGGCCAGAGACCTTTTCGCCGCCGCGGATGACTTCCCGAAACTCTTTCGTGGCGCGAATACGGTCCGCCCTCGAAAACCGATGCCTCACCTACGTCACCGCCAGCCGCTTTCTCCCCTTGGCCCGCCGCCGGGCCAAGACTCGCTGGCCCCCCGCGCTCCTCATCCGCCGGCGAAATCCGTGGGTGCGCTTTCGCTTAATGCGACTGGGCTGATAGGTGCGCTTCACTCCTCACGCCCTCTCCGAGTAACGTCACTCCGCCGAAGCGTTTCATCGTAGTCCTCTGCGATTCACTTGTCAATTTCAATCCACGCAGGCCCGGTAGAGGGCAAAAAGTAGTTGTAATTGTGGGGCCGGCATGCTATAAAAACCGTGCCAAGTTCTACCCCGGGCTTCTACCAGAAAACCCGGAGTCTGGCGGTGTATCCGTTCCTGAGATAGACCATAACTATTTGAATCAAAAGGATGTTACGGGTTTTCCACACATGTGGACAATCTTGTGAGTAACTCAAAGCCTTGTCCTAAGAGCTCTGGGGGGGCGTCGAGAGAATAAACGCGCGCCTGCTGCGGCTTGGCCCGTGTGGAAACGAATCAGGCCAGAGGTGGAGCGGCTTCAGGAGGTGTTGCCCTCGTGAAGCGAGGAAGGTCGGGCGCCCGCCGCGGAGAGTGGATAAGTCAGGGAATACGAATGGAAAAGGTGTGGGGAGGTGGGGAGAGGAGAGGAGCTCGACATGTTTTCCCGTCTAATCCCCATAGTATTCCATCCTCTGTCCCAAGGTAGATCCATTTACTCTCGGTGCTTTCCGCATTTCCACAGGCCCTCCTATCTCCTACGACTTAAGATATTATCTCTATAGGTCATAGAGAGGTCACTCTTGTATAATACGTAAGGGACCTATGAACTCATAATGGAGTGGAATAGGGAGGAAGGTGATGCGTGCCCAAGTAGGTCGGAATGCATTCCTGAGCACCTTGGCGCAGGTCCAGGGCGTTATCGAGGCAAAGAGAACTCTTCCAGTCCTCTCCCATCTCCTTCTCGAGGGAAAAGGAAACACCATTAGCCTCTCAGGCACCGACCTCGACGTTAGTATTCAGACCTCCCTTGAGGGTGAGGTCATGCACGATGGCGCTGTCGCGGTCTCGGGAAAAAAACTGTACGAGATCGTGCGCGAGCTGCCTGATGCCCCAATCGACCTTCGGTGGGAAGAGGGAAAAAATGTAGAGATCGTCTGCGCGAAATCGACCTTCCGTCTGAAAGGGATCGGACCAGAAGACTTCCCCGCCCTTCCCAAGGTCCCTGAAGGGGTCGGGATCACTATCACCCCCGAGACGCTTCGAACGATGATCCCAAAGACCCTCATTGCTGTCTCCACGGATCAGACGCGACCGACCCTGACGGGAGCTTTTTTGCAGGTGACAGAAGCGGATCTCTGTATGGTGGCTACAGACGGTCATCGCCTCTCACTCGTCAAGGCCCCTATTGAAAAGGGAAAGAAGGAACGGAGCCTCGAGGCCATCATCCCACGGAAGGCCCTGTCAGAGCTCGGGAAGATGCTCAAGGAGGAGACGGGGGATGTTCGACTGGTTCCCTTGGACCATCAGCTTGCCTTCCTCCTGAGCCACAGCCGCTTGATCACTCGGCTGATTGAAGGACAGTTCCCCAACTACCAGCAGGTCCTCCCGTCTCCGAGCGGCCCGAAAGCAGTGCTCCGCCGGGACGATCTCCTCGGCGCTCTTCGCCGCACCTCGACGATTGCGGGGGATCGGGCGACGCCAACCGTTCTCGAGTTGAAGGCGGGGCGCCTCATGATCTCCTGTACGAATATCGATCTCGGCGAGGCGAAGGAGGAGCTTTCTATGGAGTATCGAGGGGCGGAGACCACCGTCGGGTTCAACGCCAGGTACCTCCTGGACTTCTTGGGTGTGGTGGAGGAGTCGGAGGTCTCGATGCACGTCCAGGATCCGTTGTCCCCCGCCCTGTTCGAACCACACAAAGGGGAGGGCTTCAGCTGCGTCATTATGCCCATGCGGATATGATCCCTGTGTCCTTCCGCCCCGCCCGGGACGTTGTCGGAGAGCGGGGGCGGATTTTTTTTGGCGAGAGGCAATGAGAGGGTCGAGCGTGTAGGGGGGGTGGTAATGGCAGAAGACCGACAAGGAGCCCAGGAGGCTCCGACATACAGCGCGGAGCAGATCAAGGTCCTGGAAGGGCTTGAGGCCGTGCGGAAGCGGCCCGCGATGTATATCGGCGGCACCGGCCCCGAGGGGCTTCACCACCTGGTGTACGAGGTCGTCGACAACAGCGTTGATGAGGCGCTGGCAGGCTTCTGCGACCGCATCGAGGCGACCATTCACCTCGACAACAGCGTGACGGTGGTGGACAACGGCCGCGGGATCCCGGTGGATATTCATGAGCAGACCGGCCGGCCGGCGCTCGAGGTCGTGCTGACCACGCTTCATGCCGGCGGCAAGTTTGATAGCTCCGCGTACAAGGTCGCCGCCGGCCTGCATGGGGTGGGCGTTTCGGTGGTGAACGCCCTCTCCGAGTGGCTCGAGGTCGAGATCTGGCGCGACGGCAAGAGGTATCTGCAGCGGTACGAGCGGGGGAAACCGGCCGGGGAGCTCGAGGAGATTGGAAAGGCTCGGAAGAGCGGGACGCGGATCACCTTTTCCCCGGATGGAGAAATCTTTGCGGACCGAACCTTCAGCCTGGATACGCTCAGCAACCGGCTACGCGAGCTGGCCTTCCTCAACAAAGGGCTCCGGCTCATCCTGGCCGATGAGCGGGTCCAGCAGACACGCGAGTTCTACTATAGCGGGGGCATCAAGGCCTTTGTGGAACTGTTGAACGAGAACAAGGCTGTCCTCCACCCCAAGCCGATCTATATCGAGGAGACGCGGAACGGGACGGTCGTCGAGGTCGCGATCCAATATAACGACGGCTACAGCGAGACGGTCTTTTCTTTCGCCAATAACATCAACACCCATGACGGAGGCACGCACCTCATCGGCTTCCGGTCCGCCCTCACCCGCACCATCAACAGCTATGCGGCGGGCCGCGACCTCCTGAAAAACCTCAAGGCGACCCTTACCGGCGATGACATCCGCGAGGGGTTGACGGCCGTGATCAGCGTCAAGCTCTCCAACCCCCAGTTTGAGGGGCAGACCAAGGCCCGCCTCAACAATCCGGACATGAAGGGCCTGGTGGAGACCATCGTCAACGAGAAGCTGGGGGAGTTCCTGGAAGAGAACCCCGGGATCGGTCGCCGCATCGTGGAAAAGGTGGCCGAGGCGGCTCGGGCGCGGGACGCGGCCCGGCGGGCGAAAGAGCTGGCGCGGCGCAAGGGGCCCCTGAATGACGATGGGCTGCCGGGAAAGCTCGCCGACTGCTCCGAGAAGGACCCGGCGCTGTGTGAGCTCTATCTGGTCGAGGGGGACTCGGCGGGCGGTTCGGCCAAGCAGGGCCGGGATCGGCGCTTTCAGGCCATCCTCCCCTTGAGGGGCAAGATCCTGAACACGGAGCGGGCGCGGATCGACAAGGTGCTCTCCTCCGCGGAGATTCGGGTGATGATCTCGGCGCTGGGAGCGGGGATCGATCCGGAGTTCGATATCAGCAAGCTCCGCTACCACCGGATCATCATCATGACCGACGCCGATGTGGACGGGGAACACATCCGCACACTGCTCCTGACCTTCTTCTTTCGGCATCTCAGGCAGGTCGTGGATGGGGGGCATCTGTACATCGCCCAGCCCCCCCTCTACCGGGTGAAGCGCGGCAAGGCCGAGCGGTATCTCAAGGACGATCGGGCCATGGAGGAGTTCCTCCTGGAAGCGGCTGCGGATTCTCTCAAGGTCCACGCCGGCGCAGAGGGGGCGGCCTTCAGCGGACAGCGGCTGATCGGCCTCCTCCGCAAGATGGCCACGTGGCAGACCTGCCGGCGGGTCCTTGAGCGGCGCGGGCGAAACCCGGAGATCGTCGAAGCCCTGATCGGGATCGGGGGCATCGGGCGAGGGGGCCTCAAGGACCAGGAGAAGGTTGCGCGGCTCCTCGAACGGCTGCTGAAGGCGCTGCGCACCCAGGATGAGCGGAGCGCCCGGGCGGAGGGCGAGATCGAGTGGGACGAGGACCAGGAGGCCTGTCGTCTGGTGCTCACGCTGGGGGAGGGGGGAGCACAGGGGCGCTCTGTGATCGATCAGGCCCTGGTGGGGTCGGTGGAGTATCGCGAGCTGGACGCGGCCGTGACTGCCCTCAAGGGCCTCGGGAGACCCCCATTCCGGATCGAGGCCGATGGGGAGACGGCAGAGGCGACCTCCTGGACCGAGCTCCACGAGAAGGCGCTCGCGCTCGCAAAGAAGGGGATGACCATTCAGCGGTACAAGGGGCTCGGCGAGATGAATCCGGAGCAGCTGTGGCAGACCACCATGAATCCGGAGACGCGGACACTCCTCAGGGTGACGGTGCAGGATGCGCTCGCCGCCGAACGGATCTTTACCACCTTGATGGGGGAACAGGTGGAGCCCAGGCGGCAGTTCATCGAGGAGCACGCCCTGGAGGCGGCGAACCTGGACATCTAGGGAGGCGAAGGCGTGCCAGAGGATCGGACTGAAGAGCCGCGGATCGGCGAGGTAAGACCCACCGACATCCACGAGGAGATGCGGCGGTCGTACCTGGACTACGCCATGAGCGTCATCATCGGGCGGGCCCTGCCCGATGTCCGGGACGGGCTGAAACCGGTGCACCGCCGGGTGCTCTACGCCATGCAAGAGCTGGGACTCGCCTTCAATCGCCCCTACAAGAAGGCGGCCCGGGTGGTGGGAGAGGTCCTGGGGAAGTATCATCCGCACGGCGATGCGGCCGTCTACGACACCCTTGTCCGTCTCGTCCAGGATTTCTCAATGCGCTACCCCCTGATCGACGGGCAGGGGAACTTCGGGTCTGTCGATGGCGATGCGCCCGCCGCGATGCGCTACACCGAGGTCAGGTTAGCCCGGATCGCCCAGGAGCTGCTTCGGGACATCGACAAGGAGACGGTCGACTTCGTCCCCAATTTTGATGACACCCTTCAGGAGCCGGCGCTCTTGCCGGCCGCCCTCCCCAACCTTCTCGTGAACGGCTCGTCAGGGATCGCCGTCGGCATGGCCACCAATATCCCACCCCATAACCTGGGAGAGGTGGTGAGTGCGGTGATCCTGCAGCTGGAGAACGCGGACGTCTCCCTCGAAGAGCTGATGGTGGTCCTCCCCGGCCCCGACTTCCCCACGGCCGCCTTCATCCACGGCCGCGCCGGAATCGAGGAGGCCTACCGGACGGGACGGGGGTTGATCCAGATGCGGGCGAAGGCCTTCGTGGAGAAGGGGCGAGGGGGTCGCGAGAGCATCATCATCTCGGAACTCCCCTACCAGGTCAACAAAGCGAAGCTCATCGAGCGGATCGCCGAGCTGATTCGGGACGGGAGGGTGCAGGGCATCGCCGATCTCCGCGATGAGTCTGATCGGGAAGGGATGCGGATCGTCCTGGAACTGAAGAGGGACGAGACGCCCCGGCCGATCCTGAATCAGCTCTACAAGCACACCCCCATGCAGTCCACCTTCGGCGTCATCATGCTGGGTCTGGTCGAAAACCAGCCGAAGGTCTGCACGCTGAAGCAGCAGCTGCAATACTTCATCGATCATCGGCGCACGGTGGTGGTGCGCCGGACCCGCTTCGACCTGCGAAAGGCGGAGGAACGGGCCCACATCCTGGAGGGCTATCGGATCGCCCTGGACCACCTGGACGAGGTCATCGCCCTCATCCGGCGCTCGCGAACGGTGGAGGACGCCAGGACGGGTTTGGTGCAGCGCTTCACCATGACGCCGACCCAGGCCCAGGCCATCCTGGACCTCCGACTCCAGCGGCTGACGGCGCTCGAGCGGCAGAAGATTCAGGACGAGTATCAGGAGACACTGCAGACCATCGCGCGGCTGCAGGCGATTCTGCAGAGCGAGGGGCTGGTGCGCCAGATCATCAAGGAGGAACTGCTGGCCCTCAAGGAGGCCTATGGGGATCCCCGCCGGACCCAGATCGGGGAAGTGACGACCGAGATCAGCCTCGAAGACATGGTCGCCGACGAGGAGATGGTGATCACCATCACCCATGGCGGGTATATCAAGCGAAGCCCCCTCAGCGTTTACCGTGCCCAGCGGCGGGGGGGCAAGGGGATGACCGGCATGGCCCCCAAGGAGGAGGATTACGTCGAGCATCTCTTTGTGGCCACGACCCACAGCTACATCCTCCTCTTTACCAATCTGGGCCGGGTGCACTGGCTGAAGGTCCACGAGGTTCCCCAGCTCGGTCGGGCGGCGCGCGGGAAGTCAATTGCCAACCTCGTTGAGGTGCAGGCCGGGGAGCACGTGACCACCATGATCCCCATCCGTCAATTCGAGGTCGATCGGTATCTGGTGATGGCGACCAGACGGGGGGTGGTCAAGAAGACAGAGCTGAGCGCCTATGCCAACCCGCGGGCGGGGGGGATCATTGCGCTGTCGCTCGATGAGGGGGACGAGCTGATCGGGGTTGCCATGACGCGCGGTACGGAGGACATCTTCCTGGGGACCCGAAATGGGATGGCGATCCGGTTCAAAGAGGACGATGTCCGGCCCATGGGTCGGGCGGCGCGCGGGGTCACCGGAATCCGCCTGACATCCCGTGATCAGGTGGTCGGGATGGAGATCGTCTCTGAGGGGGCGCAGATGCTGACGGTCACCGAGCGCGGATTCGGGAAGCGGACCGATGTCTCCGAGTACCGAGTCCAGGGGCGTGGTGGCCAGGGGATCATCAATATTCGGGTGACCGACAAGAACGGCCCGGTCGTGGGGATCAAACAGGTCCGGGAGGAGGACGGGGTGATGATGATCTCCCAGGAGGGGAAGGTGACCCGCCTTCGGGTCCGGGAGATCCGCGATACGGGTCGGGCTGCACAGGGAGTGCGGCTTCAGGGCCTGGGGGAGGGGGACCGCGTGGCTGCGGTGACCGCCGTCGTGATGGAGGAGGACGAGGTCGCGGAGGCCGGGCCTGAACCTGTCGGGGGCACCCCTGAGCCGGCCGAAGGCCCCCCTGAGCTTGTCGAAGGGGACGAGCCCGAAGAGGAGTAAGGGCCCGGGCGATGCTGGACCTCAAGTTCATTCGGGAAAATGCTGGTCTCATCCGGGAGAAGCTTGGGCAGCGGGGAGCGGAATTTGACTTAGAGAAGCTGCTGAAACTCGACGCCGAACGGCGGCGGTTGGTGGTTGACATTGAGCAGTGGCGGCGAGAAAAGAAGGCGCTCTCTCGACAGGTGCAGGAGACCAGGGCGGGCGAGAAGCCCGCGGATGCGGCGACAGACCTGGTGAAGAGAAGCCGGGAAATTTCCAGCGCGCTGAAGGAGAGCGAGGACCGCCTGCAGGCCATCGAACAGGAACTGGGTAGCCTGTTGCTCCTGATTCCGAACCTCCCTCACGCTTCCGTCCCCGTTGGACACAGCCCGGAGGAGAATGTCGAGGTCCGCCGCTGGGGCACACCGCGGGCCTTTGATGGCGAGCCGAGACCCCACTGGGAGATCGGAGAGGACCTGGGGATCTTGGATCTCGCGCGGGCCGCGCGAGTAGCCGGGGCCCGCTTTCCGCTCTTGAAAGGGAAGGGGGCGCTCCTCGAGCGGGCCCTGATCAATTTCATGCTCGATCTGCACGTGCGGGAGCACGGCTACACCGAGGTGTTCCCACCGCTTTTGGTCAGCGAAGACAGTATGACGGGCACCGGGCAGCTCCCCAAGTTCGCCCACGAGCTCTTCAAGACGGCGGACGATCCCTATTTTCTCATTCCCACGGCGGAGGTCCCCGTCACCAACATGCACCGGGAGGAGATCCTGGAGCCCGGGACGTTACCGCTGAGTTACGTGGCGTACACGCCCTGCTTCCGGCGGGAGGCGGGCTCGTACGGGAAGGATACGCGGGGGATCATCCGCCAGCACCAGTTCAACAAGGTCGAGCTGGTGAAGTTCGCGGAGCCGGCGAAGTCATACCAAGCCTTGGAACAGCTCACCGCGGATGCCGAAGAGGTCTTGAAGCGGCTTCATCTTCCCTACCGAGCGGTGGTCCTTTGCACGGGCGACCTGGGCTTTGCCGCCGCCAAGACCTACGATCTTGAGGTGTGGTTTGCGAGCCAGCAGGTCTACCGGGAGGTCTCTTCCTGCAGTAACTTCGAGGATTTTCAGGCACGGCGGGCCGCCATTCGCTACCGCGCTCACCCGGGGGCGAAGGCAGAATTCGTGCACACCTTGAATGGCTCCGGCGTCGCCATCGGTCGGACCTGGGCCGCCATCCTCGAGAACTACCAGGAGGCCGACGGTACCATCACCATCCCCGAAGTTCTCCGACCGTACATGGGCGGCCTCACGAAAATCGAACCCTAGGGGTAAACGGTTCAGGGTTCATAGTTCATGGTAATTTGGGCAGGGACGTCGTATACTTACATGTGCGCTCCGGACCCTGAACCTTCAACCCCGAACCCTGAACCAACGTGGAGGGGTGGCCGAGTGGCTGAAGGCGGCGGTCTTGAAAACCGTTAGGCGAAGAGCCTCGTGGGTTCGAATCCTACCCCCTCCGCCATAGACCATCCTGCAACGCAGGATGGTCGTTCAGTGTAGTGCAGAGTGCAGAATTGTGCAGGAACCAATGGAGAGGTGGCCGAGCCAGGCTGAAGGCAGCCGCCTGCTAAGCGGTTGTGGGGTGTTGAGCCCTACCCCGGGTTCGAATCCCGGCCTCTCCGCCATTGTCAGCATCGAGCACCGAGCAATGAGGACTGTAAGCTCACACCTCATCGCTCATAGCTGTTCTGCCGGGCGCCCATAGCTCAGCTGGATAGAGCGACGGACTACGAATCCGTAGGTCAGAGGTTCAAATCCTCTTGGGCGCGCCACCCATCAATGACTCAGCCCACGCATCAGGAAAAGAACACCAAGAGCTTCAACTGTACGGGCAGGCGACGCAAGCTACAAAGCTTGCGGGATTCCCTTATGGGCGCGGGCGAGGGCTCCTCTGCCCATCGTTCATTGTTGAGACATGGCGTGCTTATTCTGCAGGTCTTTGAGGTAGCCAAAACCCACCAGCTTGCGTCCTTCCTCATCCCACAGGCGAAACGTGAGCGATTTTGAGCTAGCGAATAATGTAATGGGTTTCACTTCCTGGAACATAGGGTTCTCTTCGTGGCACCTTTCCAGGTTGTAATTGGGAATGCGGGGGCTCAGGTGATGAATGTGGTGGAACCCTATGTTGCCAGTGA
>Ga0209641_10000476_pt1:35000-36706 | contig 36706 bp, 19 predicted proteins | sample RifCSP16_1_FD_184022 | JGI IMG/M metagenome (GOLD analysis project Ga0209641, IMG submission 184022) | Soil microbial communities from Rifle, Colorado - Rifle CSP2_sed 16_1 (SPAdes) (version 2) | ecosystem: Environmental > Terrestrial > Deep subsurface > Rock core/Sediment | place... | reverse complement strand
TGGTTGCTGGTTGGGCCGGCTCGATGGCTCTATATGAATTAGCAGTTTTTGATCCTTCTGACCCCGTTCTCGATCCAATGTGGAGACAAGGTATGTTCGTTATACCCTTCATGACTCGTTTAGGAATAACCAATTCATGGGGTGGTTGGAGTATTACAGGAGGAACTATAACGAATCCGGGTATTTGGAGTTATGAAGGTGTGGCTGGGTCGCATATTGTGTTTTCTGGCTTGTGCTTCTTGGCAGCTATCTGGCATTGGGTGTATTGGGATCTAGAAATCTTTTGTGATGAACGTACAGGAAAACCTTCTTTAGATTTGCCCAAGATCTTTGGAATTCATTTATTTCTCTCAGGAGTGGCTTGTTTTGGGTTTGGTGCTTTTCATGTAACAGGATTGTATGGTCCTGGAATATGGGTGTCTGATCCTTATGGGCTAACCGGAAAAGTACAATCTGTAAATCCAGCGTGGGGTGTGGAAGGTTTTGATCCTTTTGTTCCGGGAGGAATAGCCTCTCATCATATTGCAGCAGGGACATTGGGCATATTGGCGGGCCTATTCCATCTTAGTGTCCGCCCGCCCCAACGTCTATACAAAGGATTACGTATGGGAAATATTGAAACCGTGCTTTCCAGTAGTATCGCTGCTGTCTTTTTTGCAGCTTTTGTTGTTGCTGGAACTATGTGGTATGGTTCAGCAACTACCCCCATTGAATTATTTGGTCCCACTCGTTATCAATGGGATCAAGGATACTTCCAGCAAGAAATATATCGAAGAGTTGGTACTGGGCTGGCTGAAAATCAAAGCTTATCCGAAGCTTGGTCTAAAATTCCTGAAAAATTAGCTTTTTATGATTACATCGGAAATAATCCGGCAAAGGGTGGATTGTTCAGAGCAGGTTCAATGGATAACGGGGATGGAATAGCTATTGGGTGGTTAGGACATCCTCTATTTAGAGATAAAGAAGGGCGTGAGCTTTTTGTACGTCGTATGCCTACTTTTTTTGAAACATTTCCGGTTGTTTTGGTAGACGGAGACGGAATTGTTAGAGCCGATGTTCCTTTTCGAAGGGCAGAATCGAAGTATAGTGTTGAACAAGTAGGTGTAACTGTTGAGTTCTATGGTGGTGAACTAAATGGAGTCAGTTATAGTGATCCTGCTACTGTGAAAAAATATGCTAGACGCGCACAATTGGGTGAAATTTTTGAATTAGATCGTGCTACTTTGAAATCCGATGGTGTTTTTCGTAGTAGTCCAAGGGGTTGGTTTACTTTTGGACATGCTTCGTTTGCCCTGCTCTTCTTCTTCGGACACATTTGGCATGGCTCTCGAACCTTGTTCAGAGATGTTTTTGCTGGTATTGATCCAGATTTAGACGCTCAGGTGGAATTTGGAGCATTCCAAAAACTTGGAGATCCAACTACAAGAAGACAAGTAGTTTGATACAACATTAATCTCTGATTTTGCGTCTCTATTTTCTTTTTGTAATTTGACATAGGGTACTGGGGACATCTTGATTTGAATCGCCGCCTTTTCTTTGTCTTGACTCTTGCTCTTTTTTTATCCGGGAACGCTCTAAATAAACAGATATGGAAGCTATAATTGTAAACCACGATTGAATCTATGGAAGCATTAGTTTATACATTCCTCTTAGTATCGACTCTAGGAATAATTTTTTTCGCTATCTTTTTTCGAGAACCGCCTAAA
>Ga0209641_10000476_pt1:25000-30000 | contig 36706 bp, 19 predicted proteins | sample RifCSP16_1_FD_184022 | JGI IMG/M metagenome (GOLD analysis project Ga0209641, IMG submission 184022) | Soil microbial communities from Rifle, Colorado - Rifle CSP2_sed 16_1 (SPAdes) (version 2) | ecosystem: Environmental > Terrestrial > Deep subsurface > Rock core/Sediment | place... | reverse complement strand
GCATCTCTTCCTAGACCAGGACCCTTTATCATGACTTCTGCTCGTTGCATACCTTGATCCACTACGGTCCGAATAGCATTTCCTGCTGCAGTTTGAGCAGCAAATGGCGTCCCTCTTCTTGTGCCCCTGAATCCACAAGCGCCTGCGGAGGACCAAGAGATCACCCGACCTCGTACATCTGTAACGGTCACAATAGTATTGTTGAAACTTGCTTGGACATGAATAACTCCCTTAGGAATTTTACGTGCATTTTTACGTGAACTAATACGTCCATTCTTGCGGGAACCAATTCTTGGTAAAAGTTTTGCCATATTTTATCATCTCAAAAATGAAGTCTGAGGTCTATGGATATATCCATTTCGTGTCAAAATAGATTATTTGTATATCGGATCCTTTAGAGAGTCTCCGCTTAGAAAAATTATCCTTGTCTTTGTTTATGTCTCGGGTTGGAGCAAATTATTAGAATTCGTCCCCGTCGACGTATTAGTCGACATTTTTCACAAATTTTACGAGCGGAAGCCCTTATCTTCATATTTTTCATTCCTTAATTTTGAATATACATACTTTTTGTAAAGTTTCGTTAAATTTTGAAATCGTAAATTGTATTCCTATAAAATATAAAAAATAAAAGGAATGTTGAAGTTGAAAAAATTACCTAATCATTCGAATTTTTGTTGGGGAGTCTATAAATTAGACGTTTTCTGGTCGAATCATAAGCACTTACTTCTATTTTGACTCTATCTCTTGATGGTATACGTATAAAATCGCGTCAGGCCTTTTCTGAAGCATAATCTAAAACCATATCTTCATTATCTAATCTAAACGAATCCCTAACATATTATTGGAAAGTTATTAAGAAATTAAACCTTTCTGAATCCCTTTTTTTTTCTATCTAAAAGTCTCTTGAAATATCAGCTAATCTAATGTAGGAGGAATGATATTAGAAATCTGTTCTTTACTTTTTTTTTCACAAATAGGGGAAGTTCGGATACAATTTTGATATCGAAAAGATTACCATATATAACACAAAATTTCTCCACCGATTCTTTCTAGTCGAGCCTCTCGGTCTGTCATTATACCCCGAGAAGTAGAAAGAATTACAATCCCCATTCCACCTAAAATTCTCGGAATTTGTTGATAGTTAGAATAGATTCGTAGACCAGGGCGACTGATGCGTTTTAAATTTAGACTCGTTCGACATGGTCCTTTCCTATTTCTTCTATGTCGTAGGGTTAAAGCAAAAAAAAAAAAATTGCCTTCCTGGTGTTTCCTCACATTTTCAATAAAACCTTCTCGTAAAAGTATTTTAATAATGTTTTCGGTGATGTTAGTAGATGGTATTCGAACGGTTCCTTTTCTATCCATGTCCGCATTTCGTATAGAGGTTATTATGTCAGCAAGAGTGTCCCTACCCATGATAAACTAAAATTTTTGTTGCCTCGTAATTTTGATATAATCAACATACTTTGTTTTCATTTTTTTTTTTTTATGAATTAATTATTTTATTTTTATTAAATATTCATTTTTATTAAAGGTATATGCGTGAAACACAATCTACTAATTAATTTTAATTTAATTGATTTCGTTCAAATATCAAATATTATAAATTATGGTTTATATCTCATCTTATATCTTATAATGTTCTTATAATGCTTTATTTTATAATACTTCAGGTGCTAATGAAACTATTTTAGTGAAATTTAACTGTCTCAATTCCCGAGCGATTGCACCAAAAATTCGAGTTCCCTTTGGATTTCCTTCTTGATCAATTACAACTGCAGCGTTGTCATCATATCGTATTATCATACCGTTGTCGCGTTTGAGTTCTTTAGAAGTACGCACAATTACAGCTCTGATCACTTCAGATCTTTCTAGAGGTGAATTGGGGACTGCTTCCTTGATCACAGCAATAATAACGTCGCCGATATGAGCATATCGGCGATTACTAGTTCCTATGATTCGAATACACATCAATTCTCGAGCTCCGCTATTATCTGCTACATTCAAATGGGTCTGAGATTGGATCATATTCTTTTTTTAATCTGTTATTTCAATGGAAAGGGGCAAAAAAAAGAAATATTGTTTGTCCAAAACAAAAAAAAAAAAGAAACTTGCGAATTTTTTCCTAACAAAGGCCTTTTTCTTTTAGTTCTGTATTCCTATCTCAAAATAATGAATTGAGTTCGTATAGGCATTTTGGACGCTGCTATTGAAATAGCCTTTCTGGCTATATTTTCTGCTACCCCGCCCATTTCATAAATCATTCTACCCGGTTTAACGACAGCTACCCAATATTCGGGAGATCCCTTCCCCGAACCCATACGTGTTTCCGAGGGTCTTAGGGTAACTGGTTTGTCGGGAAAGATACGTACCCATATTTTTCCACCGCGGCGTACATTTCGTGTCATTGCCCGACGCCCTGCTTCTATTTGTCTAGACGTAATCCAAGCGGGTTCAAGTGCCTGAAGAGCATATCTACCGAAACAAATACGATTGCCTCGAGAAGATATTCCTTTCATTCTTCCTCTATGTTGTTTACGGAATCTGGTTCTTTTGGGGTTATAGTTGATGGTTGTTTCGCAATTCCATCTCTACTGCAGAACCGGACATGAGAGTTTCTTCTCATCCAGCTCCTCGCGAATGAAATGATTATGATTGATTATGATTAAAAAGAAAATATACATAGATATTGATATTGATATTTCACTTAATCTATTTATTAGATTAGAAATTTGTATATTTTTTATTTGTCTATCTTATTATTTGTCTATCTTATATAGATAATTATGTACTTATATAGATAATTATGTATTCTATTTCTATATAGTATATAGAAATTCATAGAGAATTCTAAATTTATAGATAATTATTTCTATTTTTGGTTTTAGTCTATTTTTAATTTTTAGATAATGTTCTTTTAATCTTATAACAAGTCTGTATTTATTATGATTATTAGATCAGATCGCTTAAAATTTAGAAATCAAATAATATAAAATAAAAATCTTCGCGGGCGAATATTTACTCTTTCAATATTTACTTCATTTGTAGGGTTAACCCATGACCTCTAAATGGATTGTCTCTTGGTTCGTTTCGCCATCCTACCCAATAAATCATTAAGATTCATTTTCAATAAAATCTTATATATTCATAGGTTCCATCGTTCCCATCGCTTTTCGATTAATGGTTAGGTCTTAATTATACAATGGAGCCCCTCCCTAATGAATTTGTTTTTGAGTCAATGTTCTTAGTCTTTATTGACCCGAGGCTCTTGATTTTTGTGTTCTATGAATGGGATTCATTTAATTATGAATCAATCGATATTGATGCTTTATTACATTGGCTTTTATGATATGACCTATAGACCTTACACATATTGGAATCCTATATCATTGATATTCTTTTTCTCTCTTTCTCTCATCCTTCCATTTATCTGCATAATTTTTTATTTTGCTTTACAATTCATAATCAGATTGGTTTTTAGTTTATTTATGCAAAAAAGATTTCAATTGCTACAATGAAATGACCAATAGATTCTATCTTGACTGTGACTACTTTTTTTGATCCAGATCCAGATAATGTGAAGCGATGAGTTGGTTATAAATTCTATATTTATACTTATTAATTCATTAGTTCATAGTATGCATTGGTCTGTTTTTTTTTTTATTTTGACCTTTGAAAAACCAACGAGTCACACACTAAGCATAGCATATTAAATAATCAATCGAATTTTTTATTTTATTCAACCTTATAGAATTAGACTTATAGAATTAGAATTCTTTCATTCTTTTTTTTTTTGGCCAAAAAAAAAAAGAATGAAAGAATTTGTCATTTTTTGTTCTATCAATGAATAGAATGTAAAGACAAGTTAAGTAAGGGTTTACTATTCCTCGTCTACAAATATCCAAATTTTTATACCTAAGACCCCATAAATAGTTCTAACTGTATAAGAACAATAATTAATTTTAGCTCGAAGAGTTTGTAGAGGAACCCTGCCCTCTCTAACCCATTCGGCGCGTGCAATTTCTTTTCCATCAAGACGCCCTGCAATTTGTACTTGAATTCCTTTTGTATTGCTCTGCTCAGTTAATTCAATAGCCTTTTTCATTGCTTTGCGAAATGAAACTCGATTCTTTAATTGTCCGGCTATAAATTCTGCAAGAACATTCGGGTGCATGTAAGGGTTTTCAATTCTTGTAATAGAAATGTTGAGTTTTCGGTTCATACAATTAAGTTCTTTTTGTACATTTATCTGTAATTCTTTGATCCTTTTAGGTTTACCTTCTGTTAAAAATTTTGGGAATCCTAAATAGATTATAACTTGAATCACATCGATTCGTTTTTGAATCTCTATATGTCCAATTCCTTCAACACCAGAAGAAATTTTCATATTTTTTTGTACATAATTTTTGATACAATTTCTTATTTTTTGATCTTCTTGCAGACCCTCAAAAAAATTTTTTGGTTGTGCAAACCAAATAGAATAATGATCTTGGGTTGTACCAAGTCTGAAACCAAGTGGATTTATTTTTTGTCCCATAATCCCCCACTAGTATATATATCATCAAATGTCATATGTGTGTACTTAGTTTTATTTATCCTTATACGTCTCGGTTTTTTTAAGTATATGTTATATTTTTCATATTCTTCGTAGAAAATCTTCTTCATATTCTTCATATGATATATCCTCCAATACAATACTTATATGGCAAGTCGGTCTTTTTATCAGATAACTTCGTCCTCGAGCCCGAGGTTTAAATTTTTTCATAGTAGCACCTTCGTTGACTTCGGCTTTGCTAATGACTAAACTGGCTTCGTTCAAACCCATATTGTGACTAGCATTGGCTGCTGCGGAATAAACCAATTTAAAAATGGGATAACATGCTCGATAAGGCATTAGTTCGAGTATCATAAGTGTTTCCTCATAGGAACGTCCACGAATCTGATCAATTATTCTTCGCGCTTTGTGAGCAGACATAGATATATAGAACCCTGAAGCGGAT
>Ga0209641_10000476_pt1:15000-17500 | contig 36706 bp, 19 predicted proteins | sample RifCSP16_1_FD_184022 | JGI IMG/M metagenome (GOLD analysis project Ga0209641, IMG submission 184022) | Soil microbial communities from Rifle, Colorado - Rifle CSP2_sed 16_1 (SPAdes) (version 2) | ecosystem: Environmental > Terrestrial > Deep subsurface > Rock core/Sediment | place... | reverse complement strand
TTTTCATTTCCCATCTCATGGAAAACCCTTTTCGCTCCGCTTAGCCTTATCCCCCTCGAGGGGTATTTTAGTGATAGGTTCTATAGGAACTGGACGGTCCTATTTGGTCAAATACCTAGCGACAAACTCCTATGTTCCTTTCATTACAGTATTTCTGAACAAGTTCCTGGATAACAAGCCTAAGGGTTTTCTTATTGATGATAGGGACGATATTGATGATAGTGACGATATTGATGTGAGTGACGATATCGACCGTGACCTTGATACGGAGCTGGAGCTTCTAACTAGGATGAATGTACTAACTATGGATATGATGCCGGAAATAGACCGATTTTATATCACCCTTCAATTCGAATTAGCAAAAGCAATGTCTCCTTGCATAATATGGATTCCAAACATTCACGATCTGGATGTGAATGAGTCGAATTACTTATCCCTCGGTCTATTAGTGAACTATCTCTCCAGGGATTGTGAAAGATGTTCCACTAGAAATATTCTTGTTATTGCTTCGACTCATATTCCCCAAAAAGTGGATCCCGCTCTAATAGCTCCGAATAAATTAAATACATGCATTAAGATACGAAGGCTTCTTATTCCACAACAACGAAAGCACGTTTTCACTCTTTCATATAGTAGGGGATTTCACTTGGAAAAGAAAATGTTCCATACTAAGAGATTCGGGTCCGTAACCATGGGTTCCAATGTACGAGATCTTGTAGCACTTACCAATGAGGCCCTATCGATTAGTATTACACAGAAGAAATCAATTATAGACACTAATATAATTAGATCTGCTCTTCATAGACAAACTTGGGATTTGCGATCCCAGGTAAGATCGGTTCAGGATCATGGGATCCTTTTCTATCAGATAGGAAGGGCTGTTGCACAAAATGTATTTCTAAGTAATTGCCCCATAGATCCTATATCTATCTATATGAAGAAGAAATCATGTAACGAAGGGGATTCTTATTTGTACAAATGGTACTTCGAACTTGGAACGAGCATGAAGAAATTAACGATACTTCTTTATCTTTTGAGTTGTTCTGCCGGATCGATTGCTCAAGACCTTTGGTCTCTACCCGGACCCGATGAAAAAAATGGGATCACTTATTATGGACTTGTTGAGAATGATTCTGATCTAGTTCATGGCCTATTAGAAGTAGAAGGCGCTCTGGTGGGATCCTCACGGACAGAAAAAGATTGCAGTCAGTTTGATAATGATCGAGTGACATTGCTTCTTCGGCCCGAACCAAGGAGTCCCTTAGATATGATGCAAAATGGATCTTGTTCTATCCTTGATCAGAGATTTCTCTATGAAAAATATGAATCGGAGTTTGAAGAAGGGGAAGTAGAAGGAATCCTCGACCCGCAACAGATAGAGGAGGATTTATTCAATCACATAGTTTGGGCTCCTAGAATATGGAGCCCTTGGGGCTTTCTATTTGATTGTATCGAAAGGCCCAATTCATTGGGATTTCCCTATTGGGCCAGGTCATTTCGGGGTAAGCGGATCATTTATGATGAAGAGGATGAGCTTCAAGAGAATGATTCGGAGTTCTTGCAGAGTGGAACCATGCAGTACCAGATACGAGATAGATCTTCCAAAGAACAAGGCGTTTTTCGAATAAGCCAATTCATTTGGGACCCTGCAGATCCACTCTTTTTCCTATTCAAAGACCAGCCCCTTGTCTCTGTGTTTTCACATCGAGAATTCTTTGCAGATGAAGAGATGTCAAAGGGGCTTCTTACTTCCCAAACAGATCCTCCTACATCTATATATAAACGCTGGTTTATCAAGAATACGCAAGAAAAGCACTTCGAATTGTTGATTCATCGCCAGAGATGGCTTAGAACCAAGAGTTCATTATCTAATGGATTTTTCCGTTCTAATACTCTATCCGAGAGTTATCAGTATTTATCAAATCTGTTCCTATCTAACGGAAGGCTATTGGATCAAATGACAAAGGCATTGTTGAGAAAAAGATGGCTTTTCCCGGATGAAATGAAAATTGGATTCATGTAATAGGAGAAAGGTTTCCCATTCCTTAGCCTGAAAGATATGTGGCCATGAAATAGGGATTAAGTGGAACAGAATTGACTGGGTGGTAGAGTCGTGGAAACACCTCCTTCTTCCATATTTTGGACACGGAACAATATGTTACTGCTGAAACATGGAAGAATTGAAATCTTAGATCAAAACACTATGTATGGATGGTATGAACTGCCTAAACAAGAATTCTTGAACAGCGAGCAACCAGAGCGATTCCTCACTACATCAAAAAATTTCCATTAATGAAAGATGTAAATCCATTGGAAAAATCAAAAATACGTATGTCGGATGAAATGGTGGTTGTTGCTATCTGCTCCAATAACGAATCGTTGGTTTAACTGAATAACTAAATGAATAACTAAATAAAATAGATAGAACCTTCTCTTCGTCTCAGGTCGATGGATCTTCTCAATTGGAAGATCCCCTATATGGATAATATACACATTCCAG
>Ga0209641_10000474_pt1 | contig 36749 bp, 38 predicted proteins | sample RifCSP16_1_FD_184022 | JGI IMG/M metagenome (GOLD analysis project Ga0209641, IMG submission 184022) | Soil microbial communities from Rifle, Colorado - Rifle CSP2_sed 16_1 (SPAdes) (version 2) | ecosystem: Environmental > Terrestrial > Deep subsurface > Rock core/Sediment | place: Rifle... | reverse complement strand
TATTCATATAGGTCAGGGGTTCAGCAAGGATGACATCCTCTCCGGATATTTTCCCCTTGCCGTATCTGTAGAGCGCCCCTTCTTCCTTTAACTTTATGGAAAAGTATGCTGCAAGCCTGTCAATCACCCGAAACCCCATATTGTGTCTTGTATGCTGATATTTGGCCCCAGGATTGCCAAGCCCAACAATGATCTTCAGGCCTTCCCCTCCTTTTCCTCAACCTTTTCTCCCTCTTTGGCAGGCTTCTTGATCAGCTCCGGCTCTTTTACCCCCTCTGCGGCCGAAGGCGTTGTAAGAAGCTCTTCCAGTTTCTTCTCCGAGACCGGGGATGCAATCATGAGGACTACCTGTGCAGGATCGGTCACAAGCTTAATCCCCTCAGCAGCCTGGATATCACTGACATGAAGGCTCTCTCCGATATTGAGCCTTGAGGCATCCAGCACAATATTGTTGGGGATCAAGGCGGGCAGGCACTCTACCTCGATCTCTCTGAGCACAAGCTGGAGGATCCCCCCCTCTTTCACTCCTGCGGGGGTTTCGCCAATAAGCTCTACCGGAACAGCTACCCTGATCTTCTCATCCATAGAGACCTCGAAAAAGTCTGCGTGAAGAAGTTCCCCGGTCAGAGGGTCTGTCTGATAATCTCTCAAGACGGCAATCCTGTCAGCCTTCTCCTTAGCGCCTTTTATCTTTACGTCTATGAGGGTACTTTCTGCATGTCCTAATATCAGCAATTTCCGGACCTTCGCAGGGTCAAGGCTTATGGATGTCGAGCCGCCCTTGCTATACAATACTGCAGGAATGCTCCCGCCCCGCCTGAGACTTCTGGCAAAACCCTTCCCCTTTCCTTCCCTGATAGTTACGTCTAATGATATCTTCTCCATGATCCCTTATCCTCCTGTTGTTTTTTAAGAATATATACTAATAATGTTCTCTGGTTATACAAATAGAGAGCTTACGGATGTCTCATTGTGGGTATTCCTGATCGCCTCCCCTAAAAGGGGCGCTACAGAAAGGGTTACTATTTTTTTGCAGGACCTGCCCTCTCCATTGAGAGGTATCGTATTGGTGACGATGACCTCCTCAATAACCGATGCGTTTAACCTGTCAAAAGCTGCTCCTGACAAAACAGCATGGGTAGCGGCTGCAAAAACCCGCCTTGCCCCTGCCTTCTTGATGGCCTCTGCCCCCTGTGTAATTGTTCCTGCTGTGTCAATCATATCATCAAGGAGAAGGGCGTCCCGGTCTTTTACCTCTCCGATGATGTTCATGACCTCCGATACATTGGCCCCTTCTCTTCGCTTATCTATGATCGCAAGCGATGCCTTAAGCTTTTTGGCAAAGGCCCTAGCCCTTTCCACGCCGCCTGCATCCGGAGATACCACAACAAGGTCCTTTAAACCCTTGGTCCGAAGATAGTCTAACAGGACCGGCGTTGCAAAGAGGTTGTCTACCGGTATATTAAAAAAACCCTGTATCTGTCCCACATGCAAATCTATGGTCAACGCCCTGTCCGCACCTGCTGTGGTGATTAGATCCGCTACTAATTTTGCAGTAATCGGCACCCGCGGTTGCACCTTTCTGTCCTGCCTTGCATATCCATAATAAGGTATCACCGCCGTAATCCGGTAGGCTGAGGCCCTTTTGAAGGCATCCAGCATGATGAGGAGCTCCATGATATGGTTATTAACCGGGTTCGAGAAGGACTGTATGACAAAGATATCCCTTCCCCGCACATTCTCATTGATCTGAACCATGACCTCGCCGTCACTAAATGTACTTACCAGGGCCTCGCCCAAAGGGATCTTCAGGTGCCGGCATATTTCCTCTGCCAGACCCCTGTTGGAATTCCCTGTAAACACCTTCATCTCATGATTCATCATTTGCATGTGCTGAAACCTCTGCTGAAACCGCAAAATTATACCTAATCCCTAAAAAGTCAATCATAGACACCAAAATTCAAACCGGTTTAAACTCTTTATGCTTAGAATTTTGCTGTTTTTTAGGATTTAGGTCTAAAATTTCTGAAGGTTATAAATGCACCATAACTGGGGCGGGAGGATTCGAACCTCCGGATGCGAGATCCAAAATCTCGTGACTTACCGCTTGTCGACGCCCCAATAAATCAGTCTTTACCTGTACCCCAAATCATTATTGAACTACCTGCTTGTCCAGCTCTCTTTCATACTCTTTCAGGATAACTCCTTCAATCATTTCCCGTGCTTCATTATTTAATGGGTGGGCAATGTCTCTAAAGGATCCATCTTTTCGCTTCCGGCTTGGCATGGCCACAAACAATCCATTATTACCCCTGATAACCTTAACATCCCTGATGATGAAAGAATTATCAAATGTAACGGTTACATATGCCTTTAATCTTTCCTCATTTACCGGGAAAACTTTGACCTCTGTAACTTCCATGTTGGCCGCCTCCTCTAAGTTTGGTAATTGATTAGTAAGAATACGGGGAACTCTGGAGAGCCCTCACAATCCATGATCTCCACCCATCTTTTTTTAACATGACGCTGGCTCTCTCTGCACCGCTTCGGTCTCCAAAAATACCAAAAACTGTTGACCCACTGCCTGACATCAGTGAGCACGTCGCACCACAGGCAACCATCTTTTCTTCAATCTCTCTTATGATGGGATATCTTTTGATTACCACCTCCTCAAGGTCGTTATACGGCTTTAACCATATCCGGTTTCCTACAATCCTTAAGCCATTAGGCAGAGGAATTTTAATATGGCTGTCTCCTTTTGTCAACTCAAATTTTGTCCTTTGAAATGGTCCAATCCAGTCAGGACTCGTCGCATGCAACCTCTCCTTGTCATTGTAATCAGAGGTGATCTGACTGTATGCCCAGGCGGTAGATATCTGGATTCCAGGGTTTATGAGCAAAAACCAGTCATGGGTGTGCCGGGTGAGGGATATCAACTCATCTCCCTTCCCATATCCTATCGCAGCAGGACTGTTTAGAAAGAACGGGACGTCACTGCCGAGTTCCCTTCCAATGGTCATAAGTGAATCGCTTGTATAATCAAGTCCCCATAGGGTGTTTAGCCCGAACAGGGTGGCGGCGGCATCACTGCTGCCTCCCCCCAACCCTGCGGCTACGGGTATCGATTTCTCAAGTCTTATCCTGGCCCCGCCTTCGGTTCCTGAAAATTCTTTTAGCCTCACGGCGGCCTTATAAATCAGATTTTCCTGGCCGGAAGGTATATCAGGGTGTGAGCAGATCAGTTCCAGTTTTTCAGACTTCTCGATAATGATCTCATCCCACAATTCCACCATCTGCATGACGGTAATAATGTCATGGTATCCGTCAGACCTCTTTCCCTGAATATGCAAAAGGAGGTTTATTTTGGCAGGTGTCTTTAATGCTATCCGGGCGGGGAATCCTCTCACTCCTCGTCTCTCGAAATATTATATTTGGCAAGCCGATATCGAAAAGACCTGAAGTCGAGACGGAGAAGCTCTGCGGCATCCTTTTTAACCCATCGGGTCCTGTCTAAGGCTTTTAATAAAAGGTCCTTTTCTATATTCTGAAGCAGTTCTTCGAGATCCATGCCATCAGAGGGGATATCCACAGAGAGCGCCTTTTTGTGCGGCAGTCCTCTTTGAAGGCCTTCCTCAACATGCTTTAGTTCTATTACTGGACCACTTCCCAATGTAATAGCACGCTCTAAGACATTCTCTAATTCCCGGACATTTCCATTCCACACGTGAGCAGTCAGTCTCTGCATGGCTTCAGGAGAGACGCCTTTTGCCTCACACCCTACGATGCGGCAATATTTTGCCACAAAATGTTCTACCAAAAGGGGGATATCCTCTTTCCTCTCCCGAAGAGGGGGCACTTCAATCGGGATAACATCGAGTCTGTAGAACAGATCTTCCCTGAAACTTCCCTCTGCCACTGCCTTTTTAAGATCTTTATTGGTGGCCGCAACAATTCTGACATCAATTTTTATATCCTGATTGCCGCCAACCCGTTTAACCATCTTATCTTCTAAAACACGTAATAATTTTACCTGAAAGTTCTGTGGAATATCCCCTATTTCATCCAGGAAGATCGTCCCCCCGGTTGCCGTTTCAAAGAGACCTTCCTTTGCCGAAATGGCACCGGTAAACGCCCCTTTGATATGCCCGAAAAGTTCACTCTCAAAAAGCCCTTCTGGAATTGCACTGCAGTTTATGGCTACAAAGGGCCGGTCTTTTCGGTAGCTGTAATTATGTATCGCCCTGGCAACCAGTTCTTTCCCGGTCCCGGACTCCCCGGTTATTAAGACATTGCTGGGGCTATCCGCAATCTTGACCATGATCTCAATAATGCGCACAATGGCAGGACTTTTTCCTACAATGCCGCCGATTAATCCGGAAGCGGTCCATTCCTGGATCTTTCTTTTAAGAAGGAGATTCTCTTCCCGAAGTTTTCGCTTCTCTAACGCGTTTCTTATAATAAGCTTTATCTCTTCAATTTTAAACGGCTTGGTAATATAATCATAGGCCCCTTGTTTCATCGCCTCTACGGCCGTTTCTGTTGATGCATAGGCTGTCACAATGATTACGACCGTCTCGGGAGAACATTCCTTTACGGTCTTCAGAACATCCACGCCTGTAATATTGGGCATTCTTACATCTGTAATCACAATGTCATAGGCCTTCTGCGCGATATACTCAAGGGCCTCTTTGCCGCTTCCTGCCGAGGTTACATCATACCCCTCTTTTTGAAGCATGATGGTCAGGAACTCCCGCATTCCTCTTTCATCATCAACAACTAATACCTTTCCCACGCACCCCCCTCTAAAGTTCGTCTCTATTTTACTCTGCCGGAATATAAAGTGTAAACTGGGTTCCTTTGCCAGGTTTACTCTTCACATATATCCTGCCATTATGTCCCTCGATAATCCTATGAACAATGGCTAGCCCTAATCCTGAACCACCCTCCTTCGTGGTATAAAATGGAAGAAATATCTTATCAATAATCTCTTCATTGATTCCCTCTCCGCTGTCCCGAAAGATAATCTCCGCCCCTTCCATCTTATTGGATATCCCTTCAAACGTTTTCATTCCGTTTTTTTTTGAAGAAACTGTCAATACCCCTCCGCCGGACATCGATTGTATAGCATTCAGAGAAAGATTCCAGAAGACCTGTGACATCTGGTGTGGGTCAACAGGGAGGACTAACTGCTCTTCTTTAAATTCTGTCTGAATAGAAATATTCGCGCTTCTGAAATCATCACTATTTTTCAACAGATCGATGGTATCTATTAACAGGTCATTAATATTCATAAGCTTTTTCTGCAGAGGGGTCGGTTTAGCATATGTTAAAAACTCTGTTATTGTGGTATTCAGCCTGTCCATTTCACGAAGGGCAATCTCCATCAGACGCGCATGATCCTCCTTTAGGGATAACTCTTGCTTTAAAATCTGCATTGAACCGCTGAGCGATGCAAGGGGATTCCTTATCTCGTGGGCCATTCCGGCTGCAAGCTCTCCTATCATCGCCATTTTCTCCCTCTTTTTTACCTCCATTTCCATCTCTTTTATCTTGGTGAGGTCCTGAAAAATACCAATGATCCCTTTGCTATGTCCACGTTCATCTTTCAGATGAGATACGTTCAGTCCCAGGGTTATCTGGACGCCATCTTTTCGGAGCACTTCACTTTCAAATCTATAAATGGGAAGTATATTCTCTACGTTATTGAGGATGTCTTCTAATTTATTTACCGGTAGTACCTCCAGGTATGGCTTTCCCCATATCTCCTCCCATTTATAACCGGTAATCTCTTCCGCCGCGCGATTGAATGAGGTAATCCTCCCCTGCTCATCTGTTATCAGCAGGCCTGTACTCATACATTGGGCAACATTTGCGTTAAAAGCCTGAAGTTTTTCAAGATCACTATCCTTTGCCCGCAGTTCTTCTCTCATGCGTCTCAGGGTCTCTACACCACTGCTGCTTAGATAAGCCACAGCAAAGAAGGCCACGATGTGAAGCGTCAACACATAAAAGAAGGTCTTGCCCGGCAGAATTGTCTCGGACAAAAAAGATAGTGAATTATAGTACTGAAAATCTGCAATAGTTCCATAAAAAATACTTGCCGCTGAGGCCGCTGTAAGCGCCCCGGAACGATCAAGCATCATCGCAGCCGGTATAATGGAAAAGAGATAGAGGAATACAAAGGGGCTCTCAATCCCTTCAGTCACCGACACAAGGACTGTTATAAGGATGATGTCTCCAAATATCTGTAAATAGGTTGATGTTTTAAAACTTACCCGTTTGAAAAGGATCGCATATATGAGTGTAAAGAGATAGGTCGTAGCGATCAGGAAATAAAAGGTGGGTACTATGAAGGGCCCTTCTTTGTGCCTTATCCCCAAAAATAAAAAAGATCCCAGCAACAGGGTGACAACCGTCACCCGTGTGACCATGAGCCATCTAAGTTTATTATTTAGTTCTTCCAACAGATATTGCCCACACGTCTACCCAATTGTACCTGCAAGCTTGAATATAGGGAGGTACATCGCTATGACTATAAACCCAATCACAACCCCGAGAAATATCATCAGCATGGGTTCAAGCAGTGAGGTAAGAGTTGAAACTGTAGAATCAACCTCTTCATCATAAAAATCCGCAATCTTAGATAACATGGCATCCAGGGCGCCGGTAGTCTCGCCCACGGCGATCATCTGGACAACCATAGGGGGGAAAACCTGGGTCTGCTCCAGGGGCTCGGCCAGGGTTTTCCCTTCACTGATGCTCTGCCGGGTAGCAACGAGCGCCTCTTCTACAACTTTATTACCTGCTGTCTTAGCCACAATGTCCAGGCCATCAAGGATGGGCACCCCACTGCTTATAAGTGTCCCCAATGTCCGGGTAAACTTTGCTACGGCAATCTTTCTGACAAGCAAACCAAAAATTGGGAGACGCAGGGCCAATCTGTCTACTGTCCTTCTTCCATTTGAGGTTTTGTAATAACGGCTAAGGCCAAATATTATCAAACCAACGGCACCGATAATAATCAGTATATTGTGTTGCATAAAATCACTTGCCCCTATAACCATCCTTGTTGGCGCCGGAAGTACTCCACCAAAGTCGGTAAACATTTTTGCAAAGATAGGGATAACCCATACTAACAACACCACGATAACTACCACTGCAACGGCTACAATGGTAGACGGGTATGCCATTGCAGACTTTATTTGCCGTTTAAGCTTTATGCTTTTCTCTATATATTTTGAGAGCCTGTTTAAAATAGTATCCAGTATCCCTCCTAACTCACCTGCGGCAACCATATTAACGTATAAGTCGTTAAATATCTTTGGATGCTTTCTAAGGGCATCTGCATAGGTAGAACCGGCCTCAACATCTTGTCTTATATCATTGATAGCTGATGCAAATGTCTTGTTCTCTGTCTGCTTAGCCAATATGTCCAGACATTGGATAAGCGGCAGACCTGCATCTATCATTGTTGCAAACTGGCGGGTAAAAACCACAATATCTTTATCCGATACACTCGTCTTAAAGGATAGATTAAGATTTAGTTTGCTGGTCCTTGTTGAAACCGATGTTACTAAAATATTCTGCTTTCGCAAAGTGGAAATGGCTTCATCTTTACTCTTAGCTGTCATCTCGCCTTTTTGTCTTTTCCCATCCCGAGTCCGGCCTGTCCATACATAAGTTTCCATTATTTTACCCCTCCGCTTACCATGCCCCCTCTGTTGATTACAGCTACCAATTCATCCGGGACAGTGGACCGTCCAATAGCCTCATCTTTTGTAATTAAACCGCGGGTGAAAAGATCATAAAGCGACTGGTTCATTGTCTGCATACCAAACTTACTCTGCCCCGTCTGCATGATGGAATATATTTGGTGAATCTTGTCCTCTCTGATAAGATTCCTGATAGCAGGGTTGGGTACCATCACTTCCAGGGCCAGCGCGCGCCCCACCCCATCTTTCCGCGGCAATAGCTGTTGTGATATCACTCCCTCCAGGACAAATGACAACTGTGCCCTGATCTGTGGCTGCTGATGGGATGGGAATACATCCACAATACGGTTTATCGTCTGAATGCTCGAATTGGTATGCAGGGTGGCGAAGGTAAGGTGACCTGTCTCGGATATAGTCAGTGCCGCCTCTATAGTCTCAAGGTCTCTCATCTCACCGATCAAGACCACGTCCGGATCCTGCCTTAAAATATATTTTAGCGCATTTTTAAAAGATTGGGTGTCCGCATGAATCTCTCTCTGATTAACGACGCACATCTTGTGATTATGCACAAACTCGATGGGATCTTCTATGGTTATGATATGTTCCTGTCTTTCACTATTTATTTTATCAATCATTGAGGCAAGGGTCGTAGATTTACCACTGCCTGTAGGCCCGGTAACCAGGATGAGTCCTCTTGGCTTTTTTACAAGTTCTCTTGCCACAGGCGGAAGACCAAGCTCTTCAAAGCTCTTTAATTGAAAAGGGATAGAACGGATCGCGCCGCTAACAGCCCCTCTCTGTACAAATATGTTTGCCCTGAATCTGCTTAATCCCTTGACCCCAAATGACAGATCAAGTTCATTTTCTTCCTCAAACCTGTGCTTCTGTGCCTCAGTCAGTATGCTGTAACACATCTGTTTGGTATCAGAGGCGGCAAGCGCTGTACTTCCAATCGGGGTTAATTTACCATTGATCCTCAGTTGTGGCGGTGAACCTGTAGTGATATGCAGGTCTGAAGCACCACGTTCGGCCATAAGTTGGAGAAGTTCGTATAAATTTGTAGCCATAGTTCTATCTCCTATAATCTATACTACCCAAATGTTGACCTCAGTATCTCCTCTACAGTGGTTCCCCCCTCCTTTAGTTTTGTTAAACCGCTCATCCTCAAAGTCTTCATACCGCCGGCAATAGCCTTTTTTCTGATCTCAATCGCGGATGCCCCCTCTAAAATCAACTCCCGAATATCTTCTCCAACGGGCATAACCTCATACAAGGCAACACGGCCCCGATAGCCCGTATCATTACAGCTTGGACACCCCTTACCCTTATAGCAGGTTATCGTATTCGCTTCCTGTTCTGAAAACCCCAGGTCTTGCAATACAGAGGTGTGAATCTTTTCCTCCTCCTTACATTCCTTACAAATACGTCTTACAAGCCTCTGGGCTATTATGATAACAACAGAGGATGCAACAAGAAACGGCTCTATCCCCATATTAAGAAGCCTGGTGATTGTACTCGGGGCATCGTTCGTGTGGAGTGTACTCAGTACAAGATGGCCTGTCAGTGCTGCCTTGACTGCAATCTCGGCAGTTTCGTAATCTCTTATCTCCCCTACGAGAACAACATCCGGATCCTGCCTCAAAAATGACCTTAGTGCCGCGGCAAAGTTTAGTCCTATCTCTTCCTTCATCTGCACCTGATTGACACCGAGCATGTTGTATTCCACCGGATCTTCTGCTGTCATAATATTGACGCCAACTTCATTTATCTGCTGAAGGGCAGAGTATAGCGTGGTGCTTTTTCCGCTGCCTGTAGGTCCGGTAACAAGCACCATTCCGAATGGTGAATGAATGGCCTTTGCAAGATCATCCATGGCCTTTTGTTCAAACCCCAATTTTTTTAAATCAAAACTGAGTGCACCTTTATCCAATATCCTCAACACCACCTTTTCTCCAAAAAGGCACGGAAGGGTACTCACACGCAAATCAATTTCCCTGTCTTTCATTTTCAGTTTAATCCTGCCATCCTGAGGGAGTCTGCGCTCAGCGATATCTAATTCAGCCATAATCTTTAGCCTCGATGTCAGTGCCGCCCTGAGTTTTAAGGGTGGATTCATGACCTCATAGAGAACACCATCAATACGGTATCGGACCCGGAATTTTTTTTCATATGCCTCTATATGGATATCACTCGCCCCCTTTTTTATAGCATCCGAAAGAATCAGATTTACAAGCTTGACGACAGGGGCCTCTTCTACTGCCTCTTTTAACTCTCTCAGGTCAACCTGTTCTTCTGTCTCCCTTTCTGATAATATATCCAGGCCCTCATCCGTCACATCCATGCTCTTTAATACTTGCTGGAGATTCAGGGCACTCGTATCATAACATCTGGCCATTGCAGCCGAAATAGCGCTCTCTGATGCAACTACCACATCCACATCATAGCCTGTCATAAACTTGATATCGTCTATAGCAAAGATATTCGAGGGGTCCAACATTGCAATTGTTATGGTTGAGCCTACCCTCCGTACTGGTATGAGACTATATTTCTGGACAACCTCTGTTGGGATTAACTTAGTCACTGACGTATCTATCTCAACCTTATTTAAATCTATTGATTTGACACCATATTGCTTACTCAAAAAATCAAGAAGGATCTGCTCTTCTATATAACCAAGTTTTACAAAAATACTGCCAAGACGGCCTCCATCCTTTTGCTGTAAGGTGAGTGCCTTCTCAACCTGTTCTTCTGTAATGATCTTTGCAGCTACAAGCATCCTACCGAGCTTGTTTATAACCATGTAAACTCCTGATGGTCGTTTCAAGGGCCTGTCTCATCACTTCAAGCGGGGGTTCTACTTCCATCCATATCTTAAATGAAGCCCCTCCCTGATGCAGTAACATCCCTATTCCGTTCATGTACTGACAGCCTGACTCCCTTGCATCTCTTATTAGCGCTGTCTCTGGTGGATTATAGATAAGGTCACAAATAAATAGCCCTTCATGTAAAAGCCCGTTAGGAAGGGGTGACGGATCTTCCATTCGCAGACCAAGGGAGGTCGTGTTTACGACGATATCGGCCCTGCTGATCGCATTTTTGAGTTCTCGACCTCCAATACCAATAGCGTTTATCTTTATCAAAGGGAAATGCGTTTCGGTCTGCCTTTTAAGGTCTATTGCTTTATCAATCGTTCTGTTGGCAATTATTATTTCTCTTGCCCCTTCAGCAGCAGATTGAGAAACAACCGCCTTTGCCGCTCCACCCGCGCCTATGATAAGCAGCGAATGATTTTTTACGGGATGGCCAACCTCTTTGAGTGAAGATATAAACCCTACTCCGTCTGTGTTGTACCCTATCAATCTATCCTCTTCTACCTTTATGGTATTTACTGCCCCTATTATCTTAGCCTCTTTAGATATCTCTGAAAGATGGGATAATACTCTCTCTTTGTATGGCACCGTGACATTAAGACCTGCAATGCTTAAGGCTGGGATACCCTTGATAGCTGAGTCGAAGCTCCCCTCTTTTACTGAAAATGGGATATAGCAAAGATCAAGACCAAGATACTCAACGGCGGCATTATGCATCACAGGTGAGAGGCTATGAGTTACTGGCCAGCCAATAATGCCGAAAACTCTTGTTTTCCCTGTAATTTTCATGTCTTGCAGCAATAATATTGTCGGCAATCCAACAGAGGGTCTTAAGATATCCCTTTACGCCCGGAATATCTTGCCCTCTCTATATACATAGTGCAGACCAGAGGCTATGGTGGCGAATGCTGTAATCCAGAGGGTCGCTGTAAATAAAGGTCCTTTAGTGCCCAATAAAACCAGCAGGATAGTTAGGATTTGTAATACTGTTGTAATCTTTCCAAGTATAGAAGGCCGTATATGATAAGAGCGTATATCTATAAAGTTAAGAAGTATGAGTCCTGTGATGCCAAGTATGATGTCCCGGCTAATAATTATTATCATTATCCATAGAGGTATTTTCATTAATACCGCAAGGGTAATAAATGATGACATGAGTAGCAGTTTATCTGCTATAGGGTCTAAGTAAGTCCCAACCCTTGTTTTAAGATTCCATGTTCGGGCTATAAATCCATCCAATGCATCGGACAGACCTGCAACTATAAATATGTACAGTGCAAATAATTCATAGTGATAAACAACCAGTATTACAAAGAGCGGAACTAAAAGTATTCTTATAACCGTAATCAGGTTGGGGAGATTTTTCAACTAAAACAGCTTTCTTTGGGTTATCCCCGCAGTATCGGATGTATTCGAGGCGTCTGCAGACACTGAGTCCACGTATCTGCTCTTGTATAGGTATCTGCCTAAGGCCTTATTGAAACCGCTGAACTCTCCTTTCTCTATTGTCTCTTTCTCAAATGCCTTCCTGACTATATTCACCTTCGCACTGAGATCATCTAAATAATGTAAGATTATCGCTTCTAAGGTTTGTGGCATTTTAGGTGAACCCCATTCATATGTACCTTGATGACTTATAATCATGTGTTTTACAAGCATCGCAAGCTTTGGAGGAAAATCATTAATCTGCCTTATTTTTTCATCTACCATTTCGACTCCTATAAGGATATGGCCAATAAGTCTTCCTTCATCGGTATAGTCAAATCCCTTCTGGTATTTTAATTCCCTGATCTTGCCAATATCGTGAAGGAGCGCTCCGGTAATAAGAAGGTCTATATCCACATCCTTATAATGTCTTTTAATATCCATGCAGAGACCGGCAATCTCAATAGAGTGCTCAAGAAGCCCGCTCAAAAATGCATGATGTATATCTTTGGCTGCTGGAGCTATCTTAAACAACTCCATGAATGCCTTGTCTTCATAAAAAAGGGTTAATAACCTGCGTAGATAAGAATTCTTGATATTGCTGATAATAGAATAGAGCTCTTGGGTCATTTCATCAGTATCATAATGGGATATAGCGACAAAGTCCCGTATATTTACGACATTATCTTCTAACTTCTCTAACTGTTTTATATTAATCTCCTTTATCCCTTGATAGCTTGTAATGACTCCTTTAATCTTTACAAAATCATCTACTGAAAATTTATTAATGAATTCATCTGTCTGATCCCAAATTTTACAATCTATAACCCCTGTTTTATCTCCAACCTTTAACATAAGATATGGTTTACCGTCTTTTCGTACAGAAAGCTGTATCCCTCTTATTAAAAAGCTGTCTTCAATCCACTCCCCCTCTCTGACATCTGCAATATCTTCGACAAACTGTTCCTTCATTGCCGCCTCTTTTTATCTTAAAATGATTATAAGTAATATAAAAAGCAGTGTCAACTCAACGAATTGACAACCCTATTCCCCTTTGTTAATATCCCACGTAAAAGTACTTCTCTATCGTTTGACGGGAGGAAAAAAATGTGAAGATAAAAACCATTGAACAACATATCTTAGACCAACAGCGAAAGTTTCCCGGGGCTTCAGGGGAATTCTCTGGCCTGCTCTATGATGTAGCTCTTGCTGCTAAGATGATAGCCAAACAGGTAAACAGGGCAGGATTAGCGAATATACTGGGCTCCACAGATGAGATAAATATCCAGGGGGAGGTAGTCCAGAAAATGGATAAGTATGCCAATGAACTCCTCATTAATATCCTGACCAACGGTGGTAAGGTATGTGCTATTGCCTCAGAGGAAAATGAAAATATTGTAGAGATCCACGATAATTTTTTAGCTGGTAAATATGCAATCAGCATGGACCCATTAGACGGATCATCAAATATTGGGGCTAATGTAAGTGTAGGGACTATTTTCTCAATCCATCGTAAGGTCAGCAAGGGCCACAGAGGATCTGAAGAAGACTGCCTCCAGAAGGGTTCACAACAGGCTTGTGCCGGTTATGTCATTTATGGCTCATCTACCATGTTAGTCTATACTACTGGTACAGGAGTTCATGGTTTCACCCTCGATCCCTCCGTTGGGGAATTTATTCTCTCTCATGAGAATATACAGATCCCGGAACCATGCAAGATCTATAGTGTCAATGAAGGGAACTATAACTACTGGAACGAAGGGACCAAAAAATACGTAAACTATCTAAAGGGGGCAGACAAGGCAACCAATCGGCCCTATACATCGAGGTACATAGGATCCTTGGTTTCAGATTTTCATAGGAATCTCCTGTATGGCGGCATATTTTTATATCCGGCAGACTATAAAAAAAATCAAAACAAACCAGAAGGAAAGTTAAGACTCCTTTTTGAGGCTGCACCAATCGCATTTATTGCAGAACAGGCAGGTGGCTATGCAACCACCGGAACTCAAAGGATGTTAGATATACAACCTGAACACCTGCACCAGCGTGTCCCTCTTATTGTCGGAAATAAGAGTGAGGTATTACGTTATGAAGACTTTTTACGGAAAGAAGTAAAAACTTAGGGTTCAATATCAATAATCTCAAATCTGTTCACATCAATAAGCCCCTTGTCCGTAATCTTTAGCTCCGGGATTACAGGAAGGGCAAGGAAGGACAGCCTGATAAAGGGGGAGGCCGGTCTTGCACCAAGCCCTCTTGCGGCCGCAAGGAGCCTCTCTTCTTCGCTAACAAGCTCTTCCAGAGACCTGTCGGAGAGGAGACCTGCTATTGGGAGGGGTAGGCCCCCTAAAATCTTGCCTTCTGAGGTAACCACGTGCCCCCCGCCCATCTCTATAATCTTCCTTGCGGCAAGCTGCATATCCCTGTCGTTAGTCCCAACCACAATAATATTATGAGAATCATGGGCAACAGAGGAACCGAGTGCCCCATTTTGCAGGCCAAAACCTCTTACAAACCCAAGCCCGATATTTCCTGTGGCGCAGTGTCGTTCAATAACTGCAATCTTGAGCAGATCCCTTGCGGGGTCTGCCACAACCTCTTTATTCTCTCTGACAGAAACATTTTCTATCACCTGTCTTGTGTATACTTGACCTGCTATAAGCTCTATAATCCGTACACGGTTACCGCTGATCCGGATCTTAAAACGATCAAGACTAAGATCTTTAACGCGTATCGTCTTCCTTGCTCTACCGTCTATCCCATGCGGAAGATCAATGATCATTTCCCCATCCCTCACAACAATTTCGCCATCCTTAATCACTGTACGTACCACAAACCCCTCAAGATCGTTCACGAGTACAATATCCGCACGATATCCTGGTGCTATAGCGCCTATATGACTTCTCATAAAGGCCCTGGCTGGATTTATCGTGGCCATTTTTAATGCGATGATGGGGTTCATGCCCAATCGGACTCCTTTTCGCAGGATATGGTCCATATGTCCCTCGCTCAGAATATCCCGGGGATGTCTGTCATCTGAAACAAACATACATCTGTTGTCTGTAGCGGGTGTTACAACAGGAAGTAGTTCTTCTAAATTCCTGGCGGCAGATCCCTCCCTGATCATTAAATACATGCCAAGCCTCAATTTCTCTGCTGCCTCTTCCCTTGAGGTGGACTCATGATCACTATGTACACCTACTCCTATATAAGCATTTAAGTCCTTCCCTGAGAGAGAGGGGGAATGGCCATCAATGGGACAACCGCTCTGCCTTGCTATTAATATCTTTTCAAGTTCATTCAGGTTGCCTCTAAGTACACCAGGCACATTCATCATCTCTGCAAGCCCTATAACTCTATCCCACCGGAAAAGCTCCTCTATCTCGGCAGGAGAAATAATGGCTCCGGACGTCTCAAGGTGAGTTGCAGGAACGCAGGATGGGACAGTAACGAAAAGATTAAGGGGTATATTCTTGCTTGAGTCCAATATGTACCTTATCCCTTCAAGGCCCATTACATTGGCTATTTCATGGGGATCGCATATTATTGTGGTCGTACCATGCGGGAGTACAGCCCTTGCATACTCGGCTGGAGACAGCATCGAGCTCTCGATATGCACATGGGCATCTATAAGGCCTGGAATAAGAAAAAGACCACCTGCATCACAGACTTCTATGCCATCATGATAATAGTCACCTACGCCGGTGATTCTGCCATTACATATTGCCACATTTGTCTGTTGCACTTCCCCCGAGAAAACATTAACAACCTTTCCTCCTTTCAAGAGAAGATCTGCCGGGCGCAATCCTCTCGCCACTTCAATCTGGCGCCTTAGAGTATCAACGTTATCCATCTATACTTCCAATATTTTAGGGCAACGTGTAATGTTTTTCACCCCATTTTCCTGCACGACAACCATATCTTCTAATCTGACCCCTCCGATACCGCTATAGTAAAGCCCAGGCTCAACAGTAACGACATTCCCTGACTGCAGTATATCTCCTCGTTTGCTGATCCGTGGGGGTTCATGCACATCAAGACCCACCCCATGTCCAGTGCCATGGAAAAAACCCTGCATCCTCCCCTTGATCTCACCACTTTCATACCCAAGATTCTTAAAGTGCTTCAAAACAGCCTCATGGACTTCTTTCCCGTTTATTCCATCCCTAATTAAGGAGATAGCCACCCCCTGTGCTGATAACACTGCTTCATACATCTCTTTTACTTCCTGTGAGGCCCTTCCCTTTACAACTGTACGTGTTATATCCGCATAATATCGGTTTATCATGGATCGTGGGAATAGGTCTATAATAACCGGAAGGTCCGCCCGTAAAGGGCCAGCACCTTCTGTATGCGGGAACACCGTATCCTCGCCACATGAGACAATAGTATGCTGTGCGATGAAGCCATGTTCTAATAAATACACCGCTATTAATCTTTTAATATCCTCAGATGTCACTGGCCTGTCTCCCGAGTATAGATGGCCGTCTTTTATCACGGTATGCTGAATAAACCTTATAGCCCTGTCAATAGCATTTTCTGCATGATGTAATGTCTCTGCTATATGCTCTATCTCTTTTTCGTTCTTCTTTAGTCTCTCTTCAAAAAAAGGAGCACTTTTCACTTCTATCGTATAACCTCTTTCCTGCAAGAGTAGCGCATATCTTATGCTAAAATCTGCCGGGACTATAAGGTTTTTTATCCCCCTCTCTTTTAAAACCTCGTTTAATACATCAATGGTTTTGGGGTCCCCAACACCTTTTTTCTTAGCCTCTACCTCATAGATAGAATAAGAAAGGATAGCGTCGACCTTTGCCTGTACTTTAGCCCTGTCGATTTCCAGATCACTCATAATCATTATCTTCTCATCACCTATCTGAATGAATATAAAAGGGTCAGGGGCAAGAAATTTTGTGGCATAATATAAATTAGAATCTGCCTCACTGGATGTGATTATTAAATTCACTTGTGCTTTCATAGGCTTTATGTTAATACAACATATAAAGAAAATCAAAATAAACATTCTGAGACTTTTTGCCGAGCTCACTATATATGGAAAACAGAAGAAGGTATAGAAGAGAGTCTATCTCCCCACATCTTAAGGTAGTAATACCTGGTAGTAACGAATCCTTTGGTACTTTTATAACCAATATCAGTGGTGGGGGGGTAGAGGTATATGGTGATCATCGCTTAGAACCTGGACAAGAGGTTCATCTATATATTACTTTTGATTCAGATCCAAAAGCAGGGAATGATGAGATTATCATCGGAAATGTCAGATGGGTTAAATTATTTGGTTCCCGCTTCCTTATAGGAATAGCCTTCAAAGATGTAAACCCCAATGACCACCCGGTCCTATCAGGATTTCTGGATTTTGTAGGCACCTAAGCTATATTCAAGTTCGTCATTAGTCACTCCGAAAATCTGTATACAAATTCACCAAGTATCATAAGGAGGTGATAAGAGTCTCTAAATTCTCAACTCATTTCGGGGGGATTAAGGCATGAAAAAAGGTTTACAACTAAGAAGAGTCTTACAAATAGCAATCTCATGTTTAATGCTTGTTATTTTCTTCACCCTCAACTCCTTTGCAGGGGAGGCAGAAGAGGTTGCATGGAGCAGCATTCTGCCAGAAGACAATAACATCTCTTTTCAACAGCAAAGGGTAATAAACTCCTTAGAAGCAACCCTTATAGAGCTCGATTCTGTAATTACTAAGAATATTCACGAAGGTAAAATCTCCGATGATACAGACTTCACTCAGGATAAAGACGTGTCGCTTGTCTATGATTACCTGGTGTATCATGTTTATGAAATTATGAAGGTAGATCGGAAGATACGGGAGGAGTTCGCACTACAGGAAAGTTCTTTTGGAAAAGTGACCGAAGCATCTGATGTTGTAAAACAGTTTCATATAATAAAAACGGATTATGAAAAGAAAGGAAAGAATTTCTTTTCATCTCTTGATGGCCTTAAAAGGGCAATTCTTGTGAAGGATCTTAAGGCTAAGGCCAAGGATCTGAAGAGTACTATAGGTGAATTACGGTCTGTTATGAATCTTTATTCCTCATACCGCATAGCAATTGCAACTCGATAAGCTTGAGAAAATGCTTAACAGTACCGGCCACATCCTCTTCAGGGATGTGGCCGGTTTCGTCTACTTTTCCAATTAATTGGCTGTAATTGACGGGATACTTTCTATAGAAATATTGGGAGATTCTTCTGGCAGCCGGACGGCCCCTATATACCTTCTCACATAATAAGGATCGTTTATACTTGAAATAGTAACCTTTTTGCTTCGAGATGACGCATGGATCATTTTACCTTCACCAATATAAATTCCCACATGAGAGGGGTATCGGGCATATGTTTTAAAAAACAGCAGATCTCCGATACGGAGTTCTCTCTTGGAAATTTTTACCCCTGCCTTAAACTGCTCTCTTGCAGTCCGTGGAAGGTCAATACTAAAATATCTAAATACCCTTTGGACATAGGCCGAACAATCTATCCCCCTTAAACTGCTTCCACCAAATTTATACGGAACACCAAGGTAGTCCATGGCTACTTTAATAATTGAAGTCCCCTCATCTTCCTCGACTATTTCTGTTGTTTTGGCCTCACCAGATTCACTTAATTTGTTGTCCGACAGGTTGTTCTCTTCTTCAACAACCACTTCTTTCAACTCTACTATCCCATTCATTTCTACAGTATCTGTTTCTACAGTAGTATATTCGATTGCGTCAGGCAACTCTTCTTCATTTGCAATCTTTGGGACAAAAAGGACTTGTCCAGCGTTAATTTTGCTTCCGGATAAATTATTGATCTTTTTAAGTTCGCCTATAGAGATGTTAAATTTTATAGATATCCTGTAGAGGTTCTCTCCATCTTCTACAGTGTATGTAGTAAGCTCCTTTGCTGAGTTATTCGTATCATCTACTTTGATGGCACTCGAAGTATTATTTAACTTGGCCGGGATAGTAAGTACATCTCCTGGATGAATTAATTGGCCACGCAGCTTGTTGGCCTTTTTGAGTTGTTTTACAGAAACACTATGGGCTTTTGCTACCTTATATAGCGACTCTCCTCTCTTTACCGTGTGCTGAACTGCCTTGGCATCAATCGATAGGAAGTGTAAACATATCAGATATAATACTATGTTGAGTATTCTTCGCACGAACCCGACAACCCCTCCTTTCTTCCTCAAGATATAATATTATCAATTAGTTTGTTAAGGAAAGACCGTCCTTGCTGCGGCTAATATACATATTTTCTTCGGTCTGACATTATGATATCTTGATGTAAGCTTTACAGGCAGACAATAAAATAATATATAGTTTTGTGGTTTGTCAAGAAAAAAGTCAGCATGTCCCGGCTCAACCGGTCTCCCCTTTTATAAAGGAGATAAGGGAGTTTATCTGGTCAACATCGAGAGGGCCATTGAACTCCTTTATCCATGCAGGCATCTCTGTACCTATAAGCCCACTTCTTATTGCACGATCTATATTATCCCTGGGAACTATTTTTAATTTATCAAAACCAGAAGCCGTACGTCCATGACAAAATGTACACACTGCATCGTAGAGCTCTTTTCCCTGCTTCCCAATGGCAGGATAGAAGTGACATCCGCTACACTTCTCAGAGAATATCGATTCGTTAATATTAAACGATGTGTGCATTGATGAATCAACCATGGCCGCGATTGAAAGTTCTATTATGGGCTCAACCGGGTCATTCGACACCACATTTATTGTTCTCGACACCTTGCCAGCCCGTCCTTGTGAATCATATGATACCTTTATCTGGCCAGTCTCTCCGGGTTTTATAACATTGGCGCTCAAAAGTGCAGCAGTACAGCCACAGGATGTCGTAACCTCTTTGATCAGCAGATCATCAGTTCCTCTATTTTCAAAGGTAAAGATATACTCTACGGTCTTCCCTTGAAGCACTCTTCCAAAATCATGGGAATCTTGGATAAAATTAATCCTGGGGGTTCCTTCGGCAAGTAAGAGAGGCTCTATCATCCCAATAAAAAGAATAGACAATATGATCTTTTTCATTTCTTATCCCCTTCTAATATCTTATTGATGATAGAAGTTACAACAGGAAGTGAATTGTCCTTTATCAGAATATTCCCATCTAAAATCACCGTGGGGGTTCCTTTTGCTCCATAGCTTTTCGCAAGATCCTTGCTCTCCAGCACTGCCTTCTTTTTTATACCCAATGTAAGATTTTTCTTGAACCTCTCACTATCAAGCCCAATAGATTTTGCGAGGGATGAGAGCACATCTATATTAGCCCCATCTTTTCTTTGATAATATATGGCATCAAAAATGGCCTCCTTCATCTCCTCTCCTTTACCCTCCTCCTTAGCAATTTCATAGGCCTCTATGGGGATGATCGAGTCTTCATAGATAATTGGAAGACCTTTATAGGTCACTTCTAATCTTCTCCCATATTCTCTCTGGAGAAGAGAGACGACAACTGTATCAAATTCATGACAATGCGGGCAAAAGAAGTCAAAGAATATCGTCATCTTAACCTTTCCGCTTTCATGTATGCTCTTCTTATCTGGTACGACGACATATTTTTCCTCTGGCGGCGCCGCATAGATAGTCAAACTCCAAAAGATAAAAAAGATGGCTATTGCTACTGTCTTTTTACACATCTCGTCCCTCGATGAGTTTTGAAGTGATCATAACCTCCCATGTGTCCTATGCTTTCCGTACCTCTTTCCCCCATAATACTTATTCCGCGCTTCATTGGGACAATCTCTCCTATGGAAGCTACCTCAAACCGTTCTCGTTTGCAAACCGCCTCGAGCTTGCCTTTATCCTTTTTTTTGACAGTAAAGAGGAGCTCATAATCCTCACCCCCGTATAATGCATAATATAAGGGGTCTCTTGCAACTTCTCTCTTTAACCTACGGGGTATATCCGGTAATGGGATACGGCTGGTACAGATATTGGCACCAACATTACTTTGCTTACAGATATGGTCAAGATCCGCCAATAATCCATCACTGATGTCAATCATTGCCGTTGCCAGTTTGTTTGCTCCAAGGATCATCCCTTCTCTCACCCGCGGGACAGGCCGGAGATGACTCGCTATAAATGGTATAACCGTCCTATGTGATATCGAGCGAATATCCATAGATGATTTAAGGAGCGAAAAACCTATAGCGGACTTTCCTACCTTCCCCGTTATATATATCAGATCGCCAACAGAAGCCCCTGATCTGGCCACCCCAGTCCCCCTGTTGAGCTCTCCTATAACGGTTGTGTCGATGGTAACTCCATTCCTGGACCTCGATACATTCCCTCCAATAAGTGATACATCGTATTTAGTCGTAATATCGGCTACACCTTTTATCATACTATCAAGGTCTTCAACGGAGGTTTTATGAGGAATCGCTATGGAGATCAAAAGATGCCTTGGCATTCCGCCCATTGCGGCAATATCACTGATGGATACTGCAACAGCCTTCCATCCTATATCATAAAAGGTACAATACCTTTTCCTAAAATGGATATCTTCCCGTAAAGTATCTGTGGAAAGGAGCAATGATTTCCGGGAGGCAGGAGTTATTATAGCGGCATCATCCCCTATACCAAGGACGACTCCCCGATCTTTTGTCGGGAATTTGCTCTGTATCCTCTGGATAAGGCCATGTTCTCCTATCTGTTCGATAAGCATCGGAGAGCACTTGCCCTTTTAAACTGTATATTCCTTATTTTTTGATGTCTTTCTGGCATAGGTAGTCCTGGTTGTCGCAGGCCTTCTCGTCTTCCTGGTAATCTTCCGGATGTTTTTTTGCTTCAACCCCTTAAGGGCAATAGGCAATACCTCATCCATCTTTTCTACCAGGTGGAACTTCATGACCTTACGTATGTTTTTGGGGATATCTTCCAGGTCTTTCTCATTCCTCCGTGGAAGGATAACCTCTTTTATTCCAGCCCGTTTGGCCGCAAGGATCTTCTCTTTTAACCCTCCTATCGGCAAAACCCTCCCCTGCAGAGTGATCTCCCCTGTCATCGCTACCTTGTGGTTTACTGGGATGTTCATGAAGATAGAGGCAAGGGCCGTTGCCATCGTGATGCCTGCCGATGGACCATCTTTAGGAATCGCCCCGGCCGGAACATGGATATGGATATCATTCCTGTTAAAAACCTCTACATTGATTCCAAACGCCTTTGCCCGTGACCTTATATGGCTTAACGCTGCATGGGCAGACTCCTTCATGACATCACCCAATTGTCCGGTAAGGGTCAAGCTTCCCTTTCCCTTCATGATCGTAGCCTCTATATAGATAATGTCGCCCCCTGACTCTGTCCATGCAAGCCCTGTGGCGACACCGACCTCATCTTTTTCCTGCTCACTCTCGGGAAGAAACTTAGGTGTACCAAGGTATTTATGCAAATTATTCGGGGTGATCCTGTAACTTTTGGCCTTCCCCTCTGCGGTAAATTTTGCCACTTTGCGTAATATATTGGCAATCTCCCGCTCCAGATTCCTGACACCCGCCTCTCTTGTATACTCTGAGATAATCCGTTTCAGCGTACTATCCGAAATCAAGGCATTCTTTTCTTTAATCCCATGCTCTTCGAGCTGACGGGGGATAAGATAATTTATAGATATGCCGACCTTTTCCTCTTCTGTATAGCCTGACAGATGGATGACCTCCATTCTGTCCTTCAACGGGGAAAGTATGGGGTCTGTCAGGTTTGCAGTGGTAATAAACATCACATTCGACAAATCAAAGGGGACCCCGAGATAGTGATCACTAAAGGCGTTATTCTGTTCCGGATCCAGGACCTCAAGCAAAGCAGCCGATGGATCTCCCCGGAAATCCATGCCCACCTTGTCGATCTCATCCATCATAAATACAGGATTATTGGTGCCGGCCTGTTTGACCCCCTGGATAATTCTTCCAGGCAGGGCCCCCACATAGGTCCTGCGATGACCCCGGATTTCAGCCTCATCCCGTATACCCCCCAGCGATATCCTTACAAACTCCCTTCCCAGTGCCTTTGCGATAGATTTTCCGAGAGAGGTCTTTCCTACGCCGGGTGGTCCTACAAAGCAGAGAATAGGGCCTTTCATCTTTTCCTTGAGTTTTCTCACACTCAGATACTCCAGTATACGCTCCTTGACCTTCTCAAGATCATAATGATCCTGATTCAGCACCTTAGATGCAGCCTTGATATCCAGATTGTCTTTTGTACTTTTGCTCCAGGGGAGCTCAACCATCCATTCAAGGTATGTCCGCACCGTCGAGGCCTCAGCGCTATCCGGGTGCATCTTTTCAAGGCGCTTTAACTGCTTCTCGACCTCTTTCTGCACCTTCTCCGGCATCTTTACCTCTTCAACCCTCTTTCTGAACTCATTGACCTCTTCCTGTCTCTCATCCAGATCCCCAAGCTCTTTCTGGATCGCCTTAAGCTGTTCCCGTAAGAAATATTCCCGTTGTGTCTTATCGATCTCCCCCTTGGCCTCTGCCTGGATCTTCTGCTGCATCATCAATACATCCAGCTCTTTGGTAAGGATTTCACTGACCTTCTTCAGGCGTTGAACAGGGTGTGCAATCTCGAGGACCTCCTGAGCCACTTCCACTTTGAGACCGAGATTTGAGGTAATAATATCCGACAGTCGGGCAGGGTCTTCAATATTTTCTATAATCACCATGATATCGGGTAACAGGACCTTGCCCAGGGTGACCATCTTTTCAAGTTGCTCTTTCACATTTCGCATAAGAGCCTCGACTTCGAGAGTAATCTCTGTAACCTTGGGCTCCTGTATCTTCTCTATCTGCACACTATAAAAAGGTTCTGCCTGTACATACTTTAGTGTCTTTGCCTTTGTAAGCCCCTGCACCAGAATCTTTATCCTCCCGTCAGGGAGTTTCAACATTCTTGTAATTAACCCTACAGTTCCTATCCTGTAGATGTCTTTCGGGGTGGGGTTCTCTACCTCCAATACTTTTTGGGCCACCAGGTATATCAGCCGGTTCGAGGCAAGCGCCGCCTCGATCGCCTTAATAGACATCTCACGCCCCACAAACAGCGGAAGCAGCATATAGGGAAATATCACGATATCCCTTACCGGGAGAAGCGGCAAGGTATCCGGTATCTCAACCTGTCCAAGGTCTTGCTCTAATGGTTCTGGCACGTTATAGGCCTCCTTACTTATACTTATAGTTTAAGAGTCTTCAGATAACTTCGAAACTCCCCACCGAACTCTTCATTCTTAAGTGCAAATTCTACGGTAGCCTTCAGAAACCCTAATTTGTCCCCTGCATCATACCTTTTTCCCTGAAACTTGTACGCATATACTGGCCTTGTTTTTGCCAAATCTCTGAGTGCATCCGTCAGTTGAATCTCCTTGCCGCTTCCGGGTCTTGTCTTTTTGAGTAGCTCAATGATATCCGGGGTGAGTATATATCGGCCAATGATCGCCAGATTAGAGGGGGCATCGTCCACAGAAGGCTTTTCAACCATATCTGTAACTCTGTAGATCCCCTCTTCAATCCGCGTCGCCTTTATTATACCATAATTAGATACCTGACTTCTATCTACCTCCTGGATTGCGATTACAGGGGCATTATACGTATTATAGACCTCTAACATCTGTTTTAATACCGGGACTGTTGCGTCTATAACATCATCTCCCAGGAGTACTGCAAAAGGTTCCCCCTTGACAAGATTCCTTGCACAAAGGATCGCATGCCCAAGCCCGGAGGGTTCTTTCTGCCGTACATAGCAGATATCCAGCATATTCGATATCTTCTGCACTTCTGCCAGTAACTTTTTCTTTCCCTTCTGGCGCAGGATATCTTCAAGCTCAAAAGATATATCAAAGTGATCTTCTATCGCCCGCTTACCGCGGCCTGTGATGATGATGATTTCTTCTATGCCCGATGATATCGCCTCTTCAACCACATACTGGATCAGCGGTTTATCAACAAGGGGTAACATCTCCTTGGGAGATGCCTTTGTCGCGGGAAGGAATCTTGTGCCTAAACCTGCAGCAGGAAAAACAGCCTTTGTTATAGGCATTATCATTTAACCCATGTTACAAAAGTGCCATGTAAAAGTCAATTAAGAAGGTTTTCTGCTCCGGCGGCTCAGTACCTTTAGTTTTTCAAATACCTCTATCGTCTGCAGCTTCACATCTTCTGGTGATTTTGATGCATCAATGATATAGCTCGCATGACTTATCTTCTCTTCTAAAGACGCCTGGGCTCTTATCCTTTCAATGGCTTCCTCCCTCGTCAGCCCATTTCTCTCCATAAGCCGATTTATCTGCAGATCTTCGCTAACCTGAACAAGGATGACGGCATCCACACGCTCATGCGCCCCGGTCTCTATTAGGAGAGCTGCATCCAATATAGCGATGGCATCGGGAGACTCCCTTTCTATCTCTTTTCTCTGCTGCTCCACCTCCGCGAATATCCGCGGATGCAGGATGGAATTCAGCACTGCCCTCTTTGCGGGGTCTCTGAATATAATACGCCCCAGGAGCGGCCTGTTGATGCGGCCATCCTCCAGCAAGATCCCCTGTCCAAATTGTTCCACGATCTCCTGCCATGCAGGCAGTCCAGGCCTGATAAGCTCATGGGCAATCACATCTGCATCTATAATACATCCCCCCAGGGACCTTAATATCCCGGACACCATGCTTTTTCCGCTTGCAATACCGCCGGTAAGGCCAACTACGAGCATGGGCAACTTGTACCATATTCCAAAGCGAAAGAAAAGGAAATCCTCGTGCCAGGCAGGCTCTATCACAGGTTGACAGGATGTGTCACAGGCTGTTGACACTGTTTTCTATTTGGAGTAACCTACCAGCCATATGACGCCGGAACAGCAGGAGATACACGAAAAAGGACGGGCCTATTTCGAGCAGGGAAACCTTGATGCGGCAGAAAGCTGCTTCCGGGAACTTGTCAAAGACAACTCCGATAGATTCGCTGATGTTTATAATAAGCTCGGGTTTATATATCACCGTAAGGGCCTTTCTGAAAAGGCTATGTCCTGTTTTGAGAAGGCCCTAAAAATAAACCCCGCCTACACAGAGGCTGCCCTTAATCTATCCATCGTCTATAATGACCTCGGCAGGTACGACGATGCCCACAAAATATTTACCACTGCGGTAAAGACCGTCTCTAAGACCCGCCTGATTAAAGACCCCTACATCGAGGGTAAGCTGGCCAATGAACATGCACGCTTAGGGGGGCAATACAATGATCTTGGAAGGCTTAAGGAAGCTATTACAGAATATAAAAAGGCCCTGAAACTGCGTCCCATGTTTGCAGATATCATGACACAAATGGGCATTGCCTACAGAGAAAGCGGGGACCTTGAGGCGGCGATCAAGACCTTTACAAAGGCGCAGAATATCAATCCCAGATACCTGCCTGCCTTATTGCACTTAGGCATCATTTATTATATGCGGGGATTTGTTGACATGGCGATAAGGGAGTGGAACAAGGCCTTAGCGATTGACCCCGGAAACCGGGATGCCAGGATATACCTTTCCTTTGTGTCAAACGCCAGGCCATGATGTGATGTCTCTATGCTGCTTCGTGTAGATACGCTGAAGACATATTTTTATACCTCCGAGGGGGTGCTCCGTGCTGTTGACGATGTCAGTTTCCAGGTGGAGAAGGGGAAAATTCTCGGGTTGGTTGGTGAGTCCGGATGCGGCAAGAGTGTCACTGCCCTCAGTATCATGCGGCTTGTTCCCCCGCCTGGCAGGATTGTCTCAGGGAAAATCCTCTTCGATGGTCAGGACCTTCTAAAATTAAGCGGTGAACAGATCAGAAGTCTCAGGGGAGATCGTATCACTATGATCTTCCAGGACCCCATGACCTCCTTAAATCCCGTATTTACTATCGGGGACCAGATTGCGGAGATCCTTCGGACCCATAAGGGCCTCAAGCGGTCCCTGGCCTTTGAAAAGACCGAATCCCTCCTTCAGCGGGTTGGCATCCCGGACCCTGCCAGGAGGATCAGGGAATATCCTCATCAGTTGAGCGGGGGGATGCGTCAGCGTGTGATGATTGCCATGTCTGTTGCCTGTGAACCTGCCCTGATTATTGCGGATGAGCCGACTACTGCTCTGGATGTCACGATTCAGGCCCAGATACTGCGGCTGCTCAAGGGGTTAACAGAATCACTCAATACAGCCCTGATCCTCATCTCCCATGATTTGGGCGTCATTGCAGAGACAGCAGATCATGTCGCCATTATGTATGCGGGCAAGATTGTAGAGTATGCACCGACAGAAGAGCTGTTTGCCAGTCCGCTCCACCCCTATTCGATTGGCCTGCTGGAATCCATCCCCCGTTTTGGAGAGAATAAGGAAAAGAGACTGAAGGCCATTAAGGGGGTAGTCCCCAGATTAGCCGAGCTGCCTGAGGGTTGTAAGTTCAATCCCCGGTGCAAATATATCATTGACAGGTGCACAGAGGAGGAACCTGGACTTGTTGATGCGGGCGGCGGACATTTGGTGCGCTGCTGGGTGAATGTAACCCCTCCATCTCCCCTTAATAACGGGGAGAAGAGGGGATTTGTGCCGGAGACTTAAAGGGAATGCAGGAAACATTGCTGACAGTAAAGGATCTGAAGAAACACTTCCCTGTTGACGAAGGCACCTTCGGCCAAAGACGGCGGGTTGTTCATGCCGTAGATGGAATAAGCTTTCACATCGGTAAAAATGAGGTGCTGAGCCTCGTCGGTGAAAGCGGCTGCGGAAAGTCGACGACCGGACGGCTGATCTTACGGCTGATAGATCCTACAGCGGGTGAGATCCTCTTCACAGGCGAGGATATCTGTAAGGTCAGCAGAAAGAGACTGAAGGCGTTACGCCGCGATATGCAAATCATCTTCCAGGACCCTTATGCCTCTCTCAATCCACGTCTTACTGTAGGGGAGATCGTTGAAGAACCCCTGATTGTTCATAAAATCGGGACAAGGCAGGGGAGGAGGGAGGAGGTCGCCCGGCTTTTACAACGGGTGGGGCTTGATCCCGATGTGGTGCGGCGATACCCGCATGAGTTCAGCGGCGGACAAAGACAGAGGATTGGGGTCGCACGGGCCATCGCGCTGAAGCCAAAACTGATTGTCGCGGATGAGCCTGTTTCTGCATTGGATGTGTCCATCCAGGCCCAGGTCATCAACCTTCTGAAAGAGTTGCAGGAAGAGTATCATATCTCCTATCTCTTTATCGCTCATGACCTGAATATAGTACGGCATATCAGTGACAGAGTGGCGGTGATGTATCTCGGCAAGATCATGGAACTTGCCCCTGTGGAAGAGATGTATAAACGCCCCCTCCATCCCTATACACAGGCCCTCCTCTCATCCATCCCGGTACCGGACCCTTCTCAAAAGGGAAGAAAGATTATTCTCTTAGAGGGGGATATCCCAAGCCCCATCCATATCCCGTCAGGATGCCGGTTCCATACCCGGTGTCCCAGGATGATCCCGGAATGCAAAGAGAGGATCCCTCCCCTCGAAGACTTTGGGGGGGAACACGTGGCGGCCTGCATACGGGCAAGGGAGTGGGCGTAATAATTTAGCTTGACAAAGACTGACAGATCGTCCATGCTGTATCAGATTTTAACCTTTATGGAGGAACAAGATTGAGCACAAAACTTTTTGTAGGAAACCTCTCTTATCAGGCATCTGAAAACGATTTAAAAGAACTGTTCTCTCAGGCTGGCACGGTTGAGTCTGTGAAGATCATCACAGACACCTACACAGGCCAACCCAGGGGGTTTGGTTTCGTGGAAATGTCCACGTCGGCAGAGGCCAAAAACGCTGTTTCACTCCTTAATGACAAACCGTTGAACGACAGAAACATTACGGTCAGTGAGGCAAGGCCCCGTCCCGAGCGCAGTGGTGGCGGCGGAGGCGGTGGTGGCGGCAGGCGGCCATCCGGCGGGGGAAGAGGCGGCAGCGGCGGTGGTGGCGGCGGAGGCAACAGGCGCAGGTAATCTCCCCTGTGGGTTCAGACATTCGTCTTTATACTGTTCTCCTCTTGGAGAAGGACTTTATCCGCGGCAGAGGCTATCACCGGATCATGCTGATGATCTAAGGTAAAGATACGGCAGAGGACCACCTTGGCAGGAATATAATCAAAGAACTCCTTTAGTGCCTCCTTGGAAATGTCCCGTGTGTATGGATTATAAACGTAGATCTGTCTATCTCCCATCATCAGGGGATTGAGAGGCCTTGCGTCCTGACTGGCCATATCCACCCTGAAAGCAATCTTCCGGATATCCTTAGGGAGATTTTTCCTGATCTCCCTTTCCAGCTCGTCGGGATAGATAAACCGTCTCCCCTTTTCAATTTCATTAAGAGAAAGCGTCCTGTCATAGGCCATCTTCCACTTCACATCCCTGCTCAGTATCTTCATCCATTCAGGGTAGAGATTGCGTTTGTCAGAGTCCTTACAATGACCCCATCCCCTGACAGCCTCAAGCAATGACCAGTCCGTAAGGTGAAGATATTTATCCAGCCTCTCCGCAGGGTTGTAGGGGAACAATATCTTGATCGTGTCCTTAAATATCTCCTTCAGGTGAAGGTCTATCGCACGGGTCGTCCTGTGGTAGTAGACATTGGTATACATATAGAGCCGTGCGTTTAAAAACATGTTCAGCGCCGACAATCCTGCCCGGTGGAGCGTTAACCCCTTATCCGTGAAAAATGAATAGTGGATCAGCCGGTCTATATCCACAGGCCCAATGGCCACACCGCACAGATAGGAATCCCTTAAGACATAGTCCATATTATCTACCGTATAGATACCGCTGAGCAGGGGCTGGAGGAACAGGAGCCACCGGGGGTATTCGTGCGGATCTTTGTTAGGACCCTTCCCGATCAGGAAGGCTGCGTAGTCAGGATCTATCTGCTCCCCTGGTTCAAATTCCCCGTTCGGACTCCGCTTGATATTCTTTATAATATCCCCAAGTTCATTTTTGATAATCCTCTGACCTATCGTCTCATGGGTTTCCTCATATTCGCTCAGGATGTTATCATCAAAAAAGTGTCCGAACGGTCCGTGGCCGATGTCATGCAGCAAGGCCGTGACCCGCAGCAGCTCTTCAATATAGAACTCGGACGGGCAATCCCTGATGACATCCCGGAGGGTCGGGTAGAGATGCCGTGCAAATCTTCCGGCAAGGTGCATCACGCCTAAGGAATGCTGGAACCTGCTGTGCTCTGCCGAGGGATAAACCCACCGGGCGCTCTGAAGCTGATAAATATATCTGAGCCGCTGCATCCAGAGAGAATCTATCAGCTCCTTCTCTGTCCTTTCTCCTGCCCCTTTTCCCGGTACTGTAAAAGAGATATAGCTGTGGATGGGATCTGCTATGAGCGCTATACCTTCATACAAGGTAGGATCTGACATTTTATTGATGGTTTAACTCTTAAAACTAATATTCACTGCCCTGGGTCCCCAGGGAAGCTCCATGACAGAAAATTCAACAACCTGATTCAGCGCAGCAAACTCCCACTCCCCCTGGAATATATCCTCCGGCAGAAACAGATACGTCTGCCTGTCCGCCCCTTCAATAAAACCATAGGACATGTCTAACAGGATCTCTGTGATCTTTCCTCTCATCATCCCTTCCGCGGGTGTTGCTGTCCGGGGCTGGAGGGGGCCTGTATCTGCATAATCTGCAATGCAAATCGGGGGAAGGGACCCCCGGTAGTATTTATCCACAAATGATTTTATGACCTTCATATGTTCATAGACAGGGCAGTATGTGCCCTCGGCTTTCTGTGGGGGTCTGAATCCCGACAGATGCACTAATTGATTATACAGATGATTGAGTCCGCCATTTTCTATCTTCAATAAGATATCGAGCGCCTCTTGCAGGGATACCCTCTCCTTTTTCACCTTCCGCTCATATTCCCTCAGTATCTCCTCAAGCGACTCAAGCTCACTGATGGCAATTCCTCTCAGCAGCGGGGCCTTCTTCTGCTTTACAGGACGATTCCATATCAGATACCCCTTGCTGAAGGTCAGGGCCTCCGAATGACTCTTTTCATGGCGTGCAACACTGGTCCAGAAATTATGCACCTCCTGATTTTCCTTAAACAGTGTGGAAAACCTGTGATACATATTTGAGAGCCTCCGCTCTATCCCTATCGCCATGTCGTAGACTTCGGGTGTATTCATGCCGCATACCTCACAGGGTCCTTAATGCCGGCCTCGCTAAAACCCTTCTTCCGAAGCAGACAGCTATCACATCTGCCGCAGGCGATCCCTTCCCGGGTCGGGTCATAGCAACTATGCGTGAGACTGAAGTCAACCCCAAGTTCAGCCCCCCTCCTGACGATCCCGGCCTTGGTCATTGTAATCAAGGGGGTATTGATTGTAAACCTCTTTCTCCCCTCTACCCCTGCCCGGGTGGCAAGATTCGCCATTTCCTCAAAGGCCCTGATATACTCGGGCCGGCAGTCAGGGTAGCCGCTATAGTCTAACACATTGACCCCTAAAAAGATCGTCTCCGCTCCAATTACCTCTGCCCACGAAAGCGCAATGGCAAGAAAGACCGTATTTCTGGCCGGCACGTATGTCACAGGGATACCCCGGGCAATCTCTTCCTGAGTCCTGTCTTTGGGGACCTCCATATCTGCTGTCAGGGCAGAACCGCCAATCCCCCTTAAATCCACCCGGATAATCTGATGCTCTTTCACCCCAATGGAAGCGGCCACCTGACGTGCCTTCTCCAGTTCCACTCTATGCCTCTGTCCGTAATCAATACTCAGGGCATATAATTCGTGGCCCTCTGCCCCTGCAATGGCCAGCGTCGTTGCCGAGTCTATTCCCCCGCTCAGCAGGATAACAGCCTTCTTCATCCGAAAATGCTCCTTGAGCCCGATAAATTTGGCAACTACATCCATGGTTTGTAGTTGCCCGATTTATCGGGCTTTAAGCAACCCGATTTTCATATTGCGGAGATTATTATCCCGGCGGCCAGGCCATTTGCCTCCCGCCCATGACATGGATGTGGAGGTGATAGACCATCTGCCCGCCGGCCTGGTTACAGTTGATCACCATCCTGAACCCCGGGTCCTTGATCTTCTTCATCCCGGCTATCTTAGTCACCACCATACAGAGGTGCCCTAAAAGATCCCTATGCCCTTCGTTCAGATCATTCAGGGTTGGGATATGCTCCCTCGGGACAATAAGGACATGGACAGGGGCCTGGGGGTTGATATCATCAAAGGCGATACAGAGGTCATCTTCATAGAAGATCTTACCCGGCAACTCCTTTGATAAGATCTTACAAAATAAACAATTGCTCATTTCGTCTTCCCCTCCCGTTTTTTCTTCTCAAGCCCTGAGACACCAAAGCGCTTCTCAAGCTCTTTGCATATATCCTGCGGGGTCAGTCCATGATATCCCAAAAGGACAAGGGAATGAAACCACAGGTCTGCTGCCTCGTATATAATCTCATCCCGGTTATTATTCTTGGAGCTTATAATAAGTTCGCCCGCCTCCTCAGTAATCTTCGAGAGGATCTTATCCACCCCTGATGAATAAAGCGAACTCACATAGGACGATTCTTCCGGCTTATCCTTCCGATCCATGATAACCTCATAGACCTTGTTTAAAATGCCGGACAGGGGGGATTTTTCCATATTAAAGTCCTGGGCATCGTCCCTCTCATACAATCCCCTGTAAAAACAGGACCTGTTCCCTGTATGACAGGCCGCCCCGATCTGTTCAACCAGCACCAGGAGCGTATCAGCATCACAGTCGTAGAGTATCCTTTTGACCTTCTGGATGTGGCCGGACGTCTCCCCCTTCTGCCAGAGTTTCTCCCTTGACCGGCTCCAGAAGTGCGTCATCCCGGTCCTGATGGTACTCTTCAGGGCCTCTTCATTCATATAGGCCATCATCAGGACCGTGAGGGTACGGTGATCCTGTATGATCGCGGGAACAAGCCCCCGTTTATCAAATTTGACCTGTTGAATAAGCTCCTCCATCATATCCTCACAAAAATCCCTCTGCCCCTCAGATACTCCTTCACCTCTCGTATCGCATACTCCCGGAAGTGGAATATGGATGCGGCGAGCACGGCGTCTGCCTTGCCGGCAGTCAGTCCTTCATAGAGATGCTCCGGGGTCCCGGCGCCTCCGGATGCAATCACAGGGATAGACACCGCTTCGGACACGGCCCGCGTAAGCCCTATGTCATAGCCATCCTTTGTCCCATCCTTATCCATGCTGGTCAGCAGGATCTCTCCGGCCCCATATTCCTCCATCTGCTTCGCCCACACGATAGCATCAAGACCTGTAGGTCTCCGGCCACCATGTGTATAGACCTCCCATCGCAACTTGTCGGGGACAGAATTTAATTCTGTCCCCCCTGATGACACACGCTTTGCATCTATAGCTACGACAATGCACTGACTCCCGAACCGCTCTGAGGCTTCACGCACAAACTCAGGTCGTTGCACGGCAGCGGTATTGATAGATACCTTATCTGCCCCTGCCTTCAGAAGGGTCCTGATATCCTCTAAGATGCGCACCCCGCCGCCGACGGTCAGCGGCATAAAGACCTTCTCTGCGGTCCTTTTCACCACATCAATCAGGATCGCCCGCCTTTCATGGGAGGCCGTGATATCCAGAAAACAGATCTCATCCGCGCCTTCCTTATTATAGAGGGCCGCCACCTCCACCGGGTCACCGGCATCCCTGAGGTTGACAAAGCTCACCCCCTTAACAACCCGGCCTTCTTTGACATCCAGACATGGGATAATCCGTTTTGCTAACATAGTTCTTGCTTCTTGCTTCTGACGTCTGACTTCTATTCCTGCTATTTTTTTCGCGTCAGGGCTATTGCCTCTCGCAAATCAATCGCTCCGGAGTATAAGGCCTTTCCCACAATAACTCCTTCGACTCCTGGCCTTCTGATGCCGAGCAACGCCCTGATATCCTCAATGCCAGACATACCGCCTGATGCAATGATAGGGATTTTAACCGCGGATACGAGCCGTTCAATGCTCTCTAAATTCGGCCCTGTCAAAGTGCCGTCCCTCTTGATGTCCGTAAAGACAATGGCGCAAACCCCGCTCCCCTCAAATCTCCGGGCCATATCGATGGCATCTACCCCCGTCACCTCTGTCCAACCCTTTACAGCCACCAGTCCGTCTGACGCATCAATGCCTATGATGATCTTTCCTGGAAAATCGGCGCTGATGGTCTGCACAAACTCCAGATTGTTCACTGCAGCCGTACCGAGCACAACCCTGCTCGCACCCGCAGACAAATAGTACCTTGCGGTAGCGGCATCCCTGATTCCCCCGCCAACCTGAACATTGATCTTAAGGGTGGAGATGATCCCTTTGATGAGATCGCCGTTCACCGGTCTCCCGGACACTGCCCCGTCCAGGTCAACGAGGTGCAGCATCTCAGCCCCCATCTCTTCCCATCGGCGGGCTGTTTCCAGGGGGTCAAGGGAATAGACCGTCTCCTGATCCATCCGGCCCTGAAAGAGTCTGACGCATCGTCCCCCTTTGATGTCTATAGCCGGAATGATGATCATAGTTAATATAGGGGCGTCGGATGAACTATTGGAGATTTGGGCACTGTCTTTAACACCCTTTCCACGCCATCCCTGGCGAGCTCCTCTGCTGTGAGCCACCTCCCCTTCCTTTTCAAAAACGTAAAAAACATTCCCAGGTCTTCAACCAGAGACTTCTGTGTCTCCGCATACAGGCCACTCCAGAGGAGGGTGCCGTCTGTGGTGCTGACCAGATTAATCTCAAATCCTATGGAGGCAGGTTTTCTGACCCCAAGCGGCCCTCCCTCCCTCTCCTCATACCGGGTCACTACGCCCGTAAGCACGGCCCCGGCCCCAGTTTTCTCCCCTACGGATTTCACCACATCAATGGGGAGGGTTCCTTGCGGCGAGAGACTCTCCTTTGTCTCCTCATCAAAGGGAATAATCGTATACCCCGATTCCTCCATACCGCGCAAAACCATACCCGTGATGAGCGCTGCGCCGTGTGGGTCCACTTTGGCGCTTCTTAAATCTGATCCGCCTGTCAGAGGGGATTCCACCTCATAGCAGACCCTTCCCTCAGGGTCTATCTTTGCGCTTCTTAACCCATAGCCGTCTCCCGCAGGGGCACATGCAAACGGGACCACGGCTATCTTTTCTATCTTAACCGTATCCCATTTAGGCGATATCGTAGAGACCACATATTTTGACCCGCAACCGGCATAAATAACCGAAGAGAACAATAAGAGTAGTATCAAAAAATTCCTGCAATTGTTCATTGAATATCCCCAAAGTTCTTTAATATTCTGAGCCCGATCTCCTGGCTCTTTTCCGGATGAAACTGGCAGGCAAAGATATTCTCCTTAGAAATACTTGATACAAAATCGCTTCCGTAATCCGAGAGGGTCGCTATGATCCCTTTATCCTCAGGGACCACATGATAGGAGTGGACAAAGTAGACAAAGGAGTTATCCGGGACTCCCCTGAGCAGAGGGACATCCATGACCATCCTGATCTGATTCCACCCCATGTGGGGGACCTTGTACTCCTGCCTTAGGCTGAATCTGACCACGCGGCCTTCCAGGATATTTAACCCCTTATGCGATCCAAACTCTTCGCTCTCGCTGAAGAGGAGCTGAAGACCGAGGCAGATGCCGAGGAACTGCTTCCCGGATTCTATGCTTTTATAGACCGCATCGCTCATCCCGGTACGCTCCAGATTTCTCATACACTCCGGAAACCCGCCAACCCCCGGAAGCACGACATGGGACGCCTTTGCTACCTCTTCGGGCTGTCTTGCGATAAAGGCCCTGTGCCCCACATGTTCAAAGGCCTTCTCCACACTCCTGAGATTCCCCATCCCATAGTCAATGATGGCTATCAAGCTCATGCTGCATCATTATAAGCCAAATCTCTTTCCGAGGTAAAGGGGATTCTCTATTGACACAGGAATCAAAAAAATGTTAATAATATGGCTTACAATCCACAGAGCGCGGGAATAGCTCAGCGGTAGAGCATCGCCTTGCCAAGGCGAGGGTCGCGGGTTCGAATCCCGTTTCCCGCTCCATGTTTTCAACGGGTTACAGCAACTGCCTTCTTCTCTTTATCATCAACTGTAACCAAAATGCCACCAGACTTGTCCAGTACCGCGACTCCATGCCTCAGAGAATCAGGATTATGATGTGCATATCTCATTGTCATGGTTATCGTCTTATGACCTAATAGCTCCTTAACTACATAGAGGTCTATTCTGGACTGAACCAGCCTTGTTGCGAAGGTATGCCTTAGATCATGAAACCGGACATCTTCAAGCCCTGCCTCTTTTCTCGCCATGAAAAAGGCTCTTAACAGGTTTCTCGCGATAATCTTTGTACCTGTTTGTGAAACAAAGATGAATCCGGATATATACCTTACCTTGCTTTTAGATTTCAGGAGTTCATAGACCGTCTGGTTAACCGGTATAGTCCTTTTTTCTTTATTCTTTGCAAGTCTCCTGGTAGAACACAAATCGTCCATTTTCTGTAGGGATGGAAGACCTTAATCTTTCCTGATATCATAATCAACAGCAGCGAGTATTTTGTATAATAGATAACACCCTTATACTAAGGAGTTCATAAGTAAAGCCCCATAATTTAAGATGCATACCTGACATTAGGTTCCTGAAAAAAGGCACAGATTCTCTCTGGAGTGCGTTGGAGAGATCTTAAGTAGAACC
>Ga0209641_10000473_pt1 | contig 36752 bp, 36 predicted proteins | sample RifCSP16_1_FD_184022 | JGI IMG/M metagenome (GOLD analysis project Ga0209641, IMG submission 184022) | Soil microbial communities from Rifle, Colorado - Rifle CSP2_sed 16_1 (SPAdes) (version 2) | ecosystem: Environmental > Terrestrial > Deep subsurface > Rock core/Sediment | place: Rifle... | reverse complement strand
GTTTTCCACTTCCGGCTGCTCGGCATCGGCCAGGTCAAGGACTACCTGCGCTCCAAGGGGCTTCGGGTGGCGGGGAAGTAGGCGTCCCCGGTTCCTCCCCTACCGCTCCGTGGACAGGTCGACTTGGACATCCGGGGCCGCAACGGGGCACATTCTCCCTTCGCGTAGCCCTTGACCCAAGTCAGGGAAGGGAATCCCGAAGTGTGGCATTCTGCTATAACGGGCAGCACGCCGGCCCGATCCCAACACACGGAAGGAGGAAATCGCATGGAGGGGAGACTTCGTTACCGCCGCCGGACTGTCGGGTTGTCCATCGGACTCATCGTGGTTGTCCTTGCCGCCACGCTCGCGTTGGCTGGGGAAATGGGGGCGGCCCTGCCCAAGGACTTCCGCTCCTGGACCCACACCAAGTCGATGGTGATCCCGGACAAGAGCCACGGGCTCTACGGGTTCCACAACATCTACACGAACGACGCCGCCCTGCCCACCCTCAAGGAAGGGGGGACCTACAAGGAGGGATCGGCCTTCGTCGTCTCTTTCTACGACGTGGTCGTGGAGGGAGGGGCCACCGTGACGGGGAAGAAGATCCAGGACGTCCTGATGGTCAAGGACAAGGAGGCGACCGGGACCGGGGGGTGGATCTACGCCGCCTACGGGCCGGACGGGAAGCCCCTCCAGATCGACCCCGTCAAGGCCTGCTACGAGTGCCACGAGAAGGGGGCCAAGGCAACCGACTTCGTCTTCTCGAAGTACGTGGATTGATGCGTGACGAGGGGGGGCGGAACAGGCCGGCCCCCCCTTCCATCCGGGAACGGCACGAACTGCTTCGAGGCGCCGGAAGGGTGACCGGGTCGGGCGCCATTTTGGCCGGATCGGGTGTCCGATACGATATTCGCCAAGGAGTCCACCATGATTCTCCTGAACCCCAAACAGCACGACCGTTATTACCCCGACGAACGCTCGCGCCAGATCATGCGAAAGACCATCGCCTTCTTCGAGAACAAGGGGCTCAAAAAGGTCAAGGAAGATGACCATGCGCGTGCCTGGTACGCTGACTTCCTGGAATTCGTCAAGCAGGAGGAGCTCTTCGCCACACTGCTGACGCCGGCCGGATACGGCGAAGCGGACGACTGCCGCTGGGACACCTGGCGCAACTGCGAATTCAATGAAATTCTGGGTTTCTACGGCCTGGCCTACTGGTACACCTGGCAGGTCTCGATCCTGGGCCTGGGGCCGATCTGGATGAGCAGGAACGAAGCGCTCAAGCGCAAAGCCGCCCGGCTGTTGAAAGAAGGGAACGTCTTTGCCTTCGGGCTGTCCGAGCGCGAGCACGGTGCGGACATCTATTCGACCGAGATGAGCCTGACGCCCCGGCCGGACGGCACGTACCTGGCCAACGGCGAGAAGTACTACATCGGCAACGCCAACCTGGCCCCGATGGTCTCCACCTTCGGGAAGATGGCCGATACGGGGGATTACGTCTTCTTCGTAGCCGACTACCGCCACACGGGCTACGAGTTGATCAGGAACGTCACCGCCAGCCAGAACTACGTGGCCCAGTACGCCCTGCACGATTACCCCATCACCCAAGCCGAGATTCTCTCGCGCGGCGATGATGCCTGGAACACGGGCCTCAACACGGTCAACGTGGGCAAATTCAACCTGGGCTGGGCCTCCATCGGCATCTGCACGCACGCTTTCTACGAGGCCATCCGGCACGCCGCCAACCGGCGCCTGTACGACATGTACGTGACGGATTTCCCCCATGTGCGCCGGATGTTCGCCGATGCCTACACGCGCCTGGTCGCCATGAAACTGTTTGCGTTGCGGGCCGCGGATTACATGCGCTCGGCCTCTCCGGAAGACCGGCGCTATCTTTTGTACAATCCCATCGTCAAGATGAAGGTGACCACCCAGGGCGAGGAGGTCATCAACCTGCTGTGGGACGTGATCGCCGCCAAGGGCTTCGAGGGCGATACCTTCTTCGAGATGGCGGCGCGTGACATCCGGGCCCTGCCCAAACTGGAGGGCACCGTCCACGTCAACATCGCCCTGATCGTCAAGTTCATGCCCAACTACTTCTTCAACCCGGGCGAATATCCCGAAGTTCCCCAGCGGAACGACCCTAAAAATGACGATTTCCTATTCGATCAGGGACCGGCGCGCGGCCTGGGCAAGATCCGCTTCCACGATTACGGCCCGGCCTTTGAGACCTGCGACCTGCCCAACATCAACATTTTCAAAGAGCAGACCGCAGCCTTCAGGGAACTCCTGGCCTTTGCCACGCCCGACGACACCCAGCAGAAGGACGTTGACTTCCTGCTGGCCCTGGGCGAGATCTTTATCCTGGTGGTCTACGGCCAACTCATCCTGGAGAATGCCGGGATCTATGAAGTCGGCGACGACCTGCTCGACCAGGTCTTCGACTTCATGGTGCGCGACTTTGCACGCCACGCCTTGAACATCTACAGCAAACCCGGCAGCACCCCCCGGCAAATGGACTATTGCCTGCGCATGATCCGCAAACCGGCCGTGGATGCCACCCGCTTCGGGCGCGTGTGGGAAGAAGTGCATGCCTTGAAGGATGCCTACGAGATGAACCCGTAGGGCCTTCTCAAGCAGCCCTTATTGACAGCCAATTGTCTTTAACGGTAAGGGGCTCGATGTATTCCCAAGCCGATGAATAAGAGACACGAGAGTGCTCCACCTGTAAACCACCACCCACCGCATTTCCAGCCCCACATCAGAAGTTCGATCAATTTATCTGCAAACAATTGGATGAGTTCCATCGTCATCCTCCAACGGTTTTTTCAAAGGAGTTTCATCTCTCCGTTTCCCAGGGATTCCCCTTCCCTTGAGGAATCATCTATCTTTCGGGGGTGGATAAAGCAAGGTTCGTTCCAAGGAAAAAAGCAATGTAACCAATCAATATGTATGAGGATTTCATTATTTAATTCTTTGGGGGTGACGTTTTCCCTAAATCGTATCTCGATAGACAGTGAACAACTGCCAATTATGGTCACTGGCCTGGATGTTTTGGGGGATCACCTTCCGCCAAGGTGGGCCGGGAAAAGTTGCGTCGTTATTTAAGAAGGACGTTCGATTTTCCGGTAGTACTTCATGGGGTAGTTACAGATTGACCCTCCCCCCTGAAATCGGTCCGGGTCGACGCGATCCTTTAAGACCTATTTCCCGGAGGAACAAGGGTATGTTGAAAAGGGGAGCAGGGGAGATCGTCGGGTGTCGAAAGAGATGGGGGATTGTATCGGGCCGCCTTACCCGGCGATCTTCTCTTCACGAAACAACTTCAGGAGCCGGGGTTCGCCGGCCCCGTCGTTCCACTCCAACAGCTTCAGCTTCAGGCCATCCTTCTTTCGCAGTCCCTGCACGAAAACGAATTCGACCGGTTTCCGAATGAGCTGCTCCTCCTCGCTTACGACCTTGGTCCAGGTGCCGGTATTGAAGTATTCTTTATTCCGACCGCCATCCTCCCCGAGGACATGCAGCTCCGCGTCGTGGGTGTGGCCCATGACGACATATTGCACGCCGAGCAGGTCGGGTTTGGCGATCCCATCCGCCCGTTTTTTCAGGTAGCTCGGTCCCATTTTCTCCTCTTCCGTCAACAGCCATCGGAGGAATAGAGCCAATCCCGCGAGAGCGACAAGGAGCACTGCCCAGGGCGCGACCGGGCGGAGAAAGTGCACCGTTGGATCGAAGAGATGCTCCCGGACGAAATCTGGGATCATGTCCGCCAAAAACCGGGCCGCCGCAAAGAGAACGGAAAGAAGGAAGACGAACACCATGAGGGCGAGCACTGTCAGGATACGCCACGGGCACAAGACGATGCGGAGAACCTTCGCCCGCCAGTCGGGCTCTTTCAGGACGCTCCGTGCGCGCCGGCGATCCAGATCTTCCAGCTTTGCAAGCTCGATTCCCGACTGGCTGGCCAGCTGGCGAAGGCGAATGTCGTGCTGTTGTTTGCGAACTTTCCACGCTTCCGGAAGAACGTCTGCCCATGCACGGCGAATCCTGCCGAGCAGATATCGGCCGTCACCGAAGGCGAAGCGGAGGGCGGTAATCGGGTGTTTCCTGAACAGCCACCAGACAAACCTCGTGGCCGGCTTGATATTGTCCGCAAAAGGCTCGACTCGTTCCATCCTGTTGAAGAGGTACCGCACGAAGAGTGAGCCGAAGGGGAGGTCTATCTCGTCCTTTCGCCCGGGGGGCCACCCCGGGATCTCGGGCAGAAGTGGCGAAAGCCAGTACTTGAAGGAATTGAATCCCTCGTACCGGTTGCCATGCTCGACCCAGAGCAGTTCTTTTTCGTAATAGAACCAGTCGGAGAACCGGACGGTGTCGGCATCGACGTTTCCGATTTCCCGGTTCCTTCCCCATGCCGGTTCCCGTTCGAGCCTTCTTCGAAACGCTGCCTGGAGCTCTGCAAGGAACGCCGCGCGGACCCCAGCGTAATGGAATTCAACGTCATGGTTCCCCTTGATGATCGTAAGGAGATTCCCGGCAGCGACGAATCCCGCGAGCGATTCGAAGAATAGCCAGTGTCCCTTTGCGATTTTGCCGAGCTTGCAGACCGTCTCCCGTTCGCCGCACGGGAGACCGAACTCGTGAGGTTCCGAATCGGGGGGCAGATCCGGCGGCGCATCGTCCACCGTGATCACCTGGAGAAAGTCGAAGAAGTCGCCGTTGATGATGAGGTGCCACTTGCCATCGTTCCAGCGCAGGGTGTCCAGGTAATGGTTGAGGAAGCGGGCGAACTCCTCGTCGAAGAAGAAGTCCTCGTTCTTCGAGAATTTCCTGCTCCCTGAATCACGGCCCTCGCTCAGGTGCAGGTCGCTGACGATAAGCAGGTTGTATTCTCTCCAGGTTATTTCCATGGCCCATTCTATCGCGTCGACAGCGGTCACCCACCCCGCAGGTCGATTCCTGCAATTGGTGTTACGGATAGAGCCGAAGCGACTCCCACCCCTCGGCGGTACGGTGGAAACGGAGCCGATCGTGTAAACGGTTCTCGCGACCCGTCCAGAATTCAAAGATATGGGGAACAACCCGGTATCCGCCCCAATGACGCGGGCGGGGAATCGGCCCTATCGTATACCGCTTCTCGACCTCCCGCATCCGTGCCTCGAGTACTTCCCGCGAGGGAAGGGGCCGGCTCTGGTCCGATGCCCATGCGCTGAGCTTGGAGCCACGCGGCCGTTGGGAGAAGTAGGCGTCCGATTCTTCGGGCGAGGTCCTTTCCACCTCTCCTTCGATCCGGACCTGCCGGTTGAGGGGCTCCCACCAGAAGAGGAGGGCCGCCCTTTGGCAGCCCGAGATCTCGCGTCCTTTGCTGCTTTCGTAATTCGTGTGGAAGACGAACCCCCGCCGGTCGAATGAGCTGAGAAGGACCATCCGCGAGGAAAGGCTTCCATCGGTTGCGACCGTCGACAGGGTCATCGCATTGGGCATTGCGATGGCCGAGCGGCACGCCTCCTCGTACCAGTCGCGAAACAGATCGAAAGGTCGGGAATCGGTCATGGGATGATTTTGTCGCAACTGCGACCGAGCCGTACAGCAGATTCCAAGGGATTTGTAAATCCCGTTGTGAATGAACAGGTTCTCGGCCTTCGGGAAGTGAATATTCCTGGAGGGGCAACCCGGGGCCTGTCGCAGGCGGCGTGCCGGTTCGCGCGGTGCGACGGGCGGACCCGTTCGCCTGCGAGTTCGGGAAGAGGCGAGGAGGGGTACTCCAGGATGCGGGCGAAACCGGTTTATGTACCTTCCTGGGGGAATGGGCTAAAGTTGATGGGACGGCAAACGCTTGGGCTCCCCAGGAGGAGCGCGATGCCCGCTCCCGGCAGGAATACCTACCTAAGCAAGTCTCTCTACATGCGGGGACTGCAGTGCCATAAATCCCTCTATTTGAACAAGCATCACCCGGAGCTGCGCAGCGAGCCGACGCCTAAGCTTCTGGCGCTGTGGAAGTCCGGCACGGAGGTCGGCGTTTACGCCCACCAGCTGTTTCCCGGAGGGGTGGAAATCCCCTTCCAGGGGCTGTCCAAGGAAGAGCAGCTCTTAAAGACACGGCAGGAGATCGCCCGGGGCACGAAGGTCCTCTACGAGGCGACCTTTTCCCATGACGACGTGTTCGTGAAAGTGGACATCCTTTTCGGTTCCCGCGGCGGCTTCGACCTGTACGAGGTGAAAAGCTCGACGGATGTGAAGGAGCACAACTGGGACGACGTCGCCGTCCAGTACCACGTCCTGACCGGCTGCGGGATACCCGTCCGCAAAGCCTGCCTGGTCCATATCAACAACGCCTATGTCCGCAGGGGGGAGATCGTCCCGCAGGAGTTGTTCGTCATCCAGGACGTCACCGACGTCGTCAGGGGGAAGCAGGACGCAATTCCCGAGGAACTGGCCGCCATGCGCAAGATGTTGCGCGGGAAAGTGCCCGACATCGACATCGGCCCCCATTGCCACGATCCGCACGAGTGCGACTTCCTGGCCCACTGCTGGCAGCACATCCCGGAGCATTCCATCTTCACCCTCCGGGGACGGGGGATCGACAAGTGGGATTTGTACCGACGCGGGATCATCCAGCTTGCCGACGTGCCGCTCGTTTCCCTGAATACCGCGCAGCGGATGCAGGTGGAGTATTTCTTGCGCAAGGACAATCACGCCTACCCGGAAAAGGTGCGGGAGTTCCTGGAAAGACTCTGGTATCCGATCTGTTTCCTGGATTTCGAGACGATCCGTTCCGCGATTCCGCGCTTTGACGGCACCCGGCCTTATCATCAGGTTCCGTTCCTCTACTCCCTGCATCGCCAGGATGCCGCGGGTGCGCCCCTGACGCACTTCGAGTTCCTCGCCCGCCCGGACGCCGATCCCCGAAAGGAACTGGTGGAAAAGTTGCTCGGAGAGATCCCCGAAGGTGCCTGCGTCCTGGTCTACAACATGGCCTTTGAGAAGGGGGTCCTGAAAGACCTCGCCGAATTCCTCCCGAACCACCGCAGGCGTCTGCATGCCGTTATCGACGGGTTATCGGACCTGATGGAGCCGTTCCGCCGGCGGGAGATCTACCATTGGCGGATGGCGGGCTCCTATTCCCTGAAGTCCGTGCTGCCGGTCCTGGTTCCGGAGCTCTCGTACGAAGGGTTGTCGATCCGCGACGGCGATATGGCCTCCGAGGCGTACTTCACGATGGGCGATATCGGCGACCCGGAGGAACTGCGGAAACTTCGCAAGGCGCTCCTCGAGTACTGCGGTCAGGACACGCTCGGGCTTGTCCGGCTGCTGGAGAAAATGCGCTCCATGGAGAAGGAATCGACAACGAGTCGTTGACCACAGGGGCGGCAGGGGAGGGTGAGGATGGCCAAGACGAAAAAGCCCCGATCGATGACCAAGCCGGCGATGATGGACTGGGCGCTGCGGCTGCTTCGGCTCCTGAACGAACGCAGGGTGCTCACCTCCCGGATCGTGGCGGACGAATTCGGGGTCAATATCCGGACCGCGCAGCGCTACCTCCTGTACCTTTCCGACCTGCCGTGCGTGATCACCGACGAGGAGAAGCACACCTACTCCCTGACCTCGGACTACCTCGTCAGCGACAAGATCCTGAACGTCTCCGAGATGTCCATGGTCTGCGCGTTGATCGACTACGCGACCCACATCTTCGGGCCCGAGCATTCCCGCTTCCTCACCGGCCTCAAGAACAGGATCTTCCGGATGCCCGACGTCTACCAGATCGTCAAGGACGAGGCGATCGACATGGACAAGGTGGCAAACCATCAACTGACTCTCGAGAGGCACATCAAGGAGCGGGAGGCCGTCTTCTTCTCCTACAGGAAATCCGGGAAGCGCTACACGGTGGAACCGTACAAGATCGTCTACTACAGCGGGTTCTGGTACCTCGTCGCAAAGCACGACGGGAAGACGAAGAAGTTTCTCCTCGACTATATCGAGAACGTCCGTCCGGCGGGGAAGAGGTATCAAGAAGTCCCGGAATCCGTTCGGAAGAGGTTGGCCGAGGCACAGACGATCTGGTTCGACGACCGGGAAACGGAGAAGGTGGCGGTCGAGTTCGACGCCTCGGTTGCCCACTTCTTCCAGCGAAAGAATTTCTTTCCCCACCAGGAGATCGTCGAGACCAAGGGAAACGGGAACATCGTGGTTTCCTTCGATGTGTTCAACGAGATGCACTTCCACGAACAGACCGCCCGCTGGATGCCGTATTTCCGGGTGCTCTCGCCGGATGCCTATCGTCAGAGAGTCTGCGCTATCGGACTTGAGGCAGCGTCGAGGAACGAATCGGAAGCGGGTTGAAGAACCGGCATGACGCGGGTGCCGTCGTGACCCGTAGATGACCCCCCTGAAGATCCTACTCCGTCGGTACAGGTGTCTCCCCCGTACTTCGGTTCGGCACGGAATGCCGAGGGCTTATCGGACGGTTTACGTCCGTGAGGAACACGTTCCTTCCGGATAGCAGAAGAAGCGGTGGAGGCACCGCGGGGATGGGCGTCGGATGGGACGAGGGGATCAGCGGGATCGGGATATTGAAAAAGAAACCCTCGGGGGTGGCCCCCCGAGGGTTCAATAACCACGACGGACCTTTTCTGCGTGCGGATGTACTTTCTACCCGTTATGGGCCGCCGACGGAGATCCAGAAGGCTTCGATCTCCACCCCCAGCGAAAAGTATCCCCGTGCCCTCACGGAGGTTCCCTGGGTTATGACATTGTCCGTGAAGGTCTGAGCCAGATTCGCATTGTTGTCGTACCGCGCTTCGGTGCGTGACGGCATCGGGATGACCACGTTGTCGCCCGGGAAACTCAATTCGAACGTGTCTCCGCTCTTCCAGCCGCTCGGCGGTGCATCCCCCGGGGCGACCAAACCGGATATTGCATCGGTGAAGATGATCACCACATTGTCGGTGGAGAGGGTGTCGATGCCGGTGAATATCCCATAGACGTCCACGAGCGACCCGTCCCGCAGGGCGGCGATACCAAGCAAGTTGTTGTCGATGGCAACTTGCTGCAACGTTTCGTTGTCTTTGAAGGCCCACTTCGTGTCAATGTCAAACAATGCGTGGAAAGAGAGGCCTCCGGACGTGGAGACGTCGAACGTCCCAAGCGTCTTGTCGACGTTGTCCGCGATGCCGGAAACAACATACTGAACGTCTCCTACCGTGGCAAACACCTGGGGCCGCATGAGCACCTTGTTCTTGTTCTCGACGATCTTGAGACCGACGAAATGGATCGTAACGTCATACAGGCGGATTCCCCCTTCCGGGTCGGGAGTCACCGGGATCACCAGGTTCCCGTTCACGAAGTGGACATCGAAATGGGAATTGGCGGTCGGGTGGAATGGAATCACATCCGCCCCACGGACACCCCACAGATCGCTGTAATAAACCCGGATCTTTCCGTACGTGCCCGCCGGAACGTTCACGAAGTTGTCGAGGAACCTGGCGATCTTCCGGCCCGAGGGCAGGTGGAGCAGGTCGATTGTTCTGGGAGGATCGACGATGGCGGTGACAAACCCGTTACCGCGATCCCTCTCATCGTCAGGGCCCATCGTTTCCCCATTGGGGTCCGGACCTGCTCCCCCGTCGGCCGGAAGGAGGGCCACCTTCACGATGTTCACGAAAACGTTGTCAAAGACCGGTGATACCGGTTTTGCCGTCTCCTCAACTGCGGCTGGCGAGGCGGTGAAAACCGTCCCCGCCGGGAACCCGGGAGCGGCAGCCAGGGAGACGTTCACCGATGCGGCTCCCGAGGAGTTCGAACTTGTCCCCCCGCCACTGCCGCAAGAGGCAAGAACAACGGAAAGTGCCAGCAGGGTCAGAAAACACGAAACGTTCCGGAATGTTGAGGCGGTTGTTTTCATTTTCCTTTCCTCCTCGTTAATGATTTCCCATCTATCGACGCGAATATGCGATACGCCTACCGGAAAAATATTTTACTGGCGTGCAGGACTCCACCGGTTTCTTTTCCCTGTACCTGCACCCTCACGTTGGGTTGGATATCCGTTGCCATGCCCCCGATGAATTCCGTAGAGCCGTCCGTCTGCGCCGCCTTGCCTTCCAGATCGAAGGAGAGGATGTTTTCGGAACCGCTCCTGAGTTTCGTGACCAGGCCATCGAGATCTACCAGGGTGTTCTCCGGGAAGTCGGTCCTTGCGACGAACTTTTTGACCGTGGATGCCGTGATCATGCCGCTCACCGGCTGCGTGTCGGTGGTTATGACCTGCACGTACATTCCGTTTGACGGTCCTGCGGGGAGGCCCTGGACCGCGCCCGGGGTATAGGACACGGTCACGGTGTTCCCGGAGCCATCGGTAAGCGGGCCCAGCCCGAACGTGTTGCCGGATGGGTTCAACCCGGAGATATATCCTTTGATCTCGAACTCTTCGCCGGCCAAGGGGGCCGGATGCGTAACTACGACAAACGTGGCCCGGATACGGCCGAGATCATCGACAAACCCGCTGACTTCCACGACATTCCCCATAACCAGCGAGGCGAAGAACGTGGCATTGTCCAGGACGACGGTCTGGCCGAGGACCACGATGGAACCGGCATTTTTCGATACGACGGGTCCCTCGAGGTTGGGTTCATAATCGATTTCCGATGCGCTGTTGCCGTTGGACGAGTAATGAATGCTGGCGACCATTCCGAGGCGGAAAAGGTCCCGGTCCCTGGCGTTGGAATGATCCATGCCTTTTACGATTTTTTTCGTTCGGAAACCGGGGGACACCTCATCATCGGTTATGTAATGGGCGCCGTTCATCACAACGCTGCCGAATCCGGTGATCGCGCCGGTGCTGATCCCCGTGCCACCGGTCCCCCCTCCGGCCAGATCCCCGATGCCGCTGCTCCCGCAGGACGAGATGCTCATGAAAACAAGCGCCAGATAAGGAACCATGGTCAGGCGCCATGTGGAAATCCGGAAACGGATCATTCCTTGGGCCCTCCCCCGTAATCGTCTTCGAAATAGTAGATCCCGATTCCCGCCCGTTTCCTCCCGGCCCCGCCGACCTGTGGATTGAAATCGCGGTCCCGCCTGCAGAGCCACCGATCCAGGGATTCCAGGAGTGCCTGCGATTTTTTCCCCGCCATCTTTTTCAGCTCGGGAAGCGCTTCGCGAGGAAGATTGTCGTAACAGACCTTTCGCTGGAAGAAAGGGGCATCCGCCCGGCGGATATTGTGGTCGATGGTCGAAATCAGGTCTGACACGTCTGTGCCGAGGATGCCGATCTTCTCGACTTCACCCTTCTTCGGAACGTAGGAGCGTTCGAGCAGATGGATTTTCCCCCCGGATGTCCGCTCGGCCGCTCCGACCCTGAGCAGTTCATCGAGGACCGCTCGGGCAGGGGCATCCCCGCTGTAGAATCGGACGAGTCTTTTGAAGCTGGCGTTCTCTCCCTCGAACGGAAGATCGATGGGATTTCCCGATTCGTCCGTGAAAATGCGGTCACGCACCCATCCGCTGATGACGCGTGCCGCGCGATTGTAGCGTTGCAAGGCACCCATATCGTCGGTTCCAGGAAGGCGTTTCACGCGCAACACCTCTTTCCGGGAAAGACCGGTGATGATGGAAACCCGGGACTTGGACTGTTTCCGGCCGGGGATCCCGAACTCTTCCGTTGCGACATCCACGTAGACCCGCTTGGCAAGATCGGAAAATGTCCCATACGAGGCGCCGTTCCGCAGAAGAAGACGAACCAGGGGACGCAGCAGAGTGGTGACTGCCGCTGATAGCGCTCGTGAAATCGGGATTCCCATTTTTGGGAATTATATCCCAAAAATACTTTTTGTCCAGCAGGAAATAATGGGGGGTCGGGGATGATTTATTTTGATAATAAAATCGTGCTCTACGGCAGGGGAGATGGCGGGGGGGGGAATCGCAGGATTTCCCCTCTTAATGTTCTAAAGAATGGACGCAGCTCCGATACGGTTGTAAATTCTTCCTGCCTCGTGAATCGAAAGCCTGTTCGGGAGTCGCTCGAGAAATTTCGGCAGGTATCTGATGCTTACAATTTCAACGCCCTTGGCCCTTCCTTGAACTTTCACGATGGCATCGGCAAACAGGATAACCGGTTCGGGCAGGGGAATAGTGATTCCCCATTGGGTGAGGATTTCTCTGACCAGGAAACAATTCGCCCAGGCCTGTTTGATGAAGTCCTTTTCAAACGGTTTGCCGTTCCGCAGGAGCTTATTTCCATCGAAGGTCACTTCTCCGGTGTGACTCTTCGTCTCCAAGGTAAAGATACCTTTCGGACCGATGAGAATATGGTCGATATTTCCCTTTCCCGGGTTGAAATCGTGCACGACGAAATTCCCTTCCGGTAGACTGTCAAAAATCGCCCCGAACGCTTTTTCGCAGGCGGCTTCCTTGTCCGCACCCATTGCACGCTTTACGTCCGTTGTCCCCCTTTGCTCCAGGTACTTCATTGCGAAAAGAAATGTGGCTCCGATAACCACAGCCCCGGCTATGCCAAGGGCGGCGATGGTTTGAACGCGGTTCCCCCAGAACAATGTTCCCGTCGATATGACGATCAGGAGGGAGAGTTCTGCTGCAAATCGGGTTGCTTGCATTTTTCCGGTGGTCGAACCCGCCTTATTGGTGCCCATCTTGAGGTCCCTTTCCAAGGGAAAGCAAACCCATTCGAGTGATTTCCATGAAAAATATATGCCAGGAGGAAGGCGATAAGGATTATTCATAAATAACAATCGGTTATTAAGAACAAGGGGAAGCCGGGCAAACAATTTTTTGGCAAAAAAAGGAAATGGAAATCGTATTGTGTCAAAAATCGTCAATTTACCGGATGTTTTAGAGGTACGGCGAGATGTGCCTCAAATGCAGGTCGTGTCCAAGGGGTTACGGGCAACCGTAGCCCTTTTTATCCAAACATCCCCTGCTTGTATCGATGAGTTTCCCCTGCCTTGGGCATGAATGGAAAAAAAAGGGATTGACAAGGATGCCGAGGTAGTTAGATAATTCAGCATATACTGATATGACTGATATTTATGAAACAGCTGAGATCAATCGAATGGAGAGGTGGACATGAGGAAAACGCAGAAGGAAGATTCCTGCTGCCCGACTGCCGGGATCGGTGGGTGCAAGGTCGAGTCGCTGGTATCCGTGGATGAGCGCGGACAACTGGTTCTGCCGAAGGAGATCCGCGACAGGGCGGGCATCAAGGGAGGAGACAAACTGGCGGTCGTCAGCTGGGAGAAGGACGGCAAGGTGTGCTGCCTTACCCTGATCCGGGTCGAGGAGTTCACCGGGATGGTCAGGGAACTGCTCGGGCCGCTGATGGGCGAAGTTCTCAACAAACGATGAGGGAGGTGGGAAAGATGGACGCGGGGAACATCCGGAAATTCGTGCGGGACCGGTATGCGGGTATCGCCAGGCAGGAATCTTCCTGCTGCGGACCCGACACGACCTGCGCTGGACAAGATCCGGCCAGGGACGTGAGCGGGCGGATCGGCTATTCGGCGGAAGAGATGGAATCGGTGCCCCAGGGAGCGAACCTGGGCCTCGGGTGCGGCAACCCGACGGCGCTCGCCTCCCTGGAAAAGGGAGAAACCGTCCTCGATCTCGGGTCGGGGGCGGGGTTCGACTGCTTCCTCGCCTCGAGGGAGGTCGGTCCGGAAGGGCGGGTCATCGGCGTAGACATGACTCCCGAGATGATCGAGAAGGCACGGGGGAACGCCAGGGAAGGCGGATACGGGAACGTGGAGTTCCGGCTCGGCGAGATCGAGAACCTCCCCGTCGCCGATGCCTCGATGGACGTGATCATCTCCAATTGCGTGATCAATCTGTCCACGAACAAAAGGAAGGTCTTCGAGGAAGCGTTCCGGGTGCTGAAACCAGGCGGCAGGCTGATGATTTCCGACCTGGTCCTGTCGAGGCCGCTACCGGACCGGCTGAGGAACTCCGTTTCGGCCTATGTCGGCTGCATCGCCGGGGCGGTCCCGAAGGAAGAATACCTTGAATCCCTGAAGGCGGCCGGGTTCCGGGATGTCGGGATCGCGGAGGAGAGCTCCTTCCCCGTCGCGTGTTTTTCCACCGATCCGCTCGCGAAGGCGGTAGTCGGGAATCTTTCTGTTCCGCCCGGGGACGTCGAGGAGTTGGAGGGAACGATAGCGAGCGTCAAGGTGCGCGGCCGAAAACCGGCCGGGAAGGGATAGGGGGGGATACGACATGGCGGATTCCCTCATGGAGTTCGAGGCGATCTACGTTCGCTATCATCCGAAAATAGTCCGCTACCTGGCCCGCTTCGTCGGGTGGCACGAGGCGGAGGACCTCTCCCAGGAGGTCTTCGTCAAGGTCGGCCGGTCGCTTGCGAGCTTCCGGGGCGAGTCCCGGATCTCCACGTGGATCTACCGGATCGCGATGAATGCCGCCCTCGACCGGTTGAGAAAGCCCTCTTTCCAAGCGGGGGGTGCGGAGGGAACGCCGGGCGGTGCGGATCGGGAGTGCGAGAACGGCGGGACGTGGCGGGATGACCGGTGCAGCGGGAGCGAGGAGAATTCTTTCTCCGTCGAACGGCAGTTCCTACGGAAGGAGATGAACGCATGTATCCGGAATCGCATCGAAAACCTTCCTGAGCCGTACCGGTCGGTGCTCGTGCTCAGCGAACTGGCGGAGTTTGCGAACGGGGAAATCGCTGAAATGACGGGAGTATCTCTCAATACCGTGAAAATCCGCCTGCACCGCGCCAGGGCAAGGCTTAAAAACGATCTGGAGGGGCACTGTACTTTCTATCACGACGAGACCAATGAACTGGCTTGCGATCGGAAATGAACTCGTAACGAATCTCTCGGGACCCGTCCCCCCTGTATCCTTTCCGCGCCGGCCTCCGTCAATAGGGTCATCAACCCGAAGGAGGCACATGCCATGGGACTCGATATCCGAACCAGGGAGTTGATCGCCGTAGGGGCGTCAGTTGCCGCGAACTGTCAGGCGTGTCTGCAATACCACTTCGACAAAACGAGGGAAAACGGTGTCGAGCCGCAGGACATCACGGAGGCGATCGAGGTCGGAAGGGCGGTCGGAAAAGGGGCGGCTTCCAGCATGAAAAAGTTTGCTTCCACCCTGACGGCGCCATCCCCTTCTCCGGCAAACTGCATCCAGCCGGGATGCGGCTGCATTTCATGAAACGGAACCTCGGCAGTCGTTGCCCGACGATCTGCCCGGCCCAGGGCTCGGAGCGCGGGTGGCCGGTTTTCTGCGCGAAACCATGGAGGGGAGGGGGGAGATGGAAAAGATCATCACCTGCAGGGATGTGGGAATTGACTGCCGTTTCGAGGCGAGGGGCTTGACCGGGGACGAAACTCTTATGAAAATCATGAGACATGTCCAGGCGGCCCACACCCGGGACTGGTTCGAACTCGAAGAGATCCACGCAACGGCGCGATCGCTCCTTCGCGGAGTGGCCGTTTGAGCGGGGGAAATCCGGACCCCCATGAAAACCGTGATCCTGAATGGAGCAAGGAACGAAGACCGATGGAATGCGGTGATTTCCCGCCTGCTTGTCGAGGAGATCTCTTCCCTCGGGCACTCGACGGATCTTTTGACCCTGGAGGGGATCCGGATCGCGCCTTGCACGGGGTGCTTCGGATGCTGGGTGAAGACGCCGGGGATGTGTGTCAAAGACGATGCCGGGCGCGATATCGCGAAGTCGGCCCTTTTGTGCGATCTGCTTGTTTTCCTGACCCCCGTGACCTTCGGAGGGTACTCCTCGGAACTGAAAAAAGCGGTGGACCGGCTGATTCCCCTCCTTTCCCCGTTCTTCGTGAAGATCGGCAGGGAGATCCACCACAAGCCAAGGTATCCGCGGTACCCGCCGATCCTTGGGGTAGGGCTGATGCCCGTGCCCGACCAGGAGAAGGAGAGGATTTTCCGGACGCTCGTCGAAAGGAACGCCGTCAATTACCACAGCCCCTTTCATGAGGCTGTGGCGATCGTTGCCGGGCAGGAAGAAACCCTGCGGGCAACACTCCGTGCGGTGGTCGCGCGGTGCAGGGGGTCTTGATGGGCGGACCGAAAAAAGTTCTCCTGCTGGTCGGCAGCCCGAAAGGAAGCGGCAGCACGTCGGAAGCCCTGGGGTCCTATCTCCTCGAACGTATGGGAGAAAGAGGAATTGTAACGGAAGTCGCTCGCGTCCCGTCGTCCCTGCGTACCGAAGAGGAGCGAAAGGGGCTTCTGCATGCCGTCGGTAGCGCCGATCTCCTCATCCTTGCCACTCCTCTGTATGCGGACAGCCTCCCGTCCGGAGTCACCCGCCTGCTGGAAATCGTCGCGGCGGAAGGGGGTAGGAGTCCCGGGCACGGCGGAAAGAGCTTTGCAGCCTTGATCAACTGCGGTTTCCCGGAAGCCCGCCAATGCGACACGGCCATCGCCATCTGCCGCTGTTTTGCAAGGGAGGCCGGAATGGAATGGGCCGGGGGGCTCGCTCTCGGCGGGGGAGAGTCGATCGGCGGCCGCCCCCTCAAGGAAGCGGGCGGCGTCGCCAGGAATGCGAGGAAGGCACTCGACCTGGCCGCCGAAGCCCTGTCGGAAGGGCGGCAGGTCCCCGGGGAGGCCGTTTCCCTGATGGCGAGGCCGACGGTTCCGGCGTGGATGTATACCGTCATCGGGGATATCGGCTGGAGACTCAAGGCCCGGAGGCGCGGGACAGGAACAAGGATGAGGGACCGGCCCTATTGGCCTGACAAGTAAGGCCATGGCGACTTCCCTCTCCGAAATCCAGGACCCGGATGGCCTTGACCGCGAACAAGACTTTGGTTTCGGTCTGTCCCACGCAATGCGGATCCGTCGGTGAAATTCCTCGAGGGGGCCGCCTTCGAACCGGTCCCTGATGGATCCCTCGTCGTCCGAGGGGGGGAAACCTCATTTCCGAAGATCGGATTCCAGGCGCTTGGTCAGCGTGAAGAAGTGATGCCCCATGATGGCCAGCGTGACCGCCAACCCGAAATGTCTCCGGGTCCGGAACAAGGTACTCCCAAGAAACTTCCAATAGGCCTTCCGGTATCGCGCGAAGATACCTTGCCGGACGAAGGAACGGCATAGGGCGAGGTAGTCCGATAACGCAAGGCGAATTTTTGGCGAAGGCCCAAGCCGGGAGAGCAATGTCCGTGCACGCTCGAAATACTCCTTGGGGCCATAGATGGATGCCATCACGTCCCGGTACCCTGCGAGGAGGGTATCGGGGTCCATCCGCGGGATGAAGTTCAGCAGGGCTGCGGTGTTGTCGCCGACGCTCTCCCGCAGGATCCGGCCCTCTGCGGACAGTCGACGCCACAGGCGCGTGTTGGGCAACGCCGTCAGAAGGCCCACCATGGAAACGGGGATGGCCGCCTCCCGGATGAAGGCGATCTGCTTCTCGAAGATATCCGGGGGGTCCTGATCGAACCCGAGGATGAAGCCGCCCATGACCTCCATGCCGTGCTCCTGGATGCGGTGAACGCTTGCGAGCAGATCGGAATTTTCATTATGGTGCTTGCCCGCGGCATGGTGGCTCTCCTTGACCGGGGTTTCGATCCCAACGAACACCTTGACGAAACGGGCCGCCCGCATCAGGGAGAGGAGTTCCTCGTCGTCGGCCATGTTGATCGAGGCCTGCGTGATCAGGGAAAAGGGGTTCCGACGGCGGGACATCCAGTCGGCCAGCCGGGGAAGCAGCGTCTTGATGGCCTTTTTGTTCCCGACGAAATTGTCGTCGACGATGAACACGGAGCCCCGCCAGCCTAACGAGTATAGCCGGTCGAATTCCGCGAGGACTTGAGCCGCCGTCTTGGTGCGGGGTGCCCGTCCGAACAGTTCGATGATGTCGCAGAACTCGCAGGAAAAGGGACAGCCGCGCGAATATTGGACGGGCATGGCGCTGTACCGCCTCATCTTCGTAAGATCGAGCTCGGGCGGAGGGACCCGTGTCATGTCCGTCCAGTGGGGTGCCTTGTACCGGCGGCGCCCCTGGCCCGTCTCCAGGTCGTGGACCAGTTCTTCCATAACTCCCTCGGCTTCCCCCCGGACGACGTGGTCCGCATCCCGGCAGGCGTGATGCTCCGCACTCGTAATCGGTCCCCCCACAACCGTTCTCAATCCAACCGATCGGCAACGGTCGATCAGATCCGCAAGGAAGGGAGCCTGGACCAGCATGGCGCTTACGAATGCCACGTCGGCCCAGGCGAGATCCTTGTCCGACAACGGTTCAACATTCAGGTCGACCAGTTTCCGCTCCCAGTGCGGCGGCAGCAGTGCGGAAACCGTGAGAAGCCCCAAAGGAGGATAGGCGGAACGCTTCCCCAGGAAAGGCAGGGAGTAACGGAAGCTCCAAAAGGTATCGGGAAATTCCGGATAGAGGAGCAGGACCCTCATCGGCACACCAACAGAGAAAATAGAAACGTTGATTTAAGACTTTATCATAAGAACTCCTGGGTATCGCGGGAGATTCGAAATGATTTGCCGTCCCGCGAAAGGGACTGGTCCGCCAGCTGCCTGATTTTCGAGCGTTCCGGTTCTGTCATCGGCCGACGCGGAGGTCTCGGAAGCGGCACGCGGTTGCGGAAACGGACGATCGACTGCCGGAACTCGCTGCTGCTCCCCGCCTGTCCGAAGAAGTAGGCCTCCTCTTCGTACTGTACCCCTTCCGTGATGTTCCGGATGATCAGGTCCAGGGCGTAGCGCAAGACCACGCCCCTCCGCCCCACGGTCTCGGCATGACGGAGGTACCTCTTGATGTGCTCGTCCTCAGTGAGATCCGACGGATCGACCGGGCGGCCCTGGTCGTCGCCGATCAAAGGATCCTCCCAGTGCTGCACGGCCCGGTGTGCTCCTCCATGGCGAGACGAAGGGTGTCGTCGGAACCGAGGGCGTGCCCCAAGGCGTAGCGGTACGCCACGGCCAGGGAGTTCGAAGGCACGAGCTTCGAGACCAACCCGTGCGCGTACGCCTCCTCGACGCTCATCGGCTGCCCGGTCAGGATCGTGTCGCCCGCGAAGAGGAGGCCGTACCGTAGACCGAGCCGGGACTTCTCGGCCATCAGTCGGACCAGGCGCTGGGTGCCTCCGAAACCGGGGATGAGGTTGATGTAGGTCTCGGGCTGGCCCAGGTAGATGCGCTCGAGCCTTGAGGCGACCACGTAGTGTGCGGCGGCCACGAGCTCGGTTCCGCCGCCCAGGGCCAGGCCGTTCAGGTTCAGGACGACCGGGATCTTGAAGCACTCGATGGCGCTCATCGTCTCCTGGGCGAGGGCGGCGAGTTCGGTGATCTGCTCGTCGTCCAGCACGGAAAGCTCGTCGCTGTTCTGACCCGGAACGAATGCCCGGGTGCCTTCGGCGGTAAGGACGACGGCCCTCGCGGTGCCGTCCTCCCGGATCCGCTGGAACAGGAACCGCAGCTGCTTGACTGCGTCGCCGCGAAACCAGTGCAGTTCGGTGTTGCGCAGGGTGTTGCTGCCCTTGGGCTGGTTGAGCTTGAACTCCACCGTGGCGATCGACACGTCCCCGCCGGGGGGGTGGAGCAACGGCCGCATCAGCGAGAGTTCTTCGGCGATCCGGACTCCCTGGGCCAGCAGCAGATTGCGCTCGGAGCGCACCCCGTCGAGATCGTTCACCATCCGATAGGCGGTGGAGGCGGAGGCCCGGCCGCTCAGCTGATCGCTGAAACCGCGCGGGATCTGGTCGGCGTCGAGAACCCGGTCTGGCCCGGAATAAGAGAGGGAACCTTCCATCGGTCCGGCTCCGGGGGGGCTGGCTCCGGGGGGGGCTTTCCCCGACGGGATATTCGCGAGTAAAATGAAGAAATCACCACCGGACCGGATCCGGCCGTTGGATGGTTGTGCTCGAATTGTGTCCTCGAAACAGAAGGTTGGTAGCAGACGACTTCGATGCCCATGATTTCCGACAGGATAAAATCCCTCGGGATGCGGATGGCGGTGGTGTGGACAGGGCTCGCGACGGCCCTTGCGCTCTCGATTTTCCTCGCCGCCGGTCTATGCCCCGAAACGTGCAAGGCGACCTATCAATGGACGATTTTCGGGATGCAGTTCCCCTTCTTCGGGATCGGGTTCTTCGCACTCTGCCTTCTCTTGTTCCCTCTCCGTAAGCGTTCCTTCGCCCGGGGCCTCTTCGCTGTTATGATCGCCGGAGCATGGGGAGCGGAAATCACGTTTCTCCATGCTCAGCATTCCATCATCAAAAATTGGTGTCCGATATGCCTGGCCGTGGCATTATGTGTCTGCGTGGTGGGGATTGCTCTTGGTGCCGGCTATTTTTCCGATATCAGGAAACAATTCGGATCCGGGAGAGAAGCGGCGATGCGGTATCTGTCGAGAGGGGTTTTGCTTACGGCGGTGATGATCGCGGGTTCGTATCTTGCCTTCCTCGGGTTGGGAAACCCTGCCACGTCCCATGCGGATACGCTCCCGCTGGCGCTCGGGAAGCCGGACTCCGAGGTCGAAGTCTATGTGTTCACCGACTGGTTCTGTCCTGCCTGCCGAAAGGCGGAGCCGGATATGGAGAAAGCGTATCCGGACATCATGAGGCGGGCGAAGCTCCTGTTCATCGATATGCCCATCCATGCCGAATCCATGAATTTCATCCCCTACAACCTGAGTTTTCTTGCTCGAGAGAAGGCGAGATACCTCGAGATTCGGAAAGCGCTCCTTCAGTTGGCGGAGAGGACGAAAGAACCCACTCCGGAGGATGTCCAGAAAGCCGTAGCCCCGTTGGGCGTCACCTACCGGCCGCTGAACTATTCGGACGTGAACGCGGGGGTTCAATATTTCCAGTCTGTGGTGCAGGCCTTCCGCGTGGAGGGGACCCCTGCGATGGTGGTGTACAACCGGAAGACGAGAAACACCAAGTTGCTCAACGGGACACGGGACCTTTCCTATCCCTACATCCTCATGGCGGTCTCGGGCGTAGCGCCTCCGTAGCCGTGGTCACCAGCCCTTTGCCACAACCTGGCCGGGTCACGGGAAACGGTTGACATCATATAGGAATAAATCTTATATAGTATTATGTCCAAGAAAACGGGCCGGGCGGAAATGATCCTTCGCGAACAGGGAGCCAGGGTGACCCCGCAGCGGGTGGCCATTCTTATGGCCGTGGCGGCAACCGGAGACCATCCCGATGCCGATTCCGTCTATCGGCATGTCTCCCGGGAATATCCCCATATCTCCCGGGATACGGTCTACAGGACCTTGTCGATGATGGAAGAGAAAAAGATCATCGGCTCGGTCCTTTTCGGCGGGGCTTCAAAAAGGTACGACCCGAATACACGGAAGCACCATCACTTGATCTGCCTCCGGTGCAGGAGGATCAACGATTTTTCCGCGAAAAAATTCGACCGCCTCGAAGTTCCATCATCGGCCATGGAGAGGTTTACCGCGGTACGGACCACCGTGCACGTGGAAGGCATTTGTGACGAATGTCAGGACCGAAACCGCGCATAAGGGTGGACAGGGAATCCTGATCCTCATCCCATCGGCAGGTTTTCAGGGCACCGTGCCTTCCCTGGTTGAGTGCAAGGAGGTGATGTCAGGGCATAACGCACGAGAAGAAAAATTCCAGGTCATCTCCGTTTCCAGGAGGCGGGTAGGGTTATTCATTCCGGAACAGAAAGGAGATCGCACATGGCCAAGGTTGCACGGGAGATGGTGGAAAAGACGGGAATCAACCTGGATCAGCTGGTGGAATTGCTGGTCAAGAATGCGGCCGCCGAACTCACGACGTTCTACTATTACACGATCCTGCGGGCGAACCTGATCGGATTGGAAGGGGAAGGAATCAAGGAGATCGCGGAGACCGCCCGCATCGAGGATCGAAACCATTTCGAGGCTCTGGTCCCCCGGATCTACGAACTCGGCGGCAAGCTTCCGGAGGATATGAAGGTATTTCATGACCTTTCGGCCTGTCCTCCCGCCCGCCTTCCCAAGAATCCGAAAGACGTGAAAGCGATGCTCAAGGTTCTGGTGGAAGCGGAGCGATGCGCCGTCCGGGGATATACGTACATCTGCAATCTGACCGCCGGCAAGGACCACCGGACCTACGATTTGTCGACAGCCATCCTGAATGAGGAAATCGAGCACGAATCCTGGTTCTCGGAATTTCTGGGAGAGGGACCCTCCGGTCATTTCATGCGGCGCGGGGAGACCTCACCCTTCGTAGGGAAGTTCATACGGTAAGCCCGAAGCCGGGATGGGGGAGGTCCGCCGAATGGGCGGGCCTTTCCGTACCCCCTGACCGGACGGGATGTTCCGGGGACGAAGGAGATGCGACGGTTCAATGAAAAGGAACTGGCTCGCTGCAACGGCGAGGCGGGCGCATCCGCCTTCATCGCCTACAAGGGGAACGTGTACGATGTGTCCCGAAATTTTCTCTGGCAAGGGGGAAGGCATTTCAGGATCCATACGGCCGGCAGCGACTTGACCCATTGCCTGGATCTGGCCCCTCATGGCGAGGAAATGCTTGAGCGGTGTCCCGTCATCGGAGAATTCCCGGAGGAGTGATCGGAGCGCGGGGAAGGCCATTCGCAGCCGAGTGCACCAATCCGTCGACCGTTTTTCGCCTTGACAGCCCCTCCCCCCGCTCCCTATCTTGAATCCTGCCCTTCCTTGAGCTCGGAACACCATAGACTGTGGGGGTCGGAACCTACGTTTCCGGCGTTTTGATAAAGGACCAGGGGGAGCAAATCGGGCGAGGCGTTCGCAGGAGATCAAGAATCACCGGGACGAAACGGGATAAAAGGAGGAAGGAGCGATGCGAACACGGTCACTGGTTGGCGTTTTTGTCCTTTTGGGGTTTCTGACGTTCTTCCCTTCCGGATGGGTTCAGGCACAGACGATCAAGATCGGGATCAACGCCGAGCTCACCGGCGATATCCCCAAGGTAGGCGAGGGCACGAAGTTCGCGGCCCAGATGTGGCTCGAGGACGTGAAAGCCGCCGGGGGTCTTGCCGTGGGGGGGAAAAAGTACCCGGTCGAGCTGGTGATCGAGGATAACGAGTCCAAAGCGGAATCTGCCGTGAAGGCCGCCACCAAGATGATCACCGAGGACGGGGTGCTCGTCATGGTGGGACCGCAGGCCTCCAAACAGGCGGTCCCGGCGGGCGGGATCGCGAACAACTACAAGACGCCGATGATCACCCCGTGGTCCACCAATCCCGACACCACCAAGGACCGGCCGTTCGTTTTCCGTGCCTGCTTCCTCGATCCCTTCCAGGGGCCGGTGCTGGCCAATTTCATCACGCAGGAGTTCAAATTCACCAAGGCCGCGGTCCTGTACGACGTGGCGAGCGACTACCCCAAGGGCCTGGCCGAGTTCTTCAAAAAGGCCTGGGAAGGACTGCATGGCCCCGGGTCCGTCGTGGCCTATGAAAGCTTCACCACCAAGGACACCGACTTCAGCTCCCAGCTGACGAAGATCAACAATTCCGGCGCCCAGGTGCTCTTCACCCCCCAGTACTACAACGAGGTGGCCCTGATCGTGCAGCAGGCCCACCAGTTGGGGTGGAAAAAACCGATCGTGGGGAGCGACAGCTGGGGCTCGGCCGAGACGGTCAGCCTCTGCGGCAAGGACTGCTACGGGCTCTTCTTCAGCACCCACTACGCGGCGGCCGGCGCCACGGGGGCGACCAAGGCGTTCATCGACCGGTATCAGAAGAAGCACGGCTACGTGCCCGACGACGTGGCCGCGCTCACCTGGGACGCCATGCTGCTCGTCCAGAAGGCGATTGAAGATACCGGGGGGCTCACGGGAGACCTGAAGAAGGACCGGGAGAACGTCCGCTCCGCGATGGGCCGGATCACGAAATTCAAGGGAATCACCGGCGAGATGACGTTCTCCGGGGGAGGCGACCCGAGCAAGTGCGCCGTCATCGTCCGGATCAGCGACAAGGGCCAGTTCGAGTTCTACAAGTCCGCCTGTCCGTGAGGAGTGTCCGCGTGGGGGAGGGGCGATTCCGGGATCGTAGCCGTACCATGAGGTAGATTCGTTCGGACAAGAAAGGCGGGCTCGGGATTTTTTGTCCCGGCCCGCCTTTGTCGAAAGCGCAGGCATCGAACCGATGGTCATTTTCCTCCAGAACCTGGTCAACGCCCTCCAGTGGGGGAGTTTCTACGCCCTGATCGCGCTGGGATACTCCATGGTGTACAGCATCCTCATGCTCTTCAACTTCGCGCACGGCGACATCTTCATGGTCGGGTCGTACATCGGTTTCGGGGTTTCCATGGGCCTCATCGCTCTTGCCTCCTCGGGCGTCGTCGCCCTGCCCAACTGGCTGATCCTGGTATTGACCATCCTCTTCTCCATGTTCCTGACCTCGTTCGTCGGCATGATCGTCGAGCGGGTAGGGTATCGGCCTCTGCGGGACGCGCCCCGGGCCTCGGCCGCGATCACGGGCCTGATGATCGGCATCATCCTGGAGACCGGCAACCTGGCCCTGCTGGGGGCACGGAGGGTCAGCTTCCCTTCCCTGATCGAAACCACGACCTATAACGTGAGCGGCGTATTCGTGACCAACAAGAAGATCATGATCGTTCTTGTGTCGCTGCTCCTCGCCCTTGCCCTGCACCAGTTCGTCCGGAGAACGAAGTGGGGGATGGCCATGCGGGCGATGGCCTTCGACTTCGCCGTCGTGCCCCTGATGGGGGTGCCGCTCAACACCATGGCCGCCCTCACGTTCGCGCTGGGATCCGCGCTGGCCGCCGCCGCGGGGATCCTCTTCGGCGTCGCCTACCCCGTGTTGGACCCGTATATGGGGATCGTGTTCGGCTGGAAGGCGTTCGTGGCCGCCATCCTGGGGGGAAGGGGGTCGGTCATGGGAGCCACGCTCGCCGGCTTCCTGCTGGGGTTCACCGAAATCTTCGTGGCCATGATCTTCCCCTCGACGCTGCGCGACCTGATCGCATATTCCATCATCCTGCTGATCCTGGCCATACGGCCGCACGGCTTTTTCGGGGAGCCGTACAGCGCGCGGTTGAGGCTCTAGTCGTCTTATGGGCGGGGAAAGAGGAAACGGGGCGAACTCCGAACGGGGGAGGTCCCGGTTTCGGAACCTCTGGAAACCGTATTCCCGGGTCCCGCTGCTCGGCTGGTTTTTCGGCGCCCTGGTCGCGGTCACGCTGGAGCGCCTCGCGGGCACTCCTCTCGCCCAGTTCCTGGGATTGCAAAAAATACCTGTCTTGTTCGGTTTCTCCGTGATGCTCAAGAATCCCGTCCTGATCCCCAACGTGATCCTGTACACGCTGATCATCTACGGAGTACCGACGGCCGTCGCTACGCGGCTCTGCATTCCCCTGGCGAACGGAATCGCCGCTTCGCTTTTCCGGTTCCCGATGGCGGTCACCGCGGCTGCCCACCTGGCATTGCTTTACGCCATCCTGCATGTCTGGGCGGAAATCAGCGACTACCGTGTCCTCGTGCTTCGCCTCACCCTGATCGCCGTCATGCTCACCTTGAGCCTGAATGTGATCAACGGCTACATGGGCGAGTTTTCCTGTTCCCACCCCGGGTTCATGGCCCTCGGCGCCTACTGCGCCTCGGTGTTGACCATCGGCCTGTTCGTCAATGCGCAACTCTTGGGAACCGCTTCCCTCCCTGCGGCCCTGGGACCGTTCCTGTTTCCCGTGGCCCTGATCCTGGGCGGACTGGTCGCATCCTTCGGGGCCCTGTTCGTCGCGATTCCCTCCTTCCGAACGAGGGGCGACTATCTGGCCATCATCTCCCTCGCGTTCCTGTTCATCGTAAAGAGCCTGATCGAGAACCTGGAGTTCGTCCGCGGGCCCCGGGGCTTGAGCGGGCAGCCGGATTGGGCCGACCTGCCCACCGTGTTCCTCTGGACCGTCCTCTGCGTATGGAGCATCAACAATTTTGTGCGCTCGACGATCGGGAAGGCCCTCAATGCGGTGCGGGACAACGAAATGGCGGCCGATGCCATGACGGTCGACACCCGAAGGACCAAGATGGTGGCGTTTCTCTTCGGGGCCTTCTGGGCCGGCGTTGCGGGGGGGCTTTTCGCTCACGTGATGCGATACGTCAACCCGGGAAACTTCGGGATTCAAAATCTCGCCGAGGTCCTGGCCATGGTCTACTTCGGGGGTCTGAACTCCGTGTACGGATCCATCGTCGGCGCCGTCAGCATCAGTCTCCTCGGGGAAGCCCTCCGACCGTTGGAGATTTTCAAGTGGATCATCATTCCGCTCCTTCTCATCCTCGTGATGATTTTCCGGCCGACGGGTTTGATCGCATTCCGGGATCTCGACGTCGCGAACCTCCTCAAGCCAAAGCCGAAACCGGACGGAGAGGGATGACGTCACCGTTCCTTCAGGTTCGGAACATGTCCCACGACTTCGGTGGCTTGCGCGCCGTCCGCGACTACAACCTGGAGATCGGATCCGGCCAGATCCGGGGGTTGATCGGGCCGAACGGGGCGGGAAAGACCACCGTCTTCAACCTCATTACCGGCATCTACAAGCCGGGCCATGGCGAGATCTTCCTGGACGGGAGGAAGATCGACGGCCTTCCGCCTCACCGGATCGCCTCCCTGGGCGTGAGCCGGACCTTTCAGAACCTTCTCTTGTGGAGACACATGACCGTCATCGAGCACGTGAAGCTGGCCCACTATTCGAAGATCCGGTACGGATTGTTCGCGGCGTTCATCGGTACACCCGGGCACAACCGGGAAGAAGCCGAGATCGAAGAGAAAGCGGTTCGCCTCCTGGATATGATGGGGATCCGCCATCTCGCGGATCAGGTCGTCCTCAACCTGCCGTACGGCGCCCAGAGAAGGGTGGAGATGGCCCGGGCTCTGGCGACGGAACCCAGGATCCTGCTCCTGGACGAGCCGACGGCAGGGATGAACCCGGAAGAGCTGGTTCAGATCATGGAGATCATCCGTCGGGCCCATAAGGAGCTGGGGCTGGCGATTCTCCTCATCGAGCACAGGATGAAGGTGGTCATGGAGCTCTGCGAGAGGATCCAGACCCTTGACTTCGGTGCCGTCATCGCGGAGGGCACACCCGAAGAGATTCAGAACAATCCCAGGGTGATCGATGCCTATCTGGGCAAGGAGAGGGCGATCTGATGCTGCTGTCCGTGGAAAACCTGCGGGTTTCCTACGACAATATCAAGGCCCTTCATGGGGTAAGCTTCCAGATCGACGAGGGGGAGATCGTGTGCATCATCGGCGCCAACGGAGCGGGGAAGAGCACCACCCTGCGGGCGATTTCCCGCCTCATCCCGGTCGAAGCGGGGACGAAAATGACCTTCATGGGTCGGGACCTGCTCCAATACCCTCCGGACAAAGTGGTCAGCGAGCTCGGCATCTCCCATGTCCCCGAAGGAAGGCGTCTGTTCGACAACCTGACGGTCATGGAGAACTTGAGGCTCGCCACCTTCGCCAGGAGGGACGGCAGAGCGATCGGGAAAGATCTGGACCGGGTATCCTCGATCTTCCCGCGGCTTTCCGAACGGAAAAATCAGAAGGCCGGAACACTGAGCGGCGGAGAGCAGCAGATGCTGGCCGTCGGGCGGGCCTTCATGAGCGGCAGGAAAATCATGCTCCTGGATGAGCCCTCCATGGGGTTGGCTCCCCTGTTGATGATGAGCGTATTCGACTCCCTTGGGGAGATCAATCGGGAAGGAACCACCATTCTGATCGTCGAGCAGAATGCTCGAATGGCGCTTCAATTTGCCGGTCGAGGGTATGTACTGGAGAACGGCAGGCTCGTGCTGGAGGGAGGGTCCGAAAAACTTCTCGTCAACCCCCAGGTCAAGAAGGCCTATCTGGGGGGCTGATCTTAGGGGAGGGCGCATGCCGAGACGCGACGACATCCGGAAGATCCTGATCATCGGCTCCGGCCCGATCATCATCGGGCAGGCGTGCGAATTCGACTACTCGGGCACGCAGGCGTGCAAGGCCTTGAAGAAGCTCGGCTACGAGATCGTCCTCGTCAATTCCAATCCGGCCACCATCATGACCGACCCTGCCATGGCGGACGTCACGTACATCGAGCCGCTCAACGTGGCGTCCCTTACCGAGATCATCGCGAAGGAGCGGCCGGATGCGCTGCTGCCGAACCTGGGGGGGCAGACGGGCCTCAACCTCTCCTCGGCGCTGGCCCGGGAGGGAATCCTCGAGAAGTACGGGGTAACGGTGATCGGGGTCAACGTGGACGCGATCAAGCGCGGCGAGGACCGCCAGGAGTTCAAGAACACCATGACACGCCTCGGGCTCGACATGCCCCGGAGCGACATCGCCCACAGCCTCGAGGAGGCGAAGGAGGTCGTGAAGCGGATCGGCTTCCCCGTGGTGATCCGGCCCGCCTATACGCTAGGGGGGACGGGCGGCGGGTTCGCCTACAACCTGGAGGAGTTCCAGACGATCGTGAGCCGGGGACTCTCGGTGAGTCCCGTCCGCCAGGTCCTCGTGGAGGAGTCGGTCCTCGGCTGGGAGGAGCTCGAGCTCGAGGTCGTACGGGACGCCAAGGGGCAGAAGATCACCGTCTGCTTCATCGAGAACGTGGATGCGATGGGGGTGCACACCGGCGACTCCTTCTGCACCGCCCCGATGCTGACCATCGCCCCGGAGCTCCAGGAGCGTCTCCAGAAGCACTCCTACGACATCGTCGACGCCATCGAGGTGATCGGGGGGACGAACATCCAGTTCGCCCACGACCCGTCGAGCGGAAGGGTGGTGGTCATCGAGATCAACCCCCGCACCTCCCGCTCCTCGGCCCTTGCGTCCAAGGCGACCGGATTTCCCATCGCCTTCGTGTCGTCGCTGCTCGCGTGCGGGTTGACGCTCGACGAGATCCCCTACTGGCGCGACGGGAGCCTCGAGAAGTACACCCCATCGGGGGACTACATCGTGGTCAAGTTCGCCCGGTGGGCTTTCGAGAAGTTCAAGGGAGTGCAGGACAAGCTCGGGACCCAGATGCGCGCCGTCGGCGAGGTGATGAGCATCGGAAAGACCTACAAGGAGGCGTTCCAGAAGTCGATCCGCTCCCTGGAGATCGGTCGCTACGGTCTCGGCTTCGCGAAAAACTTCCACAAGAAGACTCTTCCGGAACTCATGGAGATGCTCGCCGATCCGACGAGCGAGCGCCAGTTCCTCATGTACGAGGCGCTGCGCAAGGGGGCGGAAACGCAGGCCCTTTACGAGCGAACGTACATCAAGCCCTGGTTCATCGAGCAGATGCGGGAGCTCGTCTTGCTCGAGGAGCGGATGCTCGCGTACAAGGGACGGATGCTCCCCGACGACCTCCTCGTCCAGGCGAAGAAGGACGGGTTCGCCGACCGGTACCTCTCCCAGATCCTTGGCGTCCCGGAGGCGGCGGTCCGGGGGAGGCGGACCGCTCTGGGCGTCGTCGAGGCGTGGGACGCCGTGCCCGTGAGCGGCGTGGAGGACGCCGCCTACTACTACTCGACCTACAACGCCCCCGACCGGGTGAACACGAGCAACCGGCGCAAGGTCCTCGTTCTCGGGGGCGGGCCGAACCGGATCGGGCAGGGGATCGAGTTCGACTACTGCTGCGTCCACGCGGCGTTCGCCCTCCGCGAGGCGGGCTACGAGTCGATCATGATCAACTGCAACCCGGAGACCGTCTCCACGGACTACGACACCTCCGACAAGCTCTACTTCGAGCCGCTGACCGTGGAGGACGTGCTAGCGATCTACGGGAAGGAGAAGCCGGAAGGGGTCATCGTCCAGTTCGGCGGTCAGACCCCGCTCAACATCGCCGCGGAGCTCGAGGCGGCAGGTGTCCGGATCCTCGGCACTCCGCCATCGACGATCGACCTTGCCGAGGACCGGGACCGGTTCCGCCGGATCATCGCGAAGCTGGGGATCCCCCAGCCGGAGTCGGGAATGGCGAGCACGCTTGGGGAGGCGATTGAGATCGCCCGAAGGATCGGCTACCCGCTCATGGTCCGCCCCTCCTACGTCCTCGGGGGACGCGCTATGGAGAAGGTTCACGACGAGGAGATGCTCCGGGAGTATGTGGCCAAGGCGGTGGAGATCTCCCCTGAGCGCCCCATCCTGATCGACCGGTTTCTGGATGACGCCATCGAGGCGGAGGCGGATGCCATCGCCGACGGGACCGACGCCTTCGTCCCGGCTGTCATGGAGCACATCGAGCTCGCGGGGGTTCACTCGGGTGACTCGGCCTGCGTGATCCCCCCGGTGAGCATCTCCCGCCGCCACATCGATACGATCGAGGAGTACACCCGGAAGATCGCGGTGGAATTCGGGGTCGTAGGTCTCATGAACATCCAGTACGCCATCGCCGGCGACACCGTCTACGTCCTCGAGGCTAATCCCCGCGCTAGCCGGACGGTGCCGCTCGTGAGCAAGGTCTGCAACATCCCGATGGCGCGACTCGCGACCCAGGTGATGCTCGGGAAGAAACTGCGCGACCTTTCCCTCGTCCGCCGCCCGATCCCGCACTTCGGTGTCAAGGAAGCGGTTTTCCCGTTCAACATGTTCCCGGAGGTCGATCCGATCCTCGGGCCGGAGATGCGATCCACCGGCGAGGTCCTCGGTATGGCGGAGAACTACGGGGAGGCCTTTTTCAAAGCGCAGGTCGCGGCCTCGCAGCTCCTTCCCACCCGTGGAACGGTTCTCATCACCGTCACCGAGCGGGACCGTCCAGGGGCACTCGAGGCGGCCCGGCGCCTGGCCGAGCTGGGGTTCTCCATCATGGCGACCGAGGGGACGCAGAAGTTCCTTGCGGAGAACGGCATCGCCTCTTCGCCGATCCTGAAGATGCACGAGGGGCGCCCCAATATCACCGATGCCATCAAGAACGGCGAGATCCACCTGATCATCAACACACCGGTGGGGAGGGCGAGCGTTCACGACGATTCCTACATCCGCAAGGCGGCCATCAAGTACCAGGTTCCTTACATCACGACGACCGCCGCTGCGATCGCGGCCGCCAAGGGGATCTCGGCATTGCGCCAGGGACAGGGCGCGGTCAGAAGTCTCCAGCAGTACCACGCGAGGGTCACAGGGACAAATCCTGACCCCGCTATCGAAAATTGAGGGGGTTTCGAGAGATCGTGCCCACTCGTTTTATTTCCGTCCCCGTAACGAAGTTGTACTTTCCAGCGTTTCGAATGTTGAATGTTGGATAGGGGTAGGGACCCTCCCTTCTTACTTATTTTTTCCGGTTCTTGGTTCCCATAGATTCATCTGCGGTTTTTTCGGGAATCTTCGTTTCCTTCATTTTGGTTTTTTTCTCTTTTGACGCATAATATTTTTCCACAATAATTCCACAGAAAGGACATGTGGAGAACTCAATATCAATTCTAATGTAATTACAATTAGGACAACAATTTGTCTTGTTTACCATGTCATTTCCTCAAATTTTCTTACAAGAATATGATTCCGCATCTTGTTGTTCCAATCGAGGTTCAATTTTCATGCCGGATGCGGGGGCTCCGTGCATCCGACCAGCCGACCCCTATTGTGGCGCCTTGGGCTGCGCAGGGGAAGCCGATGCAGAAGATACCGTTTGTCTGATCGCCTCGAATTCGAAACGCACCCGGAAGTGGGGTGGGGGAAGGAGCTAGTCGTATGCCGCTAAAATCCTGGAAGAAGCTCTCGGAAGCGACCATCTTCCGGAATCCTTACTGGACGTACAAGAGGGACACCTTCGAGCTGCCGTCGGGAAAACCTGGCGAGTACCATTACGTACATACGAACGGTTCTTCCATGGTCGTCCCGATCGTGGGTGATGGATCCATGTTACTGGTGAACCAGTATCGCTATCTGGTGGGCAGGGAGAGTAGGGAGTTCCCCTGCGGGAGCGTGAAGGAAGGCTCCACTTATGAGGAAACGGCGAGGCGGGAACTGGAGGAAGAGACCGGCAATTCCGCGAAGAGCCTGCTCATGGTCGGGGAGTTCAATCCCTACAACGGAGTCACCAACGAGATGTGCCACGTATATATTGCGAGGGATCTGCAATACATTGGGGGAACGCCGGATGAAACGGAGGAGTTCGAGATCCTCCGGGTGACGTCTGCCGGAATCGAAACGCAGATCCGATCAGGCGTCATCTGGGACGGGATGACGATCGCTGCATGGTCGATCGCAAAGGCAGCGATCAAGAATCGGAAACGCCGGAAGTAAGCATTGGAGCATGTCGAAAATCGGAAATATTTTCAACCAGCGAGTGGCTCAAGGTCCGCCGGAAATCGTGGGGAAAGGCGGTACCCGCAGTTCGGACAGTCGCGGAATCGGAAGCGGCATGGGGAGCAACGGAATCGATCGCCAAAATCCATTGACATCGGTTTTTGAAAATGTATAGTTGGAAAAACGTTCACGCGACAACCAGCCCGCCCAGCAGGATGCATATATGTCTATCGCCAAACATCATGCACTTGCGCCGCACATAACGCATCATTGGAAGAAAATCACCGTCTCGGATCTTGATTTTGCCCCCGCCACCGGACTGGAAAACGGAAAGCTGCTCATCCATCGTGATGAGTTAATCAGCCGATTACAATCCGATCCCAACATCAGAAATGTCAAAGTGGACATTGTCCATCCCGGGGAGTCGGTACGGATTGTTCCCGTCAAAGATGTGATCGAACCCCGCTTGAGTCTCATCCCGGGTTATCAGGTCTTCCCCGGAGTTCTTTCCGGGTGGGATCCCGATACCAACAGGATTCCTTCCGGGGAAATCGTGTCTGTATGCGGAATGGTGGTAACCACAGTGGGATCCATTGTGGGCTTTCAGGAAGGTGTCATTGATATGTCCGGTCCGGGTGCAAAATATTCGCTCTTTTCCCAAAATCATCATCTGGTGCTGGACATTACCGTACAGGAAGGGATAGGACGACACGATCACGAGAAAACCGCAAGAATGGCCGGTTTCAAGGCCGCTGATTACATCGCCAGACACGCGTTGAACAAGCCGCTTGCAGGGAACGCCCACGAAACCCTGATCAATCCGGTATATCCAGGTTCCCCCGGAAGGCAAGGATCCGCCGAGCCGAAAGGTCTGCCCAGAATTGCCTACTTATATATGCTTCAAACCCAGGGTCTCCTCCACGATACGTATTATTGCGGAATCGATGCCAAAAAGATGCTCCCCAGGTTCATGGTACCGTCCGAAGTGCTGTTTGGCGCCATTGTCTCCGGCAATTGTGTTTCGGCGTGCGACAAGAACACAACGTATCACCACCAGAACAACCCCATTGTGCTCGAACTCCTCCGAAGAGACAAAACCGACTGGAACTTTGTCGGCTGCGTCCTTACCAACGAAAACGTTACCCTGGGCGAAAAACAGCAGTCGTCCACGTTGGCAGCCGGGCTGATTGCGTCCTTGATTCCCGACGGTGTCATCATATCCAAGGAAGGTTTTGGCAATCCGGATGCGGATCTCATGATGAACTGCTCCAAAATCGAAGCGCATGGCATCAAAACGGTTCTGCTTACCGATGAATTTGCGGGACAAGCCGGAGCCTCGCAATCCCTGGTCGACGGCCACCCTGACGCCAATGCCATTGTTTCCACCGGAAACGCCAATGAGGTGATCGTTCTGCCACCTTTGAAAAAAATCGTAGGCGATGACCGCGTGATCACGAAAATGGCCGGCGGCTCCAGTAAATGCCGGCTCCCGGACGGCAGTATCGCCGTTGAGCTTCAAGTACTGATCGGATCCACCAACCAATTGGGATTTGAACGAACGTCAGCGAGGTTTATATAAATGTCCGGCACATCCCGGAACAAACAATACCGGATTGTTCATTACCTGAATCAATTTTTCGGGGGTGTGGGCGGCGAGGAGCAGGCCAACTGCGAACCCCGTACCATCCAGGGTTCCAAGGGACCCGGGCGGCTTTTTGAAAAATTTTTCCGCGAGCAAAATGTTCCTGTCGAAATCGTTGCCACGGTCATTTGCGGCGACAGCTATTTTGCCGAAAACCAGGAGAAGGGTCTTGGGGAAATACTTCCCGAGATCCAAGGGTACAGCCCGGATTTGGTCATCGCCGGGCCAGCGTTTAATGCCGGAAGATACGGAATGGCCTGCGGCGCGATCTGCTCTTCCCTGAATCCGTTGGGCATTCCTGCCATCACGGCCATGTACAAAGAGAATCCGGGGGTTGATCAATACAGAAAAACAGCCTTGATCGTCGAATGTGCCGACATTGTTACCGGGATGGAAGATGCCGTCCAAAAAATGGTCCGCCTTGGCAAGAAAGTTTTGCAGGGCGAGAAGATTGAATTTCCCAAGGCCGAAGGCTGCTTTGAACAAGGCCTAAGGAAAAATTATTTCCATGCCGAGCCGGCCTATCAGCGCGCCATTGCATTGCTCCTTCAAAAAATCGGTAGTGATTCGTTTGAGACCGAATATCCCATTCCCTTTTTTGACCGTGTCGATCCTCAAGCCGCCATTGGCGACCTGAAGGGGTTGACCATTGCCCTGGTCACTTCCGGTGGTATCGTGCCCACAGGAAATCCGGACCATATCGAAAGCTCCAATGCATCCAAATACGGGAGATATTCTCTGGAAGGGTTGGAAAAACTGGAGACCAAAACCCATCAGTCCGCACACGGCGGATATGACAACACCTATGCCAACCATGATCCCAACCGGGTGCTTCCCATTGACATGATGAGGGAACTGGAAAAAGAGTTGGGCTTCAAACAGCATGAATGGTACTACGCGACCGTCGGAAACGGCACCTCGGTAGACAGCGCCCAGAAATTTGCGAAAGAAATTGCGGTGGAGCTGATTCGGGATGGCGTGCAAGCAGTCATCCTCACTTCCACTTGAGGAACATGCACTCGTTGCGGGGCAACGATGGCAAAAGAAATAGAACGCGCCGGAATCCCGGTGGCTCACATATGTTCCATCATCACCATTTCCCAGACCGTGGGCGCCAACAGAATTATACCGGCCATTGCGATACCCCATCCCCTGGGAAATCCCAAGCTCTTGCCGGATGAAGAAAAAGATCTACGACGGAATCTGTTGAAAAAAGCGTTCAAGGCGCTTCAGACACCCATCGATGAACAAACCGTTTTTCTTGATTCGTAGTTTGCATCCCACAGTCGATATCTCCTATGGATAAATAAGTGCGTCAGGGAGACCATCTCGTTGAAATAAGCGAAATTTCTTTTGATAAAGAAGTATTAGAGTCGGATATTCCCGTTTTGGTAGACTTTTTCACTCCCCCGTGCGCTCCCTGTAAAGCCCTGATTCCCGTTCTTGAACGAGTAGCCAGGAAATTTGACCAAATGAAAGTCGTCAAAATCAATGCCTGGAATAACCAAAACCTCTGTGCCCGATATAACATTGTGGGTGTTCCGGCGCTCCTTTTTTTCAAGAACGGGCAAAACGTTTTAAGAATTGATGGGTTTGATGCTTCAAGTGAAAAAAGAATTGAAGAGATCTTGAAAGAATTGGTCGAGAACTAAAATGAATGCAAGCCACGTGATCATCAAAAAGTGTTCCAATATCCTCGTTCATCTTCCCGATTTTGTCCGTCACGGTTCCAAACCATCAAGAGAAATAAAAAAGCATCCAGAGCTTGCAGGTAAATTGAAGAGTCATTTGCGAAGTTTTCAGGAAGCGGTGGGCTATGCTCCCAATCAAGTCTTCATCGGTAATATGGAACCGGACAAGCTGAGAACGGTAAAGCAGCCGTGGTTTCATCATCTCTTGGATAGTGGAGACAACTGCGGCAGATTTGGTCCTTTCGGAGAAATCATGCCCCAGGAAGAGTTCTACGCTCTTTTAAAAGGGGCGACGGATGAATCGTCCTATGACCTGGTTTGGCTAGAAAAGACTTTTTTGGATGAAATCGTTTTGCCGGTGATCAAAGGACACTCCTTATGCCATTCACATGGACTGCTTCAAAAATTACGCAGTGGCAAACATATCGAAGAAATTCATAAAAAAATAAACCAGGACCGTTCGTTGCCTCTTTACCATGATGATGTCCTGGTCGGCTGTTTTCAACGACATCATGAAGAAGACGAATCGTTGCAAGCCGATGTGCTCATGGAAAATCTGATCACCAAGGCCTCGGCATTTTTGGCGCTTACCCACTTGCTCGATGGCTCCCGATTTCATGCGTCGGATATTGATTTTATTATCAGCTGTTCCGAAGAAGCCGCTGGCGACAGGTATCAGCGAGGAGGCGGCAATCTGGCCCGCGCCATAGGCGAAATGGCCGGGTGCCGTAACGCCACTTCTTGCGATATCAAATCGTTCTGTGTCGGTCCCCATTATGGCATTCTGCATGCGGCGGCTCTGGTCAAGGCGGGGTTATTCAAGAATGTGGCTGTCGTGGCAGGCGGTTCACTCGCCAAACTGGGTATGAAATTCCAGGGGCATCTCGATAACAACATGCCCGTTTTGGAAGACGTTATCGGCGGTGTCGCCTTCCTGGTGACGGAAGATGACGGCTACTCGCCGATCCTTCGGCTCGATCTTTTAGGGAAATACCCGATCGGCGCCGGCGGATCGCAGCAACGCATACAGGAAAGCCTGATCCTGGAACCGCTGAAGGCCCATGGCTTGAAAATAACGGACATTGACCGCTATGCCACCGAACTTCAAAATCCCGAGATCACTTTGCTGATCGGTCAGGATGACATTCCTCTGAAAAACTACCGGCTGATTGCGGCATTGGCCGTCCAACAAAAAGAAATTGACAAGTCCCAGATGAATGAATTCATCGAAAAACGGGGACTGGTGGGATTTGCCCCGACCCAGGGGCACATTCCCG
>Ga0209641_10000466_pt1 | contig 36997 bp, 44 predicted proteins | sample RifCSP16_1_FD_184022 | JGI IMG/M metagenome (GOLD analysis project Ga0209641, IMG submission 184022) | Soil microbial communities from Rifle, Colorado - Rifle CSP2_sed 16_1 (SPAdes) (version 2) | ecosystem: Environmental > Terrestrial > Deep subsurface > Rock core/Sediment | place: Rifle... | reverse complement strand
TGACGATCTCGAGGGTCTGGCTGAGGAATTTTACGAGAACGGTAGCCTGAGTTACCGCTGTAACTACAAGGCAGGCAATCTCGAGGGCCTGGCTGAGGAATTTTACGAGAACGGTAGCCTGCGTTACCGATATTACTACAAGGCGGACAAGCGAGAGGGCATGGCTGAGGGATTCCACGAGGACGGCAGCCTGCGTTACCGATATTCCTATCAGGCGGACAAGCGGGAGGGTCTGGCTGAGGACTTTTACGAGAACGGCAGCCTGCGTTACCGCTGTAACTACAAGGCGGGTAAGCTGGATGGCCTGTATGAGGAATTTTACAAGGGCGGCAGGCTGCGTTACCGATATAACTATCAGGCGGGCGCACGGGATGGTCTGGCTGAGGAATTTTACGAGAACGGCAGCCTGCACACTCGCTGTGACTACCGAGCCGGCAAGATAGATAGATGGTATGTCGGAGGTATTATATCGGGAATATCAAAAACCACCTAAAACAGTAACTGTTCATGCCTTACCTATAAAAATTTATAACGGTTTGTCAATGATTTCCTCTATGACAATTTCTTTATGATTCTTGGTTTTGAGATAATCTTTAATATTCAATATATAATATCTCCAGTTTGCCAATTCAAGAAGAAGTTCCCAAAGATATTTTTTCTCTAGAATCGGACATCGAACCTCCTGTTCCAACCAAAAAATTTGATTTTCATCGTCATTTGTCAAATACTTATATCTCATTCCAGTAAATGGAACCCTTTCCTTTGTTAGCCTTTCTTTAGATACGCAAAAACAGTCGAAACAATTATTGATAATACGGAAGCAATTATACCTGTGAAAAGATAAATGACAACTCCTTGCTTGCCTTGCTCTATTTGTAAATTAACAATTCTCTTTTCCAACCCATTACATTCATCGTCCCTCTTGCTCAACCAAGAAAGAGCGCTATCTAATTTTGTCTCAATCCGAGCCAATCTTTCTTCCGCTCTTGGTATTTCCGACATAGCTTCCTCCTTCTTAACTTAATCCAAATTCTTTTTTCGCATCAACCGGAATTGTGCTATGTGCAATAGCTAAAGTATTTTTCAAATCCTGTCCTCCTTCAGTATTTTTAGTACTAAATTCTTCAATAGCCTGACCAGTAGACAGCAGTAAATTTCTGCGTTCCATCGCTCGCTTTGCCATCATCGTAGCAAAACCAATTAAGCCTAAGCCTCCCGTACTGCCTCCTATTATTGTTGCCAACGCGCCTTTTGTCCATTCCCAACCCAAACTGATACCTTCTTTTGCCTTTTCAATATTGTGAGATGCTAAAGTTGCTTGTCCAGCAGCATACATACCATATTCAACTACAGACATTTTAAGAATGTCTTGTAAAGTAGTTTCTTGTGCCTTTCCTAATATTTTAGCAGTACCATCAGCATTTAGTATCCCATCTATTGCATTTGCTGCAATATTAGTTATTCCTTCAATTTGCCCAGGTGTAGTAGACTTTGATACTGCGAACAATCCAGCTCTTGCCACAGAAGCAATCTTTAATTGTTTGTCTGTCTGCATTCTCGCAATTATTGGAATACTTGTAGACGATATATTTTTTACCGTTTCCAATTGCTTTTCATTTGGACGTGGACTTTCGATAGTGAAAGCCTTCATTATACTTCCGCAACCAACCGTTCCCAAAAATACGAGGATTAAAATAATTTTAATTATAATTTCTCCTTTCTAATTAGATTTTTTTATCATTTGGTAATATTTTTTTCATATCAATTTTTGACTGCAACATTCCATGCACACCCGCCATCGCTCCCAGAGTAACTATTACAAGGGAATATAATTCTATTCTGTGTGTAACGTCTACGGTATCATTAAAAATTAGATACGCAACATAATTTACACTACACATACCTGTTAATACAGTTATTAATTTTTTATATCCGTCTAATATTTTCATCTGCTCCCTCCTGGCACTGCCTGTGCATCATCCTGGCCTGTCTGCGGACGAGTTATCATTAAACCACCGTATGTACCTAAACCTGTTTTCGGTATTCCGTGAATAGCCAAGGACCTTCCAATATCCGAGAGATACACCTTTGCGACTGCCGAGGGGCCAAAAATTATTCCCATTGCCAGGGGGATATTCCCTGTAATTATTGCACTTAGTGAGCTAATTGCCTGAGATAAAGCCCACGTCGATTGCCCAGTTTCCCTGACAGTCATCTCTGCATATTTTCCGCTGGATTGCATATATTTTCCTACGTTCACAATTCTTTTCATCCTTTTTATTACTTCATCAGTAAATCCATCTTTCCCCGTCATACGCCTTAGTAAATATTCATTGTCTTTAATATTTTTTGTCAACGTGGAAAAACTAAAACCACTATATTCACGTCCCCCTGTTAGCAAGCTGGCAGGATCTATCTTCTGCCCTCCCAGAAGTATCTTTTCGGATAAGAAATATCTCATTTTTGCCCGTGTCTCGGTATCTGATATTTTATACAATCTGTTAAAATTATGTGCAGCATATTTTGATTTTCCACTAGTATAAAAAGAATCTATAATAAATTTTGGGTCTCTACTTTCTACTAACTTTTTCATAAACGAGAAATCAACTTTATTGAGTGGTTTGCTTGCAATAAATATTCCTTTATTTATGGAATCATCTAATAATTGCAATTCGGTTTTATTATATACTTCAGGTAACGTATTTGCGTATTTCTGCATTATTTTTTTAGAATACTCAGGGTCTAACATCCTTCCTTTATTACCCAATATTCTATTAGTAAATTCTGGTTTTATCAATTTATCAAATTGCGTTTGCCCAATTGCTTTTTTGATAACCCGGACATCGGCAATATCGTCTATTTTGTCCAGCACTAAGGCTGGATTAGTTTTTAATAATCCACGGATTTCTTCTGTTAGTTTTTTAAATTGTCCATAATAGGTATTGGCGTCTCTTGCTGCTTTTAATAACCCACCTCCTTTTGCTCTGGCAAAAGAATTAAGGTCTCTTTCAATTGAATTAAATAATTCAGAATAAGCTCTTACTTCCGTACTTGCACCTGATTTTGTTAGTCCCACAATTCCTGCATCTGTCATTTTCAATGCTGGATTTAATAAACGCAAATCTGCACCGATATTAGATTTAATATTGGCAATTTCTTGATAAGGAATAGCATCCTCTCCTTTCCATCCCCAATTTCTTGAAATATGTAGCAATCTTCCCAGTAATTTTGGGTCTCTGTCAACTGCTGGCTGTTTACTCAATATATCCAACCATTTTTCGCTTGCTTTTATTGTATTAGTCTGAGGAATAAAATCAGAGTCCGATAATAAAGCATCTCTTATTGCATACAATTCTCGTGCCTTTTGTCCTGCTGCTTTATTGCTTATTATCAATGCTTCACTAGTTGCTTCACTAAGTTTTACAGGGGGTAAGGTACTACCCAAAATAGTTTTAATGTTAGTCCTTAAATCAGTCAATTGTCTTTGATTTTTTGCTACGTGCTTTATTAAATAATCATCGACTTTATCATAAATTATTCTTCCTAAATCTTCGGGATTAATTTTTTGACCACTGGAATTAACAATATTACTCGTTTCCGTTATTATATTTCTTATGTTTTTTTTGTCGAATTCATTCAAAATAGAGGCTGACCCTAAAAGTCTACCCATGCCACCCTCTAGAATGGCAAGCGATTTTGATTGCTTGACTTCTGAAGACAGCAACTTCACTCCAATTTTTCTTGCCTGCTTTTCCGTTTCTATAGCTTTTTCTGAGGGACGTTTAAGAAATGAGGGCAAATAATCTTTAATTGTCGCGCCATGCTTTTCTATGTCCCCAAAAGTTTTCCCCCATGCAAAATCTTTAGCATATTGTAATAAATCTTGTCTTAAAGTTAATGGTTCGCGACGACCCATAGCAGTATCAAATAATCTTTCTGCCCCTTGTTCCAAAGCATTCATTCCGCCTGCCCCTACTGGCCCAAAAGACATACCACCATAGTATGCCAATGCTTGTGCCGATGGAGTCGCAATATCTTTCGCTTTTACTATCGCCGTATATACTTTTGGATATTTCTTCGCCCAACCAGGAGCATCAACTGGTATTTCCATTGGCTTTGTAAAGTAATTAACGTCAGTCTGAACGTTGCCGCTCAAATCAATTATAGGTTTTTTAATTTGTTGAACCATTGATTTGAAATCTGGTACTTGCGAAGTGGTTGGGGGTAGCTGTGACACCATCCCTGCTGATCCTTGCTTTATATTTTCCTTTGTAGGGGGAGCAGGCTTTGATAAATAATCAACAATTTCAATATCTTTATATTCGGAATTCCTTGCGGTTTTTATCTTGTCTTGCAAACCACCCTGTAATGAACCAAGATAATTAAGAATTTCACCTTCACTATAGCCAGCTTCTTTCGCAATCTGGATTTTACTTGATAGATTGTCTACTACTGCTGGCATTTATTTATTGTCCTCTGAAAATGTCATCAAGGGAAGGTCTTGCCGTTGCTTCTTCTGGTTCTTGAATCTTCATATCAAAAGGCATTTCTTCCTTCCCATACCTAGATTCAATCTGACTTGCAATAGCATTGTATGCTTTTATCTGGATTCTTTGTCCTTTTTCTGCAATATCAAATAACTTTGTCATAGATTGCTTCGTTAGCCTAATATCTCCTCCAGCTATTTTTTCAGCATACTCTCTATCTGCATCTGATAATCCAGTACCTGAACCAAAGTCTTTAATGATTTTGCCAACGAGCTTTCCGGTAGAAGCCGCAAATGCTTCCGTATTGGCTGCCTTTTCACCGCCAATATTAAATCCAGCAGTTTTTAACCACTTATCTAAACCAAGTTTTATATTAGCACCCGCCCCTGTATACATACCAGCATCAAGATTCTTTTTAGCTTCTTTAATATTCTGTATTGTTTGGGCTGACAATTGTGCATTTTCCCTTTGCTTAGTAAAGCTTTCCGCCGTAGTCTTCCCCAACTCCTCAAGGAATTTTTTACTTGTACCCAAATTTATAGTTGTTTGTGGCTTTGTTGCAAACTTCTCAAATTTCGCCTTTTCATTTTCTGTTAAATTTTCAGAATATTCAAACTCCCTTGCAGAAAGTGGTAAATTTTTTCGATTCGCTATCTCTCTTTCTTCGTGCAACCCTCGATAAACCTGTTCATTCCTTTTCAATTCACCGTGAGTAACACTATTATCCATAATTAATTTATACAGATTAGGGTCACTTTGTGGATTTGCATAAGTTCCTATTATATTTTTAAATTCCTTTTCTTGTTCTAAAGAATCGTCAGGAATATTTATAATGTCTTTATAATTTTTTTTAATATAAGCCGTAATTCTACCTTGTTGAAGTCGATTTGCAGTTTTAAGGCGATTTATTGGTTCGGCAAATATAGCATCAATTGCTTTTGGATGTTCAAGAAACCCCTTCCATGCTTCTAAAGCAAGCCCAGCCTTGAACTTTCCAGTGGCATCTAATTGTGCATTAATACCGGTTACCTGCATAAAATTGCGGAGAACGTCACTTGTAACACCAATATTTTTTGCAAATTCGTTTGGGTCTATTGGTTTATTGTATGCTGCTTTTTGTTCTTCCAGCAAGGCTATATTATTTCTTGATTCCTTAAGTTTTAATACATTTAATTCAGTAATTGGAGTCTGGTCTACCCGGTCTAATTCTTTTTGCCTAAGCAAATCGGCATGTTCTGTTTGCCTTTGTCTCATTTCTGCTTGGTTTTGCAATAATCTGTTTTTGTTTAATTGTAAATTTATCAACATATTGCCAGCTTCGTTAAACCCGCTAACTCCACCAGCAATTGCTCCGATCATTCCCATACCCGGCATAATTACCCCCTCTATTTATTTATAAATATCCAGACCCATGTTATAGCCATTGCAATAAAAGCTGATTGACGTATTATTTTACCCACGCCATGCTTGAAAAAAGAAATACTACATGGCTGAGTTAGTACCATTAGATTTGCAACAATAGCCACAATTGGATCATTAACCATGTTCGCCGTTATAAATAATACCCAAAACGGTAAATTATTTTTCTTTAACATATTTTTACTTATTGTACATATGGCTAGCATAGTACAATCCAAAAGCGGTCGGGCTAATTCCGCCCAATACCGCCCCTCCCCACGGGGTGCTGAAAAAACTTGCTTTTGCGGCTTCTTGTCCCGACATGGCTGCAAAAGAAGTGGCGGCGTCCATACCGCTAGTTCCTGCCGCAGCAGCATTCATTGAAAACCCCATATATGCACCGGCGGCCGCAGTTATTGCAAGCTTAACAGCATTGCTTATTTGTTGCATTTTAAATATTGCCTGCCGTGTTTTTAATTCTTCTTCACCTAATGCAATAGATTCTTGCCCTAATATTTGCTGATTATTAGTCGCTTCTTTTTGGAACTGTAATTGTCTGCTGAATAATTGCTTGCTTAATTCCGGTTTTAGCGTGCTTTCCACGTAATTCTGTGCAGTTTTGTAACCCACAGGAACGCTAGCCTGCCCTACGCTTGCTAAATACCTGGCACGTTCAAGCTGTACTGGGTCTAATTTATTTAGAGTTTGCTGGTCTAGCCTTCCAGGTATATCAAGGTTATAAGGCTGCGATAAATTAAGAGTGACACCCATAATTATGCTCCCAATAACAAATAATACGTTATATTAATCATGCTAGAGATAAAAGCTATTAAGGACAACGAGCCTAACCCGAAGAACATTGAGTCTTTTGCCTGTTCTTTTTGCTGTTCTAATTGTTTTTTCTGTAATTGCAATTGCTGTTCTTTGTATATGCGGTCGCTCTCCGCCTCTCTCTTCCTTTCTAGCAATACTTGCGATTGTTGTTGGCTTGCCATCTCTGTTTCAAGAATTCCTTGCGCTATTCCTGCCGCTTCTTGCTGCCCGGTACTGGTTTTGGTTAAAAATTTGCTCCGGTCTAAACCTATCGTGCTAAGTCTTGATTGTGATTCTTCTAGTAATGGCAACATATTAAGTCTCCTCTTTCTTTCTTTGGCGTATTATTTTAAAATTAACACCGGCATATAAGGGTTCAAATGGAATTATTTCATTGTTTGTAGTTAATTTAAAATTAAGACTATGAAATATATAATTACCTAAGTTAACGTCTTCAGCAGGTATTGCAATTCTATAATTCAATCGTTTCGGTGATAAATTAAATGTCGTTCCGCTGCTTTTTGCATCGCCATAATGAGTACAAACAACGGAATTAGCAGTAAGTATTTTTGATACCTGCGGAAGCGATATTGTCCGTATTTGAGTTTGATACATAATACTACCTTGATATATGGCTAAATCAGGTGTTTGGAATTCGGAAACAATATCGCTTCCATCAAACGTTTGACCATTTTCCAGCCTTTCTAAATATCCAGTATCTATGCTACCATAATTATAATGGTAACCATTGCTATCATGTATGCCAATTTCACATTGCAAATACTTTCCGGCACTTCTGTCTGTTTCGTACCATTTCTGCCGTCTTAAATCCCAGACTACTTCCTTATTAAGCGTTGTCGAACTCCCTGAAGCAAAATACCAATGCGCTCTCAACCCGATGTCGTCCCAAGATATAACAGATTTATGTGCCATCGCCTTATTGATACATTCGGCTTTTAGTGGATCGAAATAATTAGAGATATTATCAGATATTATCATAATGGAATTGCCATTATAATAATAAATACCTGACACGCCCTGCCATATTAAAATCTGATGTGCCTGTAATGGTGAATATTCCAATCCAACAGGGCTTGCTTTCATTGTCTCCGGCGCATTGCAGCCGATTGCCGAAGACAATTTTATTATTTTTCTGTTTTCAGGATTATCGCCTTCAATAACAAACGTTTCAGTCTTTTTACACACAACAATCGAGCTTGCCACTCCTGACGTATATCTTACGAATAATTCCTTAGCGGCTACCAGTTCCGTATTGTTTTGGAAATTCAGGGGATCGCCTGCGTCTTTGCCATTAAAGACATTATAGGTATTTAATCTTGTCGTGATGCACTCGCTTTTGTTTTCGTAAATATTATTGAAAAGCCATAATCTGTTTTGCGCAAGCAGTCCGAATTTATACGGATTTATTTTCTTTTGAACGGGGATACCGCTGATATAATAACACAATATACCGTAATCATCTGCGCCACTTGTTACGGCATTCCAGCGTATTCTATAATAATATAATTTATCCTCTTTACCAACGTTGGTTCTGAATTCAATGTTTTCTTCTATCGGATCCCATGTAATAAACCCGCTCTGCCCCATTGTGGCATCAGCAGTTGTATAAGTGCCATCAATAATATTCTTTATTTTCTTCCATGTCGAACCATTCCAATAATAAACAGACGCTTGCGCAATATTTACATTTTCTTTCCCCGGTATAAATTTCAATTGGATACCAGTCGTTCTTTCGTTAAAACCCGCAGCAATAAACGTCCCAACGGAAGAATTTCCAAGTTTCATATATGTCGATTCATCGCCTTTAACGGTTTCGTCCCAGGTATATCTATCTTCAAATACATTGATAGTATTGTCTTCATATTTTTCTGTGGCAGGAATATATTTTTGGACGGATATTGCCGTCCGGGGTTCGCCGTCCCAAATGTCTCGTATTCTCTGGAATGGTTCATCAACGGTTACTTGGCTTATTGTACAAGTATTAATCGCATCGGTAACTACAGCTTTATACCAATAACCAAATATCCCGTCCATAATCGAAGGTTTCGCGATATTTGCCGTAGAATTAAAACTGACAATACCCGTTTGCGCTAACGAAATACCGCCTACGGACGTGCCATCGGCGATGTTCGAGCATATTATCCAATCCTCGCCATCCCAGTAATACACTTGTATAGTGCTTGTGCTGGTATTAGCGGTAACTATGTAAAATTTAATTGCCTGCACAGGCATTACGTTCCCGATTCGCATTGTCGCTCTCTGTGACGTGCCATAACTATCAGTTGCTGGCTCAAAAGCGCTAGTATGCCGGACTACGTTGGAAATTCTTATTTCGACAAAATACCCAAAATATGGATTTGCTCCGGCTTCGTTTGCACCAATATACAAAACACCTGCAAGCATATCGGCAATTCTGTTTGTGTCGGAAAAAGCATTTAGTAAATATCCATCTGCAAATATATATTTTTTATTATCTTTTTCATCGAATTCCAGGTGAATCCACTTGTTTACTCTAACAACGTCTGCATCAGTAGTATAAGTTTTATCAACTACTTTTCTGCAAGTCCAAGTAACTGTGTTATCAACAATTGTAGCTCCAACAGTATTTACCCATACTGGCTCTACCCCACCAGTAGTACCAGCAATTGTGCATTCGTGGAAATAGCCACTTGCTACAGTAGGAATAACAGCATCGTTTAGATTTTTAGCTACACCATTAGCCCAAACCGTACTTGGACTTGTAAATATTTTAAATGCAACAGACCCATCGGTATTAACATACCAACGCCAATATCTTTCTGCATCTGTTTTTTGTCCCATCAGACTTCGTATAGCAGATAAATCAGATATTCTAAACCAGCCATCAAGGCAAATATTTCCCCCACTGAAATTGAAATCAGCATCATCAGGAATAGTTAGCCAATCGCCTGTGCCATCTAAATATCCAGATGAAGGCTCGAAATGTTTATATGTAGTGCTTATCTGCGCATTTCCTACTGCCGTAATTGTATGTGGTGTTGTTGGCGAAGAATCAGTAAATGTCGCACCTTCACAATGCAACAATAACATAACATTGGCGTCCATCGTGCTAGCGGTTGTAATTGTTGCTATGTTTTCGGCATCGGTTAAACTATTTTGAACCTGTTCCGTATAATCTTTTTTGAAATCGCCATTAGGATCGTAAATAATAAAACTCGACACCTTGTTTTCATTACCACCCCATAAAAGAGTTTTTACGCCATTGCAATAAACTATATGCCCTTGCGGGGCATCGCTGAATGAACCTACTGTTGCACCTGAATCATCTGTATATAACGGGGAGGCATCGAAATCGCCTTGATTCGGAATACTTGTACTATTTTTATAAACTGCCGACGCAGTCTCGGCAGAATCGAATGCCTGCGCTAAAATATAACTTTCCGAAACGGGTTGGTCTTTTCTTAACTGGTGTAGTCTTCTTATTTTAGGCTTTGACAAGGGAGAGGTGTTAATTTTAGACATACCGGGTATACCAATAATGCCGTTATCGGTATATCTCATATTTTTTAAAATTTTGAAATTGTCTATAACAAAAGAACGCTCTCCTGGCTCTATTAATTTAGTGGAATCGTAAGCAGTAATTAATTTCCCGCTTAATCCTATTTGGACAGAGATTAATTTTTCGTCTTGCATATATTACCGCCTGCGTTTTTTGAAATTTACTCTAAATCCCTGCCGATTTAAATTTAAATTAATATTAGTAGCCGCTCTCTTTATTTCATTATTTGCTAAAATATATAAATTATCCCCAAAATTCGGGGACCTATCTTTGTATTTATAGAGAAACATTGCATATTTAATAAGCGGAGCGTTGTATTGGGAGAGGAACCTGAACGTTCTGTAATCCGAATAAACGGGATCCGGACGTTGTTGATAGTAAACGGTTATGGTATGCCCACTCGTAGAAGGCGGAGGGTCTAGAATTAATTGTAGCCGCCCTTGCGGAACGATTACAAAGCTATCAGCCAGCCCCCATTGATTAGTACCATTAAATAAAGCAGTTTTTAAAATAGTACTCGATGTCTTTTCTAGCACAATGCCATCAGAACTATCGGTCGTATTATGTACAATATCGCCGGCATTTACATTTGAGAAATCCGATGCGCTTGCCGTTAAAATACACTCACCACCGCTTAACGTTCCAGTAGCCGAAGTTACGCCTGTTATCTTATCCGATAATATTGCATCTATAATACTAAACCTATAGGGTATGGGAGTTGAATCAGTTTGATTTTGATAGACAATGTTTTGATATTTGTCCCATTTAATGAATGAATCGGAGACTCCATCATTATATTTGATGAAAAATTCATCATTCGTATCCATTAAATACAATTTAAGAAAATTTGCATTTAGCGGATATGCGGTTTGTTGTGCTATAGTAGTAATTGTTTGTGTAGCACTTAAACAATGAGTGCGATTAACAATTTCCTTTGCTGCCTCGTTAATCCAATAATAACTACTCTTGATATCTAGGAAGGTAGAGGTTGAAGATTCATTTAAGAGCTGTCTAAGACCATATAGCAATTCTTTCCCATCCAATTTACAATCTCCTGAATTTAAGCTTTAGTCGAGGCGGCAGCATGTCCTTCAGAGGTAACAGTGACATATTTCGAGCCACGCGCCGTTACTCTATCCTTCCTTATTTCTTCAACATTAAAATCTTCACCTAAATGGTATCCCATAATTCTACATGCTCGAATAGCCTCATGTCTCGAAATTTTAGAGCCGCCAAAATTCCCTGTAGCTTTAAGATTAAGCGTTTTTGAAATATAAGGATTTTTTATTTTAATACAAGGACTAACGTTCCTTTCCGCTTCCACATGCGGGTCCGCCGTCCCCATTTCCATTTGAGATTTGGTAAATAAGCTACCCCCTATCTGGTCCCTGAGATTCTCGTATTCATCTGCTATCTCTTTTTTTTCTTCGGCTGTAAAGTCATGCTTGCTTTTATTAATACCATCCAACTTCATTTCCATATTTACTAATTCTTGCTTCTTATACATAATATCATTCGGTGGAATTTCATTCCTGGCCATCATTCCTTTTAATGCAACAATCTGATTTTCTAGTTCCAATACATGATTTGGCAGCATATATACTGGATATTCAGATAAAATCTCACCATCCAGTTCGTTATTCTTTCTATCTAATGCACCAAAAAAGAAGTAATTTTTAGCCATAATTTTTTTCTCTCCTAATAATTTGTGATGGAGAGAGGCAAAATTGCCTCTCTCCATAAATAATAAACTAAGATTAAGATACGGTTACGCCAACTGCTAAAGGTTTATATCTAAGATAGAATGCCCAAGTAGCCGTTGAAGCCGCCCCACCAACTACTGTTGTAATAATTCCTGCAGGAACAATTATTGTGCCTGGATTAGCAATCAAGTTTGGGCCAGTTACGCTAAATAAAGCTGCCGTTGCCATTGCTGTTCCCGCCAACGTAACAGTAGAACCTGCTACTGCCGTAGCAAGCGATCCTGTAGCACCCGAAATTGTGCCTGCCGCCCCCTCTGTTGGGTCGGCGCTATATTGAAGCGTTGCTGCGCCGCCATCACCCGTAGTCATACAAAGACCAAAGAGGGCTTCAATTCTAATCGGCCCGCCTGTAATCGTAAAGATAGTAGTTCCGTTTGCCAGGGCAGCCGTAGTCGAAACAGCTACTCTTTCCTGCAAATTAGCTATGCCTTTTGCATAAGCAGAAAGTGATTTTGTAGTCCCAGGGACATAGACACTTGCATCAGTTTTATTGCCAACCACGTCTGCTGCGCTTGCATTACTTGTCGCATCTGCGGTTCCAACAGTTAACCAGTTAATGGCTCCCTTCAGATAAGCCATTAATGTTTTAGTGGCAGCGACTACCGTAACGGCAGCATCGGTTTTCCTGCCGATTGCATCTCTTATTGTAGTATCTGTGGTAGCATCGGCTGTTGGAGCATCAAAATAACCATCAACAATATCAAGTTTACCTTCAATATCGCCAGACAAGATAGTGCCTATCTTTTCGCCCGCCGTAGCATCCGTACCCGTACCGAAGGATTCAAACCATTGCATATCGTTATTGGCTGTCACGTACGTAGTTCCACTTGCCACCCTGACCTTTACGTTCGCAGCCGTACCCGTTGACGTTGCCTGCAACAGAATACCAACGGTAGGACTTGCATTCGTATTATTAATTATAATGTTTTCAAGAAATGCGTTAATCCATGCCGTTCCGTTTTCTATATTACCAGTTGCGAAATCACCAACAATATCTATGTTTCTCAATACAGGTTTTGTTGCAGCCGCAACTTGGATATTCGATTGCTTTTGCGTTCCTAACCCATCGCCAACGAAATATTTCCAGCCATCGATTGTTATCCGCGTTGCATTTGCATCAGCAACGATACAGTCTGTAGTATCTATGCCAGTGCTATCATACCATTCACTCTCAAACATTTTAAAATCTGCGGCATTTACGTCAATAGGCCCCGTTAGAGCATCGATACCTGCGGCAAAACGTGGAGTAACGAGAGTAACGTTGGCGGCCTCAATATTCATATCTGCATTAACAGACGTTTTGAAATTGATAGTCGCCTTTTTATTACCGTTACCAAGAAAAACCACAGTAATACCTGCAATGTCAAACGTCAATGCTCCCGCAGAAGCAACGTTTTCGATATGTCCAGGCAATGCAAAAACAACGTCACCATTGTTCGCTTTACATCTACCAATAGCATAGTCGATAGTAGCGAATGGATTTAATTTATCCCCATTGCTTGTAGAGTCTGTTCCCGCTAGCCAGGATTCACCTGAATCTGCTGAGGCTGCGGAACAAACAAAAAATACATTTCCAACTATTACTGATTCGTTAACCGAACCCATAATTGGAACTCCTCTTGAACTTATCCCATGCGGGAAAGGCGTCATACTCATATATGCTCCTTTATTCAGGAATATCGCCCTGTCTCATGCAATACCAGCCGGAATCCAACCAGCCATTACCCTAAATTCATCCGGCAACCCTCGTCAGATTGCCGGACGATAATTGTAAACTTAGACGACTGTATTCCAATACAGCCATCTCCACCCCACGAAACCGTAGCCGTGTCTTTCGTAGATGCTTTGCATCGTGGCTAAAGTCATAAAGTCGATAGTGACTTTATAATCGGCTTTTGCTCTCTGTATCCATTTCAGAGATTTTTTAACCATATCCATATCAATTAATCCCCATGACGTTGATGAATAATCGCTAAGCAACAAGGAATTGATAGATTTGTACTTACCAGCCTGGACGTTTTTGTTATGTTCAGCAGTATCCAAGCCAAAAGGCGTACCTAAAATCTCTTGTACTTTAAAATCTAATTCGTCTGGATGTATAATTGCATAGTTATCGCCAGTCGTATTAAATCTTATTCCCTGACTATTCCTGAATTTACGCATATTAATTCTAGCAGCAGCCAGAGATAATTTCGTAAGAGCATCCGTTCCGGAATTAGAAAAGCCCGTTGCCGTGCTAATACCAGGAACTTTCGTCTTATGCCCAGTAGAAGCAAGACTTACGCCCTCTCCTGATTTCATGGTATCGAATGCAACGGTATTTGCACGTGCAAAAGTCTGCACGGCATTTTTCCGTCTCAATCTATTACAGCCATCAACCATACCGGCCGCCACTTCCTCTAGCATTCCAAACTTCTCGTCATCGACCAAGTCCCGGTCGGTAGCCACCATAAGACCATATCTTTTCAATTCTATCTTGGTCGTAAATCCCTCATAAAGACTTTGTGTCGTAAATTTGCCATTGAATTCCTGAATATCTCCTAACGTAGATAATTCCATGAATTCCTCGTATGGATTTTTACTATCAGTTATATCCGTATATAAATCCAATACAGGATCGGGAAGCTCTCCAAGCGCTTGCCGTTCTTTTGTCACGTCATATAGTTTTTTTTCCAAAATGGCTGCAAATTGTTGCGACTGTTGAGTTGACATACCCATATTTATTCCTCCTTTCTTTTATGCCCTGGCCATGAAGTGTTCAGGCGAAAATTTGAATTCAACATATTCCTTGCCAGCAACGGATAAGTCCAGTCTTAAAACAATTATGCTGAAGTAATTGGTAGCTGGAGTTTGGGAAATATCGAAAAACATTGACTTGGCATCAATTTGCACAAAACTTTCAAAACAAGGCCTAAGCGGCACTCTTACAAACTTATCTCCCACCGCAATGTCTTGCGGAAAAGAAACATCGTTTGTTTCGACTGTCGTGCTGGTATCATCCGAGATTCTTGCTATGCTCACGTTTGCACCAGACCTTCCAAAGGACGTGCATAAATCTGCAACAGGCGTAAAATCACAAGCATTAGAAGTAAAGCCTAATCCTGTGCTTGAGCCTGTCGTAACCGTTAACAATGTTGGAGCAACGCCCCACGTAGCATTATACAAAGGCGCTCTCAAAATGGTAGCTGCGTCAATTTGCTCGATATATACAAATGGCTGCGGGTCATTTGCCGGTATTGGGCCTTGATTCGCACCCCAAAAATTCCTGGCTGTTTGTGCAGCCTGCGAAGTCATGCCTGTTATTTTATCCTGCAATGTCGTCTCGTCAGTCGTCTTTGTATATGCATTATCGTTAGTAGCAGTTACGACTCCGCATAATACCTGCTTTTGAGACGTATCTCTTGCGCCCGACGCAATTGCTACGAGACCTACGCCATCGCCGGCAGATTTAACTAAAGAACCAACATATAGCGTTGGGCTAGACGTGGAATCTACCGGCACCCACAATCCCTGCCCAGTGCTATTTCTATTGACAACTTCCATAATTTTATCTCCTAATAATCTCCTCTCCAATTTAACGAATGGCACAGAGGGCATCCCGTGCCGGTTATAACATGGATGTGAGGGTCAAGGCCTGGATTCCCGCTCAAATCAGAGGGGAGGGCGACCATTACGTGGAGTATACCGCTCATCACCGACATAGCGGATTCCGGTATGCCTGATTCTGCTCCTTGAGCTTCTTCGATATAGTCCAAATATACAGCCCCGCTTCCGCTCGACTTGCCGCCAAGCGCATCTTTACTCTCATCGCATATTTGACCACAATTCCAACATCGGTAAAGTGCGCCGCCTTCCGGCTCGTCGCCGGGGAGTTTAATTCGCCGGCTTTCTTTGCGGACTTTACTTTTTCGTTGCCATCGCAGTCTTGTCTCATTTCTCATTTATTTGATTTTAGCTAAAGCATCAACCGCCCATTGCCGATCTTCCGGCTTTTCTATATTTTTACCTAATCTTACTAACAACCTTTGAACTTCATCTGATATAACTGGCAATCTTACCTCTCTTGTCGATACATTTGAAGAACCACCTACGCCTGTAGCCATGTTCGTATTTGTACCTTTAAACGGACTTTCTTTTTTAGAAGTCAACGTGGCTATTCTTCTTTTCAATACTGCCGTTTCTGCTTTATTATAAAATCTTTCTGCATCTGCTATTGGATCGCCCGATTGTGTAAATTTCATTGACAACAATTCGTCTTCGATTTCCTTGTCGCCTTTTAAATATGTTTTTTGGAGTTCGTCATATAATTTATCTTCATAATTTTTTTGAGCCGATATTTTTTCAGATTCCTTATCCACTCTTTCTTTTTCCCTTTTTTCGATTTCCATATTTGCCGCTTTTCGGGCAATATTAGCAATTTGTTTAGGATCGTTAAAATCTAAAAGTTCCGATTCTAATTCAGGATCAATAACTTCTTTTGCGACTGGCGTTTTTAATCTAAAAACTTCCTCCCTCAAAAATCCAAAATCGTCTTGCATTTGCTTGATTTTGCGGCCCATATCCGACCGCTCCTCAAGCAATCTTTTCCTTTCCGATTTGAGATTTTCTATTTCTTCATTAATATTTTCTTTCTCCTCTAGCACTGGCTCTAGCGCTGGCTCCAACGCTGCTTCTGTCGTTGTTACTAACATTGCGTCTGGTTCTTTTTCTGCCTTTGACATAAAAACATACTCCTTATATAAATTTAGGCAATGATTGTTTTTCTTACTATCTCACAATTTTTGTTATAGTCGCTAACCATTTTATTCCATCGATTCATAAGATTCAGCATAACCTTTAACTCTATTCTGGCCTCGTCGGTTATTTTGCCGTCTATAACCGCACCAATTCTTTCTTGTATCATCGGCATTAAATCACTTAACAATATTTGTCCAATTTGAGAATCGAACAAATCAATATAATTTTGACATTTAGATAATGTTCTCGTAATTGCCTCGTAACTACTCTGAGGCTTTTTTTTTATATATGTCTGGAACTCGTCGATTTTAAGTTTCTCTAAATTTAGTTCATCGAGCATTATTCATACCTTCCATCGCAGACCGAGCCTGCGTTTCCAATGCAGACTGAGGCACGTTATTTTGATTAGACATAGGCATTCCCGTCATGACGGGCATTTCCTGCCCTTGTGATTTTCCGATAGGTTCTTTGGGATTCAATAATTTATCGGCAAAATTAACATATTCATCGCCCATCAATGCCGCTATTTTTGCAAATACGAAATTAACCATTTTCACGGCATCGGGATGTTGCAAATTTGAAACAATTTGCAATACTTGTTGCCAGTTTTGAATTTTTGCACGTCTACTTACTTCCGTTTCTATTGATTCGCTAACGGGTTTGTAGGTATAATCCAACGTTGGATTGAAATCGTAAGCCTTATCACCCATTAATTTCTCTGCCGTTTCTTGATTAGCAAATTGATATGTCATTTGCGTTATCATCCAATATAACTCCGAAAATAACGTATTTTCCTGAGTTAAATAGCGATAATTATTTCTCGTATCACCTCTGGATTCTGCCCCGGCAACCGCGGTTGCCGTTGTGCTAGCAAACAAAGGCAATGCACCCGTTGTAGTTGGGAACGTTGCGCTAACAGCCTCCTCTTTATTGGTAAAATATTGAGTCTGGGCTAATGCCCCACTAATATCGGACGATATTTGTATCTCTTTTAAATCTCTCTCCGGATCGTCAAGCATTATAATGTGTTCTGGCGCAAAATAAATAGATTCATTATCTTCTATTGCGTTTCTTCTGCCTTTTAGTACCGGCGACATTGCAAATTTCACGCGATCATTGCTCATATTTATATTATCATTAATGGCTATTTGTAATTCTCTCATGCCCTTGCCGTCGCCAAAACCCGTATCCATTGTAGGATGAATATAACATAAACCTCTGATAATTGGTTTGTATCTATTACCCTCGGCATCCATATAAGGCGCCAATTGAAATCGGATTAAATATTTTTTATCACCATGTACTGCATAAGTAATTACCACATCGAACAATTCGGCAATATCAAGCGGCTTGCCCTGTTCGTCAATGCCTGGTCTGATTTCCAATGGTTCGCCTAATTGATTACGAGTTATAACGTCAGCCCAATACTTACCATGTCGCTCGAGAATCATCCAATTTTTTATAGGAGTAGAAGGGGATTCCGGTTTCTTCTCTTTAGTATAATAGCTGCTCGACTCCGAACCTTTGGTTTCAGTTTGGAAACTTCCCAAATGCGCCAATTTCAACGTATCAAGATTAGTATAGCCCATTAATTCCTTATTATCTTCAAGTTCCTCAATAGTTGAATCAAATCTAATAATTATCCATTTTTTTTCCTGCAAGCTATAAGTATATTCGTTTGAAGTAAAAACGTCACGAGGGTCTAGGAGGCCAAAATTAAATCTATCGTATACTAATTTTTGTCCATAAATAGGAATATATCTTTCTGGTTCGTTTTCAACTTGCACTAATTCTTGTCCGGTAATTATCTTCTTGCTTTTTTTCTCCCACCAGCAGCGGAAATAAATATGTCCGCAAATATTTTTCATATTAACGGCCCTTAAACATTTACTATAATAATAAAGATGTTTTTGGTTCAACGTTCTATTAACCAACTCTTTATCGGCTTCCGCCGCAGCGATATCCTTGTCTTTTTCGCTGGCAACGTATACCTCTACAAACTCACGAGATTTAAAATATTGTCCTACAAACAAGCTCGATTGGACAAGCATATGTGTTAAAAAATCAGGAATAAAAACGTCTGAATTCCAGTCATAATCCTTCTCCGAACGTATACAATCGAATAAATCCAAATAAGCCTCCTGATCAGCATCCGCCCCCTGTTTATTTGTTTTAGAAATTTGGTATTCACTATAAACAAGAGTTGCTAAAGCGTTTTCTATTCTCCTGTTTCCCTCGTCCGCCTTCTTTTCTTCTATTACCGGTTGGTTAATCATCTATTTGTCCTAAAATACGATGAATGCGGACTTTTCCGTTGTTCCGCATATTCGATTCTCCTGGGCCTGAATCTAACGTCTTTCATTAATGCTTCCAATGTCATACAAAAATGACTCCACATTTGCGCTGGCCTATCTTTTTCCAATCGCCAAAGCTGCAATGATTTATAAGTATTAACGCAAGAATTAAATATCCATAACGTAGGGACCCTGACGGGTATGCCATCTTTTAAAATTTCATTATTAAAAGGCTTCTTACACATCGATGCATTCATCAATCTTTCCCTGACTCTATCCCGCCCAACTGTCGCTTTGGTATCCCACGATTCCCACGTTCCACCGGAGCATCTACCCTCTTTCCGATAAGTATTAAAAATATGATTCAGGTCTTCTACAACCGTAGACCCCGTATTTGATTGTCTTACCATAGCCAATGGATCGACTAAATTCATTTGAAATTTATAATCGCCGCTCTTGTCGGCAATCATCTCAGCAATCATTTTCGTAGTGTTTTTTTCAGGCGAAGGGTTTAATTCGCCCCAGACAAAGGCTTCATCGTAGCCCGATAATGAAACAAATATTATGGCCCATGGCGATAATTCATGATAATCAATGGCCCTGAAATGCGTCCAGTCGTGGGGTATCATTTAAGCTGCGTCCTTAAAAAATCTAGCTTCGTCGATTACGTGAATACTAGGGTCGAAACATTTAAATATCCTGCCCGAAATTGCTTTGAATATGCCAAAGAATCGCATGTAAAACACGTCAATATCGTCATATATGCCCAAAATATCGCGTACGTCTCTATTTTTATACATAGGATTATCGGAAGTCGCCGCCTGGAATACGGCAATGTCTTTTTTATCATTTAATCCAGTTAGTTGTATTTGTGGAACAAACTTCTTTTCTACTTTTTTATAATATTCTTCGCAAACCGTTTTCGTTCTGTAATAAATTTTTGCTCGTTCGTAAATCATATCGTATAAATATGTAATATCCTCTACGGGTGCATAAGTTATAATAATATCTCCATCTTCCATAATAATTCTTGGATATTGCTCGCCAAAAAAATTCTCCGGAGGTTCTTCGTCCATCCATACGCTCAAACGCTGTACGCCTTTTTGGCTTCGAGCCGTCTGCCCATACGAAACAAACTCTACAATAATATCATCGCCACCAAATGGGTCATATACAATCACAGATAGATTCCGTGCTACAATGTCGTTTTTAATCAAATAAGGCGGCAGCCATTTTTTGAATTCAGGATATTGGGTATTTGACACTTCCGCAGACGAACCACCGTCTTCGTTCGTGTCTTCCGATTGTGTCGGCAATCTTTCAGACGCAAATCTGAATATTCTCGATTTACGTATATGTGGCATTAATTTAGCAGTACAAATCGGACATTTCGTCATATTGCCATTATCTACTTTATAAGGCGCAAAAGTATGACCTTCAAAAATATTCGGCATTTTCGTTGGACTGGTCTTGTTATCGCATTCAAAATATAAAACATTTTTCTTGGCTACTGGATGCTTGCCGAGAATGCGTGCTACATAATTATAAGATACAAGCGCATTCTTGCCCGCCTGATTACCATAGAATATGGCTAGCGTCCGCGCAGGCTCGTTTAGAAATTGCAGTGCTTGTTCCGTGCATTGATACGATAAGAAATTCTTAGAATCGTTCAGTTGCTTCATTCCCCATTCGGGGATATTCTCTAGTCGTAACATATTTTTATAGTCTAGGCGATGCTACGAATCTCACTTTTATCTGTCCCGCAACGCCTGCGTCTTTAGCGGTAATGCTACGATTTACAATACTGCAATGTATCTTGCTTTGATTGCTATCGTCATTATATTTAATAGGAATCAAATTGTCTTGCTCATAATAATATTGATTGGCTGCGGCAATTTGTTTACCACTGGAAACTGGAAAATTCAAACTTATAACAAAATTGTCAAGATTCAACGATGTATTATCTTTGGCCGACTTAGACCATAAAATTAAATCGAATTCCAGATTTTGTTTAGACTGGATCGATACTCCCGAGATAGCACATTTATTGATAGTACAAGTTGTCCAATCAGCAGGCATAGAAACATCTTCGTCTTCTTTTGCGTCCTGAACTAGTGCATCAGTAAAATTTGCCGTAACGTCTGATTCTATAATTTTAAATTCTTCGCATGACATACTTTATTCTCCTTTTTATAGCGATCCGAAAGCTATTAAAAACCATGCCGTACCATTATGTTCAACCTCGCACCATTGTCCTGCCGCTAATGCTTTAAGAGGGCCAGTCCCAACGTTAAGATTAAATCCGCCCGTTGCGGCAGCAGTTCTAACAATTTTGAATTTCATTCCGTTTTGTGCGCCCGTAGTAGATAGCGTCACGGCACGGTCTGCTGATATTGGGGTGTTCCAAATATTGGTTTGTGGTGAGGTGACGGGGTATAAGGTTGCAGCGGCATTCCCAATATCTGCTGAGATTCGTTCGTAATCATCGAAAATAAAAGTAGGAGTTCCGCTAAACGTTACCGTATTATTAACCAATTTGTTTTTGCTTAAATGTAATCCGATCCAGGTACTATCGCCAATATCCATATCAGCTACGGTACCATCTAGAATATTATTCGCAACAATTGAAATTCCAGAAGTTGGCGTTGCTGCTTGAGATGACAGCAATAATCCATTGGTAGTCCCGCTTGCGTTATTCCCTATAATTTTATTATTACTCCCTCCTTGTGTTCTGATTCCATATTTAAACCTATTATCGGTCTTATTGTATAAAATTGATTGTCCGTTATTTTGATTTAAATAAATGGCCGCTTTTGTGGGCGTGACATAGGAGGTAGAGACATCATTATCCATAATTACAATATCAGATCCGACCCCGGATACAGCAGCAACATAAATACCTTCTATGTCTATGTCAGTTTCAACTTTATTGTGAAGAATTTTTCCTCCGACGGTTCTGGTGATTAAAATATAGGGACAAGAATTATTTGTTATCTCTATGTTTTTATGAAAAGCCCCACCGATATTGCTTCCGAAAACACGATTATGATGTATCCTTGCGCCAATCAAAGGATCTGCATCGTTATGCCCGCTCACTAATAATGCATAGGTTTCGTTATGGGCAACATACATTCCTGTAATTGACAAAGATGGCTCTGCGTGAATGCCTGACCCTGAATATGTAGAACTCGCCATTTTGTTTGAATAATTTTTTTCGATTACAATATTCCCGCTACCTGCACAATTAATACCTTGACGAAGCCAATCCGTCGCTCTGCAATTGGTAATATATACATCCTTTGTCCCTGTTGAAATTGCCATACCGTCGCCGGAACAGTTTCCAACGTTCATCTCGTCCACTATAATATTGGAAATATAACCTGTATTATTGTAGAAAAATATGCCATGATTTTGCTCATAGAGTGCATCATAATCAGTCTTGTTTGTATTGCCATCGACAGTAAATGCCCTTAACGTTATATTTTCGTAATTTGCTGCTGCACCGCTTGATTTGCTAATGCCGATGACGCGCCAAAAATTGGTGTCGTTAACGCCGGCCCCAAATTTAAGAATTGCATTTCTGTCCCCTTCGACAATTATATTAGAGCGCAATCCTAATACAACGCCTTCTGAGCCTTGTCTATTGACAATATATGTGCCATCGTCCAAAATAAGATGATCGGCGCTGGCGATCCACCGCAATAACGCTAGAGTATCGTCTGTTGCGCCATCTCCTTTGGCAAACCATTTGCTATGAGAATGGCGCTTTGGCAATTTTATTGTTCCGCTATTTGTAAATGCCCGATATAAGCTAATATCTTCAAAATTATTAATAGTAAATGATTTGTTTGGATTTGTAGCAATAAATGAATTCGGCAAGATTTTCGTGGTAATATTTGATGGAACTTCTAAATTTGTTGCAATCGTAAAAACACCACCTTTTAAAGCAACAGATTTATCTGCCAAACCTATAGTATCGATTATTGCTTTAATAGTATTGCCATTTCCCGTTATTCCCTGATCTGCCTCATTAAAATCTGCATAATAATCATATTCCAGCCCCCGTATAATTGGAATATTTGTATAAAGCTGCGTAGTAAAACCTGTTTTACTTAATTGAAGATCAAACTTTTGATTTGCGAAATATTCGCTATCGTCTACCCAGAAGTTATATTGCCCTATGTTGCCGGAAATTGCAACGCTTCCAGTTATCGGACTAACGGCGGATTCACTTGAATATATATTGGCAAGAGTCGTTGTCCCTGCTTTATAAACAGTAACGTTCCCCCCGACTACAACCTTACCTTGCCCATCTTTAAATATCGACTGAAACGGGTGTTTCATTTTTTCTTAGTCGTTAGTTGTTTTAGCATGTAGATAATATGTTGTTCCGTCAATTATTACCGTAATAGTTCTATTCGGAGCGGAGGGACTTACTACATTTACTGCGTTTGCAGTTATTACGCTTTCTCTTGTTGCGCTTCTAGTGAATAATAAGTTAGTTCCATCATATTCGACTGCGCCTACTTCTGGTGTAGTATTAACTGTTCCGCTGGTAAATTTAAGAGGAGCGGTAGAAGCCGCCGATGTGCCTGCTTTTATATGAACGATTGCAGAAGGGGTAGTTGTGCCAACTCCCAATTGACCACTACTGCCTACTAATACCATATTTTGAGTTCCGCTAGTCCACCAATTGAATCTGTTTACCGTGTGATCGTAGGTCATTCTTGCAACGTCGTTGTCTTCCGGATCACCCCAAACGATACCCGTCGCTGTTTGAGTGTTTGCACTTTGGAATTGTAAAACTGAACTAGACCCTTTTTCTAGTATCAGAATTGCGGAGGTATGGTCTGTCACTCCGGAATTACTTGCATAAACATGTAGGGGGGCGCTCGAGGTGGCGGTCCCTATCGATACTCTCCCGGAATCAAGAACTAGCGTATTAGCAATCGCTCCCGAACTAATGCTTTTAAATGGCACAACAGAATTTTGATTTAAAGTAAAATCCGTTCCTGGCGTTAAGGAAGTTATATCCGTATTTGCACCGGAAGCCGCGAAGTTAGACGTATTTTGCCAAGTATTATCGCCTCTTAAAAATTGTGAAGACGTGCCACCGAGTGGTAGATATTTATTAACGTCCCACGAAAAGGCTTTGGTTGCAACAATAAAGGAAAAGCAAATAATTATTAATGATAATTTATTTATATTTTTCATTATTGCCTCATAAATTTAAGAGTAAGCGCCGTATTAGTTCCATTGCCGGCATTGCCCGTATATCTAAATCGAATAATAGGAGCTACAGGCGGATTGACAGAGGCAACAACATTCCCGCTCGTATATGTAGTAGTTATTGTGCCAATTGAATTTTGCCAGTTCGTGCCATCTCCGCTCAAATCATAGGTAAGCGTAAGGTCAGGAGCAGTTCCTGTGGCAAAATATTGAACGCCAAAATATTCACTATCGCCAATCTCTATTGCCGTGCTGGTTCCAACGGCAGCGCCATTAATACTGATGGCATTAAATGGCGTAGTAACGAGACTATATGACGTACCATTTCGTATTGGAGCCATAGTTATAAAGCAAAACATAGCGACTCCAACCAGGAGGAGGGGGTAGGCGAAACATGGGAAAGCCAATATACGCAGAAAACAAGACAGTATCGATTTTTTTCTCATAAATTAATCCTTATATAAAATATCATCGAACAATTTTATCCAATACTTACAATGTGGACATTGTAATTGATTGCAAATATCAGGATATACGGCATTCCATTCTGTCAAACAGCATGGACATTTTATGTTTTCTTTTTTAATAAACAAGGGTAAGTTGTTTTCAGAGGGTAAGTTGTTTTCAGATCGCAAACGTTTTTGATTATACTTATCAAAAGCCAATTGATGCTCATTATAAGTGTCAGCATATATGATATTAATTTTATCGCATAATTTCGCAATATTTTTCAACTTGTTTTCTTTAAATAATAAATCTATCCAAAGTATTTCAAGTTCAGTCAATTAATTTTTCTCCAGTGATTGAATGATTTTGCAATATTTGAAGAACGTCTGGATGTATTACGGTCATCTTTTTCCGATTATCGTTATATACGTTAACCATCATTGCCGGATTTAAATAAAGACCTAATCCTTTAAGCAAATCCTTGCTAGCTTTATAGGCTAACTCTTTTCCCCGAATATCTGTCGAATCCAACATATTCATTATTATTTTTCTGATGTTTTCCACAGCATCAGGCAGGGTGGCCACCAATCTATCTCTTTCCACCTCAACTTTTTTCCTAATTTCGTCTCTTGCTACGAATTTACAAATAGTAGATTGGTCGACATCGTATTCTTCTGCAATAGAAGTCTGCGACTGTCCTGCCGCAATTCTTTGTATAACGTCTAATTGTCCTGCCTGGCTAGCAAGGTTTGTTATTTTAGGCATATATCTATTTATCTTAATTATGAATCAACGGAAAATTTACAGTCTTTTGCAATTGTCCAGCTTTTATAAGGAATGCCCTTTGACGGCCATTGGTAAGGATTACTATAAGCCTTGTCTAAGTGGTAAATTCTTGGGATGCCCTTATCGTCAATAAGTTGCCCTGCATCACAAGACACATCATGATTAGCGCCATGCATGTGACTGCACCCCGCACAACTATCTTTAAATTGTAAGTTAATATTTCTCATTGAAGCCACTTAGCTCTGATTCTTTTCGGATTGTGTCCGAGTCTGTATGGATGCAAATAACAAAGCCTGTCTTCAGAAAGTAATTTAACTGTGCAATCCTTAATCTCTCGTCTTATTTCCACGCAATCAAGACAGTGTAGTTTAATACGTTTTAAGTGTGATAGTGTCCTGTTGTTCAATTCGCAAATCTGGCTATCGCATGTAAAACTTTTTGCGCTTCCCATGCACCACTTACATTCCAGTTTGATAGCCTTTGAAGGAGTTATATTCATAGTCTTTATTGTATGTATTGATTTAACTATTACCATATATGGTATACCACTGTCAAGCATTAAAAAGATATTTTTACATTTTTTTTACATTTTTTTCGGATTTACCTGGACAAACATAAATTTATGTAGTATCATTTCGCTATGTCGGTGGGGCCAGAGGTGAGGGGGGGCTTTTAGGTCTGGTCGCCGAACTGTTAGTAAAAGACCAGCAACTTTAAAAACTATTATATACAATAGTCTTAATGTTTTTAATCTTTAAAATTGTTTAATATAAAACATGTCCAATAAAATAAAAATGTTGTACGAAGGTCAAAAATGCAGAAAAGGCTACACTCCTGTCATCCGAAGATATCCAAAACCAACCCCGCTCCGATCAAATAGATCCTTTACATTCAAATCATATCTCTATTGCCCGAACTGCAAACAAATGTATATGCTAGAATCTGAAAAGCAAACAAACAATAAAATGGTCACTTTAAATCAACGTCAACTCTCTTTTTGTTAATTAGTAAATAACAAAAGTATTCTTGGCAGCCTTTTATATTACTACCCAACTCTTATTATTGTATACCCTCTTATGCCTTATAAAAAACCAATAAACAAAGATTCCGATTCCCAGCCTCGTTTATTTGGCTATCATTACAAAATCATGTGTACCAAATGCCATACCTTGTTAATCTTAACCACCAATAAAAAAGAATACCATTGCCACGCCTGTAAAAACATTATGACGCTCGATAGATAACTAATAATCGACAAACCCTAAAACCTATAAAAATCAACGCACTTTCCTATTGTTTAAATAGGGGTTAGCTTATTCTAGTTTTATTCATTTTTAGTCATAACTATATACTTGGTGTGTGTTTGTGACCTATATTATACGAACCCAGTGGAAAAGCAGAAACCGCTCCCCCCCCCTCCCCCTGTACGTAGTGAGAATCCAGCAGAAAGCACAAAAGAAAACGGACGAAATATGAAGAAAAATGAAGTCTCCCTCCTGAATCACCCACAAAACAACGTCTGATAATACATATTATGTTACATTGATACAAAACGTGCATACACATACATACGTTTCGTATGCTCTCTTGCTCTCTATATTCTGTAGCAATTATGTTTCACGTGGAACAACCCTAGCGCATGTGGATACTAATTCCACACCTCTTTCAGGTGCAGTAAAAATACTGCACTAAACGATAAGTCTGTATGGCCACTTGCTGACCGAAAATGGACACTTGCTGACCGAAAGTCGCAAACGGTTGACCGATAGAAAGTTACATCGTGTTTTGGGGCATCAAGGCTGACCGAAAATGGTCAAAACAACTGAGACTGTGTTGCAACCGCACAATTTGCGAAAATATATAATCGCCCGCTGTTGCTTATTGCGTGCGAGTTTGCGGGTTATTGAGCAAAAATAATTAAAATAATTTTTTGAGCGGCACGATTATCGCTTATAATCCTAGTGTGCGGCGTGTGCCGCAAACCGACTAAAACTCTGAGAGAAGGAGAAGGAAAATGAAGCCAGGAGAAGTAAGAATAAACTTGCACAATCTCGACAAGATAGATATTGGCGAATATATAATTACGGACGGTAATATACACATTCTGTACAGTCCGTACCTTGATTGTGAGGGTGGTGGAGTAAAAATCAGTACAAGCAAACTCAAGGCAATCTTGAGGAATCACTCTGACATAACGTATGCCGACCTGGGCGTAGTGTTATTAAGTTAATTTTTAACCCATCTCCCCGCTAGTCCGGGCGGGGGGATACAAACTTAGAAGGAGAAGGAAAAATGAAGATAACCTGGGATAAATCTGGAATGGCTACAAAGATTGCCGTTGTGGAATTGTTGGGTGTGATATACTTGTGATATTCGGAGGAGGAACAAAATAATGATAATAACGGAATGTAAAAGGAGACTCACCAAATCAGGCGACATTGCAGAAGTAAAAAGTCTTTCCTTTTGTGATAGACTGCAAGCCACAATTAAAAAAAGCAACAATTTCGCCGGTACAATGCTCATCCTGGATTGTTCCGGGAGTATGGGGGAAAAGTATGACGGCAAAAGTAAATACGAGTACTTACTCGATGCCATAAGAGAGTTAAAATGCGACAAACTGTATTTTAACTCTGTGGTCAGAACGACCCAAATGTATCCGTCAGGCAGTACAAACCTGACGGCAGCGTTGGAGGCTATCCCTCCAACAACGAAAAAGATTATCTTGGTAAGTGATGGATTGCCAGATAATCAGGATTCCGCGCTAAATGTAGCGGAATCAAGGAGGATTCCGATCGAAACAATTTTGATCGGAGATGATCCAAAAGGAATTGCATTTATGAAAACCCTATCCGCCGTATCGGGTGGCCGGGTGGCAACAAATGTAAAAATAGAAGACTTGCCTACTTTAAAAGGGCAGCTATTGGCGCTGTCAGGAAGTGGCAGATGAGCATGGCATATACCGCCCACAAGTCATTTTACGTCAAAAACAGGGTTGGGGAGGTGCAGCAAAAAAAACCTTTTATCCTCACCCAAACCGGAAATCCGATGTCAGATTCCACATTTTATTTTGTGGAATCAAGGACAAAAAAGGGCGATTTGCAGATGGAGTTTTTCTCCGTTCGCAAATCGCCACACGGGGTAGTCATCCCCTCCTTAATCCGCAAGGAAGAAAGAAAGGAAACCGACTCGATAATCATCGCCTCTCAAGATTTGATGATTGTCGAATCCCTAGAGGATTTAATCCACGACGCCTTCTCGTGGATTAATACGGAATATCTAGGGAGGGCATATAGGAAAATCGAAAAAATAGTCTTGCAAATGGCCGATGCAGGTCTTTTGCGGCTAAATCAAAACGTGCTCGTAAAAAAAATGAGTACGTTAAGTAATCTTAAAGAACGGTATTACAAGACAGATGCCGAGGAAGAGGCATCTGTCTGCCGAACTTTTTTCAGCGCTAGAGGACGGACACTAATCGAGGAGTTACAAGAGGAGTTGCAAATTGATTAAGATTATGATATTAGAGTCAAATACGCTGCAGGAGGCGCAGCGGCAGTATGGTATTCACCGGGCAACCTTTTACCGGGCGAAAAAAAGAGGGTATTTTTGTCTTGGATATCATAAAAAGGAGATTGATATCCATTGTAAAATAGATGTAGACTTGGCATACAAAATAGCCAAGTCAGTGCAGAGAAAATATTTCGCCCGCCTGGATTTGCAGGACGATTTAATCCAAGAAGGAGTCCTAGAGATATTACTAAAAGGAGGTAAGGGTGCCGACCTGGCAGCGAGTTATGCGAGATTGGCCTCACAAGGAATGAGGGGCTATATCTATAAATTTTGTGGAAGAAATCGCAAAACAAAGTTGACAACATCCTTTGATTTTGCGAATGTGTAATAGCGCTCGTATAAAAAGGGATTGCGATATATCTAGTCTAGTCGCATTACAAATTTGTAATTGACCTGTTCGAGTACAAAAAAAGCCTACTAATAAAAATTATGACCATTGTTGATTTAGTGGAGGGAAAACAAATGAAAACCTGGAAACGCGAAGGAATTGAATGTATACTTATCCTGACTTTTGCGGGATGCGCATGGTGGTGGGTAGGTCGGGAATACCAAAAACCACCCAAAACAGTACCTGTAAAAATTTATAACGGAGCGTGGAAAAAAGGAGGATACTTGGAGGTGGAAAAATAATGAACTGCGAATGTGCATAGTAAGCGATTAAAATTTACAAACACCGGCGGCACGGATTCAATCGAATATGCCCATATGGTTTGGAGGGTGGAGGAATATCCAAAATTTACTAAATTGAGAATCATTTAAGCTTACCTGGAGGTGGTAAAATGAGCGCATATCATAAAATCAAATGCACAGAGACAGAATTAAAAGAATTTAGACAAAAGACCGTTTCTTTCCTGGACTCTATGGGTATAAAACCCCATGCAATTAAAGCCTTCAAAAATTATAACGGTGAAATCAGGCTTTACAAAGCAAAACAAGCGCAACGATTCAGACTGAGGATGGGTAGAATACTTGTTGCTTTTAAAAATCCAAATGGAAGCTATGAGGGGAGAGACGAAGAAGCGATCGAAATGTTAAAGAATAAAAAAGGCGACCAGCTATGGGAAACCACAAATGCACCAATCCCATGCGCAAATTACACGCAGGTATTTCGCAATGATCCCTGGGAAGAAGAAAAAAAAGCAATAATTGATTTTTTTAAAGGTGATTAAATGAAATATTTAAAGAAATTTTTGTGTTGGATCGGCTGGCATAGCATCTTTGTTGGTTTTGTTTGTGTTCACAAAAAGCCGAAGGACCCTTTAAAATTCCTGACATACGCAAAATGTAGATGGTGCGGCTATGAGGGGCAAATAGATAGCCAAGGAAATTTATTTTAAGATGCAGAGTCGGAGGTTACTTAGAAATAAGTAAAAATTAAATGAAAATTTATTCTGAAAATACGAAAGCAGAATTGTACAAATGTAATAATTGCGGTAGGGTTACTGTTTTTGTGGGCGAACTCCCCGCAAACTGGCTGGAGACTGGCAGATATGGCTCGCATTACTGCCCTGGTTGCCAAAGAACTTGCAAAAAATGCAAGAAAAACTTTTCTGAAAAATATGCCAAGCGTTAGTTTACTTTTGGTCATTGTCATTATTGTGAGGAGGTGGAAAAATAATGAACTGCGAATCACTTGAAGAACAGCTTAACATTTTATCAGATAACGCAACACAGCAGTACGTTGAAGCAGAAATTAAATGTGGAGTTTCTTTACATTTATCTAGAGAGGGCAAAGCTAATTTATTATCCTATCTCGAAAAAGGAGATTATTCCTATTACATTATCGATATAGTCAGAAAAGACATCTTCAATCAAATAAAGGAGAATGAAAGAAATAAATATAAAAGGAATTTTATAACCGAACATAACGAAATGATAAAAACCTTAAATAGTATAGGAGGTCAATCATGAAATACTGTGGGAAGGACTTATGGGGATCGAAACAGGAAATGAAGAATATGATTTACAACCGGAAAATGCTGTTTGATACAGATTACTGGGAAGTGTTAGAATTTAAGGATGCCTGGCAACTTGTAAAACATGGCGTCTCCATGACATACCTAAAGGAATGTAAAACGGAGACCTATGAAGTTTTCGCCGATAGATTACTAAAAATAACTCTTGCAAAATAATAAATAAATATTATTATAACGCATTCAACAGACATCGCTGTAACAAGAATAACAAACTGGGAATAAAGGGCGTTAGTTGGGATAAAGAAATGAAAAAGTTTTGTGCACATATAGCAGTTAATAGTAAAAGTATTCATCTTGGATTTTTTAGTGTATTAGAAGATGCTGATAATGCCTACAGAAAAGCGGAGCTTCAATATTTTGGGGAATTTGCACGGAAAGCTTGATTTGCTAGAGACTTACAAACATTTTTTTAATAATTATCAAAAACGGCATCGCCCTAGACTACACCAAAGACTACCCGATTGCCTTCTTAGGGCATCCCAGAACGTTTTTTGTGGCATTTATTGATACACGCAACGATGTTTCGGATTTTGTACTTATTTTTGACCCCGGTAATATCTATTTTCAATTTTTTCCCCTTCATTATCTGCTGTAATGCGATTAATTCGTCTTTGGTTATCTTTCACCTTAGAAATTCCGTTTTTGCATATTCTTCACAATAAGTAAAATGGTATTTCAGTCCAGGCAAATCATAGCCCGTGTCACCGCAAAACGGACAATATATTTCACTATTATCATACGGCGATAGGTTATCTGGTGTCCTTTCGTCCCTTTCTTCCATCTTTCAATCCTCCCAGTCAATTTTGTAAAAGTAGTAAAATGCTACCAGAGTGGCGCCTTGCCTTTGCTATTGCGATTTTTTGGCATCACGGAAGGTCTCTTTGCCTTTTTTGGTTTCTCCATGAATAAAGATTTTCCAGGTTCGCACACTAACCATACATTTTGCATTCGGTTGGTCATTGGTAATTTTCTAACCATCAAGCCTCCTTTGTATGGTATGGGGGGAAATAGGAGCTCATGCCGTCAAACTTGCCATTCTCACGACAAAAATAGTAACTTCTGTCGTCAATGGACAAGACCGAGTATTGCTTAGACACGGTGAGTTTGATTTTGATGCCTGTTAATACATCCTGAATCGCAAATGGTTCAATCATAGCCATTGTACTCTCAATCCTGTGCCCTGTTGATTTTTCTACCAGCTTTTTCATTTTGCACCCTCCCATTAAATTGATTTAAGCCTTTGGTATAAGATAAATAGTTTGAATGGTAGTTTTTGTTGTTTATAGTCTTTAGGACGGTTTTTGTATCAATGTAACATAAGTTGTGTAATATATATAATTATTAATATAATAACCGCGCGCGCGTTAGTATTAACATAGTACCGTATTCCATATCCAGTCTATACTGTACTCAGTACAGAGAAAAGCAACTTGTCACGCTTGTCACGATTCTGTCACGTCTGAATAAATTTACACCCTTGTAGCAAGTCGAAACGGAACTCCATTTGATTTGGATTTTGGTCGGTACGCCAATTTTTTGCTTTAATTATTTTACACTTTCCATATTCTTTCCAAGCTCGTTCAAGAGTAATATAAAGCCTTGCTTTTTCTAAAGTAAAATCTGAACCCCTTCCAAGTTCTTCGCCCTTCTTTTTTTGGATAGCAATAATTGCTATCCCTGTTTTGAGTTTATCGTATATCTTCTTAATATCCGTGCCAATCGTATAAAAGTTGTCATATATTTCTAAGTAATCTATGATATTTAGGTCATCTGGCCGTATAACGTGGTTAAATTCAAACGATCTTTCTATAACCTTAAATTTCCAGCTACGCAATGGAAATTGTGAGCCATCCTCACTTTTAAATTTGGAAAGTCTTACCTTGAACTCCTGCGCCCCCATTTCGGAGGAAAAATAATAAACATCATGTTGATTCATATTCATTTTCGCTACATTCAGCAGGAACCCGGTTTTCCCAGCGTTACTTGAACCAGCTATCATTATAATATTTTTTGGATATATTTTAACATAAGAATCTATGCTAAATGGTAATTTAAGAGGATATTCACTATCAACATCAGCCGATAACCAATCAATAGCCTGTTCATCGCAAATTATCCTCTTATATACATCATCGCGGCAATTTGTTTTTTCAATGTAATTTCCATCTCTAAGGCGCTTCAGTATTGTGCGTCTATTTGTTTTTTCCCGCTCAGAATTAATAAATAAATCCTTATCAAGTTGAAAGGTATTCCAGCTACCTTCTGTGTTGTCTATCCAATCCTTAATTTTTTCGGATAAATTAGCCTTTGCCACGCAATGTAACGGTTTTGCCACGTCATAAGCTTCTTCAATTGCTTGTATTGATTCATTGATTGTTTTGCGCCTTCTGCTATACTCTAAAAGCTTGTCCAATAAGTAGATAAAGCTTTGCTTAGTACTTATAAAAACTTCTTCCATGTCTATTATTTCTGGCATTAAATCTTTAGCTTCGATTGTCACGGTTGTCACGCTAGCCGCTTCTTGGCGCTTATGCAATTCTACGATTATATCGTATATACGTTGATGTGACATCTTGTAAAAATCTATTGTTGATACAGACTCTAGGCTTATCGATATATATTCATTTTTTTGCAACAGATACGCGAGATATGTTTTTTCAACTTCGGGGTCATTTGGCGGTACTTTGCTTGAGATCATCAGCGGCCTCCTTGACAATCAACTTCTTTATTTCCTCAGCTTTTGCGACAAGCTTGCATCTTCTGATTCCAATTCTATGAAATAAATCAAGCAGGCTTTTAATTTTTTCCTCACTCATGTTTACCCCTGAAATGAGCAAACCCGTATCGGCTGGGGTCAACAACCAAATACGGGTTTGCGTGAGAAGGCTTATAGAATTAGCATTGACCCTGCTAATTATTTCCCCCATTTTAGCACAACGATTTATTTTGTCAATAGGAAAAAACGCCAGGCTGGTTAAATTCCTTCACCAGCCTGTTTCTTCATAATCCCACTAAGTAGGTAATTTTTCCAGGATTACAAGCTTGTTCCATTTAGTAATACCGCATCGCCTCCATCCCGCTTTTATAAAACAATAACCTGGGTTTCTACTTTGTATTTTTTTTGAATTAACATAAGTATAAAATCTTTGATTTGGCCAACCAAGTAAAAATATTTACCCCCACTGATGGGCCATTCCATTTGCAATCCCATTAAATGTAATGCTTCTCATTTTCCCTCTCTGCTCTTTTGGTAATAAAAAAGTATCATAATGATGACTGCTAACTTTTTTGCCGGTAGATTTATAAACAGTAAATTTTGGTTCAACCATATTGGTTGGTATAAGTTTGGGTAAATTTTTCAGCCATAAACAAGTTGTCTTATAATGCGGGTCTCCGAACCAGCACGGCTGGATTATTTGGTCGGGCTTTCTGATCTGTGTTGACATGATACTTACCGGATTTCCAATACATATTTTTTCTATTTGAACATCCATTAATTTTTTAACAAATTCCAATGCTGCTTGCTGTCTCCCATCTGCTTGTTTTTCCTTGAAATATCTTGCCCCGCTTACTGCTAAATGAGTACAAGGCGGGTGGAAAATTCCTAAATCAAACTTTTCTCTTTTAAGCAGTTCGAGAATATCTTCCTGGAAATGCCATTCAGGATTGCCTTCCGTTGTCAATAAATCACAAGAATATGCTTCATGTCCTTGTTTGCGGAAAGCATTAGTAACGATTTGGCTAAATTCGCATCCGACGATAACTCTCACAAAGACAATTGTACAACGAGTTTTTATAAATACAAATAAAAATATTTATAGCCTCGAAAGCCTTATGTTTGCTGACATTCCAGACATCGTAAAAATATATTTTATTTTTCCCCTTGACATTATAAAATAATATGATATTATTTTAAACAGTAAATTAGATAACTAAGGGCGGGGAGATAACCATTGATAACCCAGCCCCGCCCTTAATTGTCAATTAATTTTTACATATGGAGAATATATGGCAAAACTACCTAAACTTAAATGTAAACACTGCAAGGCAACTTGGACACCTAGAAAGAATCCAAAGGATATAATCCAATGTCCCAGATGTACCAGTAAAAGCTGGAGTAAGAAAAAGAAATAATATGGTGGGTGTAAATCTCTACGGGAAAAAGGTGGATGTGTTATAGTCCGTATCTTGAAAAATATCTTGTGTATCAAAACAGGTCAAGGAGAATAGTAAAATACCTACTTGAAACATCTGTGTTGTTAATGGAAACCGAAAATGAAAAAGAGGCATGTCGAATCTTAAAAGGAGAGGAAAGAACAGCGGTCTCAAATTTAAAGAAATAAAAACATGGAAATAACCGTATACGTGGAAAAGGAAGTAGAGGTTGATGTTAATGCTGAACTGGTCATCAAAGCAATTGAAAGAAAATGGACATTTTTGCTGTACTGATTGTTACATCAGAATAGGAATGCCAAAACGCAAGGCAAGAACTACTTTATTTGATTATGCTTTATAAGAAATATAGAAAAGTGGAGGTAAACAATGAAAGCTAAAATAATGATTACCTTTGAATATGAACTAATACCATTAGATTTTGACGAAGGAATTGCGCCTGCCGAAATGTTAGCGATAGATATACAGTGCATTAAAGATAGCCCAAACCATATAAGTGAGATATTTTCAACTTTGATAAATTTGTCAGAAATTTCAGGAGAATTGATTGATGAAAATGCCAGAGTGTAAAACTTGTCGGAATCTTGCGGAGGACAGGCATCATCCTTGTACTACGGGAAAACGAATAACTGAACTTAAAGGGTATGTTTGTGTTGCGCCTGAGTTTTGGGAAGATAATACAAAGATTGTATTTTCCGAGCGGGAATTGACTGGGTGTTGCGAAATGTATGCAGAAAGGGAAAACATTGAAAAATCCTAATTTTAAACAAACAGAAAACGAGATAAAAAAAGCCACCAGGGAATACCTAGAACTGAATGGGTACGAAGTATATCGTATTAATAATGGTGGTGGCTTCCGAGGTTTTAATAAAGACGGAGGAAAGAGATTCTCTTTTAATGGTACTCCTGGCGTAGCCGATTTGTATGCTGTCAAAAAGGGGGAGTGTCCCCTTTGGATCGAAACAAAGAAAACTGGCGGTAAACCGACAGATGATCAATACAAATTTGGAGTAAATATCAATCTTTCTGTTGGGTCGCTATGGTTTTGGTCAGATTCTTTTGATATGTTTTTAAGAATATTCAACGATATTAAAAATGGGTATGGCTTACCGAAAGAAGTATGAGGGACGCAATGAACACGAAAGAGGACGAAATGAAGATAGCAGTCAGCGCTGACACGAAAGAGGACAAGCTGGATGGCCTGTATGAGGGATATTACAAGGACGGCAGGTTGAGTTACCGCTGTAATTACAAGGCGGGCAAGCTGGAGGGACCGTCTGAGGGATATGACAAGGACGGCAAATTGCTCTCTCGCTATAATTACAAGGCGGGCAAGCTGGAGGGCCTGTCTGAGGAATATTACAAGGACGGCAAATTGCGCTCTCGCTATAATTACCAGGCGGGCGAGCTGGATGGCCTGTATGAGGACTTTTACGAGGACGGCAGGTTGAGTTACCGCTGTAATTACCAGGCGGGCGAGCTGGAGGGCCTGTATGAGGGATATTACAAGGACGGCAAGCTGGGTCACCGCTGTAATTACAAGGCAGGCAAGCCGGAGGGACCGTCTGAGGGATATTACAAGGACGGCAAGCTGAGTTACCGCTATAATTACAAGGCAGGCGAGCTGGATGGCCTGTATGAGGGATTTTACGAGGACGGCAAGCTGAGTTACCGCTGTAATTACAAGGCAGGCGAGCCGGAGGGACCGTCTGAGGTATATTACAAGGACGGCAAGCTGAGTTACCGCTGTAATTACAAGGCAGGCGAG
>Ga0209641_10000464_pt1 | contig 37015 bp, 36 predicted proteins | sample RifCSP16_1_FD_184022 | JGI IMG/M metagenome (GOLD analysis project Ga0209641, IMG submission 184022) | Soil microbial communities from Rifle, Colorado - Rifle CSP2_sed 16_1 (SPAdes) (version 2) | ecosystem: Environmental > Terrestrial > Deep subsurface > Rock core/Sediment | place: Rifle... | reverse complement strand
TTCGGTACGCTGGGGATCATCGTCGAGGCGACCGTGAAGCTCCGGCCCCGGCCCGACGACGACCGGCTCGTCCTGACGTGCTTCGAGCGGCTGAAGGATTGCGGCCAGGCGGTCAGGCTCGTCCTGGCGTCCGACCTGATCCCGTCGGCCGTGGACCTGCTGGACGGCGAGGCGCTCCGGGGCGTGGGGCTGGCGCCGGGCGTGGAGACGGGCGGCGCCCTGCTGCTGGGCTTCGACGGCATGCGGGAGCAGGTCGAGTGGCAGTGCGAGGAAGCCCGGCGGCTGCTGGCCGGCGCGGGGCCCGTGGCGCAACGGGTGCTGGAGGCCGAAGCGCGGGACGCGGCGTGGCGGAGTGTGCGCGAGCTTGGCGGGCGCGTCTTCCCCGAGGCGGCGGCGCAGCTCAGGCTGGCGGTGCTCCCGTCGCAGGTGGCCGAGGTAATCGAGCAGGCCGGGGCCGCGGCCCAGCGCTGCGGCCTCCGGGCCGCCTTCGGGGCCCACGCGGCGGTCGGCATCGTGACCGCGGTGCTGGCCGGGGGCGGCGAGTCGGCCCAACCCGTCATCGCCGCCCTCCGGGAATGGCGGGAGCTGGTGCGCGCCGCGGGCGGCCACGCCGTCCTGGAGCGCGCGCCGCTGGCGGTCAAGGAGCAGGTGGCGGTGTGGGACCCCCCCGGCCCCGCCGGGAGGATCATGGAGCGCATCAAGATCCAGCTCGACCCCAAGGGGATTCTCAACCCCGGTCGATTCGTCGGCGGGATCTAGCGACCGAGGGAACGATGGCGCACGCGGCGACGCTCGAGCCTCTGGACCCGACCCATCGGCTCGCCACGCTCGAGGGCGTGGACGAGGGGGTCAACACGTGCGTTCACTGCGGGCTTTGCCTGCCCTACTGCCCGACCTACGCGGAGCTCGGGACCGAGATGGATTCGCCCCGCGGCCGGATCGTCCTGATCAAATCGCTGGCCGAGGGGCGCATCGCGCTGACCGAATCCGTGGTGGACCACCTGTCGCTCTGCCTGGGCTGCCGCGCCTGCGAGACCGTCTGCCCGTCCGGCGTCCCCTACGGCCAGCTCATCGAGGCCGCGAAGGCGGAGATCGAGCGCCAGCGACCGGGCGGGCCCCTGCGCCGGCTTTTCCGGTGGGTGAACTTCGCCCTGCTCTTGCCCCGGCCCCGGCTCTTGGGGCTGGCGGCCTCGGCCCTCCGGATCTATCAGCGGAGCGGGCTCCAGCGGCTGGTCCGCGCCACACGGCTCCTCCGGCTGCTGCCGGGGGGGCTCCCCGCCTGGGAGGCACTCCTGCCGGATCTGCCGCCGGCGCGTGAGCGTGGGCGGCTGCCGGAAGTCGTTCCGGCGGAGGGTGCGCGGCGCGGCCGCGTCGGGCTCCTCACCGGGTGCGTCCAGGCCGTGGTCTTCGGCGCTCACAATCGCGCCACGGCCCGGGTCCTCGCGCTCAATGGTGTCGAGGTCCGTGTTCCGCGCGAGCAGGCGTGCTGCGGGGCGCTTCACGCCCACGTCGGCGAGCATGCGCGCGCCCAGGAGCTGGCGCGGCGGACCATCGACGTGTTCGACGCCGTGTCCGTCGAGGCCGTCGTGGTGAACTCGTCGGGCTGCGGCGCCCACATGAAGGCCTACGGGCACCTGTTGAAGGACGACCCCGTGTACGCCGAGCGGGCCCGGGCGTTTTCGCTGAAGGTCCAGGACGTCGCCGAGTTTCTGGCTCGCGAGCCGCTCCGGGGGCCGCGGGCCCCGGTGCCCATGACGGTGACCTACCACGACCCCTGCCACGTGATTCACGGGCAGAAGATCAGGAACCAGCCGCGGCAGCTGCTGGGCCAGATTCCGGGGCTCACGCTCGTCGAGCTCAAGGAAGCCGACTGGTGCTGCGGCTCGGCCGGGATCTACAACCTGACCCAGCCCGAGATGGCCGCGCGCCTCCAGGAGCGGAAGGTGCAGCACATCCTCGCGACGGGCGCGGCGGCGGTGGTGACGGCGAACCCCGGGTGCATCATCCAGATCGTCCAGGGGCTCCGGGCCAGGGGCTCCCCGATCAAGGTCCTGCATCTGGTCGAGATTCTGGACGCGGCGTACCGGCGGGGGCCGGAGGCGTGACGCCAGTGGCTGACCCCGCGTCCGTTCCACGGGAGCACAAGGCCGGGGCGCCCAAGCGTGTCGCCTGCCTCGTGCTTACGATCTCCGACTCGAAGATGGCCGAGACCGACACGAGCGGGCAGTTGATCCGGGAACTTCTGACGGTGGCCGGGCACGAGGTCGTCCAGTCGGCCATCGTGAAGGACGAGCCTGGCCAGGTCCGGGACGTGATTTGCCGGGCGTGCGAAGATCCGCGCGTTCAGGCGCTCATCCTGACGGGCGGGACCGGGATCGCCTCGCGCGATTCGACGTTCGAGGCGGTGGAAGGCATGCTGGACAAGCGCCTCCCGGGGTTCGGGGAGCTCTTCCGCCTGCTCTCCTACGCGGAGATCGGGGCGGCGGCGATGCTCTCCCGCGCCCAGGCCGGGGTCCGGCAGGGCCGGCTCATCTTCTCCCTCCCCGGATCGCCCAACGCCTGCCGCCTTGCCCTGGAGAAGCTCATCCTCCCCGAACTGGGTCACCTCCTTCGGGAAGTCTCGCGCTAGGGGGGTTGCGGGTGGCGCTATACTGGGGGATAACAGTGGCTCAAGAGGAGGCTCGGATGCGCCGGAGGGGAAGCTCGCTTGGGGTCGTAGCAGTTGTCTTGCTCGCGGGGTGCGCGGCCAGCGCGCCGGCCGGGGGTCCGCTCTGGCAGGAGGGCGCCGCCGGGGCCGTCCCCGCCGAGATCGCCCGGCTCAACGACCACCTCGGCCAGCTGGCCGAGCGCCTGAAGCCCGGGCTCGTGCAGGTGCGGGTCCAGCGCGCCCAGCCGCCGGCCGGCGAGGGGCACGAGCCGGGCCCGCCCGATGAGCCGCGGCGCACGACGGGCTCGGGGTTCCTGATCCGCGAGGACGGGCTCCTCGTGACGAACGCCCACGTCGTCGGCGACGCCACGCGCATTCAGGTCCGCCTGCAGGACGGGCGCCGCTTCGAGGGAACGCTGGTCGGCAAGGACACCCGCGTGGACCTGGCCCTGGTGAAGATGGACGGCGCCCGGGGGCTTCCCGTCCTGCCGCTGGGCGACTCCAACCGCCTGCGGGTCGGGGAGTTCGTCCTGGCCTTCGGCCATCCCTTTGGGCTCGAGCAGACCGTCTCCTTCGGGATCGTCAGCCGCAAGGGCGCGCCCCTCCGGGTCGCCGCCCCCGGCTTCGATTTCATCCAGACCGACGCCTCCGTGAATCCCGGCAACTCGGGGGGGCCCCTGGTGAACATGGCCGGCGAGGTCGTGGGCGTCAACAGCATGGCGGCCCGGAACGGCTCCATCGGGTTCGCGATCCCGGTGAATCTCGTGAAATCCCTCCTCCCCCAGCTGGTCGAGAAGGGCAAGGTGGAGTGGGGGTGGCTTGGGGTCGGGATCGACGAGATCTCCGAGGAGGATCTGGCCAAGCTCGGGCTGAAGGAGGCCCGGGGCGTGGTGATCCGCCGGGTCATGCCGGGCGAGCCTGCCGACAAGGGCGGCGTCAAGGCCAACGACGTGATTCTGTCGCTGGACGGCGCCCGGGTCGACACCCCCCGCGACCTCCAGCGGATGATCGCCACGGCCCCGGTGGGCAAGATCGTCAAGCTGACCGTCGTGCGCGAGGGGCAGGAGAAGGATCTCTCGGTGACGGTGGGGCTCTACCTGGAGCCGCCAGCCCGCCAGGAGTCCCCTGCTCGTCCTCGGCCCCGTCCCACTCCCTGAGGCTCCCGGTCTAGCCCCGTCCCTGAGTCAGGGCCTTGAGTATGGCGCGGGCCCAGGGCGCGTCGAGGGAGGGCGTGGGAGCGTAGCGGAGCCCCCCGCTGATCCTGAGGCTGCTTTCCCACTCTGCCGGCGCGTCCTCGAGGACGTCCTCGACTCCGAGGACGAAGAGCCCGCAGTCAGGCAGGTCTTCGAGCAGGAGGGGTCCCGTCCGGGCCCGCGCCTTCACGTACACCGTCTGCTCCGGCTCCACGAGGAGGAGCGTGGCGACCCGCCGCTCGGCCAGGTTTCGCGCGCTCCGGCTCCCGGTGCCGATCACGATCCGGATCGTCCGCGGATCGGCGGCGCGGACTTCGAGGGAGGAGAGGAGCATCGGGTGGGGTCGCCCTTCGGCGTCGAGGGTGATGAGCGGAATTGCCTTCCCGAGGTGGGCCGCGAGCTCCGCCTGCGACAGACGCGCCAGCACCTCGGCGGGCAGGCTCGGGCCCAGGCTCCGGGACACGGCCGCGGGAGGCTAGCTGCCGGGCTTGGCCGCGGGGGCTCCGGCGGCTGCGGAGGTGCCCTGGCCGTTATCGCCGATGGCGCAGGCCTGGCCCGCGCCCTCCGCGTGGATCGAGAGATCCGTGATCGTCGGGGTCTTGCCGCAGAGCGGGCAGTTCGGATCCCGCCGGAGCTTCACTTCCCTGAAGCGCATGCCGAGCGCATCGAACGTCAAGAGGCGCCCGATCAGGGGCTCGCCGAAGCCCACGAGCAGCTTCACGGCTTCGGTCGCCTGCACCAGCCCGATCACTCCTGGGAGCACGCCCAGGACGCCGGCCTCGCTTCAGGAGGGGACGAGCCCAGCCGGCGGCGGCACGGGGTAGAGGCAGCGGTAGCAGGGGCCCTGGTCGGGGGCGAACACGGTGGCCATCCCCTCGAACTGGAAGATGGAGCCGTGGACGTTGGTCTTGCGCTGGAGGTAGCAGGCGTCGTTGACGAGGTACCGGGTCTCGAAGTTGTCGGAGCCGTCGATGATGAGGTCGTAGTCCTTGATGATCTCCGCGATGTTGTCCACGGTGATGCGGTGGGGGTAGGGGACGACCGTGACGTCGGGGTTGAGGGCCCGGATCGTCTCAGTGGCCGACTCCACCTTGGGGCGGCCGATGTCGGAAGTCCGGTGGAGGATCTGGCGCTGGAGGTTGGTGATGTCCACGCGATCGCCGTCCATGATCCCAAGCGTTCCGACGCCGGCGGCGGCGAGATAGTAGGCGGTGGGCGAGCCCAGGCCGCCGGCGCCGATCAGGAGGACCTTCGAGCGCAGGAGCTTCCGCTGGCCCTTTTCGCCGACCTGGCCGAGGAGGAAATGGCGGCTGTAGCGCTGGATCTGATCCGTGGTGAGCGGCGAGTCCTTGACGGTCGGATGGCCGGACTGGATCCACCGCTGGTAGCCGCCCGCCAGGTTGATGACGTTGGGAAACCCGAGGTCCTTGAGCGCCTTGGCGGCCAGCGCCGACCGGAGGCCCGTCTGGCAGTAGAGGATGATGGGGACGCTGGGGTCGGGGGCGGCGGTCCCGATCCTGAACTCGAGGAAGCCGCGGCTGATGTTCACCGCCGGCTCGATGTAGCCGTCGCGGTACTCGTCCGGGTCGCGCACGTCGATCAGGACGAGGGGCTCGCCCGAAGCCAGGCGCGCCTGGAGCTCCTCCGGCCCTTCCTCCCGGATCGCCTGCCTGGCTTCCGCCAGCATCTCCCTCAGCGTCTTCATTCTCTAACTCCTTGCCCTATTTGCGAAAAGAGAATACCACCATTTCCGATCAAGTCAAGGGCATTCTCCAATCGCCCTTGTCGCCGCCCAAGGCCCCCTGCTATACTCGCCTTATTTTAGGCGAACTTCTATGAAAGGCCTCATCCTCGCCGGCGGCCGGGGCACCCGCCTCCGCCCGATCACGTATACCTCGGCCAAGCAACTGGTCCCGGTGGCGAACAAGCCGATCCTATTCTATGGGATCGAGGCCCTCGCCGCCTCCGGGATCCGGGAGATCGGCATCGTGGTCGGGGACACCAAGCGCGAGATCATGGACGCGGTCGGCGACGGCGCCCGCTTCGGGGTGCGCGTCACCTACATCGAGCAGGAGGCGCCACTCGGGCTCGCCCACGCCGTCCTGGTGTCGGAGCCCTACCTCGGGGCCGACCCGTTCGTCATGTACCTGGGCGACAACCTGATCCGGGAGACGCTGGCGCCGCTCGTCCAGCGCTTCGGCGAAGAGAAGCCGAACGCCCAGATCCTCCTGGCCCACGTGCCCAACCCCCAGCAATTCGGCGTCGCCGAGCTGGCCGGCGGCAAGGTGGTGCGCCTGGTCGAGAAGCCGAGCCGGCCGCCGTCGGACCTGGCGCTGGTCGGGGTGTACATGTTCGACCGGACCATCTTCGAGGCGGTGCGGGCCATCACGCCGTCGGCCCGGGGCGAGCTGGAGATCACGGATGCCATCCAGCGCCTGATCGACACCGGCCGCACGGTGCGGCCGCACGTGATCGAGGGGTGGTGGAAGGACACCGGCAAGCTCGAGGACCTGCTCGAGGCCAACCGGATCATCCTGGACACGATCGAGCCGCGGGTGGAGGGTGAGATCGAGGCCTCGGAAATCCACGGGAAGGTCATCGTGGAGGCAGGAGCCAAGATCGTCAGGAGCGTCGTCCGCGGGCCGGCCATCATCGGCAAGGGGGCCAGCATCGAAAATGCCTACGTCGGCCCCTTCACGGCGGTGGGGGATCAGGTGGTGATCCGGGGCAGCGAGGTGGAGCATTCGATCATCCTGGAGGGCTCCAGCATCACGGACGTCGGCGGGCGCATCGAGTCCAGCCTGGTCGGGCGCAACGTGGTGATCTACCGGTCCGAGTCCAAGCCCAAGTCCTACAACCTCATGCTCGGCGACCGGTCGCAGGTCGGCCTCGTCTGAGCCGAGCGGGAGCGCGCCCATGGAGCTGAGCGGCGAGGCCCAGCGGCGGTTCCGACTCCAGGACTACACGCCGAAACCCTCGATCAAGGGCGTGGAGGTCGTCGAGCTCCACCGCCACACGGACGACGGCGGCTCCTTCACCGAGCTCGGCCGCTTCACGGCCGCCGTCAGCGCGGCGTTGGGCGGCTTCGTCCTGGCCCAGGTGAACTACAGCGAGCTGGAGCCGGGAGCGATCAAGGCCTTTCACCTCCACCGGCGGCAGACCGACGTCTGGTTCGTCCCGTCCGGGGACAAGATCCTCCTGGGGCTCGTGGATGTGCGGGGCGGCTCGCCCACTGAAGGGGTGCGCATGCGCCTGGTGCTGGGCGATGGCCATTCTCGCCTGGTGCTGATCCCGCCTGGGGTCGCGCATGGCTGTCGAAACCTGGCGCCGGCGCGGGGCCGGATCGTCTACTTCACGGACACGCACTTTGCCCCCGCCCCGGAGACCTCGGACGAGGGGCGCCTGCCCTGGGACTTCGCCGGCGCCGACCTCTGGGAGACCGGGCGGGAGTAGAGGGGGCGCGTGAAGCTCCTGGTCACGGGGGGTGCCGGCTTCATCGGCTCCCACTTCATCCGCCACGTCCTCCGGACGTACCCCGGCGATTCCGTTGTCAACCTGGACAAGCTCACCTACGCCGGCAATCTCGAGAACCTCCGGGACGTGGAGGGCGATTCGCGCTACCGCTTCGTCCGCGGCGACATCTGCGACGGGGCGGCGGTCCGCGAGGCGATGCGCGGCGTGGACGCCGTGCTGAATTTCGCGGCCGAAAGTCACGTCGACAGGTCCATCCTGGGAGCGGACGAGTTCTTGAAGACGGACGTGCTGGGGACCTTCACGCTGCTGGAGGCGGCGCGGGAACTCGGGATTTCCCGCTGCGTGCAGATCTCGACGGACGAGGTCTACGGCTCCATCGAGCGCGGCGCCGCCAAGGAGAGCGCGCCGCTCCGGCCCTCGAACCCCTACTCGGCGTCGAAGGCCGGCGCGGATCTGCTCGTCAGCGCCTACTGGACGACCCACCGGCTGCCCGTGCTGATCACCCGGAGCTCGAACAACTTCGGACCGAACCAGTACCCGGAGAAGCTCATCCCCCTGTTCATCACCAACGCGCTCGAGGATCGCCCGCTCCCGCTCTACGGGGACGGGAAGAACGTGAGGGACTGGCTCTACGTCCGGGACAACTGCGCCGCCATCGATCTGGTGCTCCACGCGGGGGTGCCCGGCGAGGTCTACAACATCGGGGGCGGGACGGAGGTGGAGAATATCGTCCTGACGCGCCAGATCCTCCGGCTCCTGGGCAAGCCCGAGAGCCTGATCCAGCCGGTGAAGGACCGCCCCGGCCACGACCGCCGCTACGCGCTCGACTGCCACAAGATCCGGGCCCTCGGCTGGAAGCCGGCCCACGAGTTCGGGGCGGCGCTGGCGGAGACGGTGCGCTGGTACCAGGAGCACGAGGCCTGGTGGCGGCCCATCAAGTCGGGCGAGTTCAAGGCCTATTACGCCAGGCAGTACGCCAGCGGCGCATGAAGATCCTCATCACGGGCGCGGGGGGGATGCTGGGCCGGGCGCTCAGGGAAACCCTGAGCCCCGAGCATGACGTCGCGGCCTTCGCCCGCGCTGATCTCGACTTCACCGATCTCGGCGCGACCCTGGCCGCGCTCGGCCGCGCCCGGCCCCAGGCGGTCATCCACGCGGGGGCGTGGACCGACGTGGACGGCTGCGAGCGCGATCCGGACCGCGCCTGGCGCGTCAACGCGCTCGGCAGCCGCAACGTCGCCGTGGCCTGTCAGGAAACCGGCGCGGCCTGCTGCTACATCTCCACCGACTACGTGTTCGACGGCGAAAAGCCCGACCCGTACACCGAGTTCGACGCGCCGAACCCCATCTCGTGCTACAGCGCCTCGAAGCTGGCCGGCGAGCGCTACGTCCAGACCCTGACGCCCCGCCACTGGATCGTTCGCTCCTCCTGGCTCTTCGGCCCGGGCGGGAAGAACTTCGTGAAGACCATCCTGGCCAAGGCGCGGGCCGGCGAGGAGCTCAGGGTGGTGGACGACCAGGTCGGCTCGCCCACCTACACTCGCGACCTGGCCCGGGGCGTCTCCCGCCTCATCAGCGCGCCGCACTACGGCGTCTGGCATGTGACGAACAGCGGCTCCTGCTCGTGGTACCGCTTTGCCGCCGCGATCGTGGAGAACGCCGGACTCAGGGGCACGCGCCTGGAGCCGATCGGGTCGAAGGACCTCCGGCGCCCGGCCCCGCGCCCCCGGAACTCGATCCTCAGAAACTACTGCTGGGAGCTCGAGGGGTGGCCGCCGCTCCGCCGGTGGGCCGACGCCCTCCGAGAGTATCTGGCCCACCCCGACGCGGCGGGGTAGACTAACGGCAGTGATGAAGAGGTCGGTCATGAGACGCATGGCCCCGGCGCTTGTCCTCCTCCTGGCGCTCCCGCTCGCCCTGGGGGCCGCGCCGCGCGGCACCGAGCAGAAGCCCGATCCCAAGACCGCCCCCGCCGTTCCCTCCTACGTCCAGCGGGTCGAGCCCGCCGTGGTGGGGATCAAGGTCCAGGTCCCGCGGAACCGCCCGTCGGTCCTGACGCTCGGCCCGGAGCGCTGGGGGAGTGGCGTCATCTTCGACCCCGTGGGCTACGCGCTGACCGTGAGCTACGTCCTGCTGGACGCGGGGAGCATCGAAGTGTCCCTGCGCGACGGGCGGACCGTGCCGGGCAAGCTGGTCGGGCTCGATCTGGAGGTCGGCCTCGGCGTCGTGAAGCTCGACGGGCCGGGGCCGTGGCCCGCGGCGACTGTTGGAGATTCATCGGGCGTCAGCGTCGGCCAGGCGACTGCCACCGTCGGGGTGGATGCGGACAACGACCTGGTCGTCACGAGCGGGAGCGTCACGGAGATCCGCAGGTTCGCCGGCTACTGGGAGTACATGCTGGATCGGGCCTTCGTCGTCTCTCCGTACAACCCGGCCTTCGGGGGAAGCCCGCTGGTGAACGTCAACGGGGAGGTCATCGGAATCACCTCCCTCCGGCTGGGCGAGCGCCCGGCCGTGAACCTGGCTATTCCCATCGAGAAGTTCCTCCCGGGAAAGGACGAGCTGATCCAGAAGGGCCGGGTCGCGAGCCGGAAGCCGCGGCCTTGGCTCGGGCTCTACACCCTGCCCGTCGAGAACGGCGGCGTGGTGATCGTGGGCATCTCCCCCGTGGGGCCCGCGGGACGGGCGGGCTTCCAGCGCGGTGACGTCATCGTGCGCGTCAACGGCGAGAAGGTCGTGAGCCAGGAAGAGTTCTACACCCGGCTCTGGGGGGCCGAGGTCGGCCAGGAGCTCACCGTGGTGGTGCTGCGCGGCTCGCGCTTCGAGGCCATCACCGTGCGGCCGGCGGACCGCTACCAGTTCTTCCACACCACGGGGCCCTAGCGGCATGAAAGGGGCGGACACCTACCAGGGACGCGGGCTCATCGCCGACCCGATTCACCGCTACATCCTCTACACGCGGCCGGACGGCGTGCCGGGGGAGGCGACCGAGCAGGACCTGATGGACACCTCGTGGGTCCAGCGCCTCCGGCGGATCCCGCAGCTCCAGTCGGCGCGCTGGGTGTTCCCCGCCGCCGAGCACAGCCGTTTCCAGCACGCGCTGGGCGCCATGCACTTGGCCGGCCGGTTCGGCCAGCAGCTTTACCCCTCGCTCAAGGCCGTCTTCCCCGACTGCCCGTCGCCGGCGCTGGTCGAGGAGCTGCTCCGCATGGCGGGCCTCCTCCACGACGTGGGCCACGGCCCCTTCGGGCACTTCTTCGACGACAACTTCCTGGTGGACTTCGACCTGACCCACGAGATGGTCGGCCAGCGCATCATCCGGGAAGAGCTGGGCGACACCATCCGGGGGCTCAGGCGGAGCCCGGCCGGTCCCTTCGCCTCCGGCGAGGAAATCGATCCCGACTGGATCTGCTACCTGATGGGGAAAGCCTTCACCCGCCCCGAGGCCGGCCACCCCCGGTGGCTCGCCTTCCTGAAGCCGATCCTCTCGGGCATCTACACGGCGGACAACATGGATTACGTGCTCCGCGACTCCTACATGTGCGGCGTGGCGGTGGGCCCCATCGACATCGACCGGATCATCTACTACTCCTTCTTCACCGAGGAGGGGCTGACCCTGGACCGCGGGGGCACGCAGGCCTTCATCATGTTCCTCAACGCCCGGTTCTACATGTACACCAACGTGTACTACCACCGGACCACGCGCGGCATCGACCTCCACCTGAAGGAGATCTTTCGCGACACCATGAAGATCGTGTTTCCGTACGACCTGCGGAAGGAGCTCCACCCCTACCTCCACCTGACGGAGTGGACGCTCCTGGAAGAGGTGGGGCGCTGGCACGACGCCGAGGATGCGGAGCGGAAGGCGCTCGGGGCGGAGTGGCGCCAGATCCTGGACCGGCGGCTCAAGTGGCGGATGTCCCACGAGGTCGTCCTGGACAAGTACCAGCTCCAGCGCGGGGTGGACTTCGTGAAAGCCGAGGAGGTGGAAGCGCGCGTCCGGGACCGGCTGCCGGCGCCGCTGAAGCGCTTCCCCTTCAAGATCGACATGGCGCTCCAGGATCCGCGCCCCCTGAACCCGCTGGCGATGGGCGACCGCCAGATCTACATTTACGACTCGGCCACCCGGCAGGTCTCCAAGGAGCGGCTCACGGAGTTGTTCCGGTATCTCCCGGGGAAGGTGGCCCAGTGCCGGATTTTCGCGGCGAGCCACGAGCACGACAGAGACCTCGCCCAGGCCCTGGAGCAGGCGCTGGGCGAGGACGCCCCCGCCATCCCCACCAACGTGTGAGACGGTCTCCCTCCCCGTGACACGCCGTCGCAAAGGTCCCGATCTTCGTTCCATCAAAGGGCGGATCGCCGAGGCACTCGTCGAATCCATGTTCAGGAGAGCCCTCTACCGGATGACGCGGTTCGGGAGGGAGCGCGACCTGCGGGGGATGCTCAAGCTCGGTAAGGACGACGATTTCGTCCCGGATTTCTTGGTGCTGAAGGAGAATCTGGGCAGTCGCGACGCGCCGCGCGTGTACGGGACCTTCATGATCGAGGTGAAGTACCGGGCGGACCTGCCGCGCTACCTGGCGCTCCAGGAGCGTGGAGGGGCAAAAAGCCTGCTGGCAAAGAGCAAGGCGAAGTGGCCCAACCTCTACGTGATCTTCGTCACCGATCGTCCCGGAGAGGGGCGCTCGTGCTTCCAGGCGCTCGATGTCAGCGCGTACGAACCCGGTGGGCCGGTCGCGACGCGCCCGCTGTACGAAATGCAGGCGCTGGATATCTATCCGAATAATGTGATAGAGCATGAGGAGCTGACGAGGCAGCTGTTTGGCCTCCTCGCGTCCCTGTCGGCGCCCTCACGCTGACGATCCGCGTGCCTTCTTGGGTCGGTCCAGCCCTTTGACGATTTGGGACCGGATCAGCCGGGGCAGCATCATGTGGTGATGGGGGCAGATGGACTGCGGATTCTGATAGGCGGAGCCGGCGAAGGCGACCATGTAGCGGCGGAGCTCCTCGAAGGGAACGACCTCGTCCAGGAATCCACGCTTGGCGCAGTAGATCGGCCGGGACTGCTCGCGGTACTGCCTGGCCAGCGCGTTCATCTGATCGATGACCGGCTTCAGCGGTCGCCCGGCCGCCTTCTCCTTGACGAGCCGCCGGGAGAACGAGGCGACCGCGGCCGTTTCCCCGTGCATGACGTAGATCTCGCTGGTGGGCGTGCCGAGCGTGAACGCGTTGTGGTTGTTGGCGGTGGGGCCACCCATGATGTAGTGGGCGGCGGCCGTGCCTTTCCGGAGCACCACGAGCATCATCGGCAGATCGGTCTGCTCGATGGAGTAGATCAGTGATTGGCCCAGGCCGAGCAGCTCGGCCTTCTCGGCGGTGTCCCCGACGTCGATCCCGGTCGTGTCCTGAAACCAGATGATCGGTACCCGGTCCCGCCCGCAGTGGGTCACGAACTCGTTCATCTTGATCAGGCCCTGCCGATAGAGCTTGCCCCCGATGCCGATGTACTCGGCGGTGTACTCCGGATAGTTGGTCCCCAGAAGGCCCTGGCGGTTGCCGATCACCCCGACCAGGAACCCGTCGACCTTGACGAGACCGGTGTACACTTCCGGGCCGAAGCCCGGCCGGAACTCCAGGTGCTCGCTTCCATCCACCAGGCGGGCCAGCGCGTCTTCGATGCTGTACACGGCCTTCGGGTTGAGGGGGACGATCGAGGCGAGGTCCGAGAGCGGATACTTCGGCTCGGCTGGCGCGGCGACCCGGAAGAACTTCGGGTGATACGCCGGGATCTGGGCCATGCACTCCTTGAGCGCATCGAGAACCTCGGTCTCCTTCTCGAACACGGCCCCGAAGAAGCCGGTGGAGTCGTAGTGAATGTGGGCGCTCCCCGGGGGAACTTCCTTGAAACGGCGCGCGGCCTCGATGATCTGTTCCGCCCCGGATTCGTCGAACGAGCCCTTGGGGCTCATGCCGCTGACGATCCCTCCGCCCCCGACGGCCATGTTGGCGTTCTTGTGGGCGAACAGGATCGTCGGGCTGATGCTCTGATAGCCCCCGCCGGCCGGATTCGTCCCGTAGATCCCGGCCAGGACCGGGATGCCGAGTTTCTCCAGCTCGGCGTGCCGGAAAAACGTGGTGCCGCCGCCTCTGCGGTCGGGATAGACCTCATCCTGTTGCGTCAGCTTGACCCCGGAGCAATTGACCAGCCAGACCAGGGGCACCCGGAGACGCTTGGCCAGGTCGGTGACCCGCAGGTTGTTGTCGGCCTGCCCGGCCAGCCACGCCCCGGCCATGACCTTGTTGTCGAACCCGATGAGGACGCACCACTTGCCGCCGATCCGGGCCAGCCCATCCACGACCCCGGTCGTGCCTTCCTCGTTCTGGCGCGGATTGAAGAGGGTGTGCAGGGGGCAGAACGTCCCGGGATCCACGAGGTACTCGATCCGGTCCCAGACCGTCAGCTCGCCCCGCTCGTGAACCTTCTCGGCGGGCAGCCCCGCGCTCTTCACGCGGCTCACCTCGGCGTCCAGCTCCTTGAGCACGGCCGCGATCTGGTCGCGGTTTTCGGCCATCTCCTCGATCTCGGCCCGTTTGAGCGGCTTGCCGAGAGCATCCATCTTCTCGAAGTACGGGCGCATACGCCGTCCCCCTCCGCTTACCGGTTCGCTTTGCGATAGCCGAGCTGATCCAGCGCGATGATCGATTTGCAGATGTTGGCCGAGCCCTCGACCATGAAGTAGGTCGGTGCGTCCCGGTAATAGCGGGCGACGGGATACTCGGTCGAGTAGCCATAGGCGCCGAGGATGCGCATGGCGTAGTTGGCGGCCTTTGTCACCACCTCGCCGGCCAGGTATTTCGCCTGGGCCACTTCCAGCGTGTTCCCCAGGTTGCCCTGATCCTTCTGCCAGGCCGCCCGGTAGACCATCAGCCGGGCCGCCTCGATCTCGCTGACCATCTGCGCCACCATGTCCTGGTTCATCTGGAACTGGCCGATCGGCTGCCCGAACTGCTCCCGCTCGTTGCAGTACTTGGTCACCTGATCCAGGCACGCCTGGGCGAGGCCGACCGCGCCTGCGGCCGCCGAGAGGCGAGTCTGGTCGAGCGAGCCGAAGACGATCCTGGTCCCGTCGCCCGGCTTGCCGAGGATGTTCTCTTTGGGGATTCGCACGTTCGTCAGCGTGATCTCCCCGGTGGGCGACAAATGCGACCCCATCTTGTCCAGATCGGAGGTGGTGACCCCATCGACGTTCTTGAGCTCGACGACGAACGCGGAGAGCCCCTTGCCGCGCGCGCCCCGGTCCGTGTAGGCGTAGTAGATGACCACGTCGGCGAGGCGCGCGTTGGAGATCCACGTCTTCGATCCATTCAGGAGCCAGTGGTCTTCCTTGTCCGTGGCGGTGGATCGCAGGGCCATCACATCGGAACCCGCGGTGGGCTCGGTGATGGCGAACCCCCCCATAGAGTCCGCGCTGACCAGCCTGGGGATGTACTTCCGCCTGAGTGCCTCGGACCCGTACCGAAGAATCGGAAACGCGCACCCCACCGCTTGCATGTTGATCTGGACGCGGAGGGAGCTGCAGGCGCGGCCAATCTCTTCGGACAAGATCATGGTCGCGAGCCAGCCCATATTGTTTCCCCCGTACTCCTCGGGGATCACCGTGCCGAAGAAGCCCAGCTGCGCCATGGGCTTGATGACTTCCTCATAGGGGAAATAGTGCTCTTCGTCCCACTTCTTGACGAACGGCGCGATCTTTTCAGCGCCGAAGTCCCGGGCGATTTGCACGAGGGCTTTCAGTTCGGCAGACAACTCGAAAGACATATCCTCGGTCCTCCCGGTTCGCGTGTCCGCCAAGGGCGGTATGATAATACCACGGCGACGGAAGGCAAACGATCCGGAGCTTGCGAGGGCGTCGAGTTTGACTGGCTGGCCCGCGCGTGGTACGGTGCCGCGGAGCCTCGACAGACCGATTGACGCCGGTGCGAAACTACGGGGCCAAGTAAGGAAGCCAAGAAAAAGGATGGAGGACGCAATGGCTGAACACATTGTCGAGGCTCCCGCGCCGGGGAAAATACTCCGGGTTCACGTCGAAGAGGGAAAGCCCGTGGCCGAGGGAGACCGCATCTGCGTCCTCGAGGCGTTGAAGATGGAACTCCCGATCGTGGCCCCGGTGGGCGGCACGGTCAAGGCGCTCCATATGTCCCCCGGCCAGACTGTCGAGGCTGGGGATCCGCTGGCCGTCATCGAGGCGTCACCCTAGGATCCCTTGGTGCTCAAAGCCACCTGGTTCGTCCTGGCCGGCCATGGCCATCGTCTTCGCCACTTTGAGCCTCCTCGTCCTGGTGATGACCGCCCTGAACCGCTGGCTCAGGCCCAAGCCGGAGGCCAGAGCCCAAGCGACAAGGGCGGGGGATGTTTGAAGGCGAGCTTCTGGGCGTTTTCGCCCTGACCTGGCAGGCCGCCGTCATGCTCGGGCTCGGCGGCCTCCTCATCTATCTGGGTATCGCCAAGCAGGTGGAGCCGGTGCTCCTCGTTCCCATCGGAATGGGAGTCATCCTGGCGAACGTCCCCCTCGGCGGGCTCACCGAAGCGGGTGGCCTCCTCGCCGTGCTGAGGAAAGCCGGCATCGACACGCAGCTCTTTCCTCTCCTCATCTTCATCGGGGTGGGAGCCATGATCGATTTCGGCTCCCTGCTGGAGCGTCCGTACACCGTCTTCCTGGGCGCAGCCGCCCAATTCGGGATCTTCGGCACGTTCTTCCTGGCCTACTTCCTGGGCGATGGCGGCCTCCGCTTCTTCGACTTCAGCTTCAAAGATGCCATCTCGATCGGCATCATCGGCTCCGCCGACGGCCCCACTTCCATCTACGTTGCCACGATGCTTGGCTCCAAGTACACGCCCGCCATCGTGGTGGCGGCTTACTCCTACATGGCCCTGGTGCCCATCATCCAGCCGCCCATCATGCGGGCGCTCACGACAGAAGCGGAGCGGCGGCTTGCGATGCCCACTCGAGCGCAGAAAGTGTCCCGGCGCACCCGCGTCTTGTTCCCGATCGTGACCATCCTCGTCGTGGGACTCATCGCTCCCAAGGCCACTCCCCTGATCGGTACCCTCATGTTCGGCAACCTCCTGAGGGAGTCGAGAGTGCTCGAACGGCTCTCGCAAGCGGCCCAGAACGAGATGGCCAACATCGTCACGATCCTCCTCGGGCTCACCGTGGGGGGCATGATGGTGGCTCGGGACTTCCTGCGGCTGGAAACGATCATGATCTACGTCATGGGGGTCGTGGCCTTCGCCCTGGGCACGGCCGCCGGGCTGATTCTTGGCAAAGGGATGTATCTCGCCTCCGGGAAGAGGATCAACCCCCTGATCGGGGCGGCTGGGATTTCCGCCTTCCCCATGTGTGCGCGCGTCGTCCAGAGGGTGGGACTCGAAGCCAACCCGCAGAACCATCTGCTCATGCACGCGGCGGGAGCCAACACGGCCGGCCAGATCGCCTCAGTGGTGGCCGGGGGCGCCGCGCTGGTGCTCGCGCCGTTCTTCGCCTAGTGTGAGTCACGCGCGCGCCGCGCGCGGGCCGGGGAGCGTGGCGATCGCCGCGCTCACCATGGCGGTTCAGAACGGGATCGTCATGGCCTTCGCGGTGCTCTACCTGCCGCTCATCCAGGACTTCCGAGCCTCCCGCGCCGAGGTTGCGACCGTCCAATCCGCGGTGCTGCTCCTCGGAGGGTTCGGCGGGCCGGCGATCGGCTACGCCCTCGACCGGTTGGGGCCGCGCCGCTTGTTCCAGGGCGGGGCGCTGCTCGCGGCCCTGGGGCTCCTCCTGGCGAGCCGGGCCGGCAGCCTGCCGGGCCTGCTGCTGACCTACGGGATCCTCACCGGCCTCGGCCTCTCGGCGCTCGGGAGCCAGCCCAACATGGTCGTGGCGGCGCTCTGGTATCCGGGGGCGCGCGGCCGGGCGATCGCCGCGGCGGACCTGGGCACCGGCTTCGGCGCCTTCCTCTTCATCCCGCTCGCCCAGGCCGTCGTGGCGCGCTATGGGTGGCGGACGACGCTCGCCCTCTGGGCGGGTCTCCTTGTGGCCATCCTGATCCCCGCCAACGCCTTCCAGCGTGTTCCCCCCTCCGTGCCGGAACGTAAGACGGCGCCGGCGCCGGGCGGGCGAGAGGCCGGGCGCCTGTTGCTTGACCACCATTGGACCCTCACGCGCGCCGCGCGGACATCCGGCTTCTGGTGGCTCGTCGCCGTTCGCTTTTTCTCTGCGATGGCCTTCCCGCTCATGAACGTCCACATGCTGGCCTTTGCCGTGGGCGCGGGGGTTTCTCCCGCCGCCGCGGCCACCGCCCTCGGCACCGTGAGCCTGGTGAGCCTGGCCGGGCGGCTGCTGACCGGGTGGCTCGCCGACCGGCTCGGGCGCGCGCCGACGCTCACGCTCACGTACACCAGCGCCGCCGTGGGGATCGGGAACCTGGGGCTCCTGGTGTGGACCGGCTGGCCTGGCTGGCTCGTCGGGTACGTCCTCTTCTACGGCCTGGCGCAGGGGTCGAGCGGGATCGTCACGGCGGCGCGGACGGCGGATATTTTCGCGGGGGCGAGCTTCGGCACGATCTACGGCTGGATCGTGCTGGCCACCGGGCCCGGCGAGGCGATCGGGGCCTGGGCCGGGGGAGCGATTTTCGACCTGACGGGGAGCTACCTCTGGGCCTTCGGCTTCGTGGTAGTGGCGCTCCTGGCGGGAACCGCCGCGATCTGGCAGGTGCGTCAGCCGGCGCGGAGGTCCACGTAGAGCTCGATCTCGTGGCCGTCGGGGTCGTGGATCGAGAACGACGCGCTCTCGCTCGCGTTCATTTCGCCGAAGGGCCCGAGCCCGTGGGCCTCCACCCAGCGGCGGGCCGCGTCGAGCGCCTCGCGCGTGGTGCCGACCTGGAAGGCGATGTGGTAGAGTCCCGCCGCGCCCCGCGGCCGTTCCGGCCCGTCGACCCTCGCGGCCTCGATCGACAGGTCGTGGTGATGCGGGCCGGCCGAGAAGAACGCGATCCTGCCGTTCTTCCCTCTTCCCACGTCCTTCAACCCGAGGACATCCCGGTAAAAGCGAATGGACGCTTCCAGGTCCTTGACGAAGAGCGAGACGTGGCCGAGTGCCTCGACCTTCAGCGGGACGCCCATGGCGGAGTTAGTGTAGCATAGAGGCTCATGACCCCGGACCGGACCGCCGCCGCCGTCCCTATGCCACCTCCCGTCGCCGCCGCGGCGGAGCGCGTCAAGCCCGATATGCGGCTGCTGGGCCTCCTGGCCCTGGGGCACTTCGTCGTCGACACCAACCAGGGGTCGCTCCCCGCGCTGCTGCCGTTTCTCCGGACGGCGCTCGACCTCTCCTACGCGGCCACGGGCGCCATCGTCCTCATGGCCAACGTGACGTCGTCCCTCACCCAGCCCCTCTTCGGCTACCTCGCCGACCAGACCACCCGGCGCTGGCTGTTGCCGCTCTCCGTCTTCCTCTCGTCGCTCGGGTTCGCGCTGACCGGCCTCGCCCCGTCCTACGGGGTCGTGCTGCTCCTCGTGCTCGTGTCGGGCTTCGGGATCGCCGCGTACCACCCTGAGGGGTATCGCACCGCGACTCGAGTCGCCGGTGACCGGAAGGCGACGGGATTGTCGATCTTCTCCACGGGGGGCAATATCGGGATTTCCATCGGTCCCCCGTTCATTACGGCGCTCGTCACAGGGCTCGGGCTCTGGGGGAGCCTCGGGCTCCTCCTTCCCGGTGTCCTGGTGGCGGCGCTGCTGACCGGCGTCCTCCCCCGGCTCTCGGTGCCGTCGGCGTCTCGCACCGAGTCGGCCGTGGCGCCCGCCGGCCGGACCATGGTCGCCGCGATGACGCTCCTCATCCTGGTCGTCACTGTTCGGTCCTGGACCCAGCTCGGCCTGACGACGTTCGTCCCGTTCTACTATCTGGACGTGCTCGGGGGCGACCCGCGGATGATCGGGACGCTGCTCTTCGTTTTCCTGGGCGCCGGGGCCCTGGGCACCCTCGTCGCCGGTCCCATCGCCGACCGCGTGGGCATGCGCCGCTACGTCGTCAGCGTCTTCCTCCTCGCGACGCCCATCGCCATCGGCTTCCTCCTGGTCCGGGGGGTGCTGAGCTTCATCCTCCTCGGGGCGCTGGGGTTCGTCCTGGTGTCCACCTTCACGGTGTCGGTCGTGCTGGGGCAAGCCTACATGCCGCGCAACCCCGGCATGGCGTCGGGGCTCATCGTGGGCTTCGCCATCGGCGCGGGCGGCATCGGGGCCGTGGCTCTCGGCTGGGTGGCGGACCACCTGGGGCTGATGAGCGCGCTCTGGATTTCGGCGCTGATGCCGCTGGCCGGGTTCGTCGTGGCGCTGTTTCTCCCCGAGCCCCGCCGCGCGTGATCGGCGACTTTCCTCCACGGGGCGCCATGTGCTATAACTTGCGTCGGATCGCGCGATGAGCGTCCTCGAAGCCTTCCAGGACGGCGAGCAGGTTCTCCTCATCGACCAGCGGGGGAAGCGTCACCTCCTCACCCTGAGAAAAGGCGAGACCTTCCACTCGGACCGCGGCTGGATCCCCCACGACGCCATCATCGGCCACCCGGACGGGAGCTGGGTGCGGTCGTCGCTCGGCATGCGGTACCTGGCCCTCCGTCCCACGCTGGCCGAGTACGTCCTCGAGATGCCTCGCGGCGCCCAGGTGATCTACCCGAAGGACCTGGCGATGATCCTGTTCTGGGCCGACGTCTATCCGGGGTGTCGCGTGCTGGAGGCTGGCACAGGGTCGGGCGCCCTGACGCTGGCGCTGCTTCGGGTGGTGGGGCCCGAGGGCAAGGTCATCACCTACGAGCAGCGCGAGGAGTTCGCCCGCCGGGCGCTGGCCAACATTCACGCGCGGATGGGGGAGGTCACGAACCTGGCGGTGAGGTTTGGGCCCGTGGAGGAGGGGCTGCCGGAGGAAGAGCCGGTGGACCGGGTGATCCTGGATCTGCCGGAGCCCTGGCGGCTCGTCGAGCCTGTCCTCAAGCCCCTCCGCCCGGGGGGCATCTTCCTCTGCTACGTGCCGACCATCATCCAGTCCCAGCAGGTCGCCGAGGCCCTCCAGCGGCATCCGGCCTACGGGCTCGTCGAGACCTTCGAGACGCTGGTCCGCCCGTGGAACATCGAGGGGCCGTCGGTCCGCCCGTTCCACCGGATGGTGGCGCATACCGGGTTCATCACCCTGGCCCGGCGCGTCGTGCCCGAGGATGCTTGACCGCTTCTTCGGCCTGAGCGAGCGCCGCACCACGGTCGGGGCCGAGCTGATGGGCGGCCTCACCACGTTCATGGTGATGGCCTACATCATCTTCGTCAACCCGGCCATCCTCTCCTTCGCGGGGATCAAGGGGCTCGAGGGGCAAGGCCCGCCGTTCGCGCCCACGCTGGCCGCCACGTGTCTCGTGGCCGGGCTCGCCACCATCGCCATGGACCCGATGATGTACGTCGCCACGCTGGCCTTCCTCGTGTACGTCGCCTTGCCGTGGCTCCGCCCCCTCTTCGGCTTCTAGCCTCTCGGCGCATGTGGTAGGCTTGAAGGGTTCCGAGAACCCCCGATGATCCAGGCCCTGAGACGGAACCTGAAAGCTCTCTCGATCACCCTGTGGGTGGTGATCGCCGCCTTCATCGGCACCTCCTTCTTCGTCTGGGGAAAGGGGAGCATCACGGGCGGCGACTCCAACGCCGTGGCCACGGTCAACGGTGAGGAGATTCCCATCGAGCGTTACCAGCGCCTCTACCGCTCCTACCTCGAGTTCTACCGCCAGGTCTTCAAAGACCGCTTCACCACCGAGACCGCCGAGCGCCTCGGGATCTCCCAGCAGGTCGTGGACTTCCTGGTGGACGAGGTGCTGGTCCTTCAGCGCGCCCAGGCGGAGGGGATCCAGGTGGGCGACGAAGAGCTGCGGGCCAAGATCCAGGCCATCCGCGCCTTCCAGGAGGACGGCAAGTTCTCGCGGGATCGCTACGCGGCCCTCCTGAACCGCGCCAAGATCGACCCGGCCACCTTCGAGGCCGATCAGCGGCGGGAGATCGTTCGGAAGAAGATGGAGGCCACCGTCAAGGAGGGGATAAAGGTTTCCGACGCGGAGATACGCCAGGCGTACGAGTTCAGGCGGGAGAAGGTCCGGGCCGCCTGGGCCCAGGTTGAGATTTCCCCCCTCATGACGGACGTCAAGGTGACCGACGCGGAGCTGGAGGACTTCCTGAAGAAGAACGCGCTCCGGTTCCAGGAGCCCGAACGGCGGCGGCTCCAGTACGTGCTCCTGAGCCCGAAGACTTTCATCAAGCCGGCGACAGACGCGGAAGTGGAGCGGTATTACAAGGAACACGTCGCCGAGTTCGAGAAGCCGCGGCGCGTGAAGGTGGCTCACATCCTCGTCCGCGTGCCTCCGGTCGGGGGGAGCGAAGCCGAGGAAAAGGCCAAGGCCAAGGTGCTGGAGGTCCTCAAGCGGGTGCGGGCGGGGGAGGATTTCGCCAAGCTCGCGAAGGACGTCTCCGAAGATCCGGCGTCGGCCGGTTCGGGGGGCGACCTCGGCTACGTTGCGCGGGGCGAACTGGTGCCGGCGTTCGAACAGGCGGCCTTCGCCCTGAAGAGGGGCGAGGTCTCCCAAGAGCCCGTGCGCACGCCGTTCGGCTATCACGCCATCAAGGTCACCGATATCCAGGAGGGCGGGCGGCGCCCGCTGAAGGAGGTCGCCGCGGAGATCAAGGGAAAGCTCCAGGGCGAGCAGGGCGAGCGCGCGGCCCTGGCCAAGGCGGAGGAGGTCAAGGGCCCCCTCCAGGGCGCCAAGGATTTCCCCGCCGAGGCGAGGCAGCGCGGCCTCGAGCCGAAGACGGCGCTCCTGGCGCGCGGCGACTCCCTCGAGGGAATCGGCCGGGCCGAGGCCGTGGAAGAGGCCGTGTTCGCGGCGGCGCCGGGCGGCGTGCTGGGCCCCCTCAAGACCCCGGGCGGGTACGCGGTCGTCAAGGTGGTCGAGCAGCAACCCGCTGCCGTCCCGCCGTTCGCCGAGATCAAGTGGAAGGTGGCGGACGCAGTCAAGCGGCAGAAGGCTGAGGCCCTCGCGCTCAGCAGGGCTCAGGCGCTCGCCACGGCGGCGGAGAAGGGGGAAGACCTCCTGGCCGCGGCGAAGAAGCAGGGGCTCCCCTCAGGCGACACCGGGTTCCTCTCGCGCGCGGAGCCGGCCGCCGACCGGCGGGTGCCGGGCGAGGTCATGCGCGCGGCCCTCCAGCTGGCGGTGGGCAAGGTGGCCGAGCCCGTCACCCTCCCCCAGGGGATCTACGTGGTGAAGGCGCTGGAGCGCCGGGCTCCGGACCCGAGCGGGCTCGAGAAGGAGCGCGAGGAGCTTCGCCAGCAGGTGCTGGAGCAGAAGCGCACCCAGGCGTGGGAGCAGTGGGTCAAGGGCCTGAGGGCGGGCGCCAAGATCCAGGTCTCGTCTCGGCTCGCGTCGCCGTGAGACTGAAAAAGGCGGAAGCCCGGTTCATCGAGTGGGAGCGGGTATGCCGCGTGGCGACCGCGGGAGCGGGCGGGTGGCCCCACGGCGTTCCCGTCTGCCACGTCCTCTGGAACGGGAAGATTTACTTCGGCTCGGGGAACGACGCCAAGAAAGTGCTGAACCTCAGGGCCAATCCTCGGGTCGCGGTCACCGTGGACCTCTACTCTGACGCCTGGGAGAGTCTCAAGGGCGTGATGGTGCAGGGGTCCGCGAAGCTGATCGAAAAGGGGCCGCGGTTCCGGAAGATCCGCCAGCTCCTCTACACGAAGTACCCGCAGTATCCGCGCGAAGCTGCCCTCGACGAAAAGGATTCGCTGATCGCCGAGGTCACCCCCACCCGCATTTTTTCCTGGGGATTTTAGCCTCGGAGGGGGGCTCCGCCCCCCTTCCGATTCCTCCCCCCGAGATTGCGACGGCAAAGCCGTCGCTCGAACAAGCGCCAGACTAAGCCATCGGGCGGCGGCCGTTGGCCGTGCGGCCGTTGACCCACTGCCAGCGCGCGACGAGCGCGGCCTTCCAGCGGGGGAAGCGGATCCGGGAGAAGACGCGGAGCCCGCGCAGGTCGTCGAACATCGAGTAGATCACCGGAGTCACCAGCAGCGTGACGAGCAGGCAGAGCGTCTGGCCGCCGACCACGACGGTGGCCAGCGAGGCGCGTGAAGCCGCGCCGTCCCCCCGCCCCAGGGCCACCGGCAGCATCCCCGCGATGATCGCGAGCGTCGTCATCAGGATCGGGCGCAGCCGCGCCCGGTCCGCCTGCATCTGCGCCTCGAAGCGCTCCAGGCCCCGCTCCCGGAGGACGTTGGTGTAGTCCACCTGGAGGATCGCGTTCTTCTTGACCACCCCCATCAGGAGGAACACCCCCATGATCGAGTAGATGTTGAGGCTCGCGTTGCGGACGCCGAGCTGGTAGAGGACCGTGAGCGTCAGGAGGCCGAAGGGGATCGAGAGGAACATGGAGACCATGATCGTGATCGGGTGGATGAAGGACTCGAACTGGGCCGCGAGGACGATGTAGATGAAGGCGAGCGACAGCACGAAGGCAATGAGGAAGTTCTGCATCGCCTCGGCCAGGAGCTTGCCCCGCCCGAGCGTGACGATGCCGTACTCGGAAGGCATCTTGAGCTCCTGCACGACCGCATACGCCTCGGCGAGGGCGGTCCCCAGGGGCTTCTGGTAGAGGTTCGAGATGATCGTGATAGAGCGCTCCTGGGCGTAGTGCTCGATCTGGCCCGGGCTCATCCCGGGGGCCAGCGTGGTCACGTTGGAGAGCTTGACAAGCTGGCCGCCGGCACCCGGAGCGGCAAGGTCCGCGATGACGGACGCGTCCTTCCTGAAGGGCTCCTGGAGCCGGATGCGGACGTCGTACTGCTCGCCCGCCTCGCGGTAGAAGCCCGCCTTCTCGCCGCCCACCAGGGTCCGGAGCGCCGAGGCGATGCCGTCCACCCTGACGCCGAGGTCTGAAGCCCTTTGCCGATCGATCAGGACCTGCAGCTCCGGCTGGCGCTGGGTCTGCGCCGTGTCCAGGTCCACGAAGCCGGGCTTGCTTCCCAGCGTCCGGATGACCGCCCGGGCGTGGCCGTCCAGCTGCTGGAGGTCCGGCCCGCGGAGGATCAGGTTGAACGGGGTCTGGCGGAAGCCGCCGCCGCCGATCAGGTTGATCTGCTGGGCGCTGATCCTGAGCCCGGGGAAGACAGCGAGCCGTCTCCGGGCGTCCTGCTTGATCTCGTCCTGGGTGCGCTTGCGCTCGCTGAGGTGCGTCAAGCCGACGTAGAGCGAGATGTCCGTGACGTTCGACTGATACTGGCCCCGGACCCCGATGGTCGTGAAGAGGGTGCGCACCTCGGGGATCTTCCGCAGTTCACCCTCCAGCGCCCGGGCGATCTCGGTCGTGCGCTCGAGTGACGACCCGGGCGGGGCCTCGGCCACCACCTCGAACTCGCTCATATCGTCGTCCACCACGAACTCGACCGGAGACTTGGCAAGGAGATAGAACCCGCCGACGAGGATGAGCAGCGCGCCTCCGATCACGGGCAGCCGGTGGCCCAGGCACCAGGCGAGGGCGGCTTCGTACCACTGCTCCATCGCCCGGTAGAAGGCGGTTTCCTTTGAGGTTCGGGCGGTATCCTCCGCCTTGCGGGCCGAGAGGATCCGGGCCGCCAGCATCGGGGTCAGGGTGAACGCGACGACCAGCGAGACGATGATGGCGAAGGTCGTGGTGAGGCCGAAGGAGTTCCAGAACTTCCCCACGAGCCCGCCCATGAACGCCACGGGGAGGAAGATCACGACGAGAGAGAGCGTGGTGGCCGTGACGGCCAGCGCGATCTCGCGGGTGCCGGCGATCGCTGCGTCGAAGGGGGAGCGCCCTTCCTCCTCGGTGTGGCGGAAGATGTTCTCCAGCACGATGATGGCGTCGTCGATCACGATGCCCGTGGAGAGCGCCAGCCCGAGCATCGTCAGGTTGTTGAGCGTGAAGCCCGCGATGCGCATGGCCGTGAAGGTGGCGATGATCGAGCAGGGGATCGCCAGGGCGGCCACGAAGGCCGGCCGGAGCTTCCTGACGGCCACGAAGAAGATCATCGTCGCGAGGATCGCCAGGCCGGTGACCTGGAGGAGCAACTGAGGGTTGCCCTGGAGGAAGGCGGCGCCCACCGCCGCGACGATGACCCCGATCGCCGCGGTTTCCCACCAGAGGAGGTTGCCGATGAAGACCGCGACGATGAGGCTGGCCAGGAGGCCGCCCAGGAGGAGGTGGTCCTGGACCTCGTGGAAGGAGCGCTTGATGAAGCGGGAGAGATCGCGAACGACCTCGAACCGGATGTCGGGCGGCAGCCCCTTCTGGACCTCCGCGAGTTTCTTCTTCACGGCGTCCACCACCGCCACGGTGTTGGTGCCCGACTGCTTGCGGATGAGGAGACTGACCGCGTTCTGGCCGTTGAGCCGCGAGAGCGTCCGGGCCTCCTCTTCCCCGTCCACCAGGGTGCCGATGTCGCGGATGTGGACGGGCCCTCCCTTGAAGTCGGCGACGATCAGGTCGTTGAAGGCCGCCGGCGACTCGATCCGGCCGAGGGTGCGAAGGCCCTCTTCCCGCCCGCCCTCGGTCACCCGGCCCCCCGGGATCTCGACATTCTGGCGCAGGAGGGCGTCCTTGACCTGCTGGATGGAGAGGCCGAAGGCGGTCAGTTTGTGCGGGTCCACGAGGACCTGGATCTCGCGCTTGCGATCGCCCACCAGCGTGATGGCGCCCACGTCCTTCACGGTCTCGAGCTGGCGCTTGATCCGCTTGTCGGCGATCTCGGTGATCTCGCGGGCCGAGCGCTGGCCCGAGACCACGAGCGCCATGACCGGGGCCGAATCCGGGTCGAACTTCTCGATGACCGGCGGCTCCGTCCCGGCCGGGAAGCGCCCGACGACCGTCGCGACCTTCTCCCTGACGTCGTTTGCGGCTTCCTGGACACTTCGCTCCAAGACAAACGTGACGAAGACCTGCGATTGGCCCTCGATGGTGGTCGAGCGGAGCTCGTCGAGGCCGCTGATCGTGTTGACGACTTCCTCGATGGGCTTGGTGATCTGGCTCTCGATCTCCTCGGGGCTCGCCCCCGGCAGCCGGGTCGTGATCGTGATGGTGGGGAGATCGACCTTGGGGAAAATGTCCACGCCCAGCTGGATGAAGGAGGCCGCCCCCAGGACGACGAAGGCGGTGATCAGCATCGTGGTGAAGACCGGGCGGCGGACGAAGACTTCGAGAAAACTCATACTTATTTCTGGACCACGGTGACCGGCGCCCCGTTGAAGAGCTGCGGGAGGTTGGTGGTGGCCACGGCCTCGCCCGCCTTGACGCCGTGCTGGATCTCGACCCAGCCGCCTTGGCGGGTCCCGGGCTTCACCAGCCGCTCCTCGGCCTTGCCGTCGGTCACGACGAAGACCTTGGTGATGCCGACGAAGTACGTGACCGCCTCGGCGGGGACGAAGGTCACCGTTTCGTCCTTCCGGGTGAGCACGGCGCCCTTGGCGAAGAAGCCGGGGCGGAGGCGGCCGTCGGCGTTGGGCACTCGGGCCTCCAGGGAGAGGCTCCGCGTCTGGACCTCCACGGCCGGGGCCACGCGCGTGACCTGGCCGGAAAAGGTCTGCCCGGGGTGGGCCTCCACCGTGAGCTCGAGCGCCTGGCCGCCCCGAAGCTCCGGGGCGTACCGCTCGGACACCGTCCCCGTGTACTTGAGCGGGTCGGCGACGACGAGGGTGAAGAGCGGCGCGCCGTCCTTCACGAACTCGCCGACGTTGACGTGGCGCTTGGCGACCGCCCCCGTGATCGGGGCCCGGATCGTCGCGTCCTGGAGCTTCTTCCGGGACATGCCCAGCGCGGCCTCCATCCGCTGGATGTCGGCGGCGCTCGACTGCGAGAGGGCCTGGGTGACGCGGTACTGGGTGCGCCACCGGTCGCGCTCCTGGGCGGAGATCAGCTCGCGCCGGTAGAGTTCCTCGGCCCGCTCGAGGTTGGCCTTGGCCTCGTCCTGCTCGGCCCGCATCCGCTCCTGGGTCTCCTTGGCCATGCGGAGGCTGGCCTCCGACTGCTCCACCTGGAGCCGGAACTCCCGGGCGTCCACGGTCGCGAGGACCTGGCCGGCTTTCACCCGGTCGCCCAGATCGGCGGAGATCTTGTCCACGGTGCCCGGGACCTCCGCCTTGACCTGGCTTTCCTCCCAGGCGAGCAGGCTGCCCACGGTCTCGACGCTTCGCTGGACGGCCCGCGTCTCGACCCGCGCCACCGTGACGGGGAGCGGTTTCCGCTCCGCCGCCTTCTTCGCGGGATCCTGGGCCTGGCCCTGCCCGCACGCCGCCAGCAGGAACGCCAGGAGGAGCGCCGGGGCCGCGCGTCTCATTCCTCGCCCCGCGCGGCGGAGAGGAGGCGCTCCAGGCCGCGGATCACGTCCTTGCGGTCGGCGGGGGTGAGGCGCTGCAGCACCCGGGCGAGCCCTTCCACCTGGAGCTGCTCCAGCCTCCGGGCGAGGCGCTCGCCCTCGGGCGTGAGGAGAAGCCGGACGTGGCGGTGGTCGCGCGGGTCCTCCCCCCGGCGGAGGAAGCCCTTGGACTCCAGCCGGTCCGCGACCTGGGAGACGGCGGGGAGCGTGATACCGAAGCTCCGGGCCACGTCGCTCATGAGCGTCCCGCCGTGCTTGGCGACGTGGAAGAGCACCTGAGCCTGGGAGTAGTTGAGGTCCAGCTCCAGCGCCTGCTTCCAGAGGATCTGGCGGAAGGTGGTGGACAGGAGGTCAGTGAGCAGCTCCACCAGGTGGCGGCTGGTGTCGGTCAGGTCGTCGTGCACGGGGCCCCCCAAGGTTCACGTAGTTAATCATCTTAATCTTTGGCCGTCAAGTCGTTGAACATGCCGTAAAATATGGGATCGTGGCGATCCAGCGGACCCCCATGACCCGGCAGGGCTTCGACCGTCTCAAGGCCGAACTCGAGCGGCTCCGGCGGGAGGAGCGTCCCCGGATCACCAAGGCGATCGCCGAAGCGCGGAGCCACGGCGATCTGGCGGAGAACGCCGAGTACCACGCGGCCCGGGAGAAGCAGTCCTTCATCGAAGGGCGCATCATGGAGCTGCAAGCCAAGGTGGCCCACGCGGAAGTCATCGACCCGCCGACCAACGGCGACCGGGTGACCTTCGGATCCACCGTTCGCCTCCAGGACGCGGATGGCAAGGAAGTGCGCTACTGGATCGTGGGCTCGGATGAGGCGGAGCCGACGAAGGGCAGGATCTCGATTATGTCGCCCTTGGCCCGCACGCTGATCGGCAAGGAAGTCGGCCAGGCGGTGACCGCCCAGCTGCCAGGCGGAAAGAAGACCTACGAGATCCTCGCGGTCAACTTCCCCTGGGGGGAGGGCGCGGGAAAGGGCTAGCTCCCGGCGCGGTGCTAGTTGCGAAGGGCCTCGCGCAGCTCCCGCGTGAGCGTTTCGACCGTTCCCCGCGTGCCGCCCGCCAGCTTCTGCCGCCACTCGCCCTCCGTCTCGAAGCGGCGGTCGCCCAGCCGGGTTCCCCAGGGTTTGATGGCCTCGCGGATGGCGTGGAGGTCGAACGGATCCTTCCGGAGCTCCCGCGCCCGCGCCATCACGTCGGGCGCCACCCGGATGAAGGCCCGGAGCGCCGCGCCCGTTTTGATCGAGTATTTCCGGCCCGCCCACGCGCTCGGGAAGACGCCGGCCACGGCCTTCGTGTAGTTCAGGAAGAACCGCTTGGCGCCCTGCCGGAGCTCCGAGATCCGGGCGCTGCCGCCGACGTTTTCCACCGTCTCCAGGAAGTCCACCATCTCCTCGGCGAGCGGGGCCTGGGAGACCCTCCCCCGCCCGGTGCCGAGCATCTTGATGTCGCCGTGAAGCGGGGACGTCTCGTCCTCGTTCAGCGAGCGGATGACGTCGTGAGCCAGCGCCTGGTTGGGGTCCGGATAGAGCTTGCGTCCGGCGAGGCTCACGATATGGGAGGGGTTGAGCCGCGTGTGCTTGGCGTTGATCGTGACGAAGAGCTCCACGGTCTGCCGGGCGTCCAGCGTGTCGAAGAGCACCGCCGGGACCTCGATCCCCAGGACCTCTCCGGCCTGGGTCAGGGCGTGGAGCGCCAAGAGCCGGTGCTGGCCGTCGAGGACGCGGAGCACCCCGTGCTCCTCGGGGATCTGGAGCAGCCCGAGGTCGTGGTGGCTCGCCATCGGGGTGAAGGTGAAGCGCTTCTCCGAGGTGATGATGACCGCCCCCGGGATCGCCGGCAGGGTGCCGGCCTCCTTGCACTCCCGGTAGTAGGTGGCGAGCTCTTCGATCTTCCGGCGGATCACCGGCCGCTGGTAGGCGCCCTCGCTCTCCGCGATTCGCTTTTCCAGCATCTCCCAGTTGACCCGTGCCCGGGCGGCGCGCTTGGCCTTCGGGGGCTCCTTGGGCAACCCGCCCTCGTAGCCGAGGACCTCGAATTTCACCAGGCGGTCGATGTCCTTGGCCGAAAACGACGCCTGATAGAACTCGAGCCCGAATTGTTTTACGCGATGGGCAGGAACCGTGATCATGGGTGTTTTCCCGAACACCCACTTTAGACGAAGCCCAAACCCCTGTCAACAGAGGACTTTCCGGCCTCAATCCTGTCTTGACACGATATCTGGGGTTAAATGGTAGAGTTATCCACGACATGTGGGGATTTTGTGGATAAGCCCAATGAGTCGAACTTCGTTTGAAGCCTAGCGAATGTGAAGGTTTCCGGGGGGTTTGGGGGTAGAATCGAGCGCGGGAGGTTCAAGACCGCGCAGATCGGGAGGGAAGGATGACTCGTCTCTGGACGTTCATGACCATCGCGCTGGCGCTGCTGCTCCCCGTCGCCTCCGCTTCGGCCCAGGCGCCCCCGCACATCCAGGCGGCCCACGAGTTCCTGCTGGGCTGGGGCAAGGCGAACTGGGAGGCGGTGAAGGCTCACGCGGCGGACAAGGTGACCGTGAAGGTCGGCGGCGCCGACTACGCGCTCGACGTGGCAGGGAAGAAGGCCGAGGTCCAGCTGATCTTTCCTTTCCGCGGCCTCGCCGCCGTCCGGGTGGGGGCGAACGTCAAAGGCGTCACCGTCGAGGAGATCACGGTCAGGGCCGGCGGCGCCGAGCGGAAGGGCAAGGGGACGGTGACGCTCGAGGAGAAAGACGGGAAGTTCACCGTGACGAGCGTCGCAGTCGAATAAGCGCCGCCGCCTCGACGGGCTCTCCCCCGCTAGGAGCGTTCCCTCGCCAGCGCCCGCGCGCAGTGCTCGCCTGCGATCCTGCCGTAGCCCAGCGCCGTCAGCAGCCCGTTGCCCGAGAGGTAGCCTGCCGGGCCGTGGCCGGAGATCCCGGCGGCGACCCCGCCCCCCGCGTAGAGGTTGGGAATCGGCGAGCCGTCGGGTGTCACCACCTGCGCGTGCTGATTGACCACGAGCCCTCCCTGGGTGTGGATGAGGGCCGCGGTCACCTGCACGGCGTAGAGCGGCGGGGACAGCGGCCTTCCTGACGGCCGCCGGCCCACCTCGTCAGGCGCGAGGGTTCGGTTGGCGGCGTTGTAGCTTTCGACAGTTCGCGCCAGCTCGGCGGCCGGCAGCCCGAACAGGCCGGCCAGCCGGGCGACGGTCGTGGCGCGCTTGACGACGCCCTGCTCCACGCACGCCCTGAAGTCGGGGAACTGGAGCGCCTGGTCGTAGATCGGCTGGTCGAAGACCTCGACGGCGATTCGATGGGGCTGGCGGGCCAGCGCGACGGCGTGCTCCGAGTACCCCAGGGTCTCGTCGGCGAAGCGCCGGCCGAGGCGGTTGACCTGGATGCCGCCCTGCATGATGACCGCGTAGGAAACCAGCGTGCCGCCGGGCTGGGCCACCGAGGCGTGGGCCTGGTAGGCGTCCATGAAGGCGGTGGCCGCGCCGAGCGCCTGGCCCCAGCGGATCCCCTCGCCGGTGGATTCTTCGCCGCCGAAGTAGAGGACGCCCGCCATCTCCGGGATGTGCTGGGCCACCAGGGGGGGATTCCCGCCGAAGCCGTTGAGCGCCAGGATGACCTTCCGGGCCCGAACGAACTCCACCGCCGCCCCGCTCTCGACGCTCACGCCGCCGACGGCGCCGCGGTCGGCCACGAGCCCCTGGCCGTTGGCGCCGAGCGCGACCTGGATGTTGGCCTCGCGGTGCACCGCGTCGCGCAGCATGGCGAAGAGCGCGGCGCCGGTGCGCTCGAGCGGGGCGTGCATGCGGTACTCGGTGTGGCCCGGATACTTGAAGTCGGTCACGAGCTCGAGCCGCACGCGCGGGCGGTCCACGAGCCAGTGGACCAGCTCTGGGGCCCGGCGACAGAGGGCGAAGGCAAGATCCCGCGGGCTCTGGCCGCCGTTCTTGGCCAGGATCTCCAGGGCGAAATCTTCGGGGGACTCGGCGATCCCGGCGGCGCGCTGGAAGCGGGTCCCCCCGGCCGGGATCATCCCGCCGCTGCGGGCCGTGTTGCACGCGCCCTTCCGGTCGCGGTCGATCAGCAGCACCTGGGCGCCGAGCTCCGCCGCCGACAGGGCGGCCACCATGCCGCAGCCGCCGGCGCCGACGACCGCAACGTCGGCCTCGTACTCCCAGCTCCTGACCGCCTCCGCCGGGATAATCAGCGCGTCCGTCATGACTCGACCTCGCGCTCGCGCCGGGATGCGATGGTTATCGGCACGGCGTCAGCGACCGAGGTAGGCCTTGAGGGTCTGCTCGCTCTCCAGCAGTTCCTGCCCGGTGCCGGAGAGGACGATCCGCCCGTTCTCGAGGACGTAGCCCCGCCGGGAGGTCGCGAGGGCCTGGCGGACGTTCTGCTCGACCAGCAGCACCGTCACGCCGCGGGCGTTGATCTCCCGGATGATCCGGAAAATCTCCTGCACCACCATGGGGGCCAGGCCGAGCGACGGCTCGTCCAGCATCAGGAGGGAGGGCCGGGCCATCAGCGCGCGGGCGATGACGCACATCTGCTGCTCGCCGCCGGAGAGGCTGCCCGCGCGCTGGGCCGCCCGCTCGCGGAGGATCGGGAACCGGGCCATCACGTCCTCCAGCGTCCGGGCGCGCGCGGGGCGCGAGCGCCGCGTGTAGGCGCCCAGCTCCAGGTTCTCGCGCACCGTCAGCGAGGGAAAGAGCTTCCGCCCCTCCGGGACCTGGACCACCCCCGCCTCGACGATCCGGTCCGGCGGCAGCCGGTCCAGGCGCCGGCCCTCGAAGCGGATCTCGCCGCGCCGGGGACGGAGAAGGCCCGAGACCGTCCGGAGCATGGTGGTCTTGCCGGCGCCGTTGCCGCCGACGAGGGTCACGATCTCGCCGGACTCGACCCGCAGCGAGACCCCGCGGAGCGCCTGCAGGTCCCCGTAGAAGACGTCCACCCCCTCCAGTTCAAGCATGGCTCTGGTATAGTACTAGCCCATGGCGCGGTACGACGCGGCGGTGGTCAACGGCACGGTGGTCATCCCCTATCTCGGGGCGCTCCGCTGCGACATCGGGATCCGGGGCGGGCGCATCGCCGCCCTGACCGAGGCGATTTCCTCGAGCGAGGCCGAGAGTGTGGTGGACGCGCGGGGGAAGGTCGTGCTGCCCGGGGCGGTGGACTCGCACTTCCACCTCGGCATCTACCGCGACCTCGCCCAGGACGCCCGCAGCGAGACCGCGTCCGCCCTCGTGGGCGGGGTGACCACCGTCGTCAGTTATTTCCGGACGGGCCGCCATTATCTCAACAAGAGCGGGCCCTACCGGGAGATCTTTCCCGAGGTCCTCGCGGCGACGGCGGGTCAGGCCTGGACCGACTACGCCTACCACATCGCCGTCATGACGGCGGACCAGCTCGACGAGGTGGACTGGCTCGTGGGGGAGCAGGGCGTGGGCTCGTTCAAGTACTACATGTTCTACAAGGGCCTGAACCTCGCCGGCGACTCTACGCGCGGCAGCGACTACACGATGGCCGACACGTACGATCTCGGCCACCTCTACCTCTTCATGCAGCGCGTCGCGCAGGCTGCGGAGAAGTACGGTCGCCATGGCCGCGTCTCCCTGAGCCTCCACTGCGAGCAGGCGGAGTTGATCCGCGTCTTCATCGACGAGGTGAAGCGCTCGGGCCTCCAGGGCCTCGAGGCGTACCACCGATCGCGCCCCCCACTGACGGAGCGCCTGTCCATGGCGGAGGCGGTGGTCTTGGCCGACGCCACCCGCTGCCCACTCAACCTCCTGCACCTGTCGAGCGAGGAGGCCGTCACGAGCGGGGCCCGGGCGCGGCGCGAGTTCCCTCATCTGGACATCCGGCTCGAGACGACGCTCCACCACCTGGCCCTCACCTACGCGACGGCCGGCGGTATCCGCGGGAAGGTCAACCCGCCGATCAGGACCGAGGCTGACCGCGAGGCGCTCTGGCAGGCCGTCCGGGACGGGCGCATTGACACGGTGGTCAGCGATCATGCCTGCTGCTCCGAGGCCGACAAGGAGGGCGACCTCTGGAAAGCGCTGCCCGGGTTCGGCGGGACCGCCCTCCTCTATCCGTATCTGCTCTCCGAGGGGCACGGCCGGCGCGGCCTCAGCCTGGCCCGCGTGGCCGAGCTGGCGAGCGCGAACCCGGCGCGCGCCTTCGGGCTCTATCCGACCAAGGGCGCGATCGCCGTCGGCAGCGACGCCGACCTCGCGGTCGTGGATCTGGAGCGCGAGGTCGCGGTGACGCCCGAGGCGCTCAACTCGGCCCAGGACTTCACCCCGTTTGCCGGGCTCAAGGTTCGCGGCTGGCCGACCCACACGCTGCTGCGCGGCCGCGTGGGCTGGGAGGGCGGGGCACCCAAGGGCCAGCCGGCCGGCCGGTACGTGAAGCGTCCCGTGGGATTGCACGCCGCTCGGTCCCGCTAAGCGGCGAGGAAGGGCTCGCCGAGATACGCGCCCACGACCTTGGGGTCCCGGGCCACCTCGGCCGGCGGCCCTTCGGCGATCAGCTCGCCGTGATGCAGCACGGCGATCCGGTCCGACAGTTCCATCACGGCGGCCATCACGTGCTCGATGACCAGGATCGCGATCCCGGACTCGCGGATGGCACGGATGATCGCCACGGTCTCCTCGACCTCCGCCGGATTCAGCCCCGCCATGACCTCGTCGAGCAGCAGGATGCGCGGCCCGGTCGCCAGGGCCCGCGCGAGCTCGAGCCGCTTGCGTAACCCGATGGGGAGCACCTGTGCAGCACGATCGGCGACATGCGCCAGGCCGGTGCGCGCCAGCACTTCCAGCGCCTGCCGCCGCGCCCGCCGGCTGTCGCTGGAGCGGTTGAAGGCGCCGATCATCACGTTGTCCACCACCGAGAGGTGAGGGAAGGGCTGGACGATCTGGAAGGTCCGGGCCAGCCCGAGCCGGCAGATCAGGTGGGGCCTGAGCCCCAGGAGCTCGCGGCCGTCCAGGTGGACGCTCCCCGCGTCCGGCCGGAGAAACCCCGAGATCACGGAGAACAGCGTGGTCTTGCCGGCGCCATTCGGGCCGATCAGGCCCAGGATCTCGGCATCCCCCAGGCGGAGGTCGATTTCCGAGAGCGCCCGAAGCCCGCCGAAGCGCTTGGAGACTCCCCGGACCTCCAGCGCCGCCACGGCTAGCCCCTCCTGCCCCGCTGGCGGAGCCACCCCATCACGCCGTGGGGGAGGAACACGACGGCGCCCATCAGGATCACCCCGTAAATCATGAGGTGAACGCCCGCGTAGCTCTTCACGAGCCCGCGCGTGCCTTCGCCGAGGCCGCCCAGCAGGAACGAGCCCAGGAGCGGGCCCCAGACGGTGCCGGCGCCGCCGATGATCGGCCGGAGCAGGATCTCGATGGAGTTGGCGGGGCCGAAGCCGATCGCGGGGTCCACGTAGGAGAAGTACTGGGCGTAGAAGGAGCCGCCGAGCGCCGTGAGGCCGGCCGAGAGCGCCATCGCGGTGAGCTTCACCTGGTAGGCGTTGACGCCGAGCCCCTCGGCGGCGCTTTCGTTCTCGCGGATCGCCGCCATCTGGTAGCCGAGCTTGGAGTTCTCCAGCCGGCGGACCCCGTAGCACGCGGCGACCAGCATCACGAGGATGATGTAGTAGAAGTAGCGCTTGTCGCCGAACTGGAAGAGCGCGGGGGCATGTCCCCGGAGCGGCACGAGGATCCCGAAGGAGCCGCCCACCCAGTCGAGGTTGGTGGCCGCCACGCGGAAGATCTCGGCGAAGGCCAGCATGATCAGGGCGAAGTAGGCGCCGCGGAGGCCGAAGCGAAAGGAGAGGTGGCCGGTGACGAGCCCGACCAGGACCGCCAGGGCGGCCCCGCACCACATCCCCACCCACGGCGTGAGGCCCGCCTTCACGAAGAGCAGGCTCGATGTGTAGGCGCCGATCCCGAAGAAGAGCGCGTGGCCGAAGGAGAACTGGCCGGCGTAGCCGCCCAGGATGTTCCAGCCCTGGCCCACGAAGGCGAAGAAGTAGATGAGGGTGAGCGTGCCGATCAGGTACTCCGAGCGGACCAGGAGCGGGATCACCAGGGCCGCGGCCAGGAGCAGCAGCGGCAGCCTACGCACTGGGGGTGCCGAGGAGGCCGGAAGGCTTGAAGAGGAGGACCAGGATGAACAGGGCGAAGATCCCGATCTGGGCCAGCGAGCCGTGGACGAAGAGCCCGCCCAGTGACTCCACGACGCCCACGAGCAGGCCGCCGGCCAGCGCGCCCGCGAAGGAGCCCATGCCGCCCAGCACGACGACGACAAATGCGGTGATGACGAGGGTGTTGCCCACCTCGGGAGAGACGTAGAAGAAGGGGACGGCCATCGCGCCGGCCGCCGTCACGCACGCCGTCCCGATCCCAAAAGCGACCGCATAGACCCGCTGGACCGGGATGCCCACGAGTGCGGCGCCGTCCCGCTCCTCGGCGGCCGCGCGGAGGGCTTTGCCCAGGTCGGTGAACTTCAGAAAGAGGAAGAGGAGCAGCGTGACGGCGAGCGCCCCCGCGAAGGCCAGGAGCCGGGGCAGGCTCAGGAGGATCGGCCCGAGGGAGACCGAGGCCTGCGAGTACGAGACGAGCAGCGTGCGGGGGTCGGCCTTGAACGTGAGGAGCGCCAGGTTTTCCAGGAAGAGCGCCAGCCCCAGCGTCATCAGGAGCTGGTTGTGCTCGGGAGCCTCGAGGACGGGGGTGATGACGGCGCGCTGGATCGCGTAGCCCACCGCGAAGCCCAGGGGGAGGGTGACGGCCAGCGAGAGGTAGGGATCCACGCCCCCGAGCTTGGCCAGCCAGAAGGAGGCGTACATGGCCCACATCATCAGCGCGCCGTGGGCGAAGTTGATGATCTTCATCACCCCGAAGATCAGGGTGAGGCCGAGGGCGACCAGGGCGTAGAGGCCGCCCAGCATCACGCCGTTGGCCAGGCTCGACAGGACGACCGACGCGCTCACCCGCTGCCTCGCGCCCGTTCGAGCGCCCACCCCCGGCTGCGCCGCGGGTACCCGGCCGGCGCAACCCTCGGGGGGAGGTATCGGAAGGGGGGCGGAGCCCCCCTCCGTGCCTTCAGATGCGCCCCGCCCAGGCGGGCACGGGGATGACGGGCTTGGCCTCCGCGAACTCGTTCGGGTACACGACCACGATCTTCTGGTCCAGCACCTGCATGAGCAGCGTGCGGGCGTGCGGGTTCTGGCCCTTGCCGTCGAAGGCGAT
>Ga0209641_10000463_pt1 | contig 37031 bp, 52 predicted proteins | sample RifCSP16_1_FD_184022 | JGI IMG/M metagenome (GOLD analysis project Ga0209641, IMG submission 184022) | Soil microbial communities from Rifle, Colorado - Rifle CSP2_sed 16_1 (SPAdes) (version 2) | ecosystem: Environmental > Terrestrial > Deep subsurface > Rock core/Sediment | place: Rifle... | reverse complement strand
GTACAGGAGGAGAAGCTGCAGAGATTTCATCCCCCCTATCCCCAGCGTCCATCGCGCACAGCAGTCTTCCTCGAATGGCACGCATGGCATAGGGACTGCAGGTTGTCCTCATGGTCGGTGCCGCCCTCGCTCTTCGGGACGATGTGATCGACGTCGGTCGCCCGCATCAGCGTGTCGTGCACGACGATGTGATCGACGTCGGTCGCCCGCATCAGCGTGTCGTGCACAGCGAAAGGATCGACGCAGTTCGGATGCCGGCGCAGGTGGCCGGCCCGGATGCGGCGCCACCTGGCGCCGTAGCCCCGCTGGGCGGGGGATCCCCTGGCCTGGTCGTAGGCCTTGTCCTGCTGCGCCTGATGGTTGGGGCAATAGCTCTGCCCGGATGGCGCCAGGTTGGGGCATCCGGGAGTAAGGCAACCGCGGGGCGATCGTCTTGGCATCGCTAGACAAAGCAAAACCACCGAAGCGGCGAGACTAGCTCGCAGCCCCGGTGGTCGGACACGCACTCGAGGGCGCAGAGGCGACTCTACAACCTATAGATTATGAGTCGCTTTCGCCAGGAACTGTATCCCTTTCGCTGTTCTCTGTCAACCCAGCTGGATGGGAAGTCGTCAGACGGAAGAAGCGCAGCCTTCCGGCACGGGCCACGATGGTCAGCTCCCCATAGCCTACAGCCAGCAGCTCGGCAACGCGGTCCAGCAATTGCTGCTGCTCATCGTCAGTGAGTATCTCGGCCTTGACAGGCTCGGTGTTCATACCTTGATCCGGGTCGCCCGCCATTCCGTCTCCCTCTTCCACCGTTCCCACGTCCACACCTGAGTGGATCTCGGCACCCTGGCCGCCAGCTCTTGAAGCTCTTTCCGCTCGGCCGGGCTTACCCTGGCGTTGTATTTCACCTGGATCAGCATGATCCGCTCGCCGTCGATGGCCACCAGGTCTACCGGCCCTTTGGAGGCTGCAGACCGCACCACCAGGTAGCCCTCTGAGCGCAACTGCCTGGCCACAGCCTGTTCCGCATCGCCGCCTTTCCTGGCGGTGCTCATGCTGAGCACCGCCCATTCGGCCTGGCCAACCGTCTCTGCACTGCCTGCTCATCAACCCGCTGCAGCCGCTGCGCAGGCAGCCAGTCCTCGTCGACATCTTCGGGAGGCACGGATGCCGGCTTCCGGCAGACCATGTAGAGCTGCCCGCTCACCGAATGCCGCAGGATCATGCCGGTCGTCCAGATGCCCTCCCGCAGGGCAGGCCTTCCCGCATTTCACCGGCCACGAAGGCCGCACGCCGCGAATACTCGCCCCGCGGCGCCCAAACCACGACGTAGTGAACCATCCCGGCCTGGATCTTCCGAGGCTCCGCACCCCGGCTGAAGGCCCGGCCCTCCGGCTTCGTACAATGGGCACACAGCCCATGCCGGCGCGTGGTGCGGCCGCAGCCCGGGCAGGTTGTGACGATCGGGAAGTAGGTCTCCCTCATGGCAGGATCCAGACGTGCCAGGGCGGCACTTTCTCGTCGGCCAGGATCGGCACGCCGTTGAACTCCCTGGCCCCGGCGAGCTTCTCGTCGATGGTCGCCTGGCGGGCACGGATTACCCCAGGCAGGGCGCCCTGCTCTTCGACGAACCGCTCGACGAAGTAGGCCAGCTGATCCAGATCCTTGCCCTCGAGCAACCAGAGCTTGCCGGCCTCAGGCTCAGCCATCGGCAAAGTTCACTTCGGGGTGCATCTTCGTGACATGCGATTTGAAGCCGCCAACCGCGAAGACCTTCTGGCAGACCGGGCAAGGCTTGCGCTCCTGAGGCTTCCGGGTCTTGCCGTTCACTGCGTTCTCCGGCACCTCGACTCCGGCATTGCGCAGGAAGATCCTGACCTCCGTCTGGAGGTGCTTTGGGTCCCGCAGGAAGGCCTTGGCTTCCTCGGTGTCGAGATCCAGGGTGATGCCTCTCACGTCCACTTTCAGCTGCGTCTTCATTGGGTCGACCTCCTCATGAAGAAAAACCACGCGTGCCAGTTGTCGTCCGTGCGATAACGCTCGACGGCCAGCATCGCCCCGCCGGTGAGCGCATCGGCCAGAGGATAGAGATCGGAGACGAACGCCTCCCGGGAGGGCTCGTCGTAGGTCACCAGGTGGATCCGCTCGAGGCCCCTCTTGGAGCGGTCCCGGAATAGCAGGCCGCCGCTGTGCCACCCGAGGTGGGCCGTCCAGGCCGGCATCTGCATGGCCTGGGCGAACCAGCCGGCCAGGTGCTCGGCGTCCCGGATCTCGAAGTCCAGCGCGGTGTCCACGGACACGGTCAGGTTGCCTCCACGAGATGATCCCGGAAGAGCTGCGCGGCATAGGCCCCCAGATCATCGGGCTCCATCCGCCGGGCCACGTCGGCCAGGGCCTCGGCTTCGGAGGGGGTGAAGTGCAGCGAGAGCCTGCGGGCCTGGCCGTCGGCGATGCCGAGCCCGGTCATGATTGCAAGCACCTGGTGATCTCCTGCGAGCCGATCGGATTTCGATCGGGGAGCAGGAGAATCAGCAGCAGCAGTCGTTTGGTCTGTTTCAAGTGGCTTCGGTGTTGGGTTAACTGAGTCTAGGATTCTCTCCCGCTCCGGGAGGACTGGCCTCCCGCCTTGGGAGGACTGGCCTCCCGCTCCGGGAGGACTGGCCTCCCGCCCTGGGAGGACTGGAGGCGCTTCTTCGCTCAGTTCTCCCGCTCCGGGAGGACTGGAGGGCGCTCCCACCACATCTGGCGGTCCTACATGCTTGAGGGTGTAGCAGGTGGTGGCTCCGAAGCGTTTACGCCGCTCCAGATAGCCGGCGCCCTCCAGAGCGTGGATTGCCTGCGAGATCCTGGAGTTGCCCCAGCCCAGGTCCCTACCGATCCTCTCATAGCCTGGCCAGGCTTCCCCACGCTTGCGGTTGGTCCGGTAGCGCAGATACACGAAGAGCGTCAGGGCATCCGTGCCGATCTCCGCCGCGCGCTCCACGAGCGTCTCGGGCACGGTCACGAAGAAGCCGAGCTCGTCCTTGAGCGTCATCACGTCCTCCGCTTACACGATCCGCCCCAGCCAGAGCCAGGCGCACAGCACCAGGACGATCCCGCCGAGCGCCAGGGCCTGGATCATCCGAGTACGTCCTCGCAGGTTAGATCGCCCCGGCCGATGGCGGCCAGCACCGCCTCCAGGCGAGTGCGGGCGCCGAGCTTGATGCGGCAGTTCGTGAGATGGTTCCTGGTGGTGGTCCACGCGATCCCCAGTTGCGCTGCGGCGCCTCGATAGCCCAGGCGGGCTGTCACGCGTAGTACCTCCTGCTCCCGCGGCGTAAGCGGCGAGCCCGACCAGATCCCCAATAGCCAGTTGGGCGGCGCATCTGGGCCCCCCTGGAAGACAGCCCGGGCGCGCCATGTCGGGATCTCTCGCCTGGGCAGCCCCATCAGTCCCAGATCCTCGTCGGCTCCGGCATGAAGCTGATCTGCCTGGGCGGCGCCGCCGGCTTGACTAGGTGCTGCGGCCAGATGGGCTCCAGGTACTCACGCGTCCCGCCGCTCACCGGGTGCTTTTCCTCATAGGCCACCCTGAGCAGTGGCTCCCGCTGCTTCTCGGCCACCTTCTCCCGGCCGAGCAGCTGATTGACCCGGCCGCAGACGGCGTTGAGCGGAATCCCGGTGAGCTGGACGATCTGCTGCCGGCTGAGTGGCACCGCCGAGTCGAACAGGCAGGCCAGGATCTTGGCCCGCTGGCTGGAGGTGGCGCCCCGCAGCACGGCCTCACGGTAGCTGGTGAGGGAGGTAAGCGTGGGCATCAGACCTCTCTTGGAGCAGCCTTCTGCTCCGTGTCATAAGACCCATTGCGGATCTGCCCCAGGAGCTCGGCCTGCGCCTCCGATTCCCGCAGAACCGCCTGCGCCATGGTGATCGTCTGGGCCAGGATCAGCCGCATCCGCGTGTTCACCGCTAACGCATCCTCCAGTCCGTTGCGAAGGGAGTAAGGCACTCCCCGGGGCCTACCGGCCGACATGGCACACCTCTTGCAGGTTTGTGACAGAAATCCATACCTGCTCTATGTTGTTATCAGACAGGAGGGCGCCGGCCGGCCGGTAGGTGGGCCGGCGCCCTCACACGGAGGAGAAGAAGAGAAGACGAGTTGCGGCTCGTCTGCTCCCGAGAGAGCGTGAAGGCCGGTGAGAGTAGGCGCTAGAGGTCGCCAATCCAGCAGAGAGCCGTATGGGCCGGCCGCTCACGCCCTCTCGAGGGAGGACAAGCACATGCTCAGCAGGATGGTTGGGGGCTTCCTGGAAGAGAAGCGGGGGATCTGGTCGCCGGAGACAACCGAAAAGTACAGTCGCAACCTGATCGGCGCCGTAGGGTGGATGGCTGCCCGAGGGATCTTGGCGCCGGAGGCGGTGACCCCGGCCGCCATCCGGGAGTGGCTCGACAGCCATGCGCACTGGGGACCATCCACGAAGCACGTCGCCGTGACTTCGCTGCGGGCCTTCTTCGCCTGGGCGGTGGGGCGGGCGAGTTCCCCGGCCCATCTGGTGGCGCTGCCCCGGAGGCCGATCCGGCCCCAGCGGACTCTGTCAGCCGATCAGGCCGAGAGGCTGCTGGGCTCGCTCGACACCTCCAGGCGCAAGGGCATCCGTGACCTGGCCCTGATCGCGCTGCTCCTGGACACCGGGCTCAGGTCCTCGGAGATCTGCCGGCTGGAACTCATCCATGTGGAGGTTGAGCGGCGGACGTTCCAGGCGCTGACAAAGGGAAGCCGCTGGGAGCGAGGCGTGTTCAGCGAGTACACCCGCTCGGTCGCCGAGCGCTGGCTGGCTCTCAGGCCGGAGGTTGCGGCGCCAGACGAGGGGGCTTTTTTCGTTTCCCTGGGAGGTCTCACGCCCGGGAGGAAGCTCACCCGCTACGGGCTTCAAATTATCCTGCGCAAGCTCGGGATCGACGCGGGTATTGGCCCGATCTCACCCCACGACTTCCGCCGGACGTTTGCGACGCTCGCCCTCAGGGCCGGCGCGCCGACCCGCATCGTGCAGGTCGCCGGCCGCTGGAGGTCGCTGGCGATGGTGGAGCGCTATACGCAGGCGATCCAGCCGGAGGACCTGGATGGGCACTTCCCCATGGCCGAGCTCATGCGCTTTGACCACGCATGAGGAGGTTGCGGGTTCGATCCCCGTCAGGCACCCCTGACATCCTGCTAGGTTGTTAAGGTTCGGGCTACAGCAGTATTGCGACCGTGCTGCAAGCCTGGAGTAGTAGGACAAAGACGAAAAGGCCGACAAGTGTGCCGAGTTTGCCGGCGATCTTCTCAAGCACCTGCTTCTCATACTGGCTGCGCAGATCTAGCAGCAGGAGCGCAGCGAACGCGCGGTGGTCGACGTCCAGACCCTGATCGTTCACGATGCGTAGGAGTTCACTCTCGGATGACATAGCTTTCCTCCCCGGTTGAGATGGCATCTCCAGCCCCCCGGGGCTGTGGTGCGCCCGCCCAGCTAGCCAACCTCAGGGCGGGATGCGGCCGAGATCTCATGCGGCCCAGGGAAATCCCTCGCCGGCATAAGGCGGGGGATTTTCTCGTCCCCTAGCCGCTCTCCCCTCCGTCCGGCGACTGGATGATCATTTCACCGACGTCTACCTGGAAGACTTCCAACAGCTTATTGATCGTGTCCATCTTCAGGTTCATCGGCTTCCCGATCGCCAGGCCCTGACAGGTAGGCCAGGATAGACCGGACTTCCGCATCAGATCGGAAGCGGTCCATCCTCGCTCTTCGAGCAGCTCTGGGACCCGCAGTTGCAGGTTCCCGGGCGGCATGCTGATCACTTGGCCTCCTCTCATGGGGCCATCCTACAAGATTCCCATGCAATTGTCAAGCGCAGTATATAGTCTGTGGATTGACACGGTATCAATTCTACTGTATAGTGCCTGCATGGAGACCGCAACCAAGGGCAAGGACCCCGAGGGCCATTATCTGATCACCCGCCTGAATGCTCTGGTGCTCCTACGCAAGCTCGACGAGGCCGAGGTCAACCAAGTGATCGAGACCAAGGACTGGAAGCGAGCGCGACGATTGATCCGAGCGGTGTCCTGGCCGGTGGGCACCGCTCGGTGATATCCGGACTTATGAGGGCATCATGCCCAAGCTGACAGTGATACCCCGCTACCCACAACAGGCAGAGAGTCTCATCACCAGCCACATGCTGCGCGACATGCAGACCATGCTGGCGCTGGCTCGCCAGGCGCTGCGCAACATCCATCTGCTTTCGGCGCCGGCACCGCTCGATCTCGACACCGCCCAGCGCCTGCTGCGGCGGATCCACCAGCTCACCGGCGAGCCCGAGTAGGAGACATGACACCCATGGGGCGGATAGCGCGTGTGAGCGAGCGACTGGCGATGCGCTTGAAGGGCAGCCCAGAACCAGCGCTGGATGGCGGATACACCATGTATCCCAATTGGCAGTTACGACTCGAGATCCGGGACTGCGCAGCCCTGGAAGATGCGGCCCAGGCATTGATGGACGACATACGATCCTGCTATCCGGAGGGGCTTGACGCTCTCGATGGCTTGCGGCCCTATCTCGAAGCTCTTGAGCTGACCCTCAAGTGTGAGCAGAAGCCCACGGAGGCTCCATGACCGCCCAGGAAATCCCGCTCTCCAAGATCCATTCCAACCCCTGGCAGACCCGCACCGAGGAGGAGCCCGAGACCGTGCAGCGGGTGGCCAACTCCATCGCCACCGAAGGCCTGCTGCAGACCCCGATCGGGAGGCCCCGAGCCGGCATCGATGGCCACGTGCAGCTGGCCTTCGGCCACACCCGCCTGGCGGCCCACCAGCTGCTCAAGCGCAAGACCATGCCGGTCGAGGTACGCGAGCTCACCGACCGCCAGATGGCCGAGCTGGCCATCCGGGAGAACCGGGACCGCTCCGACCTCTCCCCGATCGAGGAGGCGCGGGCCATGCACGCCTACATGCGGGACTTCTCGGCCACGTCGGCCGAGGTCGCCGCTCTGTGGGGCCTGGCGGATGCGACGATCCGCTCCAAGCTGCGCCTCTTACGGCTGCCGGAGGCCGTGCAGGCCCACGTCCACGAGGGCCGCATCCCCGAGCGGACGGCCCGCCAGGTGATGCCGGTCGCCCGGATCGACGCCAAGAAGGCCGTGGAGCTCGCCGACGTCCTGGCCGCCTCGGAGGATCTGGATCCGGAGGATGTCTCCCGGGAGATCCGCACCCGCATGGACCAGGTCTCCCGCAAGATCGCCGATCCCTGGGACCACGGCAAGGCCGGCCGCGGCTGGTGGCCGCTCGATCAGGCCTTCGAGCCCGGCGCCGAAGTGAAGAAGGGCGAGCTCGTGGAGGCGCTGGCGGACCTGTTCGAGGGCGACGCGAAGCGGGCCGGCGCGGCCGGCGAGGGCGTGCTCGCCTGGCTGGAGGCGCCCGAAGGCGTGGAGCTCGTGGACGACATCCCCGAGGAAGCCATCGAGCGCGTCAGGCACCTGTCCTCGCCTCCTGCCTGCACCGCCTGCAGCTTCCACGCCGAGGTCGGCGGCGTGCACTATTGCAGCCTGGATGCCTGCTGGAGGGTGAAGAAGCGGGCCTGGATCGCCCAGGACCTGGCGAAGGTGCAGCGCAAGAAGGCGCTCAAAGGCATTGCCCGCTACGATGCCAAGGCCGACGGCCCGAAGATCGCCGGCAGCTACCACAGCGACAAGATCAGCACCAAGATCCGGGAGGCGCTGGAGGCGCGGAAGCTCACGGACCTGCGCCTGGCCATCTCGGCGAGCCCGTCCTGGAGCGAGCACCAGCACACCGAGTCACCGTTCGTTCAGGTGGTGGTCGTCGGCAAGCTGGCGGTCCAGGAGAAGAAGGCGCGCAACGACGACGGCGATTGGCGGAAGCAACAGGAGGAGCAGCGCCGGCAGGAGGCCGAGCTCGAGCGGGTGCAGCAGGCCGCCGCGCCGCACTTCGCACCCCTCTTCGCCGGTCTCAAGGACTGGCCCCTGGCCGAGCGCATCCTGCGGCTGCTGGCCCGGGATCCCTACTACGATGGCCAGCAGGACGACGCGGAGCTCTTTCCGGACGACGATCCCCAGGCTCCGGTGAAATCCCGCCTGGCAGGCGCCCAGCGGTTCCTGGGCCTGTGCTGGGTAGAACATTGCTCACCATGGGATGATCGCCGCCAGGGCGGGAAGAGGCTGGCCAAGCACCTGCAGGGCGTGGCGAAGCAGTTCGGGGTGAAGCTGCCGCCCGATTGGGCCGGCGAGGCCCTGGCCGATCCGGAGGAGATCGTGGCCGCGGACACGGCCGAGGAAACATGAGGCGCCTTCTGGAACGCCTGCTGGCCTGGCTCCTGCCCGGCCCACGCTGCACCCACGAGGAGGACCCATGAGCCTCATACGCTTGGAACGGATCAACGAGCCCGATGGTTCGATCCAGCGGGCCGAACTCACCTTCCGAGGCAACACCTACATGCTCAAGGCCGAGGAAATTGGCCGGCTGGCGGCCTGGATCGAGGATCTGTTCCCGGAGGAATTCGAGCAGCGGCGGACCTACTTGCCCGAGCCGGCACTGGTCCGGGAAGCAGAGCGATGAGTAACAGCACCCATAAAGGCATCACCCGCGTCGACCGCCCCCAGGACCACCTGGTGGGCTATCTGGTGCGGGTGAACTGGAAGGGCAAGCGCCGGCAGACCTGGATCCCGGACAACCGCTACCAGGATCCGCTGAACCAGGCAATTCGCCGGCGCAACCGCTTCGAGAAGGAGCTGGGCAAGCCGCGCACGGAGAGGCAGATCCGGAGCTCGGGCCGGCTGCCCTGGATGAAGAAGAGCTGGAAGCGCGGGAGGGCGCCATGACCACGCTGCAGGTGTTTCGCAATGAGTACGAATGGTGGGTGGCTGAGAGCCTTGATGACCTGCGCAAACTGATAGTGGGGGAAGAGAAGATCATCGACGCCGGCGAATTTGAAGAGATGGAGTATCAGCCCATGCCGGATAATGAGCCGCTGACGCTGATCGACGAGGTGTACGAGCAAGAGGAGAAGTGGACGCGCACTACCAAGACGGCCGCGGAATGGGCCCAGTCGAATGGCCGCGGTTTTCTGGCCGGCACCGAATGGTGATCGCTCCATCGATGTGCTGGACGTGCAACTGGTCGTCAATGCCGTGCTTGAGGGCCACAACAGCCGCCTGGGCCCAGCCCTACGATAACGGGAGTTAGCAGAACCATCATGAAGGGAGGACGACCATGCACGATCCCAGAACTATCGCCCATCAGCTCCGCCTGCCGATCCTGGGGAACCTGACGATTTGGCACGTGGATCCAGAGACAGATGGGACGGACGATTCCTGTGATTGGTTCGGCCATCGGAAGACGAGAGAGACGGGCTGGTATCCAGCTGCGGTTGACGATTACGAGAGGATGGAACCTGTAACGCAGCGGGCCATCGATTTCGTTTGGTGGCAATGGCGAGGGAAGCTCACGACCAGGCCCTGGTGGCGACACCCGCGCTGGCACATCCGGCACTGGAAGATTTCGATTGACTTCGTTTCGACGCTGCAGCGGTGGCTATGGAGCCGCTGTGCAGATTGCGGCCGCCGTTTCCGCTGGGGTTATGCTCCCGTGTCAACGCAATGGGATGGCGGGGGCCCTGGCTGGTTCCGAGGTGAAGAGCATGTCTATCACCACGAGCACGTGCCGCCCCCGCCCGACTGGAAGGATCCGAGGGGGGTGACGAGCACCATCGCCCCCTAAAACCCCTCCAGCACCCTCTGCCCCGCCTCCCCCGCCCCGCCGTAGCGGATCAGGTCCTCGGCGGGGCGCTCCGTTCTGGAGATCTCGTGGTAGTAGATCAGGGTGGTGTCGAAGCTCTTGTGCCGGGCCATGGCCTGCACCGCCATCGGCTCCCCGCCCGCCCGGATGGCCTTGGTGATGGCACTGTGCCTGAGCGAGTGCAGGGTCTTGTGTACCCCGGAGATCTTGGCCTGGCGCTTGCGCTTCCCCCAGATGGCCCGCAGCGCCCGCCCGCTCAGCCGTTCCCCGGCGTTGGCTCGGGACATCGAAGGGAACAAGGGCCCGGGCTCGGCCCCGCGCTCGGCCAGCCAGTCCGCCAGGTGCAGCTCGGCCGCCGGCGGCAGCACCGCATAGACATTGGCTGAAGCGGCACCCTTTCCGTGGATCCACAGCACCTGGCGGCCGTCCCGGCTGTCCAGGTGCTTCAGGTCCGCCCGCTGCACTTCGATCTGCCGCAGCCCGCAGTAGCCGATCAGCCCGAAGATGCCGCGGTCCCGGACAGCCGTATCATCACCCTCGCATGCAGCAAACAACCTGCAGACCTCCTGGTCGGTCAGGGCGTCGCGCTTGTGGCTTTTGCGCCCCGCCGAGCCGCGCGGGCCGCGGACGTCTGAAGCGGGATTGGCGATCGGGGCGCCCTCCTCGATCATCCAGGCGTAGAAGCGGCGGATGGCGGTCTGCCAGTTGCTCACGGAGGCGGCGGCGAACTTCTCCTTCATCTCGTCCCGGAAGCGGCGCACGTCGGCGGGGGCCACGGCCACGAGCTCGAGCCCCTCGCCGGCCAGCCACGTCCGGAACCGCCGCAGGCCGGCGGCGTAGGTCGAGGCGGTCGAGGCCCCGTAATCGGAGGCCAGGTAGCGAACCCAGCGCTCGACCGCGTCGCCGGCCCAGACCGTGAGCTCCGATCCCCCGGATACACGCACCACCAACGCCCGAGAGCGACCCCTACCTGTGGTCAAGATAGACTTCCTGTAAGGCTAATTATAGGACACATGCCGGGCTAGACTTCCTTCTTCACTACAGAGAACTTGTCCTGCTCGGCCGCTCGAGCCGCCCCGGTCCCCTCCCAACGAAAATGCCAGTAGCCGTCGCCCAACCCGGTGATCACCAGGTCGGCATGGTAATGGCCCAGGCGGTCCCGGATCACCTCCGCATCGGTGAGATAGATATAGGTCGTGGTCGCCCCCGCCAGATCCTTCACCTTCAGGGTCACGGTCGATGGATCCACCGCGGCGCCGCCCTCATCATAAAAGACCGCCGAGAGCCTGATCGCGTCCCCGACATCATAGATTTTCATTGCTAGCTTCCATCTCCTTCCACCCTCAGCCTCTCCACGAGTTCATGGTCGATCCTCACTTCGTTGATGGGCGCGTGATCGATGGACAGTCCGTAGATCTGAGCATGCGCGATCCGCATCGTCGCCAGGAGCGCCCCGATCAGCGTCATGGCCTGAGCGAGATCGAGCTCCGAGACCTGCCCAACCAGGCGGTGCTTGGGCGCCCACAGTAGCGCCTGTGCAAGATCGGCCTCCAGCGCCTGCTGAACGAGCCGCGCCTTGGGCGACCAGGCGATGGCCTGGGCAAGCTCCTGCTCGGTGACCTGGGCGAGCAGCTGGGCCTTCGAACGCCCGATGAGCTGCGCCAGGTCGGTCTCCAGCGCGCCGGCGATCGCCAGCACCTTGGCCGAGGTTAGCGCCTGCGCCAGATCGACTTCGCTGCTCTGTCCGAGGAGCCGAGCCTTCAGGCTCGAGAGCGCCTGCGCCAGATCGGCTTCGCTGGCCTGCCCGAGCGCCCTGAGCTTTAGGCTTGCAATCCCAAAGTTGGCATCCAGCTCCGCGGCCTGTGCGATCAGGCGGTGCTTCGGCGCCCAGGCCATGAGCTGTGCCAGGTCCGTCTCCAGGACCTGATTGACCGCCACGATCAACTCGCCCGTGAGCGTGACGATTTGCGCGAGGTCCGTCTCCAGAGCCTGCCCGATCAGGACACCCTTGAGCGACGAGATCGCTTGAGCCAGATCAGCCTCTATCGCAGCTGCGACCAGCGCGCTCTTGAGCCGGCCGAGCGCCTGCGCTAGATCGGCTTCGCTGGCCTGCCCGAGCGCCCTGGCCTTGGCCGATGTGATAGCCTGCCCGAGATCTGATTCTGCAGCCTGCCCGAGGGCGGCCGCCTTGGCGCTGGTCAGCGCCTGGACAAGATCCGTCTCAGCGATCAGCCCGACCAGGCGGTGCTTGGGAGCCCAGGCCGTGGATTGTGCCAGGTCGGTCTCCAGCGCCTGATTGACCGCGACGATCAGCTCGCCCGCGGCGCTGATTACCTGCGCCAGGTCGGTCTCGAGGGCCTGCCGGATCAGGCGATGCTTCGGCGCCCAGGCCACAGCTTGCGCCAACTCGGTCTCAAGGACTTGGCCGATCAGGGCACGCTTGAGCGAGGTGACGGCCTGGCCCAGATCGAGCTCGATGGTCTGTCCGAGGGCCTTCGCCTTGCCGGATGAGACCGCTTGGGCAAGTTCAGCCTCCAGCACGCCGGCGATCAGGGCGGTCTTGGCCCGGCCGACCAGCTGGGCCAGATTCGTCTCCAGGACCTGCCCAAGCGCCCTGGCTTTCGCGGCGGTGATGCTCTGGGCCAGATCGGATTCGATGATCTGGCTTATGGCGGCCGCCTTGGCGCTGCTAATCGCCTGGCTGAGGTCCGTCTCCAGGATCAAGCCGACCAGGCGATGCTTCGGGGACCAGGCCATTCCCTGGGATAGATCCAGCTCCGCCACCTGCGCCACCAGGACGATGATCGGCGCCGTGATCGTCTGGGCCAGGTCGACCTCGAGAACCTGGGCAATCAAGCGATGCTTGGGGTTCTCAGTGACGACTTGGGCGAGATCCGTCTCGGCGATCTGCCCGATCGCTTTGGCCTTGGCAGCTGCTAGTGCCTGGGCCAGGTCCGCCTCGCTGATTTGACCGATGGCAGCGGTTTTGAGCCGCCCCATCGTTTGGCTCAGGTCGGCCTCGACGACCTGCCCGGCCAGCTTGGTCTTGAGCTTCCCAACTGCCTGGCCGAGATCGGCTTCCGTGACCTGGGCCACAGCGATCGTTTGACCCCCGCCCGCGGTGTATTCGATGTGGAGCTTGGCGGCTCTAATAGTCGAGGAATCATAGGTGTAAATACCCAAATCGCGCGTGGGGCTTTGCGTATGCTGTTCTGCGATTAGAACCAATGCGTTGTTTGAGGCCCAACCGCCCTGATCTACAATCTCCTGAATGATGGCTTTGATGTCAGCCCCCGCCGATGGGCTTCCATTGGGAGCGCCCCACTGCCATTCCTGATTACCGGCCGCCCCCAAATCCGTTGAGTCCCAATTGACTGTAGCCGTTGTCCTGGTTCTTCCGTCAATGTTGTTGGAGTCTGTGGTGAATGTCCCGGGGTTGGTTGCCAATTCTCCACGCAATTGATGCTGTGGCTCGTCGCCGGACGCATCGGAAAAGCGAATCGACATCCAAGCCAAATCTATCGTGGCCCCGATGGGAACAGGAACAGTCGTCCACCGCCAGCCAACGTGCTCTGTTATGCTGTCAGAAATAATTACTCCTGCGGTGAGATCAATGGCATCGGAATCCTGCTGTTTAGCATCATCACTGCTAGCGCCAACTTGCTCATCAATGGTCGTGTCGATCTCAATTGGATAATCAGCAGCCTGAAGCCATGCAATGGGGATGCGGTGCTCGACGAACAGGTTGGGCCCGGTCCTCCGTAGCCTGAACGTCCCCAGCAACTCATCGGGGTCTTGATCTTCAACCGGCGCGCCACTAGAACGTGGGAGATTGAACGTCCATAACACTTCGCCCGTCGTGCTGTGACGGAATTCAATGTAGCCCTGGGTATTGACGGGATTGTTGACCGCCCGATTCCACAAGACGCCGTTTACGAAGATGTCCAGATTGTTTGAAACCTGGAAGATGAACTGCAATCTGGCGACCGGATTCCCGCCCGCGATGATTGTTGATGTGGGAGTCGGCCACCTGGATGCTTGATCCACCACCAAACGTTTATCTAGCCGGGCGGTCTGCGCCTGCCAGTGAATGTCAAATCCTGTCCCAAAAGCCCCCTGCCAGAATAAGACATCATCCTGAACGACCGCGCTCACCGATTGTGGATTGGCAATCGCCTGGATTTGATCGAGGTCGTTGGTGTACTGGAGCTGCTGAGGCTGGAAAGCGATTGACTCCCCGCTTCCGGGGTGGACGTATTTGACGATCTGCCCGGAGGAGAAGTTGGAGAGCGCGAGGGCATTGAAGCCCGCCTGCACCAGCTGGAAGTCCCAGGGGGCGATGCCGGGCTGCCAGGCGGTGTCGATCTCCTGGTCTTCTGACGGCCCGAAGTGCATCGGGCCGATCCCCACGTCAAGCATGAACCGGCGGGGATCGACCGGATGGCGGTGTTTGATGCCCGTGCGCGTGCGCGAGACGACGACCGCGCCGGGCCAGCTCGCTTGAGCCCGATCTCGGGCGTCTTTCGCCGGTCTGGCCATTGTGCCTCCGGCGATCAGCTGGCGCGATAGAAGCCTGCCGCCGCGATCTGCGCCGTGATGTCCGACCCGTCCGGGGTGACCACGAAGTCATGCATGGTCAGCGGGACGATGTTGGCATCGGTGCCGCCGGTGGTGTCACTGTCATAGCACACCAAGAGGTCGTTCCACCCGTCGCCGGCCGCCACCGCGGTCCAGGTCTGATCCGGGATGTCCAGATCCACGCGGTCGTTGGTGTCGTCCGGCGCGAAGGCCACGATGTCGGCGTCGGTCAAGGTCTTGCGGGCATAGTTGGTATTGGTGACCTCATTGGTCGTCCCCGCCACCACCGCCGCCAGATCGTCCTTGTCCTTCAGCACGGCGTCGGTCTCGATCCCGGAGGTGGCCAAGACCACGATGATGAGCGCCGCATTGGTGGGATCACTCAGATCCACCCGGTTGTAGAGCTCGGCCACCCGTCCCAGCGCGATGTTGAAAACCTGATCAGCCACGTTTGCCTCCCTTGAGCTTCTTGCAGTCGTAGTAGTGAATCACCTCATCCTCGTGCCGGCCGGGCGTCCGCAGGATCTGGTAGACGACGTCGCCCTCCTGGCCGTGGATCGTGATCCGGTCGGTATCCATGCTGAGCCAGCCTTCCTTCATCCCGATCTCGCACAGGTTGGGGGAGAAGTGCTGCTCGGGCCCGGCGTGCAGCACCCGCACGCCGGAGACCACCGGCTCCCCGCTGGAATGGTCATAGAGCCGTTTCAGGCGCATAGGGAGCTCCTTTCAAGAGTCCTGTAAGGCCACTTATAGGACACTGCCGGGGAGCCTGGGCGCCGACCCGGGCCCCCCGGCCCATTCGTTCTCCGCTCTCAGAGCCTGACGGCCTGCTTGGTGACGTAGCGCAGCACGATCAGCACCACGGCGGCGACAATGTTGATCACCTCCAGGGCCCCCGCTGTAGGCGTGAACTCGGCAAAACCGAACAGTCCGGCCAGGCTCACGAGACCGAACAGCACCGAGAACCAGAAGGTCTTGCTCTTGAAGATGCTCTTGACGTCTCCCATCGTTTCATTTCCTCCTGGACGCCCGCCTCATACCCAGCAGGTGTCCGATGAACAGGATCACGGCAGTCCCAACCAGCGCAGCAAAGAAACTCGCAAGATCGGTGGCATCCTCCTTCGACACCGCCGGCGCCGGAGACGGCTCAACCGTAGCTCGATCCGCGCGCACCGACAATGTCGCATGAGCTGTCGCCGTCGGCGTCCAGCTCGGCTCCGGCGTTATGGTCGCCGATGGGGAAGGAACGATCGCCTCATCATCGATGTTGAAGCCGTTATCTCTCAAGATCGTCTCCACCCATGGAACCCAACACTGCAGCACGGCCTGGGCATAGCGGTACCCGCCGTTCCGGCCGCACGCGAACCCGTTCTCGATATTGCCAGGGCCGCATTGATACATGGCCAGAGTGGTCCAACCCTCGAAGCTCTCCCACCACACCATCTGCGACGCAGCCGGGTAGCTCTCGTATCGGAGATCCCGCGTCACCCTCGGCTCCTCCGCAGCGTAGTAGTGTGCCTCCCACGTATAGCTCTCCAGCAGACCGATGCCGTGGAACAGGTTCTTGCTCGACTGCTCGAGCTCGGCCACGCGCGCACCCGCCGACGATGGAAGCACCTGCATGAGTCCGATCTCGCCCGCTGCGCCCCGGGCACTGGGACTGCCCCGGCTCTCCTGCATGATCACCGACAGCGGGATCTGCGCCGGCAAATCGTGATAACCCAGCTCCCGGTAGTTCTCGACCCACGTGTACCAATGCAGGATCCAATTGCGCATTTCCCAGGAGGCGCTGCCCTCCTCGATCTGCTCCGGATCCCCCATGCAGGGCAGCTCCCGCGGCCAGGGCGTCCTGGTGGGCGTGACGGTTGCCCAGGGACGTCGCGTCAGCGTGGGGGTGGGCCCCTCGACTGCTGCGGTCGCTGGCGGTTGTAGTAGTGCTGGGGCTACTGCGGCGTTCACTGCCAGCCAAAGCGCCGTCAGCAGTCGGGCGATCAGGTCGCCCAGCCTCCAGAGAGCACGTCACAGGTTCTCATTCGCCTCATCCCCGGTGCGGCTAGTTACCGCCGCCGGCGCCGATGCCGAAGACGGCCTTCAGGATTTCCATGACAAAGGTGATCGCCGCAGACACACCGCCGGCAATCGTGCCAGCCGTGCGTTTCGACATCATTTGGTCTTTGATCTCTTTCACCTCCTGTGCGGTGGCCTTGCCGGATAACTCAGCGGTCTGCCAGTCGATCTTCTCCGTCAGGTTCTTGAATCGCTCGCTGCCGACCGCCAACCTGGTTTCCACCGACGTCACGAAGTGGTTCAGGCTCTCGGCCATGCTCTGGATGGACTGATTCATGGCAGCCTGGCCGGCTTCAATGTTGGCCAGCCGGTTCTTCACCACAGCCATCGCAGCCCGGAAATCTTCTCCGTTCACATCCGTCATCCCTCACCTCGGAAACCAGTCATACCTGCTCCAGCTCCCCGGCTGTCTTCTCCAGATCGTCCGCCGTCCGCCTTAGCTGCATGGCGGAGCTGCGTAGATCTGCCACCATCCGCTCCTGCCGGCTCGCTCCATTGCCCGGGGGAGGCGCGATGCCCCCCGCCAGCCAGTCGAAGGCCGCGAAGGCCTGCCACAGCTCCGCCCCCAGCGCCAGCATCCAGTCCATCGACCACAGGCTGGCCGACGGGCATCCTGAGGCCTTGGCCTCGGCCAAGAAGGCGGTCACATCCGCCGACGTCGCTCTCCAGGATCCGGCCCCATAGGCCGAGCCCACCGGAGTGAACGGCATCGGAGCGATGCCGGCGCCGGCGTAGACGATGTCGTACTGCTTGCGGCTATCCCGCAGCTGCTGCACCGGATTGTGCGCCTGCTCCCAGTACACCTGCGGCGCGTTGTGGTCGCAGCGCCGCAGGAACGGAGCATAGGGCAGCTGCGGGTGGAGGCGCGGATAGCGGTAGGTGGCCAGCGAGATCGGGAGGCCGCCCAGGCCCTTGCGCAGCGCCTGGCTGTAGGACTCGGCCGCTGCGCCCTTGCCCGGCAGCTTGTATTCGGCCTCGGCGTCGATCGAGAACCCATCCAGCTTGAGCGCCTTGGTGCGGGAGACGGCGATCGCCGCTTCATCCAACGGCCCGATGCCGTAGACGTATTGCCAGCCGATCACCTGGATCAGCGCCTGCTGCAGGCGGATCGTGAGCTCGCCGGCGATGTCGGCCTTGATGGCGCCCGACCAGCGTGGATAGTCGGCCCACTTCACGTTGTAGGGGTGCACGCCGTCGGCCACCTTCAGGTAGACGTGGGAGACGCCGGCGGCCACCAGCGCCTGCACGACCTCGTCGTACTTGGGGGCGTCGATCGTGCCTCCCAGGATCCCCCAGGCCTGCCAGATCCAGACGCCCTTTCCAGTTGGAATGCTCACGCTTTCTCCTCCGCCTTGCGCTTGAGCTCCTGGGCCCGCCACTTAGCCGCGTCGATCTCGATCTGCGACCAGCGGCCGCCCGTGTTGGCATCCAGCGCGCCCTGAAGTTCCGCCGTACGAGCCGCAGCCTCATCCAGAGCCAGCGTCAGATCCGACTGATCCTCGGCGCTTGTAGTAAGCGCCTCCTGCAGATCCTCCACCTGCTGCGCGAGCTGCTCCCGCTCCGCCATCAGCTGATCCCGCACCTGCTCGTAGCTCACCCGGGCCACGTAATCCTGGTTCTGGCCCAGCCCGTTCAGCAGATCCACGACCGTCTCCGCCTCCACCGGCTCCTTGCCGTCCAGGATCCGATAGCCGCCATTGGCCTTCTCGGAGGAGTACATCAGAAATCTCCCAGGAGCCGCGCAAGCTCCGGCTGGTAGACGCCGAGCACCAGGCCGATCTTCCTGGCCGCTGGCGTGGCCGGCCTCTCAGGCGCCAGGGCTGCCGACCGCCGGCGCGGCGCGTCCGCAACCACGGTCCCCCCGTATTTCGGGCGGTCTTCCGGGGCGGCTGTCTGCCCCGAAGCCAGCAGCTGCACATATTCCTGCACGGTGTACCCGGTATCGTCCAGCATCAGGCCGGAGTTGTAGACAGGCATGTCAGCCTCCGCGCCCCAGCCGGCGCATCACCGATTCGAATAGACCCTCCCGGACCACCGTGATGCGCAGCTGAGCCCGGCGCTCGTCCACCGCCTCGATGTAGCCCGCCGCCGGGTCGAGCGCCAGCGAGGAGAACTTGCGAGAGGTCGGCATGAAAGCCCCGTCCGAGCGGATCCACTCATCCACCTGCAGCTCATTGGGCGGGATCTCGCGGCCAAACGGATCCAGGATGACGGTTCTGCCCAGCATCCGCGAGACGTGCGCGTTCTCGTGATAGCGCAGGAGGCGCGGCCGGACGTCCAGTGCGACGGAGGGAAAGATCACGTACCAGACGAAGGCCTGGGAGGGGTCAGCGTCATCCATGATGAGCGCCATCTCGGAGGCCCCCAGGCCGTCCGCATCGATGTCCATCTCACCGTCGGCGGTATCGGAAGCATTGAAGTTGAAGTAGACGCTGCGGCTGCGGATGAAGAGGCCGATTATCGAGCCGAGCGTGGCTCCGTCCCCATTGCCGCGGGTGGCCACGCACCAACGATTGGATGGGTCGGTCGCCGCCCCGATGCTGTAAGGGCAGTTCCCCCCGGTGGGTCCGGTGTCCTGCGGAGTTTCCGCCTCGGTGTTGCTGAAGAACAGGATCCCCGCCGGGGCGCTCGTGTAGGCCTCGGTGAATGGATTGGTGTCGGTCCGGGTGAGCAGCGTGCCCAGCTCGAGCGAGGCCTGCAGCGCCAGCACCAGGATCGTCCGCGAGGCCGCCCGTTCGCTCCAGGTCAGGGTGTATCCGTCCGCGGCAAGGTTCGACACGGAAGCCCTGGCGTCCGGGGTCGGATTGCTGGTCCCTGTGGGATACAGGCAGATCACCTCCCCACCCCGGTTGTAGCTGGTCAGATCGCCCGAACCCAGACTCGATCGCTCGATGCCGGACAGCACCGCCTGCTCCGTCGACTCGATCCCTGTGGCGCAGCCGATCGACAGCAGCCAATGAGCGCCCCCGCTGTTGATCGCCGACATGCTGGTGCCCAGGCAGAAGAGCGATCCGGGCGCGAAGCCCAACCCGCTCTTGACCTGCTCGCCCGCAGAGGCCGGTTCGGTCAGCGTGTGAACGTCGAATGCGCCGATGCCCGAGATGGCCATGAACTCGACGAGCAGGTCCTGGGAGAAGTTGCTGATGCACTCCAGACGAACACCGCCGTCGATCCAGGTGTTGAACTTCACGGCTCCCGACATCGCATACGCGCCGGATGCGCTCATCGCAGAGATGCAGCTGTCCGTCCGGATCGCGCTCTGCGTCCCATACGGATCTTCCCCTTGTCGCCGCGCACCGGCGATGTGGCCATCCAGACTCGTGCCGCCGGTGAACCCGAAACCGAAGCGGGCGCTGTTGCTCGTGGGGCCGCCCTCGGCGGAGGCCATCAGCCAGGAGAAGAACATGAAGTCCGGGCTGATCGACAGACCGGAGATGTCGATCGTGTTGCCGATCACCAGCGTCGAAGGCAGGAGCTTTTGGCCCAGCTCGATCTGCATTCAGGCCTCCGCCGGCGCGAACGGCTTGAAAGAGATCACGCGGCCCGCGACGCTGCTAGCCGAGTGCCCCAGCATAAGCACCTGCCAGCGCTGGCCGGTGTTATCGCCCGCCCGGCCGAGATCGAAGAGCAGCTGCTGGGCGTTGCGGTCGACGTCGAACTCCCGGGCGGTCGGGGTCGAATTCTGTTTGCGCTTCTGACGGCCCACGAACTCCCCGACCGCGTCCACCACCGATTTGAAGACCTCCGTGGCCGTCGCGGTCCCGGTGAGCGCTATCTGGTTGTAGATCCGCTTCCCCAGCAGCTGGATGTAGCCTCGGCAGAACATCTCCAGGCGGAGGCGGCCGGATCCCTGGCCCAGGCCCATCTCCGGTTTGGGCCAGGCCTGCAGGTCCAGGAAGATCTGCACGGCCTGGTCGGCCACGGCCAGCGACGGGGCCTCGGCCCCCTGCAGCACCTTCTCCATGATGCCGAAGCGCCCCTGGCTGTCCAGTTCTGTCAGAACCGTCGTGCGCTCCACCTCTCCATCGGCGTCGATGTCGGCACGCATCCACATCTTGTTATGGACCGGGTCCAGCGAGATCGAATAGCGGTTGGGAGGGATGACCAGGTCCATCGCCCAGACCACGCCTTCGAAATCCTGGCCAAGGCGATCGTTCCACACCTCCACATGCCGCCCCAGGCCGTTCTCGAACATCTCCAGCAGCAGATTTTCCCGGCCCTCCAGCCGAAAGGAGCAGCTCCAGAAACCACCCTCCGCGTGATCGGCAGCCGTGAACTGGCTGTAGCGGTATTCTGCCTGCGGGTGCTCCGCCGCGAACGCCCGGAAGCCTTCCCAGGCCGTCACCGGGTTGGCCTGGATCAGGATGCTCCCCGCGCTCATCCCGACCCCCGCAGCACCGCATAGCGCTGGTGGATGAATAGCTCCGCGGCCAGATGGCAGCCGAGCCGGGAGGCCAGCGGCGCCTGTCCCCAGGCATCCGAAAAGTGCAGCAGCAGGAAGTACAGCCGGGTGGCGGAGGAAGGCGAGCGTAGCTCCGGGGGCCGGCCCATCAGGCCCCAGATGTCGGCAGGGGCGAGCGTGGTCCCATCGTACAGATAGCGCTGGATGCGCATCCCGATCAGCCCGCCGTCGACGTCCAGCACGTTCCCGCCCTTTAGGGAGGTGTTGCCGTTGGTCATATCGGCCGCGAAGTCGTCCAGCCCGCAGGTCCACTCATCGACCGGCAGCAGGCATAGGTCATGGATACGCAGCACCGCCGAACCGGCGAGCCGGGCGGCCATGACCTGAAAGATCAGGTCTGTGTCCGAGAGGTCATCCGCGTTGAAGGCCCGGGTGAGCGGCAGCCGCAGCAGGCCCAGATCCAGCCACTCCGGCCCCTGGTCGGCGCCCTCGGTGGCCACATCCGGCGTATCGATGTTGGGGTACTTGTCGCTCTCCGCACCCAGATAAGTCCGCAGCCGGATCTCGCAGTCGCCCGCATCCCCGCCGACCTGCTCCAGCCGGACGAATGCGCGGTACTCCCCCTCATAATCGTCCAGAATCCCGTCTCCCGTGAATTTGACCCTGGCCACCATGTTGGTGTCGGTGGCGAAGGTGACGTGCGCCCGGGCGCCCCCGGGGCTCGCCGGGTCGGAGGCGGAGGCGCTGTCGGTCCCGTAGGCCACCAACCAGGCCGCCGGGTTGTCGGCGCCGCCGGCGTTCAAATGGCTCACGAATGTGGTGAGGCCTCGCGACTTGGCCCCGACCAGGATGCGCGACAGGCTGGCGGGACCTGGAGTTACACCCCCTCCTGAGGGCGCCCACAGCCGCAGGCATAGCGTTGCGGGGCTATCTCCGCCCAGAGCCGCGGCCGGGATCTCCAGGTGCGGCGAGCGCTGAGCGTAGATCGCGCTGCCGTCCTTGGTCGGCACCGTGCCCATCGACGTGAAGGCCTCGATCCGGATCCGGATCCAGTGTGCGGTGACACTGTTGATCGCCACCGCGGCCCAATCGCTCTTGGGGAACAGGTTGATCGACCATAGGCCGGCGGCCGTGAAGAGCTGATCGATGTCCGTGACCTCCCCCAGCCCGGCTGCAAAGAGCGTGTACTCGGTGCCCAGCACCGTCACGGTGCCCCAATCCGCCCCGTCCCAATACTCGACGACCAGGTTTCCGGTGAAGGAGGCCATGGCCGTGGCGATGCCCAGGCAGACATGCTTGAACGGGCCGTCGGTCGAGCCGAAGTAGAGGTGGTCCTCATCGGCCGGCGAGGCCGGCCAGAGCGCAGTTCCGGAGCCTGCCGAGAGCAGGTTGCTACCGAATACGCCGCCGTCGTCGACGAAGACATGCGTGAGGTTGGCCGTATCCCGGAAGTTGGCCAGGTGGACCTTGGAGGGATCCGCCGGACCGTTGGAGGCGTCTAGCTCTACGGCGGCGCCCAGCGTTCCCGGCGGCTGGGAGCTCCAGGGGTGGGCGCGCACCAGCGTCAGGCCCAGGCCCTCCAGCTCCGAATCGCCTTCGAAGGGGAAGTCGTAGCGATCGGGGATTTCCAGATCCGTGGCCTCGAACAGCAGCGCATAGCGCGCCGCAGTCTCGGCAGTGGTCTGGCTCTCGACATAGACCGCCTTCCGCCGCCAGATCTCCTCGTGATACTGTTTGGCCTGGCGGGTGAGCTTGATCAGAGTGGAGAGCTGCGAGGCCACGTTGTCGTGGCTGGAGCCCTTCAGGTTGAAGGTCCAGCGCTCCACCACCTGCGGCCCTTCCGAGAAGCCCAAGGGGATCTCGCCCGGACCGCCGCCGCCCCGCTGCAGGATGATGCCGGTGGCCGCCGTGTCGATCAGGTTCACGCTGGTCGTGCCGTCCGTGATCTTGAGCGTCCTGGCCATCCGCTAGAGCCTCTCGAAGGCCGCCTTGGCCTTCTCCACGAACGCCATGCCGTCCATGTCCGAGCCGATCGTGTTGTAGAAATTGACCGTCTTGCTGCCACCCGTGGCCCCGCTCGCCATCCCCGGCTGCGGTGAGCGGGATCTGGGCTTGATCTCGATCTCCTCGCCGCGTGTAACCCGCGCAATGAACAGATTGCGGTCCGGACCCGGCATGCCTCCCACCATGGTGCGGAATCCATGCTGCCCTTCCGGGACGCTGCCCGCGGCTATGTAGTCGACGTAGATCTTGATCCGCCGCCCATCCAGCTCATCCAGCGAGCGCGTGAAGCGCCCTGCCGCGCTAAGCAGCGGATCCACCGCGGCCTGCATGGCCGGTCCCACCGTGCCTCGCAGCAGACCGAGGGTGGAGGTAGCCCACTCCTGAACCGCGGTTGTCCCACCTGCCTGGAAGTTGGCCCACAGCTGGTTGACATGCTCGGGAGGAAGATCGGTCGCCTCGGTGATCTGGCGCTTGAGCTCCTCCTGCTGCTCGGGCGTCATCCCTTCGATGTCCGCCTCGACCAGCATGGAGAGCGCCTCTCCCTCCCCCAGGATCATGGCCCGCAGCGCCGGATCCACCAGGCCCCAATCGACCTCCGGAAGCAGCTTGGCGACAATGGCCAGCTCGCCGGCGCCGCGCTCCATGAGCCCGAGCTGCTCCTGCACCTTGGCGAAGATGCTTTCGGTCTCCAGCTCCATCTTCACCGCCAGCGTCGGCTGAATGTCCTCCAACCCAGCCAGACGCTGGGCCTGCTCCTCCAGCCGGCGGTTCCAATCGGCGGTTGCCGCCGAGGCGGCCTCTTCCCGGGCCGTGACGGCTTCGATCGCTGCCCCGTAGAGCTCCTGGATCCTGGCATTGGTCAGGAGCTGCCGGGCCCGCTGATTCATCAGGGCGTCGTACTGCTCCTCCGTGATGATGGCCAGCCCGACCGCATCCGTGAGCGTCTCCGTCGCCTCGAAGCTCTCCGCCAGGCGCAGCACGGTCGGGCCCAGCGCCTCGGCGGCGAACTTCTTGGCCTCATCGCCGATGTTCTTGATCTGCGACTCGAGCCGTCTGAAGGCACCCAGCGTGGTGTCTGCCACGGAGCCCACGCGCTCCAGCTGGGCTTCCGCCTGCTGCAGGAAGGCCTCACGGAAAGCCTCAGCCGCGTCGAGCCCCGAGGCCTTCAAGGCGTTGACCCGCTGTTTGAATCCATCGACGGAGACCCCCAGCGCGTCGAAACGCATGGTGGTCATGTTCGACAGCGTGAGCACCAGCTGGTTCATGTCGAAGCCCAGCTCTCCCGATACCCGCACCAGCCGACGGAGCTGGTTCTCGTTCTTGACCAACCCCAGGGACATGAGGTCCATCGAGGATGCGATCAGCTCGAACTCGGAAGCCACCCCGCCGGTCTCGCGCTTGATGGCCTGCAGGAAGGTCGTCGACACGTCCATCTGGCCCGCCAAGCGGTCGAAGCGCCGTTCGATGTTCTCCAGCTCGGCGCCGGCCTTGCCGAAATCGAAGGCCTTCTTGGCCGTGAAGCCCAGCCCGGCCACCAGCGCGGTGGCCCGCACCATCCCCTTGCCGAATTCCTGCGCCAGCTTCTGCGCCTTCTCGACCTCTTTGTTGAACTTCTGCAGGTCGGATTGCGCTTGCTTGGCGCCTTCGCCCGTGCGCTTGCTGCGCAGGATCAGATCGAGGATGGACCGCTCAGCCACGCTAGTGCCTCATCCCTCGGCGGTGTTTGCCGTAGGTGGGATGCGAATCGCGCCACTTGGCCCGGGCGGCCTGCACCTTCGACCACCCGGCGCTCATGGCCGGCAGGTCATCGATATAGGACGTCATGATCTGCAGCGTCGCGTCGTCCATGTGTGCAATGTCCCAGGGGCCCACCAGCACGCCGCCAAGGGCTGCGTTTACCTTGCGGGCCAGGATGAGCTCCATGAGCGGCTCCCAGGCCGTCCCATGCCCCTGCGTGACCGCCAGCAGCTCATCCTTCACCCTTTTTTTGCGTGAGCCAGGTGGTCGTTGATCAGGCGCCAGGTGCCGGATGTCAGGTAGAGCCACAGCGCCGGGTCGGCCGTCCGGGCCCACGCCTCCACGGCCTCGGCCGTGACATGATGGCTGGTCTCTTCGCCCTGGCTCCAGATGTCCGCGTACCAGGCATACAGCAGCCGATTGGCCTCATCGAGGCCATCCGAAATCTCACGGATCTTCTTCGGATCCGCCTTCTTCTCGGCCGCCAATGCGCTGAGCTGCTTCTTGATCTGCTCGGTCTCCTCGCGCGCCAGATCGAAGCGGGCCAGCATCTCCCGATTGGGGTTCACCCAGACGGAGATGAAGTCATCCTCGTATTCCTGGGCCAGACCGCGCAGCGCCAGCGGCCGCACGACCTTGCGGATCTGAATGGGCATCGGCCTCTCCTAGATCGCGGCCACGTTGGTGATCACCCGGGCATCGAAGATCTGCGCGCCGGTCGGGTCATACAGCCCATGGAAGAGGGCGGTGTCGACATTGTTGCCGCGGTCCTCCTCCGCCATCGGGATGATATTCTCGTAGGCGCCGAAGACGTCCAGCGTGAGCGAATGGTTGACCCCGGTCCCGATCGCGACGCCCGAGTCGATCTTGATCCGGATCGCCTGCTTTGTGCCGGCCCGGAACTTATCCCACTCGGCGTCGGCCAGGGCATTGCGCTCGAAGCTCAGCGTGAGCATGACCTCCAGGACGGACTGGCCATGGGTGGTGAAGAACTTGTCGGCCGAGCCCAGGAACTTGGGATGCAGGCCGGTCAGCACTTCGAACTCCCAGGAGCGCAGGATGGAGGCCAGCTCGGTCACGCCCCGATTGGCCCAGAGGGCATCGGCGTAGATCCGGCTGAGCTTGGCGTTGATGTCGGTCATGGTCGGCACCGACAGGGAGCCGGTGAAGCTGGCCGGGGTCACCTGGCGGGCAAAGTAGTCCGCCTCCAAGGCAACCGGAGCCATCTCACCCGCCTGTGCCACCTGGCCCGAGAGCATGATGCGCTCGAACATCAGGTACTCCATCTCCACCGCCTGGGTGTCGTCGCCGGCCTCCAGGGTCATGGAGTCGGGCGCGTTGGAAGCCACCATGCTGGGCGTGAAGGCCCACAGCATGTCATTCTGGCTGGGGGTCTGCTCCGCCGGCGTGATGCCGCCCTTGATCCCGCAGGAGAGCAGCGCCGGCAGCGCCTGGAAGTAGGCCGCCGGGATCTTCAGCGTGTTGGTGGCCAGCAGCTGGTCGATGCGCGCCCGGCTCGAGCGGGCCCGCACCCCCAGGTTGTCCTCCGGGAAGCCGGGCTGGCGGTCCGGATTGACCGGGGGAATCTCGGCCCCGGCCAGGATCGTGTCCGCGGCCACGGCCGTGCCGTGCGCCGCCGCGCTCTCGATCCCGAACTGCAGCTTGCTGAACGCACGTTCACCCATCAGTCACTCTCCTCGGCCGCGGTCTTCCCTTTGGCCTTCTCCGGGATCAGTTGATAGACCTTCGCCTGCACAGCCTGCTTCAGCAGGTCCAGGAGGCCCAGGCGCTCGGCCTCCTCCTCGTCGATCTCATGCGGCAGCCCGGGCACGCCCAGGCCTGAGCCGATGTAGCGATAGCGTTTGCCCATGCTCGCCTCCTTCAGGCGGCAACCGTGAAGCTGCCGCTCTTCTCCTTGACGTGGTAGCGGAAGATGATGCCGGTGTGGGTCTTCTCGCCGTAGCGGACGCCGCCCGGGCCGTCGTAGCTCGGCGCCGAACCGGAGGGCAGGATGGTTACGACCTTGCCATCCAGGCTCATGTTGGCCGCCAGCTTCTCCTTCACCAGCTTGATGAACGGCACCGCCTGTCCCATGGCCTCGCCCAGGATCTGCCCGGCGGTGTAGATCGTCAGGGACACCTCGTGATGCTCCTTCTGCGGGCCGCCGCTCGAGTATTCGAACTCTCCCTGCACCGGCAGGATGATCATCGAGGGGAACACGGCGATCTCCCCCGGCATGTCCGTATAGTCGTGGACCTGCTCGAGCCCCGCGATCTCCTGCATCTTGGACTTCAGTGTCGGCGACCAGTCCTCAATGGGCACCGCGGCCTCCCAGCTCTGCCGTCAGATCGTCCAGTGCGCGGCCGAAGTGATCCATCACCCGGCCGCGGGTGGCGATGAAGGCGCGGTACATGAAGTGCCGGCCGGCGGTGCGTTTCGCAGCCCGAGTACGGGCCACTCGCACGGCCGCCTTGCGCGTGCCGCTGAGGGTGGTAGCAATCGCCCGGACGGATGATGGATAGGCGGTCCCGAACTCCACCCACAGCGCGTAGTACGTGCGGTCAACGACCCGCCCGGAGATCTCCCCGATCGAGGAGCCGACCAGCAGCTCGTGATCGACCCCGGCCCGCAGCTGACCGGTCTCGCCGACCGGCGCCAGCGCCCGGGTGGTCTTGGCAACATCCCGGGCCGAGTTCAGCATGGCCCGCCTGAGATGCCGCTCAGCGATCGCGTCGAAGCGCTCGAGCCGCTGGATGGCCTCCCGCAGACCCTCCACCACCACCTCGTAGTGGATCATCCGTAGTGCACCATGACATAGAGCTGCAGCTTCTCCTGAGCCTCCGGATCCAGCTTCTTCAGGAAGAACAGCTGACCGATGTCGGCGTTGGCCCGGCTGTCGGCGTAGCCCTGGGTGGCCCGCATGTGGCTGCGCACCACCTGGATCTGGGCCGCGTCCACGACCGGCCCCGGAGGCCGCCAGATGTCGATCTGCGTGTTCTGGACGTGCTCGGCGGCGGTCGTGCCGTTGCGGCCGCGCAGCACTGTGAGCTTGTTGGTCGCGGTGTTCACGGCCGTGATCTCCAGGTACTCGCTCCCCGCCCGGGCCAGCATGCCGGCCATGAAACGCGGTATAGGGCCGAAGGCGCCGGCGCCGTCGGCATTGTTCACGGTGACCTCGGTGGCTGCGGCGGTGAGCGGGTTGTCCTCCACCTCGTCGAGCGAGTCCTCCCAGCAGTCGTCGCGGTCGTCGGCGTAGGCCCAGATCCCGGTGAGCTCGATCGCCTTGAGACCGCTCGACCAGGACCCCAGGCTCGTGCCGTTCGGGTCGATCACGATCTGGTCGTAAGAGCCCGGATGGGCGAAGTCGCCCGAACGGGCCAGGTGCCAGTTGCCGGACTGGGTCAAGGCAGTGTAGGTCGCCCCGTCGTCCTCCGAGTAGCGCAGCTGCGAGATCGACAGCACGTCCGGGATCCGCATCACCCTGCCGCCCTTGCCGGTGAAGGCGCGCAGCTCCGACGTGGGGAAGAACACGCGCTCGCAGTGCTGATCGATGAACCGGCTCAGCCGGCCGGCATAGCGCAGCAGCGCGTCGTCGTACTTGGTGGTGGCGGCCTGGATGAGATCCGGGATCGAGTCCTTGATCTCCGCCGGCGTGATGTAGAGGTTCGGCATGGACTAGCCGCTCTTCTTGGCGGTACTCCTCTTCCCGGTGGGCGGTTTGGCCTCCGGTGCGGTTGCTGTCTCCTCCGGGGCCAGCGCTGCGGTTTCCCGCGGCGCGCCGGCTGCCTTGGCCGCGGCGACCACTGGCGTACAGAGGCCCGCCTTGATCCAGTCGGCATCCGCCGGCATATCGAGCTCCTGGCCCGCAATGCCCCGATAGCGCTTGCCACCCAGGCTGGCTCCGAAGCTCTTCAGCACCATGACGCGTACGGTTTGCTCCTTGGCCATCGATGGTTCTCCTCTCAGGCGGCCGCCAGCTCTATCCTGACGGGCCGCTCTCGCCTCATGCGGTCCAGCATCTCGTCCCAGCCAGGGGCCCGATAGCCGGTCGCCTCGTAGAAGGGCTGATCATCAAGCCGGCGCTCCAGCTTCGGCAACGCAACCGGATGCACTTCCAGACAGAGGTTGTAGGCGCGATTGATCCGCTCCAGCAGCTCGCACTTGGTTATCCCCGGCCCGGCTACATCCCAACGTCTCCCGGCCAGCTGCTGCAGGCCCGGGATCAGATAACGGCCGATCACGACCGCCAGCTCATTGGTCGTCAGGCCGTGCCACACTACGCCGGCATATCCGTCGACCCTTCCCTTCTGCTGGAGCAGCCATTCCAGCAGCCCCAGACGGTGGAAGAGCTCATGGCCGATGAAAGAGGTCCGGATGACCACGGCATGCTCCAGCTCTTCACCCTGCAGCTTCGTCACGCCATACCAGTCCCGCTCGCCGGCGCAGTCGGTGGACAGGTGGATCATGCCGACGCCGCGCTGGGAGCAGGCCGCGTCCAGCCAGTGAGGAAAGACCGCATTCACGTGCACTGCTTCGGCATAGGCGGCGGCGGTTGACCGCTGTCGGACCCAGCCGATGCAGTTCACTACCGCATGCGGGCGGGCTCGATCCAGCACGGCGGAGAGCTCCTGTTGATCAACCGCATCCAGTTCCAGGAGCCCTCCAGGCCCGCGGGTCAGCATCTGGCCTCGCCGCGCCGTCCCGATCACGTGGTAGCCGAACTCCGGCAGCGACAGCACCAGGCGGTGGCCCAGCATCCCCAGCGCGCCCAGCACCAGCACACGGATCTCGCTCACGCCACGACCTCCGGCCAGAGCACGGAGCCGCCGGCATCGATGTGCCCGCACATGACACCCATGTCCGCCTTCATGCCGTAGCCGGCCGCGTAGGCCTCCCGAGTCCACTGCAGATCGCAGTACACACCGAATGCGTCCTGGACCTCCCGAAAATCGAGCGCTTCCAGGACATGCCGCCGGATGAGCACGCAGGCCAGGCCGCTGCCGCTGCACTCGATCGTGCCCAGCTTGAGGGCCTCCTCCCACAGGTTCGGCCGAAGGGAGATGCTCTCGCCGATGTTCCTGGCCTGGCCCGGATAGCGCTCGAGCACATTGGCGACGTGCGGCGGACCGCTGCGGAATGCCACGCAGCCATAGGCCAGGTCGCAGTCCAGCGCATCCAACCGGCGCAGCGTATCTGGCGGCGGGAGCACATCGGCTTCGATCACGAGCATGGCTTCATAGCTCCCGGCCAGGAACGCCTCCCGGCCCCGCTGGTACTGGTGCAGATGATTGCGGACGCGGTCCTCGCCATACGGGTTATCCCGCTGGAGCAGGAGGGAGAGCGAGCCCTCCCACTCCAGCCTGGTGAGCGCCTCGAGCGTCCTGGGCTCCACCTGGTGCAGATAGGGCGTGAAGACCAGGACATCACGCACTAGGCGCTCGGATGCACTCCATAGCCCACCGCGCCGGCGATCAGCACCCCGTAGACGGTGCGGAAGCTGTACTTCAGCACCACGATGCCGTCCACGCTGAACGGATCCCGGATGAAGCGCAGCGCCGGCTCCTCGCGCATGCCGACGAAGTTCCAGTTGCCGAAGTAGATGTCCTTGGCACTGGCGGCGGTGGCGGCCGGATACAGGCTCCAGTGGACCGGGAAACCCTCCAGCGCCCGCGGCGCACCGGCGGCGGGCCCATCCTGCGGATCCGCTCCGTACATGCGCGGGTTGCCGGTGATCGACTTGACGTTGCCGTAGGTCGCCGGCCGGGTGACCCAGTGGATCGAGCCCCCGTCGTCGAAGTAGAAACCCACCGTGTCGCCGTACACGATGTCTTCGATCTCGCCGGCGGCGATCGCCGTGGCGGAGGCGAAAGTCTTCAGCACCGATCCATTGGCGGCCACTTCGGTGATCAGCAGGCTGTTGTGCGTCATGCCGAGCGCCCGGCCGATGGTGTCGGCGATGGCGGCCATCAGGTTGATGTCCTCGTCGTCCAGAAGCTCCTCGGTCAACCAGAGCTTCTTGGTCTTCTTGGCCAACGTGAAGTCCTTGTTGGCCATGACCGGAGCAACATCTCGCTGATAGTTGTTGGTCGAGCCGTCGTCCGCCTGCTCCGACGTGGCAGCGAAGACCGATGGATCGGCGTTCTCGAACGGGTACTTGACCGTGGTGCCCTTGCCGGGCACCATGCGGATACCCAGCCGCTCGGCCAGCCGGATCTCATTGCGCCTCAGTGCGATGGCGCCCGAGAATCCGGTAGGAACCGACGCGGCGCCATCGGCCGCGGTCGTGATGTTCATCGTGCTGTCGACCGCGCGCATTTCCACCGCACGCAGCGCCAGGCCGGTCGGGACCTGGACCACCGGACCCTTGCCGTCTTCGTCTTCCTCGGTGAGTCCCGAGACCGCTCCCAGGTCTCCCTTGCGGAAGAAGTGGGCCCAAGCCCGGAGCTCGCTGTCGCCGCGGCCGATCTTGAGCTGGGCGGGCGCCTGGCGGGTGACCAGGGATCCCTGGAGACCTTTCAGGTCCTCGTCCCGCTCGGCCCGCTTCAGCAGGCCTGCGGCATTCTGGAGCAGCTGGTCGTAGCGGAGCTGCTCCTCCTGCGTGAAGTCGCGCCCCTCGGCCTCGACCGCCTCATTGAGGGTGGTCGCCTGCTCGATGAGCTGGGCGCGCTCGTCACGCAGCTCCCTTGCGTTCTTCTTCATGTCCTATTGCCTCCTCGTGGTGTGTTCGCTTACCGGATCCTCTCAAGCTCCATCTGGCGCCGGCGGTGCGCGGCTTGCGCCTGCGCCTCCGTGGTCGCCCGCGGGGCCGGATCCGCCGGGTGGTCGCCCTCGACCGGCGCGGCGGTGTCTTTGCCCATCTGTGAACGGATGGCCGTGGTGGCCTGATCCAACATCCTGAAATCGGCGGCCGTGGCCTGGCCTCGCTCCAGGCGCTCCAGCGCCTGCGCGAAGGTCGGCCAGTCGGCCCCCAGCAGCTCTCTCACTTGCACGGTGGTGTCCGGATATGCCGGGTAGGTCACCGGCGAGACATCGAACAGCCGGACCTCCAGCAGCTCGCGAATGAGACGGCCGCCGCCACCTTCCTCCTGATACCAGCGGTCCCGCACCGTGTTGAAGCCGAAGCTCATCTGATCCACATCGCCGCGCTCGATCGTCACCACCGCGTCACGGGCCCACTGCGCGTCGGGCGGCTGCACTTCGATCCGCAGCCCGATCTCGTCTTCTTTGAGCTGCAGCGTGCCGCTCTTGGTGCGGCCGAGCACCATGTCCGAGTTGTGATTCCAGAGCGAGCGGACATCGGATTCCCCAATGGTCTTGCTGAAGGCGCCGGGCTTCACCCTCTCGAAGAAGCCCCACAGCTCCACGCTCAGCACATCGAAGACCGCCGCATAGCCTACGATCACCGGGCTGACGCCGTTGCGGCGCTCCACCCGGAGCTCCTGGAAGGGGATGGTGCGCTCCTCGCGGGTCGGCATCCCACCAGTCCGCAGATCGGGCGGCTCGATGTCGGCATCCTTCAAATGCGCCGCCAGATGGTCATATGTGGCCTGGCGATCGCTGGAGGGAATGGTCGTGCCGCCCCTGCCGCCGTTGAGCACGCCGATGCCGGTCATGCAGGCCACGGTGGAGGCAGCGCCGATGTTCCCGCCCTCGCTCACGCAGTGGTGGATGAATCGGTAGGCGCCCTTGGTCGCGGCATCCCCGTCCGGATCCTGCCAGGCGAACGCATTCCGGTAGTAGCTCTCGCTCTCATCGGTTCGCAGGCGGGCCTCATTGGCCGGCCCATCCCAGGAAGCCTCCGAAGTTTCCGTGTGGTGCAGCTTCATGGCTGCCATGTCTTCCTCCTCAGCTCCCCGCCAGGATCATGCAGTCACAGCTCCGGTGCGCCGGCGGGTGGTGTATGTCGTGCTTGGGCGTGAGGGCTTCTCCGTCGCCGTCCGGCAGGAAGTCTTCGCCGGCGCCGATGAAGTTCTGCTGGATCCCAACCTGCCGGCCGTGCAGTCTGCTGCAATAGGGGCAGCTCTTGCCGAACGCATGCCAGCGCAGGATCGTGACGCCCGCGGCCGCATACAGGCCGACCGCCATCCAGTTGCCCGAGCGCACGACTTCAATGTCGGCGATCGCCACGGGGCGGGACTCCTCCCATTCGGCCAGGAGCTCCTGCAGCGCTTCCAGCGGATCCACGCCCTCCTGGTTGGCCCGCTGGATCACGTTGCGGATCTCGGTGAGGCCGATCCCGATATGGTGGGCGGCGAATTCGTCGGCATATTGCGCAGCCAGGCTGTCCAGCTGCTCTTCGGTGAGCGGATCCGCCCCGATTTCATCCGCGGCCTCGGCCGCCACCGCCTCCCCGTAGGAGCGGAAGACCGGCCGCATGTGGCGCTGGATAAACTCCCGGTGGTCTTCGTAGAAGGTGTCCAGCCACAGGCTGAGCTCGGCAGCATTGCGGGCCGCCAACAGGCTCTTGGCCTTGCCGGCGATGTCGTTGACTTCGCGGCGGATGATCCGGCCGGCGGTATCCAGGAAGAGCTCGTGGTAGGCGCTGCGGAGGCGCTTGCGGGCATCCATGGAGCGCTGCTGGCGATCGGGGAGCAGCGCCTTCGTGTCCGCGGCCACGGGTACTGTCTCCGACCAGGTGGCCCGCAGCAATGCCATGCGCTCCGATAGATGGAGCTGGCCGTTGGAGCGCATCGGGAGCAGGTTCAGGGGCATGAAATACTCATCGCCCCCCTCGATCGGATTCATGTTCTCCAGCTCCCGGATGTCATTGGCCGAGAGCCAGCCATTCTGCCGGCCGATGGAATAGGCCGCATAGCGGGTCGCCGTATCGCCCCGCAGCAGACCGTCGACCAGGAACTCGACGAAGTGCTGCTGGCGATCGCGCTCCGTCATGAGGAACTGCTCGATCGACTGCTCCCAATTGACGAACCACGGCATCATCGAATACATCACGAACTCGAGGCCCTGGTGCTCGATGTTGCTGAAGGTGGCCCGCTCCAGATCGGCGATCATATGCGGGGGGATACGGAACATCCGGGCGATCTCGGTGACCTGAAACTTGCGCCCCTCGATGTACTGGGCATCGCGCTGGCTGACCCCGATGTCCTGCCACTTCACGCCCTCCTCAAGGATCGCCACTTTGTGCGATCGCTCGAGGCCCTGGTGCATGCGCTCCCAGTCGTCGCGCAGGGTTTTATGCGCCTCGGGGGAAAGCCTTTGCGGGTGCTCGAGAACACCGCCCGGGCGGGCATTGTTGCCGAAGAAGCGGGCCGCATAGGCTTCCTGGGCTAGCGCCAGGCCCACGCCCTGGCGGTGCAGTGAGATCATGGAATAGCCGATGCGGCCGTCGGCGCCCAAGCTGCCCAGGTGCCAGATCTCCGCGTCGCTGAACCAGCGCACTTCGTTCGGCAGCTGGTACTGATACATGAGCCGTCCGTTGTTCTCGACGATCTGCACCATGCGATCCGGGCGCAGCGGGAAGAGCTCCTGCACCTGGCCTGATCCGTCATAGTCAATGTGCGCGTACGCGTTACCGCGCAATCCCAGATGGCCCTGCATCGTCTCCCGGAAGGTGTAGGCCGTCATGAAGTCGTTCGGGCGATCATGCAGCAGCGGATAGAGATAATGATCGGTGGCGCGGCGCTTGCCCCGGTCGAGCCGCTCATAGGTGATCAGCGGCAGCATGGCCACCGTCTCGGCCAGGATCCGCACGCAGGCATAGACCGCCGACACTCGCAGGGCCTTGTCCGGGCTGACCGAGATCCCGGCGTCGGTCAGGGAGGGCAATCCCATCTCGATCCATGGACCGATGTCATCCAACGGCAGGTTCCCCCGCTGCTCGTCCGGAGCGATCGCCTGCTTGGGGAAGAGCAGATCGCCGATCAGGCTCATGATCTACTCCGCATCCAATGGGCGAACAGGCTGACCGCCATGAGCAGGATCCCGCCGGCGATCAATGCCCCGCCAGCGCCGACGGTCATCACCAGGCCGGCCATGAGCGAAGCAAAGCCGGCGACGCCCAGCACATCCGCCAAGACGGTCATATCTCCAGCAGTCCCCGGGTCTCATACACGGATGCAGTGCCCCCGTGCCGGGTCAAGCGATCCAGCGCCATGATCAGTGAGACCACCCCGTCGATCTTTTCCCGGCTCTTCTTCTTGTCCGGCTTGACGTTGCCGGCGGCGTCCTGCGTAACCACCAGGTTGTCGGCCATCCAGCGCAGCACCGGGTTGCCGCCGTGCGCCAGCTTGTGGTCCACGGTCAGCCGCAGCAGTTCCTTGGTCGGCGCACTCATCGAGACAAAACCCTGGCCGAAGGCCACCATCGTGAAGCCAGCCCCCTCGAGGCGCTGGCTGATCTGGAAGGCGCCCCAGCGGTCGAAAGCGATCTCCTGAATGTTGAACTGCTGCCCGAGCTGCGTGATGTCCCGGATGATCCACTCGTAATCGATCACGTTGCCCGGCGTCGCCGTAATCCACTTGTCCCGCACCCAGGCGTCGTAGGGCACGCGGTCGCGCCGGGCCCGCTCGATCAGGTTCTCCTCGGGGATCCAGAACCAGTGCAGCGTCGGGATCGGCCCCGGGTCCTCGCCCTCCTCCAGATCTGGCGGCGGTTCGAAGCCCAGGCTGAAGGCCGCCACATCGATGGCGGAGGCCAGGTCCAGCCCGCCATAAGCCTGGCGGGCGCCCATCGCCTCCGGATCCACCGGATGCGCGCACTGCTCCCAGGCCTCCATCGGCAGCCAGCGTGTCTGCTGGGAGGTCCACTCGCTCAGATGGAGCCGGCGGAAGGTGTTCTGATAGGCTGGCACCTGCCTTGCCCGGTTGGCCTCCGCCCGGAGATAGTCCAGCTTGATCGTTACGCCGAGCGAAGGGTTGCACCGCTTCCAGACCTCCTCGTCCAGCCAGTCCTCGTCATCGCCTGCAGCCCGGATGTAGGCGAAGAAGCTCGGGTCTTCGATGACGCCATCGAGAACCTTTTGGGCGTACTCATGCTGCTCCCAGCAGATCGACTCGCGGTCGTAGCCGGCGGTGGTGATCGCCACCACCAGCGGTTGCCGGCGGGCGCCAGTCGAAGTCGTCAGGACATCCCAGAGCTCGCGGTCCGGCTGGGCGTGCAGTTCGTCGAAGACCACGCCCGAGGCATTCAGGCCGTGCTTGTTGTAGGCCTCCGCCGAAAGCACCCGGTAGACCGACCTGGTCGCCGGGACCACGATCGAGCGTTTGAACACATCGCACATCGCCAGCAGCTTGGGCGATTCCTCGACCATGGCTTTGGCGGTCTCGAACACGATCGCCGCCTGCTCCCGTTCGGCCGCGGCGCTGAACACCTTGGCCCCAGGCTCCTCGTCGGCAAAGAGCAGATAAAGCGCGATTCCGGCCGCCAGCGTCGACTTGCCGTTCTTCCGGGGGATCTCGATGTAGGCATAGCGAAACTTGCGGGTGCCGTCGCGGCGCTTCCAGCCGAAGAGCGGCCGGATGATCTCGTCCCGCTGCCATGGCAGCAGGCTGAACGACTCGCCCGCCCATTCGCCCTCGATGTGGACCAGCAGCCGCTCGAAGAACGCCACCGCCATGTCGGCGGCCTGTGCATCGAAGTGGAATTCGGGCTGCTTGCGGGCCATGCCGGCTCACTGCAGATCCTCGAGCTTGCGCACAGTCGCCGGGCCCACGCCCGGGATGCTGGAAAGGTCCATGCCTTCCTTGACAGCCATCCTGGCCAGCTCCAGCGTGCCCAGCCCGGCGCCGGCGAGCGCCCTGGCAGAGCGGGCCCCGATCGAGCGGGATAGCGAGGTCGTGCGCTGTTTGCCCTCGGCTGCAGCCTGGGTGCCCTCGAAGAGCAGCTCGGCCCATGACTTGTCCTCTTCACCGGGGAGCATCACATCCAGCGCGGCGCGGCTGGAGGGCGAGAGCCCGAACTCCGTGGCATAGCGCAGGAACATGCGCGAGTGCTGCACGAAGGCCACGTCCGCCGGATGGCGATAGCTCGACTTCTCACCATCGAGCACAAGCTGCTCTGAATACACCAGCTCATCGGCCTCGATCGCCCGGGCGAAGTGCCGGACCATGAGCTCGAAGACTTCCGGATCTGCGTCGGTAAGCAGTCCGAGCGGTTCCAGCGCGGCGCGCAATCGGACCCAGGTGAACTGCGTGAGCGCCGAGAGCCGGCCGCCCGGCATCCGAGGCATCTCGCCCCGCGCCTGGCGCTTGCCGTGCGGCAACGGCCGCTTGCCGGGGTTGCCGGCGAGCTCCTTGAGCTCAGTGGGCTTAGGCTTGGTGCCTGGCTTCATGGCGCGACTCGCGGTGTATCGAACTCGCGGCCGTGTGCGCAGCATCCGACGCCCGGTACAGGAGGAAAGGCGCCAGAGATTGAATGGGGCTATCCCCCTGGAGGGCACAGGAAGGCCCAGGTGCGGACGATCACACGCACCTGGGCCAATTCCTGACGTCCGGCGCCGCCTGGGGCGTTCCTGGCGGCACAGATGAGTTGTCGGG
>Ga0209641_10000462_pt1 | contig 37038 bp, 61 predicted proteins | sample RifCSP16_1_FD_184022 | JGI IMG/M metagenome (GOLD analysis project Ga0209641, IMG submission 184022) | Soil microbial communities from Rifle, Colorado - Rifle CSP2_sed 16_1 (SPAdes) (version 2) | ecosystem: Environmental > Terrestrial > Deep subsurface > Rock core/Sediment | place: Rifle... | reverse complement strand
GACAACTCAGCAGGGGAAGCAACAATAATATCATATTCTTGTTTCAATAATTCAAATAATTCCGTCCTAAGAAGTATCCTAGAAGTCCTCTCCATCGCTGTTGTGATTAAAATTTTCTTTTTCATTTATCCCCTTTTTTATGCCCCAAAGTTTGTTTAACAGATAGCCACAAGTCTTGCAGTATTTCAGCCACTTGTTTATTACTATTCCATTTCATAATAGATTCTTCCATATCTTTATATTTTTCATAGACTTCTTTTATTTTTGATAGATCAGTTTTCATTAAATATTCCTCAATTTTTTTATAATTGGTATTTCTGATTCTTGTATTTCTTTACAAGGTTCACCCATACCTTCTTCTATAGCTTTTATATATTTTACAAGATGCCTAATTCCTTCTGGCTCAAGTGAAGAACTTTGATCTGAACCATACATTTTTCTATCAAGTGTAATATGTACTTCAATCATTTTTGCTCCATGAGAAACAGCTAATGAAGGGAATAAAATTCCTCCGGTATGGTCACTCCAACCGATATCACAATAAGGTGTTTTAAAATAATAGGATAAGAATTTTATCTGATTAAGATTAATATCCTTTAATGGACAAGGATAACTACTAGTACAACCAAGCAAAAATCTTAATTTATCTGTAATTGTAGAAACTGCTTTACCCACCATTTTCAAATCGCACATTCCGGTGGACATTATTAAATCAAATCCTGTTTCTACACATTTTTTTAAAAAAACTTCATCTGTAACCTTTGCTGATGGAATCTTTAAATAAGACATGTTTGGAAAATTAGATTTAAGAAAAGCTATTGATTGTAAATCCCAAGGACTTGCAAACCAAGATACATTTCCTTTTTCTTTACAATATTCATCAATTTCTTGATACTGTTCTAAAGATAGTTCGAGAGCTTCCTTCTGTGCTCTCTGGGTTTTTCCAAAAAGGCTTTCTCTAGGGCTATCTAAAAATTCTTTTGTGTAACATAAAGTTATATCTCGTTTTTGGAACTTCACGTAGGGGATATTAAGATCAGAACAAGTATCTATAAGTTGTTTAATAATACGCATGTCCCCGTTATGATTTATTCCAATCTCCCCAACCAATATCACAGAATTCATTTTATAAATTCCCCCTTATTCAAATCCCATTTCTTTCTCTTCCATTCCTTTTTTAAATCTCTATAAATCCTAATTAACCCCTTCCAAATAATAGAACCATCTGTACAAAGATATTTTGTTGATTCCGTTTCACCTGATTTTTTAGCAAGATTTCTCAAACGTTTTGCTGTTTTTCCTCTCATATATCCTCCTTATTTTTATCATGTTATCTTTTATATCCATGATTTATTTCTAATAATAAGTGAAATACTTGATGCATCCATATTAAATTCAATACCCAATTCCTTTTGTGTATAATTTCCTGTTTTGTGTAACTTTCTAATTTCATTAGCTTTTTCTAAAGTTAAAATGACTTGCCTTGTATTTCTTGTGTTCTCTTTTGCAGTTACCCAATTACAGTTAAATGGTCCATAATTACCATCATTATTTATTCTATTTATTTGTAAATTATCCTTATACCCATTATTTACTGCCCAATCCCTGAAATTAATAAATCCATTTAACTTGTTTGTCCATTCTGGGCATACTGTTATCCCTCTTCCACCATAGTCTTTGAACTGTTTAAAATTTGAATTGTAAACTCTTCTTTTTATCTCTCTCCAAATATTATACAATCTTGTTCCTTTACCCCCATGTCTATAATTAGGATTATTATCTTTACTATGATGTCCTTGTATATAATTAGGAATACCACACCAATTATGATGTCTCTTTATTTCTATTTGACCACCACAACCACATTTACATGTATGAGAATAATAATTCATATACTTTAATTATTTTGATGAAAATTTGATTTTATGTCATAAACGTACACAAGACTTTGTATTCCATCCTCTAAAGTTGCTAAATTTAACTGCTTTTTTCCATTTATCAAACCAATAAATGCTTCCATCTCACGATAAAACAAATCATTCCAATCATCAGAATTATTAGGCAATAAATCAAAAGTTTCTATTTTTTCTATACCATAAACAGTAATTTTTCTTGTAGGAACTTTTAATAAAAAATCTAAATTTATTATTATAGGAATACATTTATTATCTAATTCTAAAGAACTTAAAATAGTAATATTATCCTCAACCCCATACCCTAATCTATTGCTATAAATAGCTGATATAGGATACTGTTGCCCAAAAATCCATGTTAAATAATCTATCTCATGGCTTTGGCTATTGAGAACCCCACCCCCCGCTTCATTTTTCAAAGCATAAAAGTCTTTTAAATCTCTACCATTTGTCCAATTATAAATACTATTACAATGATATGCTTCAATTCTATAAATATCCCCAAATTCATTATTATCCACCATATTTTTTAATTTTTGAAGATTTGGATGAAATCGCATCTGAAATCCCATAGCACATTTCAAATTATTTTCTTCAACTTTATCTTGTAATCTATAAATTTGGGCTAAATTGTTAGATAAAGGTTTTTCTATAAAAAGATTAAATCCCCTCTTTGCTATTTCTATTGCTATATCTATCCTTTCAGGAGGCAATGAACAAACAAAAGCAGCATCATATTTATTTAATAATGCTTCATCTAAATCATGATAAATTTCATTTATAGCATAAAAATCTAATAAATTATTGCTAAGTGTAATGTTCAAATTATTATCAAAAATTCTATATTGTTCTCTTTTAGAACAATAAATATCAATTACACAATCAGGCAATAAAGTTTTAAGATTCCTGAAATGCCTTTGTGCTATATTCCCCGCCCCACAAATTAAAAAGTTTTTCATATTATTTCACCCTCTTCAAAAATCCATACGGAGCAAAACTTAAATAAAATTTTTCACAATATCTATCAATTATAAAATTCTTGGAATTACCAATAAATTCAAAAACAGCTTCTAATGGTTCTGCTGTATTTGTATCTTCCACAATAATGTAAGACCCTACAGAAACAAATTTACTATATATTTCAAGTTCTTTTAAAACATGACTTTTAGAATGGTCACTATCAAGAATAACCATAACTTTTTTATCTTTCACCTTTGGATTAATAAAATTTATTGTAGCTTCATCAACAGAATTAGCCCAGAGATAAGAAATCCTTCCATGTTCAGGCAAGTTCCCCTTACCATTAGTATCTACTGTTATAATTTTCCCATTACCTATCATATCACATATTGATGCAAAAAACAATGCAGAACCCCCAACTTTAGTCCCAGTTTCTATAATATAATCAGGTCTTATATTACAAATTAATTCTTGATATATCCAACAATCTAATGGACATTTCTGAATAGGAACTCCCAACCAATTAGTGTTTTTCCAAGTTCCACCAATACAAGAGGATTCATAGTACAAGTCATGAAAATCTTGAATTATTTTATTAACTTTTTCAGTATCATTGTATTTTTTATAAAAAGTTTCTCTCTCCATTTTTACTTAATCCCCCAAACTCTTATGCAATCATCTTTAATTTTTGATTCCCATATAATAATATTTGAAAAATGATTAAAACATAATTTTACAGCATCTAAACTAAATCTCCAATAATCTTTTGGGTGTTCATGATATTTGAACTTATACTCAGGAACACTTAATATTAATTTTCCACCCACTTTTAACACCCTTTTCATCTCATCTAAACTTGTCCAAAAACAAGTATCATGCTCCAATGTTCCTATAGAAATAACATTATCAAAACTATTTGATTTAAATGGTAAATTGTGACTTGATGCTTGAATATTTACATTTTTGCCTTTTCTTATATCTATTCCGATATAAAAACCTTCACATAAACTTTTTATAGAACCATTTATATCCAAACTACCAACATCTAAAGTTCTGCCCTGCAAATTTAAAGACTTTATAAAATTTTTATCTTCTGCCATCATTTATAATAAATCCCTAACAAATTCAATTTGTTCTTTGATAGTTTCTACTTCTTCCCCTTCCACGCCACGAGCGACTTGTAATGTAAAATTTCCCAAGTAATCCACCCTTCTTAAAAATGTAAATAAATCCTTCCATCCATTTCTTCCAATAACACCTTCGCCCAATGGAACTGTATTTCCTTTAGAATCCTTTTCTTTTATATGAATATGATGTAACATATTATAATCATTATAATTTTCCATTTCTTTAATTACATCTCTATTATAATTATTTCCAATATCAAAACAACACCCTATTCTACCCGATCTTGAATTTAATTTATCAGGGTAAGTTAGATCATTTATAAAATTTATTCCTGCAAAACTATTTACATCTAAAAATTCAAAAGCTATTCTTACATGGAAATTTTCTATGACTGAAGATAACAATGCTTGAATTGTTGGAAAATCCATATTTTTTACATATATGGGAATAACCAATAACCCACAATCAACCCTATATGCGATATTAGCTATCCAAGTCAATAACTTTTTTGCAAAAATTAAATTTTCATCCTTATTCAAATCCATATCCATTAAATAATCTAAACAAACGGCATTAATTGGAACTTTAAAATATTTAATTAAACTCTGGATCGTGCCACAGGAATAAAAATCACCTAAAAATAAATTGGGGTTTGTTTTTGGTATTATCCATTCAATATAGTCTAATCCAATCTCACTAATTTTTTCAAATTCTTCGCTTATTTCCTGACCATAGGGATTAAATTGCACATGCTCTCTTCCCCTTGGTGGGATTAATCTTCCTTGCATTATTCCGATATTATTCATATTATATCTCTACCTCCACAACAAATTAAATTACCCCCTTGCATATAATCTGAGTCTGAACTACACAAAAATTTAATTGAACCATTATACTCATCAACTTTGGCAAGCCTGCCGATCGGTATTTTATCTTCCAAATTCTTTTTTAAAGTATCTGATTGCCCATTATACACACTTCCTGGGGATAAACAAACCGACTTGATCTGACTGCCATAATAACTGGCAATGTACTTAGTTAGATGTATAAGACCTGCTTTTGAGACACTATAATCTGGTGGTTTAATATATCCATTTTCATATATTCTTTGATCACTTGTTATTATACCAAGGTCTGATATTATATTCACAATAGTTCCCTTAAACCCTTCATTTGTATTTTTCAACATATATTTTATGCATTCTCTACTAAGCAAAAAAGCTCCTGTTAAATTAACAGATAATGTTTTATTCCATTTGTCTAAACTATAGATTTCAAAACTGTTATTCACACCTTCTTTTGGAGGAAAATTTATAGCAGCACAATTAATAAGTATATCAATTCTGTCATAATTATCATATATTTGATAAATTGTTGTTTTAACATCCTCTTCATCTGTAATATCTATTGGGTAAAAACGTGATTTTTTAATCAATCTATTGATTTTTTTACTTGGCAAATCCAAAATAATTACTTCATTATTATCATCTTTGGATAATGTATATGCAAATTCACCCCCAAGTAAACCGTGACCACCAGCAACGAGTATTATTTTTTTATTCATTTATAAATTCCAGTATTTTTAAAAATTTGAGCAGAATTTTCTTTCATTAAAGCTTCTGCATTAACAAAATCAATTTCATCATTTATACTTATACCATATAATTTATCAATAATAACTGGTTTGCATGGATGAACAATTCTAACCCTATCCTTCAAAAATCTTTCTATTTTAATAGCCCAAGCTCCAACTTCTCTAAATAAAGTATCATCATCATTTTGCCTCATTTTCCTATCGGTATATAATGCTTCCCATTCAAACTTTGGTCTCGGACATTTCCAAAATTGCCCAATATCTTCATGAATGATAAAAGAAGAATCCACACAATCATCTATTGAATCAAGCATAAGATCTAATGAGTCTATTGGTATTAAGGGGGAAGTCACTTCAACAATACCCAAAATACCTGTATATATTCCATACTTGTAGAGTTCGTTTAGGCATACTTCCTCAGTTGTTGTGAAACTTGTTGCTAAATCATCTATTCTTTTTGATAAAATTAAAGCCTCTTCATCAAATATTAATCCGAAGTGCAATTTTACCATTTCCAAGTACCAATCACTGTCAGAAGAAACTATTACTTTATTAATTTTTCCATTCTTATATAAGTGATATAATTTTTTGATGGTCCAATAATAAAGTGGTAGATCAAGGAAATTCTTAATATTTTTATTTTTTATTTCCTTTGAGCCTGATCTCATGGGTACAATAACTGTAGTATTGTATGTAGGTTTTTCTAAATTATTTTCCACTTTTAGTTCTCAAGTTCATTAAAAAGAGTCACAAAAAATCCCCAAACAAATAAAGCAATTACTGAAATTGTGTATAAAAAATAAAGATAATCATTTTCCATATTAACTCTATACTGCCCAACAAAAACAGATCCGAGCATTGCTCCAATACCAAAAAGTCTTTTTTTGTTTTTTAGTTTCATTAATCATTTACCTTCTTTCTTCCCCCTCTTTTTACCACAACACCCTTTTCTTTCCTCCATTGACTGAGAATCGTTCTGAAAGTTGATTCTTTTAAAGAAACCGATGTAATCATATTATAAGAAAGACTACCCCCAGCTTCATCTAAAAACTTAAATACCTTTTCCTTTACTGTTGAACCTACTTCCAATTTCTTTCTCCCCATTTTAGTCTCCTTTTTATTAATTATTTCTTCCTAAATTTATAGAGTATCTCCGCTCCATTTGCAGGTCCCGATATAAAAATCCTTTCGTTTGTTACAAATTTTAAGTATTCAAAAAAAGCAACTATTTTTGTATCCAAATCTGCTACTTTGCCCTCCATTGATAGTTTTAATCTTGTAACAAAATCTCTAACCATATCTAAATACATCCCCCTCTCTTGATCAAAGGTTAAAATTGTTTCACATTCAAAATCATAGCGATTAATGTATTCAAATATTTTATCAGGCAAAATCATTTGTTTATCTGTTTTTGACATTTCTGCTCCAACAAACAATTCTAATGTTTTCCATATAACACCCCTAAGATTTAGAAAATTTGGATGTTCCAAAACAAAATAACCACCGGATTTTAAAAGTTTATTTGCGATATAAAACAAAATTTCAGGATTATCAAGGTGTTCGATAACGCCGATTGATGCAATGACATCAAAGTGTTCTTTATCAAGACAAAGATTTTCCTCAATTTCAAATTTTAGATCTTCAAATGATATATGTCTAAAATCAATCTTTCGCAACGCTGTTACTTCGTTTTCTTTTGCTTTATTTATTCCTACCCCAGAAAAGTCATAGCCGTGAAGCTCAGAAGGTTCTTCCAAAGTTGCATATCTTGTTAAGAAATTTCCTGTCCCGCACCCCAAATCCAAGATTTTTTTCCCATTTATATGATTTTTAATCATTTTATAAACTTCGGAATATATAAGGTCTAATGGAGATGTGAAAAATTCTTCCTTGTCATTTTCATAAACTTTATTATAAATTTCTCTCAATTCTTCATCTGGCATACATCCTCCACGATTTGTTGAACTCTATGAGTATATAGATGTTTTCTTAAAACCAAGTCTTGTCCTCTTCCTGCAATTTCTTTTGCTTCGCTTCTGTGTATATTATAATAGTAACATAGATTTACCAAATCGTCAAAGTCTTTATAATATCTAAGGTGTATCCCATCTTGAAATAATTCTGTTTCCCCTTCCACTTTATTTGTTAGAAGAAGTCCCCCCATACTCAAAATTTCAAACACCCTCATTTGGTATCCTGAGTTTGTTATTCCTATGTTAAGATTGATTTTTGTGTCATTAACTGTTTTTACATAATCTATATGTGTATAAGAATACTGGATGGGGATTCCCTTATCCAATAAATAGTTTATCATATTGATCCTATTCACATTCAGATTGCCAACGAACCCAACATCTATTAATTTATTTGATACTTGCAAATCTTTATGAACTTCTTTATCCGCCGCTAATGGAAGGAAAAAAGAATTCTTATTGAATTGTTTATAAAAAGGAAGCTCTGCTTCTGTGAAGGAATATACAATATCAAATAGAGGGGATTTTGTCTGAATAATGAAAGCGGCTTCTTGGTTTGCTTGCACAGAGTCTTGCAAATATAGTATTTTACATATCCTGCAAGCAAAAACATCCTCTGGGTTTATGCGTTCCCCCTTAATTACCAACAAAAATTCTGCATCTGTAATATATCTTATTCTATTAGAAACTTCGTGTCTATTCATAACTCTATAATCGGTTTCTATTACTTCATAACCCAAATCTTTAAATGCTTTTGAAATAAAATTTTCCATCCCATTAGGGTTCTTTGTATTAGCCCCAACCAAATGTATTCTTTTTTTATTTTCCATAGTGTACCTTTTCAAAATCTACAATAGAATGCCAAATTTGTCTTCCTCTATCCTTATCTATATGAATGCCCAAAGAACTTATACTATGATAAACCTCATCATAATTCTCAAGAAAATAGGGAAAATACAAAATATGGTGTTTTATTCTAAGATTTATACACGTATTTATAAAAACTTTAAATTTTTCATCCAATTCAGCAGGTGAGAAATTTGTGTAATATCCTAAATTACCATGACTTTTCTTTGATTCTAATGCGTGTAATGGTTCCCTATAGGTTATTAAAACAGATATATTAGGTTTTACCACAGTCCAAATTTTTAAAATATTTGGATTAAAAAGTAAACGAGGGTGCTTCATAACAATTTTATCAATTTTAGCAATTTCTTTTTCCAAAAATAAAATTAGTTCTTCTGAAAAAGGGTTATTTTGAAAAGTAGTTAAAACGGCTTGTACCTGTTCGTCTTCAAAACCTGCATTTATGGAATCGTTCCAAGAACCTCCTGTATTATAACCTAAGTCATGCAAAAATTTGGTGAGTAGTGAAGTCCCTGATCTAAAAAATCCCGTGATAAAAAGATGTTTTTGATAATCCATATTTATCCTTTATAAATAAACACTCACAATCTCAGAATAATAATTAGTCCAATATTCCCTATTATGTACATTTGTTTTACAATGACAATTACCACACAAAGTTATTAAATTTTCTGGGTTATTGTTTTTCTTGTCATAATCTATATGGTGAATACATAAATTTTCTGTGTTCATACATCCAGGTGTTTGACATATATTTAAATCTCTATTTTTAATGAATTGTTTAAATTCTTTATTAAATTCTTTAGGATATATTTCAAAAGAAGAGCCTCCATTCCAATTTGGGGATAATTCCCGTTTCTTCCCATACATAGGGTTATCTTTTCCTATCCATTTACCCTTTCTATATTTAGACATTTTTTGTCTTGTTTCTTCTAACACTTCTCTCCCCATAGCTTTATTTCTTATTTTTAATCTTGTTTCTTCTGTAACTTTTTTACCAAAAGAGGGGCTTTTTTCACCCTTTTTTCCAAATTGTGGATTGTTCTTTCCCTTTTTAGATTCAGATACTTTCTTATTTCTTTCCTTAGAATATTGCTGACAACCACAGGATTTACATCTTTTTCCACTACTTAATTGTCTTTCAACTTCTTGTAAACAAAAAGAACATAAAAATATGCCATAATAAATCCATCTACCATTCTTATTTTTCTCTTTTCTTGTTTTTCTTATTAATTTCATATTATAATTTTTGTAAAAAACAATCAAAAGACCATGAATTTTGAATTTTATCAAAACTTAATAATTTAAATTGTGTTTGTAATTTAGCTAAAACCATGTTCCTAAAATCTTCTGGCAAAAAGTCATTTATGTGGGTTGGGTCTGCTTGTTCTGTCCCGATGTTTGGAATATATCTTTTATGAGGAACAATAAGTAACAATACCCCTCCAACTCTTAATTTCTTAAACCAATCTTCTACTGCTTGAACAGGGTCTTTAATATGTTCGATAAGATGAGAAGCACAAATAAAATCAAGTGTTTCATCTCTAAAAGGTAATTCCTTTGTCCCATCCCAAACTAATTCTGGTGTCTTCCCACCATTTCTGTCTTGATCCACCCCAACTGCAAAATTCACCTTTTTTCGATTATTACAACCTAAATCCAGGCCGTTCAACATATTTTCTTGTGTCTTTAAAAAATTATTTATAAATTCTGTCTCAGACCTCCATAAATGACTACCAGATGTTTGTAAAATAATATTGAATTTCCCCTCAACCCAAAGGTCGGGTCTCCGTTGGAGTGCCCGATTAAATATTAAATTCTTCCAATACTGAGGGTCATTTCCTTCTCTTACCCATTTCTGAGTAAATTGCTCAGAATGCAAACGATTCTCTACCAAAACTTCTGATATATGCTTTAGTTGAACAGAATGCCCCACAAGTCTAATAATAAAATCCGTATCTGCGGAATATTTAAGCGTTGTGTCCCATCCCCCAATTTCTAATGTTTTATCCCTTCTGTAGCATTGAAGATGCCCAATATTTTGAAGATCCTTTATACTTCCAGATTTCCATTCAGGATATTTTCTAACCTGATTTGTTCCTAAAATTTTAAGATCTGAATATATAAATCCAATCTTTCTATTTACTTCCTTATCAATAAAATTTGAAAGTTTTTGCAAAGCATCTGGCATCAAAACATCATCGTGGTCTAATCTAATTAACCATTCACCTTTAGAATAATAAACTCCTATGTTATGACTCTTCTGTAGGCCAAGATTTTGCTCATTCTTCACGTATATTAAGTCTATTTCAGGTCTATCCGGCAATAAAACTTTTGAGGTAGATGGGGTATCTGAATCATCTATAATTACTACTTGAAATGGTTCTTTATATATTTGATTATAACAAGACTCCACCGCTTCTGACAAAAACTGGGGTTGATTATATGCAGTAATTATAATTGAGAATTTCATTTAATTTTCTTCCTCATCATCTTCCAAATCAACTTCTACTGTAGGGTCTTCCCCATTTTCCAATTTTTCTTGACAACATGAGCAAGTCGTCTCATATCTATCACCAAATTTATTCTCAAATTCTTCATAAAAATCATATACATTGGATAAAAATCCAATTAAAAATCTATAATCTCTATCTGTTTCCCCAAACTGCCACAAAAGATGTAAGGCATGGTAAATTGAATCTTTTGTTAATTCTATATCATCTTCCTTTTCATTCAAGGAAAGCCTATTAACTGCGTACTCTATAAAGTCGTCTTCAAAATTTTCTAAAGGTCTTAACTTTTTTTCCTCTTTTTTTGTCATTTTATACCTCTATTTGTTTTTATACCTACTCCCAAATTTGTTTTCAAATTCACTATAAAGATTATCAATTTCTATTATTTTACTAATAGCTTCTTTAGCATTGCTATTGGCTAAAATGGAAAGAGTTTCATCAACCCAATCCTTCTTTTCTTCTATGCTATGATTATTCCAATCATTTGAAGGTGTCCAATCATTTTCTGGGTCTGTTAATCTACTTGAAATATATGTTAATACTACATCATTATAAGTTTCCTCTGGTTTAATTTGAAATTTCTTATGTTCAAATTCCCACCACAAATAATCAATTTCAAGGGTTCTTCTAAGAACACAATTAACACAATATTGGCATAAAAGTTGCAATATAGTTGCAATATATATTGCTGGTTTTCTTGATTCCTCCTTAGAAGGGTCAGGAACAAATCCCAATCTATGCATAATATATGTATGACAATCCAACCCAAAATCTTCTTTTTTCCTTTTTATTATTTTATTCATAGTTTAATATTATCATATTATACAATTATGTCAATTAAATGTTTAGAATTCTCAAACCACCCAAGGTTAGCCTCAGCATACTTCCTACTTGCTAATTGCATTTTATATAATTCCTCTTTGTTTTCAGATAGTTCTATCATTTTCTCAGCAAAATCTACAATGTCTACCTCACAAGATTTAACGAAAATTCCAGGAATTTCTTTCTTCTCTTTAACTTTTATTAAATAACCATTTTCCCCCTCAATTATCCTTTCATTTAGAGGAGCACAATCAGTTGCTATTACAGGTCTGCCCAATGCTAAAGATTCCATCTGCGGAAGGCAATTACCCTCCCATCGGCTTGGCAATACCACCAAATCTGCCTCTTGGTAATATTTAATAAGTTCCTGAGTAGAGACAGTGGAACTTGATTTTATAACATTTTGTGACCTCACTGATTGATTCTCCTGCTGTGTATGAATGTGCAGTAAAGTTTTGTCTCTTGGGCAAATCCAACTAAAAGCATCTACTACAGCTTTTTCATTCTTACGATCATTTACCCCACCAAAACCTGCTGGGAAAAAAATTAAGGGTTTATCTTTTTTGATAGGTTCTTGGAAGGAATATTGGTCTAAATCTATCCCCCAAGGAACAAAAACAGCATTATCTAAAAGATGATCGTTTTTTAAGAGATTATATGAGGATTTGGTAGGACAAACAATATGTGTAAACTGTTGATAATATTGAAGTTCTGCCGGATTTATGAATTCCCATACGACATAATTTATACTTTTGACCCCTAATTTGTTGCAAATTGGGACAAGATTTTTGGTATGTTGTTCCTCTACAAAAATTACTATATCAAGTTTATTTGCAATAATCCATTGTTCAAAATCCCCTTCTTCTATCTTATAATTTGGATAAAGCAAGATATTTGGGTGGAAGTAATCGTCCCAGTATTTTATTTTCTTTCTGTTGTCAGCTATGGACATTCTGGCAAGAATAGATATATTGGCATTTGGTATATGCCACTGAATAGCTTGTTTAATCTGTTGACAAATTACGCCAGAACCACGATCAAAATATACAGACACAATTCCAATATTCATTTATATATTATATCTTATTATTTTATAAAAGGCAAGTTTTTATTTGATCTAAGTTAATACAACAGATATGATCTTATGGCAAACCAGAGAGACTACTCCACCCATAACAATTTCTTGGTCTCGTGCCAAAACATAAGGGGTTATGGATAGAATTTCAGATCCTAATTGAGGACAATAATCATTTATGTCCCAATTTTCCCTTAAAACGTTCCCCAATTTTGAAAGCCCCGTCCTTAACCCCTGGCGGGAATTTCGGTCATTTAAATTTGCATACCAATATGTTATGGAAAGTTGCATAGAAAGTGTTTTTCTTCTAGGCATTTCCTTCCATGCTTCTGTAATACTATCCAATTCTATTGTGATATAGGGGTATTTGGGGATGAAATTATCCTCAGTTTTTGCAATATCTGCAACAGCTAAGTAATCTTTATAATTACTTATAACTGTGTGCACATTTGTGATTAGGTCTTCAATGTAATTTGTGGTATCTGAAGGATTTGACATTATATATTAGTCTCTACAGCTTTTTCCATAATTTGAAATACTTGCTCGGCTTCCTCTTCCGTGATGAAGAAAAATTCTCTTTTATTGTTAAAAAATTTAGCATAGGGCAACTTCGATCCAGAAATAGCATACCTGAATTGAACCCCATTTGCTATTTTATCAACTTCAAATATGTTAGCATCTTTCTCTCGTTCTGTTGCGGATGTGTACATGGTATTAGTTAAGCGTCCCAATTCGTTTAACTTGCATACTCTTTTTCCAAAAGAACCAACCTTAACTTTGTATCCTTTGCTAACTGCTCTTGTTTTCCATTTTCTATACATTGGTGTAAGTGGCTTCCAATTAGACTTCCCCTCTTCAAAACGCTTCTTAATAAAAACACTAATTTGTTCAAATACATTTTTCCATAAAGCATTAGTAAAAGTTTTATTTTTTAGTGCCTCATCTAATCCTTCAAAATCTCTTATAATTTCGGTTGCACCATCAATTTCTACTTTCCAAGTTATCATAACTATTTTTTATAATGAGTTTTTATGTCCTTGGAATCTTCAAGCAATCCGTCTCCGATTCCTTGCACACCACGATCTTTGAAAATCCTTGTAGCACTTGTGTATCCAGCCATATTAGAAGTATCCCCACTGGCTCCTGAGATGTAACCCTTCTTATAAGATTCGATAGTTTTATCCACCATTTCTTTCCAAGACTTCACTACGTCTGATAACTCACCTGGCTTATTTGCACTGAATACTGCACTGTAAAGCAAAAATGCCCCCATATAATCTGAAGCAAACTGAAGGGAATTTGGGGCAGGACTTACTGGAATGGAAGAAACAGTATCTTCAAGTTGAGAATTTATGTAGCGTTCCCCATCTTCAATGTAAGCTCTTACATCAGAAGTTCCTAACGAATCTGTCATAGCTGTGCCTATCGAAAGATTCCCATAGGCTATTCTTAAAATACGTTCAATGGTTTGTGTCCCAGTTGAATAATTTATTGACATATTATTTTTTCTTTTTAGGTTTTATTTTTGTTAAATATGTATTTGTTTTGATCTTAGGTGTTTGTTTTGTTATAGCCATTTTATTTAACTGTGTAACCTTGTGAATTCAAAAAAGCTGTGCCAAATAAATTACTTAGTTTTATATTCAAAGCAGTGCCTTCTGAAGTTTTCAATGGGGTTACAAAAAATTCATTTATTTTATCAGCAGTAGGTAATTGCATAAAATATAAAAATGCTGTACCATTTAAGAACTGAACAGAACAACCAGCCAAATTACTTGAAAAAGATAAACCAGTGATAAATTGAATATCTCTTCCAGAAGTAGGGGCAACAGATAAACTAACTGTTCCACCGCTAACAGTTCCTATAGAACCATGCCATCTACGATTCCATGAATCCGTTTCCTTGGATCTTATAATTTGATCAAAGTCTCTTGGCATTTATATCAACCCAGTCCCAATAAAAATTCCGATTGCGGTTCCAGCAACTCCAGCATAGGTTCCGCCTCCGACTTGCCATATAGTCACTGATTTCATATTATCAAAAGAAGTTCCGTATGTATGAGCAGTTGATTTATTTAAAGCTGTTATTACATGTTGGGGAACTTTTATAAGCCATGATCCATCCACATTCTTATCTCTCATCAATTGAACCCGACCAACTCTATATATTCCAAACTGACTATTATCTATCACATCAGCCATTGATTATCTAACCCCCTTTATTTCTTATGTGAAAAATTGTGTATTAAATTTTTATCAACAAGAACACTTTTTGATAAATCTGTTACAAAATTTATTTCCTTTTTCCGTTTACCAACTTTCCCTTTGGGCTGCAACTCTTGTGGAAGAATTTCGATCCAACCAAGTTCTTTATAATATTCTGCTAAATTTTTAGTAATATCAAAAATATCCCCTAAATTTTGGGGACCGTTGGGATATAAGGTGCTATAATGTTTGCATCGCACAAGCATTTAAATTCCCTCAATAATATAGGGACCTCTTTTTATAGAGGTCCCATCAATTTAATAAAACTAAAATTAGGTTATGACACCTGAAAGTAAGTATCCGCAATCATTACAGATTACTTTAGGAACATAGTTATGGACCTCTCTGATCCAATCCCCTTCACGTTCCTCATCCCTCCAGGATGAAACCTGCATATTACGGCTTGACAATACAAATGTTCTTGCAAGAGTAATGGTATCGGCAGGGTTCACATAAGCAAGGATGCAATTTTTACCCCATACATAAGCCATAGAAGGAGCAAGCCCTTGAACAGCACTATTGTAAATAGCGGGAGCAATTACAACTTCCATATCCCAAAGGGTTTTTGGCAATCCACCTTTTGTAAGCATGGTTAGATCCACATATTTCCGTAATTCCTTCACCTGTGGATGATGTGCAAGATACCGCTCAACGTGGGGAGGAACCAAAATTACATTTGGAACCCTACCAGTTCTTGCAGTAACAGCTTCCTTCCCAGTGCTTATATCGCTCTCTGGGTCTGAGTTTGTGTAATCATCCCAAAGATTTGAAGGAGTAACTATGAAATCAGGAGCAGCAGCAGAAATACCACCAGAAGCACCTGTTAGGAGTGTTGCAACGTCAATCTCCACACCAAGCTTTATTTTCTCAGCAAGGAATTTAGTAACATCTGCCTTTAAATTGAATACATTATCAGCATTGTTCATTGCACGGTCAGTTACCATATCCTTCTGTGCTCTTTCGTATGTTGAATATGTATCTTCATCATACGCTAAAGAAGCTTCCTCAGCAGGAGCACCATCAGCCCGTTTAGGAGCACCAGAGAAGTAACCATCTTTCTTATACTTCCTATATATATCAGATTCTTTTGTTACAAAAAAGGAAGGTGCAAGCTTTTCAGCCACAAAAGCGGCATTACTATACTGAACCGCAATTTTGGACAAATGCTGATTAGTCTTTATCTTCCCTGTTTGAATTGTTATAGCCATTCATTTCCACCACCTTTCATTAATTTACTGTATTATTTTTAATAAATCTATCTTTAACTATTTCAACCTTAAACAACTGTCTTGGCGTAGTTGCAACTTCCTTAGCAAAACCAAGCACAGGTTGATCAATTTGATAATAGAAATTCCCACCACCGAAAGCACCTGCATCAACTGACATAAGAACAGTCCCACTTGCTTGTAATACCAAGAAAGAATTTGTCCCTGTCTCTCTTACTGACCCAGGAACAGCCTTGAAACTAAGTCCTGCATGTGGTATAACATGTGTACCTATATCCCCACCTGCGGCTATAGATGCAATAGCTTGAGATGTATAACCACTACGAACAAAACCAGTTGTACCCCCACTATTTGTATAATCCAATATAATAGGATCACCTAAAGCAACCGTGCCATTAAGTGAATTCCTCATATTAATTACGCCTTCAGTAGCAACAGTAACAAGATTGTTCTGTGTTCCATCATTTGCTAAAATACCCCAAGGTATATCAGCAGCAGTATGACAATATTCAGCAGCTTCAGCAGTTCCTATAGCAGTTCTAACAACATGGCCTTCAAACCCATAACTTGAAGGAACCCACTTTGCTGATCTATGACCACCTTTATTATCCCCTGTAGAAAACTGTGGCATTAAAAATCACCCCCTTCAATAAATTTTTTATAATTCTATTTTACCTTCTTTTGTAAGAACTGAACAAGCTTCTTGATAAGAAAGTTTATTTGTCTTTGCATATTCTTCTACTTCTTTATCGCTCATATATTTCTTATTAGGGTCTTCATTTTTCTTGTTATGAGCAATTTCTTCAAGATTGACCCTAACTTCTGTTGGAATAGTTTCAAGAATATCAACCAATACTTCACTTATTGACATATCTGACTTATCATCAAGTTTAATAGTGGCAAACTTTCCATCAACATCTGAAAGCATGACCTTTTCTACCTTGGCAATCACTGCGGGCCAAAAACCTTTTTCTACAAGAGCAGAACAAGTATTTTTAACCTTTTCTGTGTGAAGGTCTTTATCCCTTTCAGCAAGTTTAGCTTCAGCATCAGCCAATTTTTTATTAGTTTCTTCCATTTTCTTTGAATTTTCTTCAGAAAGCTTTTTCTCAACTTCAGCAATAGAAGCCTTATGAGCATCCTCCATAGCTTTCTTATCCTTTGCAAAAGTATCTGAAAGTTCTTGTAGTTTCTTTTCCATATCCTCTAATCTCTTTTCTTCCGCCATATTATCTTCACCCCCCTCTTTTTTCAAATCTTTTGTTTTGAGGTCTCCCCCATCAACCAAAGCAGTTGATTTTTCTTTTAATATATTATCTAAAAATTGAAAAAATTTAACTTTTTGTTCCTCTAAAATAGCCATACTTCACCCCCTTTATATCAATCCTATAATATATTATAGTACAAAAACCTAAAAAAAATAAACTTTTCTTTTAAAAACAAGGAGTTATAACCAAAATCTCTATTCAAACCAAGAAAAAGTGCTCCAGGGTAAAAAAACATTGCCAGAAGTTTCAGATTCATGGACTATACAAACCCCATTCCCCGGCAAAAGTTCAAATTCCTGTTTAAAATCAATGCTTTGTGGTGGTGAACCATTAGAAAAATTGAAAGTTCTTCTATCAACAACATTCCCTAAAGTCAAAGATCCCCCGGCATATATTTGGGCAACTGAATTTGGAGAATTAGGATTATATTTAATTATATTTCCTGTTAAATCAGTAGGCCCACTGCCGATGCTTGTAAATAAAACTGCTTGAGATATAACTGTAATACTTCCACTTGCGGAAGCACCCATACTTATTTCCAAAATATTTAAGTTTTTACCACTGCCTAATGGGTTCCATAAAGCAAGGATATTAGAAAAAAGGGGGACATCTGTCCCCCATCTAAAGGAGCAAGAGTATAAATTTTCTTTCCAAAACGTGCGTCTTAGGTTTAAAATATTAAAAACTCCTTTATTATCAAATAGTTATATAAAATTGGGTTTTTGGCAGAAACCCAAAAAACTGTGAGATTAAATAGAAAACTATCCCCCTAAATGTAATTCAACTAACTGATTGTAAGAAATTCCAGCAGCGTCATCAGAAACTAATTCTACATCTAACAAATGCCTTCCATTAGCTATTGCAGAAATATCTATTTCCTGTTCTTTTAATTCATAAGTTGTAGCCACCGAAGTCTCATCAGAACCTACTGTAACACCATCAATTTTGTATCTTACTGTAGCTGTGTAAAGAGCATTATTGCTTTTCATTTCAGTTTTAGTTATTAAAGTAGTTCCTGGAAGATTTGATGCTTTCACAAATCTAAGTGTTTTCTGTATACTTGGAGTAACCCCTGTTACAGAAACTTCAGAATCATCACCAATAACTAAAGAAGTTTTGTGCTTAGAAGACAATTCCGCATCAACAACCCCAGAAGCAATTTTAGCCCCAATAACAGCATCATCCGCTATTTCAGTAGAACCTACTGCACCATCCGCTATCTTAGCTGAGGTTACTGCATCAGCAGCAATCTTAGCTGAGGTTACGGCATCATCAGCCAAATCTGTTGAACCAACTGCTCCAGGAGCTATTTTTCCTGTTACAACTGCATCATCTGCAAGTTTAACTGTAATAACCGCCCCATCTGCTAATTTGGCAGATGTCACAGACCCGTCAGCTACTTCCCCCACTCGTCTTAAGTTTAAAGCCATGAAAATCACCCCCTTTCTATTATAGTAAGCATTCCATTAATTTACCCATCATTATATTTTGGTAGAATTCTGTAAAATATTGCCTTTTATTTTTGCCATTAGTTTTCATGTGACAACTTCTACATAAAGTTATAACATTCTCTGGTATATTGTTCTTTTTGTCATAATCTATATGATGTGCATCTAAAGTATTTGATTTATGTTCACAATTTGGGTCTTGACATGTATAGTTATCTCTTTCCAATATTTGTTGTTTAAATCCCTTATTGAATTCAGGGGGATATATTTCAAAGGATTTTCCATTTTGCCAATTAGTTGATAATTCACCAAATCTATGAGTATCATACATAGGATTATTTTCTCCTTTATTTCTTTCAGAATTCCTTCTATTCTCCTCTTCTGTATGTTTTCTACCTATAGCTTTTTCTCTTATCTTTTGTCTTGTTTCTTCAGATACTATTTTACCATACATGGGATTATTCTCACCTTTTCTTTGCTTAGACCATATTTTTTTAGTTTCTTCTGTATATTTTTTACCTAAATGACTTTCTCTCATTTTTTGTCTTGACTCTTCTGTTCTTTTTTGACCTTTATTTGATTCAGAAGATAATTTGTATTGAACACAACCGCAAGAGTTTTGTTTTAAACCATTAGTTAATCTTCTTTCAACTTCTTGTAAACAAGCAAGGCATTTAAAAACGGCCCAGGATACTGCATATCCATTTTTATCTCTTCTTGTTGGTAAGTTTCTAATTAATTCCATTTCAGCGTTTCTCCCAAATTTCTATCAATTGTTGATAAGATGTCCCATATTCTAAATTCTGTAAGTTAATTTTTATAGAATTAATTCCGTTTAGTAAATCCCCTATATAACAAGTTCCTTCCAACAAAGTAAAAGCTGTTCCAACTGTGGAAAGAACCTTTCTTGGATTACTTTCTGAATTAATAAAAAATCCTATATTGGTTGTACCTACAGAAGCCATAGCTTCTGCTTTTACAATCAAAGTATTACTTTCCATTTCTGAAGTATTCCTAACAAACCTCAATTCCTTCTGTTCAGCCCAAGCTGTCCCTGCATAAGTTACTAAATTATCATCTGCTGTGATGAACCTAGTAATAATACTTTGTGCTACCCTTGCTTCCAAAAAATCGTAAGAAGCTGCCATAAAAGTTCTTGGTAAGATTATTGCCATTTTATTGTGTTTTTCTACAAATAAATTTTAATCTAACCATGCAGTCTTGTTCACCAGTTTTACCCAATCTTTTAATTCTAATTCCTCTTAGAATAAATCCTGTTTGATAAAAAAATAAAGCGTCTCTCTCCTTGCTAAAGAGATCTTCATCTATCTTGTCAAAAGAAGTAAAATAATGTGCCCCTATAAGATTTAAGGATTCTATCGAATCTTCTGGAATAGGCCATGTATCAAATATTTGTATGGAAAAAGAAGAAGGTATATCTGAAAGAATATTTATCCAAAGTTGGTCAATATCTATTACAGGGAAAGCATCTATTTCAACATCACTATAAGTATTATAATAAAAAGTATCATCCAGAATTAGGTCAAAATAGAAGTATTGCCCCTTTGTTTCAAAACGAGTCTGCATATTATATATACATTATTTTTTAACATAAAATGTTTCAATTTCTGTTACAAGTAAATCTATTATTCTTCTTTCCCACCCTTTTTCATATTTTAAAAGCTTCTCATTCTTTTTCTCAATCTCATCATAATAATCTTCACGTTCAAATACAGCTCCAATAGAAACTTTTAAATCAGATTGTAAAGATAGTACTCTAAATGTTTGAGATCCAATTATCCCATCATCCAACAACCCAAGGTATTTTTGTATAAATTTCTTGGCTGTAGAAACACCACAATTAATAGCTGCATCAAAAGAAACCTTGGCTAACATGGGGTATCCAGCCGAAACAAGTTTGTCACAATTTGCAGGAATCCAATAATCTTTATAATAAATTTCTTTGGCCTGAGTTATTGTTAAATTTTTAATATCTAAATTTGGATAAGATTTTTTACTGACCCCAAATTTTGTTTCCCCACCAGGATCGGAAGGGTCATTTACATAACCACCCTCAACCCCTATTGTAAATTCAAAAGCTTTATCAAAACCCTCATTCATTTACTTTCCTCTCTTGCTCCATGCATGGGGATTTCGTAAGCTCCCCAATGACTACACCCAATGTCTTTATTTGTAAATTTTTAACTTCCACATTTTTTGAGAAGTGAAACACAATTAAACCACCAACAATACACCAAACTATGCTTATTAAAAACACATATTTAAGAATCTCTTTAAATTTATCCATTATTCATTCTCCTCCAATGTTCCAGAATAACTTGCTGCTACATAAGGACCAGCACCACTAACTTCGCAACTTGCTTTAATAACTGAAAGCTGTGGTATTTTCTTTGGTATATGGAATATTTTATTATATGTGGAATTTTGAAGCATTGCAGTATCAGTAAATAAAAAAACATTTACTATCCTTGTTCCATGTATTGTCGTTGCTCTTAATCGAACCCTTGCACCATTAGCAGTAGCTAAAGAAGCCCCAGTAGTAGACCATTCATGCAAATAAAAAGTTTTCCCAAAAGGGACCATTCTTTGACAACTTAAAGACATATTACCACCAACAGAAATCATATTGTAAACAGCAGCCAATGTTCCATTTGCACATATAGAAATATCCCCTTGAGCAACTGTACCTGAACCAACTTGTATTGCATGAATAGCATTCACAAATCTTATATTTGTTCCCAAAGCCCTAACCCATGCTGTTCCATTCATATTTACAGTTTCATATTGCTCATTCCCAATAGCATCTAAATAATCTATTTCTACTTTTTGAATCCCTGTACCAGTTAATCTATCATCATAAGAAGAGGATAAAACCATCATTTGTTCCCCTCCTGATTGATTAGGCCAAGGCTGTGTAACTGAAGAACCTCTCCATAAATCTGAACCACCAGCAACAACTTGAATAGCATCCCTTTCACCAAAACCTAAAAATTCTGATATACCTTCTATAGAACCACGAGCTATTTCATCCTCAACAGCATTCGACAAAACCCAATTTTCTTTTCTTCTAATTGTATGGGACATGTTTTAAAACAACTCCTTAATAATTAGATTTTACTTCGTTTGGATTATTCATACTTTTTACCCAATCCATATTGTTCATAATTTCATTCATAATTTGTTGCATGTGAGTTTTAATTATGGACTTAACCATCATTTCCCCATTCTTGGTTTTCATTTCATCCATCATTTCCTGCATGTGTTCTTTCATAACATTCATAATATTTTTTATCTTTTCTTCATCATGGTTTGCATATTCTTCTAATGCAATCCAAAGTTCTTCTTTTAATTCATTGTTTAAAGTTGAATCTTCATATTTTTGAAATATATCCATATCTTCACTAAGGATTATTGGGGCAAGGTCTGTTAAAAATGGGCGATTAGTCAAGGCACCGCCGAAAAGTACATTCTTATATTCTTTCCCAGTTTCTTTATCAGTATAAGAATCACGATATTCTGGGCTAAAATATTTGAAGCCTTTCTGCTCAATGAGTTCAATCCCCCAAGGGGTCCATTCTATCAAAGCCAATAATCTATCACCTTTTATTTTTAACTCCTGAATCCAACCAGTAGCCCCATCAGAGGGTTCATGGGTCTTGTCCAAAGAAATATCCCTCCCCAAAACCCTGTCTTTCCAATTTTTGATAAAATCACCAAATAACTTAGTTGTGCCTTCTATTATTCCATATTTCGGGTGGGACCATTTACCAATACGAAATATTTCTATCCAAGAAGACTTTTTCCCTTCTTTTTCTTCCAATTGAATATCAGAAATATCTGTTAAATAATAAAAAGATTTTTCAGGATCTTCTAAATTCTTTTTTACAACGGAAGCGGCTTGGCGTATAGCAGAAACTTCACATTCTTTTTGATCCCCACCTTTTTCCACACAACGACTTAAAGCAGAATTGGCAACTTTTACCCACAAATCCTTCCCTTTTTTATCAAGACCTTTGTAATGACCATCAACGTCCCCAGAAGTCCAAGGCATGTTTATCAAACTCCTTTTTAAATGTTAAAATTTATTTTTCAAATAATACTTCTTTTTTATTTCATCTTCCCATATAGAAAATGCTTCAAAATTTGTATCCATTATGTATGCAACGGCTTTTTCCTTAACTAATTTTTCCTCCCTAATAGTTAAATCAAAAGAAGAATCAATTTCAAATTCTTTATCCAGGACTGTTTCACCTTTCTTACCAATAAAAACCACTTCTATAATATTATTTACTAAAGAATCTTTAACTTTTTCTTTCGTATTTTCTATATTATTAATAACCAAAATTTCTTCTGGATTAAATTTTGGTTCTGGTACTTCTGGTAAAAAAGGAATAATATCAATTATTTCTTCTTTTTTTCCTTTAAGAAAAGGAACAAGTAAAAGAAAAGGGGCATATCTTGTTATCATACTTTCAGTAGGTTTAATCCATGATCTTTCAGGGATAAACTCTTCATCAGAAGTTAGGGATTGCCAGAGACATCTACAATGGGGGTGGGCCGGGGGCATATAAATAGTATATTCTGGGTCGGTGGCTTCCACAACCATCCCAGATCTGCTTGCACAATAAACACAAGTCTTTGGATCATCTTTTGCAACCCATTTAAATCTAACAATTCTTGGAGAAATTATGTCTACTAATTTCATGTTTTTTAATCTATCTAAAGAAAGCATTTTCACAATTAAATAAACTCCTTTGAAATTTTTGCTCTACCTTTATTTAAGAACAACATCCATTCAGAATTAACAATATCCACTAAATTTTTATCTTTTATGGTATCAAATTGAGCTTTTACATCATTTATAATTGCTTGTTCTTTCAATTCAGATGAAGCTGAAAGTAAAGCAATCTCCGTTTTATACTTCATGTTGGAAAAATATTGGTCTGTTATAACTCTTGCTCTATCTTGTATAAAAGATTTTCCTTCTTTATCCAAAATAGGTTTATCTTCAATACCCAATTCTTGAATCGCTGTAGCTTGCCCAAAAAGATACCCCTCTTTCATCAAAGAAGAAAATATCCCCAATATTTTTGTGTTTAAAGGTCTCCATAAAGTAACAGTTTCAGTATCATTTTGGTCAATAACTTTTTTATACCAAATATCTTCTACTGAACCTTTATCAGATAACATCTTTATTATCTTATTTATAACTTGTTCCCTCTGTTTAATCCATATTTCATTTACTAAATTATCTAAATATTCTTTTTCAATCTTATTTGATTTTTCTTCTATTTCAGAAAACATTTTTGGGTCTTCAAATTTATTGGGTTCTCTCCACCAAGTAATTTCACCAAATTTTTTATTATCTGTTCCTTCTTTCTTAACAGGTTTGTTACCTTTTACAGAACCTTTCTTATTTTTATTTGAACCGTCAAGGTTTCCTTGACCATCATCATTAGTTGTATTTGGATTTCCATCATCATCAAGGGGTACTCCCACAACATCAGCAATCTCCCTTGCAGCAGGAATAGCAGATCCATTTTTTATCATTTCCATAAATACATCTTTTAAAAAACCTTTTCGTGCCTCTGTGATACGTTCAATTTTTATATAACATTCGGGTGCTTTAGCACCAAAGTTATATTCAACAAGGCGTCTAATCACATATTTGTTTACTTGATTTTCTATATCTACCAACAAAGCTTCTTCACCTAAAAGAAACATATCTGCGTGGGTCTGAGATAAAGAATAAGACCCTGCTTTAGATGAAGAATCTTGCGTAATTGTTCTTTCAGGGACAAACATAGCACGGAGGATTTTATTTTCAAAAAAAGTTAGTGCTGAAATGAACATTTCCCCACGTTTATCGTCAAGAAGATAATCAACCGTCCACTTTTTTGGCGTGTTTTCATACGTTGTACTTGGCACAGCAACAACGCTCTCCCCCTGTAATGCCTTCCCTATCTCCAAAGCAATGTCGGCATGATCTGTTCCATCTTTTGTTTGCCCCAAAGGAAAACCTATGATTGTAGGAGGGGTTCCTTTTCGTTCAAAATATCTCATCATGAATTGACAAAGATTTATCCAGAAGAACCAAACATCATAAGCAGGTTTCATTCGACTAACTCCAAACAAATTCCCAAAACTATCACCTTTATCATGTGTAAATATAAAAGATTTTTCCACCGGAAGAATTACATCTTTACCTACCCATTTTTGAACAATACCATTAAAATTCTCTTTTTCATCTAATTTAATAGTAACTGTATCAGGATATAAAGATTTAAACTTTTTCCACACAACAGCCTTGCCATTATAGAAAGGCTTATTTTCATACTTTCTATTCAGACTTATATCTTCTATATCATAAACTATTTCATGAGCTGCAAAACCAAAATCCACAGCACTTAGTGTAGAAGTTAATAAGTTATACCATAAAGGTCTTAATAATTGGTCAATAAATTCTGCAATATCCTTATCATCACAAACAGTTGTCCATTGCTGGCCAATTATGGGTAATTTTATAACTTTAAGCCCAGCAGCTATTTGGGCATTCATCCTCATTTTATTATATGTATCTATAGATATTTCATCGGGATTGTATTGTCCAATATGCTCTGCAATAAAACCATATATATTAGATAAAGGCCCCCCATGTTTAGCAAGTTCACTTGAATCAACTTTACCAACTTTTTTATCCAAAAAATTAGTAAAATCAGCAAGCAATGTGGGGTCTTTGCCAAATAATTGGTTTATTTCTTGTTTTTTTATAAAATTTTCAGAATGTTTGTATTTTGCCATATACTATATTATAGTATAAAAAACCATAAAAAATAAACAATTTCTTATAAAATTATAAAATTATAAAAATTTGAATTTTTTGGGGAATTTTTAAAAAATAGATATGCTCCAAAATGGAACAGGGGGTAAAGATATAAAAATGGCTTATAAAATAGTCCTTTCAGGACTTCAAATTAAAATATAAATTATGTTTTAGTGTATTTAGTGTAAATCAACTACGTTGTGTGACGCACGGTACTTCTGTGCGTCACGATTCAGAAGGTGAGTGAAACGAACCAAACCTGAATCGTTTTATTTCCTTAATAATGTTTCAGAATGAAACAGTTTAAGGGCAACCCCCCTTACCCCCCATAAAAAACATAAATGGAAGTGAGGTTGAAATTATTTAGTTATTTTCCTTGAAACCCTCAAGTAGTACCTGACATATCACACAGTTTATCCCTTTTAGAAATGCCTTTCCCTAAAAGAGATTCCACTTGTTTAATCTTTCCTACCCATTCAACCCAGCCAAACCCCAGAAGCCAAACTCAACCTCAGAAGGAATGATTTCAAAAATAGATAGTTAGTCAGGACATATATGTTTTTGCTGTTTTAGTGGAAACATTAGTCCACCTACAATATAAAAGCTATTGTCCCCGAAGTCCCTCTACCCTTTTGGGTTCCTTTGCCTTGTCACATTTACTAAATGCTATCGGGGTGGGTATTCTTCTTAAAATTGAATGCTATGGATGTTAGCTGCCGTTTCAATCTTTGTAAGAAAGCCCTTTTGTTTGTGCTTCTATCCTTTCTTGTTTTTCATCTTTTTTTATTAAAAAAGGTTTTTCTACTTTTTTGATTCGTTAATAATTTCATTAGAAAGGGAACTTTTTGTGTATTTATATAGTTTTGTTTTCCTTCTTTGCTTATTACTTTTATTTCTTCCATGCCAAGACCCCATTTTACTATTTCTCTTTATTCTTCAACCATTCTTGCCAATAAAGCACAGTTCTTTTTTCAGATACAGTATATCCTTTATTTATTACTTTGTCAATTTCATCTTCTTCTAATAATGTAATATCTTCAAGTGCTTGTTTTCGTTTACATTTTGGGCATTCATAAAATACATGAAGATGTGACTTAGGCAGATCCTCCATTATTTCAATGGGGACAGAAGAAATATCAATATTTGATTTAAAGAAATTTTCTTTAAGATGTGGATAAAATGTTAAAGTTTCTATATATGTGTTGCAATTACTACATTTAGTGTTCATAAGAGACTCCTTATATAAACTAATATAAACTTATATTACCATAAAAACTCATAAAAAATAAACAGAAAATACTTTTTATTTTTTGTTGTTATCTGTGATATAATTAATTTAATTGTCAATTATATATAAGGAAGAAAATGCTTATTAAAAAGAAAAAAGTTGCCCCCCCCGAATTAACAGATGCTAAACTCAAAGAATATATGAGTAATCGTATGACCTTCCGCAAGGAGCAATTTGTACTAGAACCTTCTATAGATTTCCCAAATGGGGGACTTTTCGGAGATTTATGTCAACAATGGCAGATAGATTATATATATGAGCCTATTGATAAAAGAGATGAGGATGGCTTTCCTACATATAGATTATTATATATAGGTTTACCAAAAAAGTGGGGGAAAACAGCTCTCCTAGGAGGGGAAGGTCTTGTTCAATTATTACTTTCCCCCAGACCCACCGAAGAGAATTATATCTTAGCAGGGGACAAATTTCAAGCCACATACTTATTGCAAAAAATTAAGGATTTTATTGCTCGTAATCCTAATTTTGTTGATTTATTTACAATATATAAAAATGAGATAATTGTAGAATCAACAGGAGCGATGATTCAAGTAATGAGTTCAGAAGCATCTTCTAAACAAGGACGTAACCCAGATTTTTACATATTTGATGAGTTTTGGAATCAACCCAATAGAGATTTATTTGATACCATGTTTCTTGGGCAAGCAGCTAAACCAAGTTCTCAGGGAATAATAATTACAAACGCTGGTTATGATAAAAAATCTATTTGCTGGGAAGTCCACGAGTTATGTAAGTCACAAGAATTCAAAAATTTCTATTTTTTTGAACCCACAGGTGTATTGCTTGATTCATTAAAAACTCCTTGGATATCTGAGCAATGGCTTGAGATAGAACGTAAATCAATGCCACCAAAAGTATTCAATAGATTTAGGAAAAACCTCTGGGTTGATGAGGGGGAAAACCCTTTTATGCCAGAAGAGGGTTGGGGATGTTTTAAAAATTTTATGTCAGAAAAATCAATATGTTATAATGGGCCTCATTATGTAGGAGTTGATCTTGGATTGAAAAAAGATGCAGCAGCTCTTACTGTTCTACATGGAGAACATAAAAAATTAGTTGTAGATCTTTATAGAAGATGGTTAGGAAGTTCTGAAAATCCTGTAGAAATATCTGAAATTGAAAAAGAGTTAATAATGATTCTTACAAATTTTAATGCTTGCGTATTGGTATGTGACCCTTGGCAATTGATGGGTACTATTCAAAGATTTAGGGCATCTGGTATTGAAGTTATTGAATATTATTTAACAGCAGAAAATATTGGTAAACTTAGTAGAAATTTGTTTTATCTATTTAAAAATCAAAGCATAGATTCACCAAGATATCCAAAACTTGAAGATGAATTAAAAGGTTTACAAGTTGTGGAAAAAAATTATGGTTGGAGAATTGATCATAGTGAGGATACAAGTAGCGACATCACAATGGGCCTTGGTATGGCTGCCGTAATCGCAATGCAAAGAATGATGGATCAATTTACTGGTAAAGATTTAGCGGATTTAGGATTTCTTGATCAATCCTCAATTTTCAGAGCAGGGGGAAAAAGGGATTTTATTGAGGTTATAGAAAATCCAAAAAGTATTAAGAAGGAAGAATTCTTTGAATCCCCAAAATTGCATCAGTTTATAAAACGACAATTTTAAAATGGGGAATCCAGATGGGAGAACATGGCTTACTAAAACTAAGGAACAAAAAGAAAAGGATATTCAAAAACATTTTTTTAAATCCCCAATTCCAGAACTTGAAAGAAGAATTAAACAATTAGAAAATTGTATAAAAATAAGCAGGAGTAAAATTGAAAAATATAACACTCTTATCAGACCTCTCCTTATACAGGAACAAACTTTATGCACAAAAAACAAGATTACGAAAATTAAAGAAGAAATTAAACAATTACAAATCGAAATTAAAAAGATTAAAGCAAAAAGAAGAAGAAGAAAAGACCGCAAAAAGATTAAAAAAAGAAAACAGTGGTTAGAATATCAAAAAAGTTTGTTGACTTTTGAGGAAATAATTGATATTATAAAAAGAGGGGTGTGAATGGAAGAGGAATATCCAGAAGATGTTGGGGAAGATAAAGAAGATGTTGGGGAAGATAAAGAAGATGTTGTATTAGAAGGAACCTCTGTTCAAGAAGATTCTGAAATTATGGAAGAAAATAAAATAGATACGGAGCCTCAAACAAAAAATCCCGTAGGACGCCCATTAGGTATTCCTGCTTCACAAGCACAAAAAGATGCTGTATCAAAGGCCGCAAAAGAATATCAAAGAAAACTGAAAGAAGGTTTAATTGAGAAAGAACCCTGGGAGGAGCATGGGGCCTACAGTTATTTATCCAGTGGCAGAGTTCCCAAAAAGAAAAGATATCTGCTTGAATTTGTTCATAAAGAAAGAGAGAAATGGCTCCAAGAACTTGGCGGGGAAGAAAATCTTAACAGTATAGAAATGAGCATGTTAGATGAAGCTTGTAGGTTATTATTATTTAGTTCAATGGTAAATGATTATTTATTATGCGATAAAGAAAGCAATATTTTATATAAAGATGATGCAGGGGATATCAAAATGCACACAGCCGTTTCACGGCATTATTTAAGTTTTACAAAGACATATATACAGATTCTTAAAGAGTTACAGAAAATTATAGCAATGAAACCTTCAGCAAAAAAGGGTGGGATGAAAAAAGATTCAGCTTCAAGGATACAAAGTTTATACTCTAAAAAAGACGAAGAATAAATTATTTATGGAATTGATCAAAGAAATAGAATCAAGAAGAGATAAAAAAGGATGGTTAAGAAAATGGGCAATATTTTTATGTGAACATTGCAAAATTTATGTAGAAATGAGATTGGATTCAGGGGTAAAAGCCAAATCTTGTGGATGTAATAAAAATATAAAACATGGGGATAGAAAAATAAGATTGTATGGCGTTTGGACAAACATAAAGACAAGATGTACAAATCCAAATAATAAACGATATAAAGATTATGGCGGTAGAGGCATTACTATCTGCCCTGAATGGGCAAATGATTATATTGTATTCAGGGATTGGTCATTAAGTAATGGTTATCAAGAAGGATTACAAATAAATAGAATAAATAATAATGGTAATTATTGTCCAGAAAATTGTAATTTTGTAACAGCTAAAGAAAACTCATGGAATACAAGAAGAATTGTTCTAACTTTAGAAATAGCTAATGAAGTCAGAAAGTTATATGCTACAGGGGATTATACAAGAAAAGAATTGGGTAAAAAATATGGTGTGAACTCTTCAATAATTTCTAAGATTATAAATAATAAAATATGGAGAAATATATGATCGGATATATAAATATTTTTAAATTTGATGGGGCTTTGTTTGGATCTGCAATATATGAAAAAGAAGAATCCGCTATAGAAACAGGTAAAAGCACAAAAAATTATATACAAACAATTAAAATAATACTTGATATACCTGTTAATAAAGAAGAGGTTTCAAATGAATGATTCTGTCGGAGCTATTGCTTTCAGAAAATATGGAATCCTTGTTCCATTACTCCTATCCCTATTTTTAGAAATCTTAAAATTAACAACTGATATTTTTCCTTATTCTTGGTTCTGGGTATTATCCCCTATATGGATATTTTTTGGTGGTGTTTTTGAATTAGCTCTTGTAGGGATTCTTCATTTAATAATTGGGGATAGAAAATGAAATTAATAAAGTATGCAACAATGCTATCTACTGTTAATATAGTGGAACGAAAATATAAACTTCTTGGTTTAGATATACCAACAGTTTCTTGTGTATTTGAAAATAATGAAATAATGGTATTAAAAATACCACCACGTAAATGCTGGATATCAAGAGGGGAATATAAAAATATTAAAACAGAATATGGTGTATTTTATAAAAATTCAGGTGAAGTACAATTTGAGGTAAAAGAATGAAATTAAATTTTGTTGTATGGCTAACAGGACTTTCAGGGTCGGGGAAAAGTACAATAGCGGATTGGACAAAAAACTCTATACCATCTTTTTTTATATCCAAAAGAACAATGTTATAATTCTTGATGGGGATGAAATCAGAAAAGGGATAAGTAAAGATTTAGGTTTTTCTATAACAGATAGAACAGAAAATGTTAGAAGAATTGCTGAAATAGCAAGATTACTAATAGAACATGGATTTACAGTTTTTGTAGCTTGCATGTCACCAAAACTTGCTATGAGAGATTTAGCTAAATCTATAATAGGTGGGGAATCCTTTTTAGAAGTTTATTGTAATGCTTCTTGGGAAACTTGCAAAAATAGAGATGTTAAAGGACTTTATAAAAAATTTTATAAAGATGGTATAACAAATTTTACTCAATTTTATGAAGAATCCCCCCACATATTATGGCTACCTACAAATGATCGTTCTATTGCTTCTTGTGTAGAAATACTAATATATGGGATAAAAAGGAAATTTTTATGAAACCTGGTGGTGGAAAGCAAAAAGGTTCAGCTTTTGAACGTGAGATATGTAAAAAATTATCTCTTTGGATAAGCGATAATGAAAGAGATTCTGTTTTTTGGAGATCCGCCATGAGTGGTGGCAGAGCGACAGTAGGATTTAAAAAAGGGGTTGTTAGAAATACCCAAGTAGGGGACATATCCTCTATAGACCCCATAGGAAATAAATTAACTGATAAGTATGTAGTTGAGTGTAAATTTTACAAAAATATTCATTTGCAAAGCATGTTATTTGGCAAACCCAAAGAAAATTCTATCTATGAATTCTGGATAACACTAAATAATCAGGCTAAAAAAGCTGGTAAATATCCCTTATTAATTATTAAACAAAATGGAATGCCTACATTAATAGGGATAACACATGGGAATTTACAAAAAGTATTAAAAGAAGATTATGATATTATACCTATAGCTATTTTTTCTTATATGCTTCCTGTATGTTATTTATATGAATTTGAATATATTCTTAATTTAGTTGACCCCGCTATTTTGGAATTTAAACAATAAAAATGATTAAAAGTCTAACCATAAAAAACTTCCAGTCGCACAAAAATTCTCAATTAGATTTTTCTGATGGCATTAATGTAATAACTGGTTCTTCCAACTGTGGCAAAACTGCCATAATTAGAGCACTTAATTTTGTAATCACAAATCGCCCCCAAGGGTTAGCGTTCAAGTCTTCTTTTGCGGATAAAAAGGAAACTTGCAAAGTTTCTTTAGTAATCAATAATCAAGAAATTATTAGAGAAAAAAATACTTCAATTAATCAATATCAAGTAGGTGGTTCGCTTTTTGACACCATAGGCAACGATGTCCCTTCAGAAATTTCATCTGCAATAAATATGTCAGATATAAATATAAGTACACAATTTGAGAAACATTTTCTTTTAATGGACAGTCCTGGGGAAGTTGGCCGAACCATTAATAAAATTGTAAAATTGGATAATATTGATGCTTTAATTTCAAATATAACATCTAAAGTGAATTCTATTAATAAAGAACTTGAGATTAAAAAGAAAGATTTAGATAAACTTTATTTAGACCTTGAAAAATTTAAAGACTTCGATAGTATTGAAAAATTGGTAAATAGTATAGTTGATTACAGCACTAAAATACAGAATTATACAAATATAGTAAATTCTTTAAATCATATAATAAATAATGTGTCAATAGCGGATGCGGAAATTGAAAAAATAGAAAAAGAATATATTGGTATTGAAGATAGGATAAATAATTTGGAACAGAATTGGGCAAAGTATCACGCAAATATTAAGATTGTTTCAGATTTAGAAAAATTAATAAAAGCTATAAATAAAGAGGAGGAAATTATAGCAAGGTCAGAAAATAATATTCTATATGAATCTGATATTGACAAGTTCCAGGAACAATTGATTAAATATATCTCGGTAAAAGACGTACATTATAGGCTTAATTATATAATTGAAGAATGGGAGGAGAGAACAGAAAAGATTAAAAAGATTGATAAATTAATAGAGAGAGATGAAAAAGAATTTGATAATTTATTGAAAGAATTTGGGTGTCCATTATGTGGAAAGGAGTTTTAAATGAAAAAATTTATTTTTATTTCATTAATCATTTTATCTGTAGTTATTAATACACCTTTTACCTTTGCTCAACAAAACATGGTCAAACATTGGTATTTTCTAATGTCTACAGATATATTTGTTGTAGTTGGTCCATTTGATAATTTAAAAACTTGTATTGAATTGAATACTTGGGTAAAGCAAAATGGTGTACGAAGAAATAAAATTTCGCCTTGTTGGGAAAGCAAATAAAGTTACTTATAACTTGTGGAAAGGGGATTTTAATATGGAATTACAAATTTTTCAACAACCAAAATATTTGTCAAAATTATATATCACAAAAGATATGATATATTTTTTTACATACAAAAAACCTAATATGTGGTTGAGGTTTTGGCAATATACATTCCTTGGTTGGAAATGGGAGGATACATTATAATGGGATTTATTAATAAACAAACAATTGAATGTGATGTAAAAAATTGTAATGAACAATTTACTATTATGCAAAATATACCTTTTGGGGAAAAACCAAGTTTTATTGTTTTACCACATGGATGGAAAAATATTATTTGTCATTGTAGTAATTTTTATATATGTCCAAGACATGAAATAGAGATTAAAATTGATGGGGAAATTTTGATTTTTTAAAAATATATGGTATTATTATAATATGTTCTTGATTCAAGTAATAGAATCCAGAAGGGATAATAGAGGAAAATTAAGAAAATGAGGTAAATTTTAGAATGAAATTGATTAAAAACTTAGGAACAATATATGAAATTGATTAGAAAAATAGGAACAAGAAAAGACAAAAGTGGAAATAATCAAAGTTGGGCAATTTTTTGGTGTGACTTTTGTAAAAAGGAAGTTGAAAAACACCTTTATGCGGGATTAAATGCCAAATCCTGTGGTTGCATGCATGGGGAATTAATATCAAAATCACTTATTGGACAAAAAAGAGGCTATAAACATGGTGGGACAGGAACAAAACTATATAGTGTTTGGGCTAATATAAAAGATAGATGTTTAAATTTCAAGAATCATGCTTATGAAGACTATGGTGGTAGAGGAATAACAATATGCCCTGAATGGGCAAATGATTATACAATATTCAGGGATTGGGCAGTAAATAATGATTATCAAGAAGGTCTTGAAATAGACCGTAGAGATAATGATAAAGATTATAGTCCTGAAAATTGTAGATGGGTAACTTGTTTAGAAAATAATAGAAATAGGAGAAACATAAAATTAACTTTAGAAATAGCTAATGAGATTAGAGGTTTATTAAATCTCTCCACTAATGAGTTATCAAAAAAATTTAATATAAGCAAAAGGCAAATACAAAGAATTAAACAAAATAAACAATGGAAAAACTGAAATGCGGTTGTTACTTTCATCGGATTGGCACTTAAGGGTTACTTCCCCAGAGAATAGAGTAGATGATTTCTTTGCAACGCAAGTATCTAAAATACAACAAATTTTTACAATTTTCAAAGAAAGGAACTGCCAATATATACTTCAAGCTGGTGATTTGTTTGATACCCCCCGCCCCAGTTTTGGCATCCTTGAGACATTTATATCTTTATTTAACAAATATAACATTAATGATAAGAACCTTTTAGCTGTGGCGGGTCAGCATGACTTAAGATTCCGCACGGAAGAAAGAACAGCATTTAAATTAATGAGATTTTTAGGTTTTATACAAAAAGTAGATACTAAAATAACTTTATCAGAAAATATTGATCTTTATGGTGCTTCATGGGGTGACGAAATTCCTATAATAGAAGATGCTGATAAATTTAATATTTTACTCATCCATAAGACTATAATTGATAAAAAAACACATTTTTGGCAAGAAGACTATTTACTTTCTTCTTCATTATTTAAAAAATATTTATTTGATATAGTTTTAGCAGGTGATAATCATTCCCCAGTATTTTATCAAAACGGGGATCGAACCATTTTGGGATGTGGTACAATTTCAAGGAAAACAATAGCTGAAGCGGGCATAATACCACACATTTACATATTAGATATTAATGAAGAAAACTTGATTTTTTCATTAAAAAAGATAGAATTAGACTATAGACCTGCACATGAAGTGTTTAGGGCAGAAGCATTGTCAAGAGAAACAGTGAAAGAGAATGCTAAATTAAATAGTTTTATTGAATCTATAAAATCTAATGAAATCTCAACATCTCTTGATTTTAGAAAAAATCTTGAAACTATGATGAAAAGTTCTGATAAAGCTGTGAAAGATATTATAATAAATTCTTTAATGGAGATAGAAAATGAAGCTTGATAAAGACTCAGACTCTTCCTTTCTTGTAGAATATAAAGAATATATAAGTATAGAAAATGATTTTTCAAAAGAAGTAGAATTTAATTCTAAAAAAGTTGTATTCCCTATACGAATTAAGTATTTTATTAAAATGCCTCATATTAAAACTTGGTATTTACCAAATCCTATTTTAAGACAAGTTGCTTCAATTTTACAAGAACAAGTTATAGATGAAAAAATGTTTGGTTTTTGTACCTATCATGATACATTAGATACAGTAACAAATACTGTAAGAAAAATAGAATTTTATTTGGAAGGATTAAATGAAAAATATTCTTTAAATATTGATGTGGAAGAAACAAAGCATAATTTGGGTATTCTGCTTTGCTGTTTTTTTGAAAATAGAGAACCTATAAATAAAAAAATATTGCAAGAAAAATGGAAATTATTCCGAAAAAATATATAGAAACTAATGGGGGGAAAATAAAATGAATGAATCAAAAAGTGGGATAGGGTTTTTTGGATTATTAACAATAGTTTTTATAGTTTTAAAATTATGCAAAGTAATAGATTGGTCATGGTGGTGGGTATTGTCCCCTACTTTATTTTCAATAATAGTTTTTATAGTAAAGGATGAATTATGGAAATTAATCACCAAGACATAGAAAAAACTTTAAAAGCTCTGAAACTCAAAATACAGAAAGCCAAAGATGATCTTGCAGAAGCAAAGGCACAAAAAAGGGTTTTGTTAAATACCTTAAAGAAAGATTTTGGAATAGAGAATCTTATAGATGCTGATGCAGAGATTAAAAAATTAACTAAAGAATTGAGTTTATTGAATGTAAATATTGAGGAAGACTATACAAAATTGAAGGAAAAATTTAATTTCATTTAAGGAGAATATATGTTTTTTAAAAGATTAAAATGTTTAATGTTTGGTCACGTTACTTTATATTTAAATACTTTAAATAATAAACCACTAATAACCATATTAGATGGTTTTGGAAGGAGATTAATCAATGTAGAAATGTGTAGTGAGTGTGATGCTGTATATTGGAAGAAAGGGTTTTAATGAAATTAACAGGAACTTCGGTTGTAAAGTTTTCCAACTTTTTAGAGAATTTAAAAGACTTAGCCGGAACTTGTTTATCCCTTACAAGAGCACAATATGATGATAATGAAAATAAAATATGTTCTTATAATCACGTAAATAAAAAATTCAATCTGAGATGGAATCAATTATTGGAAAAAGCTGGCTTATCTCCCACAAAAATTTTTACACAATCATCTAATCTAGGTAGAAAATTAAAAGATAAATCAAAATACAAAGAAGTCAGTTGTCTAAGATGTGATTCAATGTTTGTTAGTCCAGACCCAAGCAACTTTAGAATTTGCCCAAAATGTAAAAATATGGTAGAATTAGAAGAGTAGAATGATTAATAAAGTAAAAGAATTTTTATTTGTTTCATTTTTCTACATTGTTTTATATATTTTATTTCTTACATTTTGTATTGGAATAATAAAATTTA